>Ga0058698_10000294_pt1 | contig 29314 bp, 29 predicted proteins | sample AgamicAsSfe_FD_67288 | JGI IMG/M metagenome (GOLD analysis project Ga0058698, IMG submission 67288) | Agave microbial communities from Guanajuato, Mexico - As.Sf.e | ecosystem: Host-associated > Plants > Phyllosphere > Phylloplane/Leaf | place: Guanajuato, Mexico | collected 2012-05-30
CTCTCCCACATTCTCTCCCCATCAAACACGCCCTCCGTGAAGCGCACATAGCTGATGACGCCTGCGTCGACGACGGCGAGGACGCAGTTGCGCGCGGGTGTGCCGTGGCCGGTGCGGAGACGGCGGTAGAGGGCGGGGATGGGGTCGTGTGGTTGTTGAGAGGAGAAGGCGGACATAAAGGGAAAGAGTGGGGCTGTGGGGAGGGATGGCTGGAGGAAGGAGAGGAGAGAGGTGGGGAGGGAGGTTGGTGATGGTGGGAGAGGTGCCAACGGGTGGTAAGAGTATGAGGATGAAGGTGACTTTGCTGGCTGGGATGAAGTCTTCGATGGCGCTGTCGCAGATTGATGCTTCTTCGATGACAATATAGCAGCGGGCACGGGCTGTTCGTCCATCAAATCGCCGAGTTCAGCCAACGTCGGCACGGATGTCGCCCGGGCGTCGAGCACGCAGATACGGGTATCAGGAGGCCCGGGCGCTGATTTGCGGAAGTTGGGCGTCGGGCGGTGGACGTTGAAGTGTGTTGTGAATGTGTTGCGTGGTAATGGTATCGATGTGGATGGTGCATTAGGTATCGATGAGCTGGCCGTTGTTGAGGGCTTAGAGGCAATGGACGATGCATGAGGGGTGAGGTGAGGCTGCCATGAGGGTATGATGTGTAGGAGGCGAAAGATGTCGTTGTAACTTCTGTACAAACTTGGAGGTACAAGTGGTCCTTGTGTGCGATTTGTTGTGTCTGATTCTTCAGTGCCGAAGCATAAATCGTATAGCCGCGATATGAGAGACGAGTCTGATCTCTCATCCGCGCCTATACACGCGTACTTGTCGTTTTCGGTCGCGTTTCTCGGTGTTGGCGGTTCTGTCCGCCCATCCCAACCTTCTGCTCGTAGCACCACAAAGCCTGATCGTTTCAGGCCAGCATAGACCAAGTATCTTTCCAAAGTCAGGAATTCACCCCTCTCACTCTCCTCGCCCAGAAATGCAGCATATGCGCCTTGTAAGCTCATTGGAATGAGATCAAGCTCTTCATCTACTTTATCTTCTGTTTCTTCTTGTGTTTCTTCCTGCTCTATATCTTCCGATTCAAGATACTTCTGGTGTTGGAGGTCTCTCGCCTGTCCATTGAATCGATCTGGCTCATCGTCCTCAGACTCATCCTCCTTTCCCCACCTAATATCCAATCTTCCAGTCTCAAGTGCCCACAGTGCCTCCTCCGGCCACAATAACATCGACCCTCCTCTTTCCGGCTTTCCCATCGTCTTGAACACCGTTCCCCGCGGTCTCTTCACCCGTGTCATACCCGTCCGCATATCATACACACCGACCACATGTCCTCGCGGCGCATGTACCCTTGTATGCGACAAGGCATCGTGCATAGCCTGCCTTGATGCGTCGAGTTGTGATGCTTGTAGATTCGTAGGATGTGGTTCGAAGTCTTTTATACCACGCCTAGGGAGTGAGCTTGCAGAGTCGCTAAGAAGAGAGCTGGTGGTTGTGAGGGAGGAAAGAAAGCGGTAGTCTGGTGCGGATTCATCAGGATCGGAGTCGGAGGCTGCGTCTACTTGTGGATTGGGTTGCCCGTGGCCTGGACGGATGCCATCTTCGGAGATGTCTGCCATATTATAGAGTCCTGGAGTACTCAAGTCCAAGTCCAGGCGGGAAAATGGGAAGGGAGCAGAGCACAGGAGGAGGAGTCGCAATTGCCGAAAAGGTCGAAATTCTGAACTCTGGTAAAACACCAATTATTGTGGGGACGTGCGGCAAGCACCCCAAGCTCGACCTCCTCTTTGCTTCTCTGCAACAATTCATCGTCGACATCGTTTTGGAATTCACTCGTTCACTTCATTGCTTCATCATCCGTATTCTTCTTTTGTTCATCTCGCTTGACTTTTATCATCCATATTCTACATTCATTCATACCACTTCACTTTCATTAACACCTCTTTATTATTACCTTGACCAGCTTACACCAGTCGTTACAAGTACGTTGTGCCCTGGCAGGTCTGCGAACGCCTTATCCGAAGAAGACAGTCTTGACTGCTGTGTGGACTGGATCATGGCTAGGGCTAGAAACAACAACAATATCAGCACCATTTTCGACAAACCCATGCATTGTCCAGAAGAAGCACTCGACCCAGCAATACATCACGAGCCATCTCAGACAGAGACTGGTGCTTTACTTTCCAACGATAATCACATTGTAGATGACGCTATGGATGATGACTATGTCCCACCAGTATCATCTCCTGTGTCACACATCGAACGTTTGGAGCACATGAGGCAATTGAGACTGGACCAGCTCGATCGTCATGAGGACGAGCAAAAAGGTCTTATCGAGCAAGCTATGATCGAAGCTAGAGTTGCTCGACTTCAGGGAAGGAGGGAGAGGCGAGCAGCGAAGCAGGCTATGAGTGCCGCCATGTTCGGATTGGATCTCCATCAAGACTCTCAGCAACCGCAGGGCGGGTCAGCTTCGAATGCAGAGGTCATTGACGCCGCCCAGACTCAACAGCCCAGGCGACGCAGAATCAAGAGGCAACGACGTACAGAAAACCCCGCCGATCAGGAGACTCGACGATTGAGAGCCGAGTCGCGTGAGGCTGCAACTGGAGCGAACGGTGCTCGAATGCCACCAGCCAGAGACACTCGTATGCATGTGGATGTCTCGGAAAGCATGCAGGAGCTATCAGTCTTGCCGGCTAGCACAACACCCGACATGGCTCCAAACCACATGGAGTCGCAGGAAGAGACGAGTATCAGGCCGCGCAAAGCAAAGTCAACAAAGCACAACCAACGAGACCCCCAGCAACTTGTGGAAAGCATCGCAATAACACTGCTCAGCCGTATGCAAATGACCGTGGCTAAACTCGTCGCGGGTGGGTTGTCCTCCGAGGAAGCACAACAGACTGCTATCGCCAACGAGTATAAGCGAGCCGAGAATATCCGCAGCAAGAGACAGATCAAGGCTGCAAAGATCGAAGATCCAATAGCGCGCCAACATATGCAGGCCAGGCACGCCCGGTCTTACGAACATGCCCAACTTGCGCGACGCATGGTTTTGGAGCCCGGCTTCCTCGCCCCTGAAGAAGCCGCCGCCTTCCACGAACGTGTCGAAAGCAAGCTCCTGAAGAACAATCGGAAAAACATCGACAAAGCGCGCAAGAAGCTGGGCGTGACTCCAGCACCATGTGATGGTTTGCGTGCACGTAATGCGAACTACTCCAGCACAATTGGGATTCTGCAGCGGAATTTGGAGAACACGCGAAACACATTTGGCACGCTTAGTGATCAGTATCTCAACTTCAAATTCATGGTCGAGGAGACGATCAAGGAGCTCGAGGCCAAGCTGGCCATGGCTTCGCAAGCTGCAGTCGGACAGCAACATTCGCGAGTGAGACTACCTGCAGATGAAGACCTGTATCACGACACCATCCCTTTCGTGATTGCTGATAGGTCGGTTAAGCCGGCGCAGAGTGCCACGGGCATCGAGCACCCTACTACGGTACTACAAGACGCACACTCAATTCCCTCCAACGACGACGACGACTCGAGTAGTAACGATGACCATGACGACTATGATTACGACAGGAACGGCGGTGGTGTCGAACTCGGCATGGATGCCGTTGCAGATGCAGACGAGCTCTCTGGCATTGGCCTTCGTGATGATGGCATAGTCTCCGCAGCGCAAGCCCGGGCAGAGGACGAAACCCACCTTCAAGCACTGAGAGCTCTGCTCAGCGAGATGGCGCTGCATGGTCAGGCTTGATTGGACGAATGGGTCGGGGCCGGGGAGATTTGTTATATCTGGGTGTTTTTGGACTTCATTGGAGTCACATTGGGATCGGAGCAGGAGTATTGAGGAAGCTTTGGCACTCGACTTGTATAGATATCCAGGCGCAGAATGAACGAATGCAAACTGGTGCTCCACTTCCAATCTTCTGTACTCGAAGGCCCTGACTCAGTCTGCCCAAGAGATTCAGCGCCTACTTACCATACCTTTTTCTCGTACCCGTAAGCATAAGCATACCCATATCCATACCCACTGCCAATACTATTTCCACTACCCAACCCACCCACGCTCCCACCTTTGCCACCACTCATCTTCCGCCGATGACCACCTCTCCGGGTCCCACTGACATTTCCAATTCCACTAGCAGCACTACCGCCGCCGCCACCACTACCGCAACCGATGATTCCTCCTCGTCCGTCACTCCTCTCTTCGGTCCCCATGACACTGTCCAACATCACCTGCGCCCTCCGATCTCGCTGCCGAAACAGCGCCGTACTCCAGAACTCCGGGAGCAGGGGGGGCGTGTATGAGTCTAGTACAACGTGGGTATCAAAACATCAGCTAGCCGTCCGATGCATTGGCTGCAATAACCCGCAGCGTACGAATGGAGGGGAAGGAGTAGCGGGACATACGAGCATGGACAGCAGCGAAATACACGCTGTCGCCTCCTCGACGCGCAGCGGTCATGCGTGCAGCGGCAGCGGCAGCAAGAAGGGCGGTGCCGGTGCCGAGGTTGCGGCGGGCTGGGGAGACCTGGATGCGGGTGTCAACGATTGTGCTGTGCTATATATCTGTATGGATACTCGACGAAAATCATGGAGCGAGGTGAGGTTGGTGAAGTGCAGAAATCGGAGATGAAGAGCAGAAATGACAGAGGGGACGGGCGCGGCGCGACTCACAGCCCATCCACGTATCCAAGCTCGACCGCCGCGGCAGCGACTTTTACGGCTGACTTTGCTGGAAGCGGGGACGTGCCGCAGGATCAGTACGCCTATGATTGTTTCGGGTGGGCATTCGAGCTCGTTCGTGCCAAGATCGACGGGGTCCGGGAGTGTTTCGACATCATACGGGAGGGTGTTGACGTCGAGAATCAGCAGTCGGCTCGCCTTCGTGCCGGACGTTGCGTGAGCGCGGTGGGTGGCCGAAGAAAGAGTCCTTGACCACCAGCGCGTGCGCGTATCTTCTCGTTTCATTGCTGTTTCATGCGGTACTTTAACGACCAGCACCTCATCTTCACCCAGCCACTCGCTCTCTCTCACCCTCCTCGCGTTTCTCGCGTAACCATATCCTGCAACGATCCGAAAGAAAGTGCCCCAGCCCGTCCAAAACATGATAATCGCTAGCAAGACGATTGGTGCATCATCCCATGAACGACGGTAGCAGCATACTTTCAACAGAAGAAATGTCGCGAGGAGTAAACAGATGACGTTGAGCGGGTGGGTAAGCAGGGCGTAAGTAGTGGTTCGACGCTGCTCGAGGATGGAGGCGGTAAGAAGGTTGATGGCGTGGGCGCGGTCGGTCGGGGTGCGTGCAAGGGTGATGTGATAGAGCTGAGAGCTGGGAATGCTAGGACATGGTAGGTCGTTCTCGAATTCGGAGTCGAAGATGGAGCTGCTCTGGGAGGAGGTGGCAGTAGATGTTGTTGTCGACGAGGAAGAGTATTTCCTTCGGCTTGCAGTGCGGGCTTGTCTTAGACTCGAAAAGGAGAAGTCGTCAAGAGCGGCCAAATTGCCGCATTGTTGACTGAGTGGTAGGGTGCTTGATATGTCGTGCCGTCGAGGACTTATCGGCCGTGACTTTGGCAGCAGTATTGGCGATGTTGGTGGCGAAGCGTCGTTGTCAGACGAGGAGAGATTAAGATTGGTCCTGAGGGACTCGAAGAAAGCTTCATACTTGTTAGTGCTAGTGCCACGAAGAGCATCACTTGCTTGATCATGGGTGGTGGAGACGAGGTGCAGGATGTCAAGTGTGGAAGCCAATGCAGGATTGAGATGGTATGAGACTGAGATGTACCGGCTCCTATCTTCAACCCAGGCAGTCTATCGCCAGTGAGCATGTATATGACCTTACTGTTGGACGATGCCTGAGGACGCCAAGTGTTGAGGGCTGGCATGTTAATACTGGCATAAGCGTTCAGCAGTGGCTGCTAGCAATGGCATAACTAGGAATGTCTGCAATAAGGGTCACAGTTTAAGAGCATAGAAATTGTGTTCCAAAGCAGAGAGTCATGTAGAAACAACAAGCACGATAGCGGTAGGAAAGCAGCGATATGTGCCAGACCAAAGTAAAGTCAGGCACGAGATAGAGGAAAGATAGTGGGGGAATGATAGCAATACTGTAGCAATGAAAAGGTGTAAGATGTCACAGTAGACACCTCATGATCAGGACAAGATGACGCGGTCAAGGAAGACGGGGCAATGGTATTGGTTGTCACTGACAGATACGAAACATGTCGTGCATGGCATGGCATAAGAGAGGAGTGTGGTGGTGTGATCCTGGAAGTGCGAGATAAGACCGTTCGGCAGTGGTGCAAAGTGCAGATCGCACCTTGTATCAAAGTACTGCTTGTTACTTCATTGCTTCATTATCTTCAGATGGAATTGAGATGTATATTAATGTGTTCTATTTCGTGGCTCACTTTTCTCAGACCACAGAGTTGACGACCTACAATCATTATAGAGCTTGTATACCTACCCTCATAAGACCCTCCTACTTCTTCGCTTCCTGTACAGGTGCCGGCGCCTCCAACGTATGCTTGTGATTATCTGCCCGCTCAATACCGCCCGCCCCAAATTGTCGACAGAAGACACTCCCCTTGACCCATTTATCGCTCAGGATCTCCTCCAACGTAGCTCTTCTCGTCGGATCTATCTCCAGCATACGACCAACGATGAATCTCGTCTCCCTTGGCAATAGTCGTAACAGACGCCAGGGGCCCTTGAGAACCCCAGGCTTCTCACCACCTTGGCCTTCTTGTTGACCTTGATGTGCCTGCTGTTGGTTATTCTTCTTCGCACGAACATCTTCGGCAGTCAAAGACTCATCTCGTGACATGACGTCCTGCTCAAACGATAGTCCACCGGAAGGCCGCCGAAGATGCTCAACGCCGGGAGTTCCGGGTGTTGGCGGTGCGACGAAGAGTTTGTAGGATACGTCTGTAAGTCGTGGCATTTTCCAGGGGAATCTGCGCAATGTCATGCAGCAGAATATGATTGCTAGTGACCATATGTCGACTGCTCGAGGGTCGTACTTGTTGTTGTTGTATACCTCGGGTGCGAGGTATGGGTCAGATCCGACGATGCCTGGAATGACATGGGTTAGTGCAGAAAAGGTTGATGGACAGTCTCCAGCTTACCAGATGATTTGACAATTTCTTGTTCAAATGGATACCTGAAGACCACCGAACTACCGAAGTCTATGATCTTCATGATCCCGTGCTCGTTTATCACAACATTGTCGAGTTTCAGATCTCGATGGGCAAGACCCATGCTGTGTAGATATGCCATTCCATTGAGAATTTGCATCGTGCAACACGTCACCTCTTCTTTGCTCATTTTTCCAGTCATGACCGTCGCGAAGAGATCATATGGCGCATACTCCATAACCTCGTACCAGTTGCCCTTTTCAAAGACAATATCCATGGTCTCGATAATGTTGCCATGATGTAGTGTAGATCCAATACAGAATTCAGCCGTGACTTTCTTTGCGTATTCCTTCTCAGTTTCGTATGTATGCCGCGGCCGGAACTGCTTGACAGCAAAAGTGACGCCATCGCTCCGCTTCATGAGGCGTACGGACCCTCCTGCGCCCTGACCTAATGCTTTGCCAAATTTTCCGTACTTATTCTGCAGACCGTGATCGTCCGCGAACGGAATCGCAGTACTGCTGGCATGCCGTGGGGTACTCAATGAGCTAGGGGGTGTCGAGGTTCCGGGTGTGCTACTCTGACCTTTCCGGTCATCATGCTTATGTCCACCACCAATCTTAAAGAATCGCTTCAGATCGCCCATCGAGCCGCCTTTGTGTTTCTTAGAGCTTTCCATCGCCTCTCCATTGTCAATCTTGTTCTTCCCTCCTCCGCCGAAAAAGCTATGCCGTTTATGCTCTTCGATTCCTGGTCTTGATGGTAGTGTTGGCATTGCATGCTCAAAGTCAAATCCTGTAGTTGTGAGGTCGAATACAAATCGGGTATCAGGACCAGGCTGCGATGTTCTATCTGTGAGAGCAGTAATAGACGAGTCTTTTGTACCAGTGCTTGTCCTCGACATGGACAGATCCGCAGATTTACGGCGCGTGTCCCCGTCAACTGGTGATCGCTGGGGAGTCACAGATGATGCTGAGCCCATCCGGTGATCTTTAATCGCCAAATTCGTCGATGACCCGTGGGGTGTTGTCAATCGTCCATCTCTTGACTTGCTCGTCGCTGGCGTTAAAGGTTGCTGATTCGGGTGTATTCTTGGTGACGGGTGACCAGAGTGCTGTCTCGATCCTCCAGGTGACGGAGCCTACCAAGCTGCATTAGTGATTGAATGAGGAGTGATAATTGGTCAAGCTTGCTGCATACCCTGGAAGGTGGTAACGAGACTGGTTCGAACTGGTAATGATTGATGCGGCTCTCTTGAAGACCCGAACGCTGCATGTTGGCTGACAAGTTGCGAAGCTGCTGCTCCATCTCCGGCGGTACATTGCCCCTAGACTCCTCTCCTTCGAATTGAGGCACGGGTGCTATTTCCTCGTTTTGATCACTGAAACGTACGGCTCCTGGTCCAGGGGTATAGGTAGAACCCATTGCTGTGATTGATATTGGCGGCGGTGACGACTTCCTCGTCAGACAGGCAAGAAGCAGTTGTGTAAGGAATACTCTTTCTTAGACACGGTCAGATGCGGTCGAACCAATGAGCCGCGACAATGGCCTTTCTCGCGTGTATAACTCGTCAATCTGACTATGAAATTGCGCAGCGGGCGTTGTTGAGTAGGAATATGCTAGCGTTTGTGGTTGTTCGTGAATACGACTGTATGTCCAGATGTGACGATGATTCAGACGATAATGCCTATGCTTGGAGTTTTCGATCACCCCCACCAATTGCGTAGCCTTATTTTGCAGAGATCGCGCGTGCGCGTGTGGTCCCGAGTTGAAGCAGGTTAGATACAACCGGCGGAGACGTCGGCTTGGGGTTGAGACAGCACTACTACTACTACTACAACGAGGGAAGAATTCAGCGGGTGTAATAAAACGATGTCGTAGAAGTTCTGCATACATTCGAAGCTCTACGTACAATGAACCCCTGATTCCGAAATCTCCCGGAAACAACATGGGCACAAATATCTACGGCCACGTCCCAACGAAGTATATATCTGATGGAGAGTGTCCTGATGCGCTCGGTCTTTCAGTCACATCACAATCAGAATGTATTGACATGCTGGCATATGACATGGCTTGAGGCTCGAAGGTGGCCTTTCCGCATGGTCGCGCGCCTTGCTGGATGAGCAAGGTTGGTCAAAGCTCAGCATGATCGGAGGATCCCGTCTCGAAAATCGTCGTCATCCCAAATAAACTCCCAAGGCTTCCATCAATAAACAACAAACAAAGCTTTCTCTATACTCGAGTCGACTACTGCTCGCATCCTGTTGTCGCATCCACCATCGTCACCGCACTCTCCGCACCACTCCCCTCATCGTCATATCGTACCCCTCATCGTCGTCGCGAACATCTCAATTAGTCGGCAGTTGATCAGATCAGCACTTGTCGATCAGTAGTAGCAGGAGACCATGAACTGGTTCAGGCAAACGTGAGCATGGCCTGGTGTCGATACTTTGCAAGTTCTAAGGTTCGATAGTGTCGGTTTAGAGGACCCCATCTACGGACCTTCGGCAGTACAATCAGTAGCACAACAGACAGAGCAGACACCATTCTCAGAACTCAAGAAGGAAGACCTCAAATGGTTCGGATCGAATTCAACAGCTGTTGAGACACAAACCTTCTACTTCAACACTGACGATGGTCACTACGGTCTCGCACAAGTCATATATAGTAACGTAGGGTAAGTTTGCCATACCCACCTCATCGCCACTCTTTACCTTACTAACCTTTTTCCAGCGTCAGCAAAACAGTCCAATTCACCTCCAAGCTCTTCTATCCCGACCCCTCCACCCCCTTCCTCTGGACCTCCGACGCCCTCTCCTCCTGGTCCTTCTCCCCAGATCACTACTCCTTCTCGGCCACCAACTGCAGCCTGACCCTCTCTCCCGACGGCACCTCCTACCACGTGCGCTCCTCGGTCTCCAAAAAAGCCCTCATCGACCTCACCTTTACCCGCACCGCTCCCGGCGTCATGGCCGGCCGCAACGGCACAACCACCTACGGCACCGACCCTGCCAAGCCCTGGGGCTCCATGCGCCACGCCTACTGGCCGCGCTGCTCCCTGACGGGCAGCATCGTGACGCCCTCTGGCGGCGCCGTGACCATGACTGGCCGCGGCATGTTCGTCCACGCTCTTCAAGGCATGCGGCCGAATCTCAGCGCGGCGACGCACAACTTCGCCAACTTCCAGAGTCCGACGTACAGCGCAGTGCTTTGGGAATTCACCACACCGCCCTCCTACGGCTCCACATCCGTCTCGGTCGGCTGTGTCGCTATCGATGGACAGATTCTCCTCGCCGGCACCGACTGCGTGCCCACGCATCTTTCCTCGACGCCCGACGCCGCCATCGGGTGGCCCGAGCCCACAGCCGCGAAATTCGAGTGGCGTGGCCAGGGAGCACAGAAGGGGAGTAAGGCGGTGGTGCAGGGGGAGCTGGGCACGAGGGTGGATCGGGTGGATGTGTTGGCTGAGGTGCCGGGGTTTGTGAAGGCGATTATTGCGCAGGCGGGAGGGTTAAAGCCGTATATTTATCAGTTTCACAAGGAATTGCCGATACAGGTGGAGGTTGAGGGGCAGGAGCCGAGGGAAGAAGTGGGGACGTTGTTGATGGAGAGTACGTTTATTAGTGGAGGGTTGTGAGGGGTGGAGGTGAGGAAGGGGTGTACGGAGACGGATGAGGAGGTTTGGTAGGTTGAGGTGAGATGAGGATTGGGGAATGATGGTGATGGTGGTCAGAGGACTATGGGAATGGATGAAGAGACGTGTTATAATGCATCGGCCGCGTTGTAATTCGATGGTGTTGGGTATTGTGTACAGGATAGCCTTTACAGCAAGGTAGGTAAGTTAGGTACATACATACGAGGGTAAGCATAATCATAATATCAGCATTGCATCCTTGATACACGATTCACAAACGTCACACTCCATATGCACGACAATCAGTTCTAGTGCATTGCAACTAAGACATCATCACCATCAGCACGAGCAGCACAAGCACAAGCACAAGGGCGACCTGACAGAGTGCGCCTCAGGATCTGGCGGAACGACCTGAGCAGCATCCAAGAGAATGGCGTGGAAGACCAACCCAGTGCCATGAAGTCTTGCTACGCCGAGCAATACGTGAAATCTAGTAGTCAGGGAGGCCATGGGTTTCATCTACGCGTGCGAACGTGCAAGTGTATGTGTATGTGCAAATGTATATTTATGTGCAATGCGTGTTCGTATGTGGCAGGGGTGCCAACAATCTACAGTAGAACTAAGAAATCTACCTACCTTTGCCAATCTCATTTCCTTCTCCTCCCTCTAGCCCGCTCTCTGCTCTTCCAGCTCTACTGTACAAGCGAAATCATGCCTCGACTCCGAATTCGAGGACCTCTGCTTCCTCTTCAAGTCCTTGACGTTGACATACCAGCAAAAAAGCACCGCGTGATCTGGAGACAACACCCATAGCCTTGAGACGTCTCAGACAGATTCCCACCCAAACGCCGCTCATTCCTCTGTTCCTATATCCCACCTCCTCCATCCTTTCCCTCCCCCGCTAAAAACAATTCAACGCATTCCTCTTCCCCTTCTCCTTCCTCCCCTTCGCCAACGCCTCCATCCTCTCCTCCAACTGCCTCCTCGCCGCCTCCGCCCTAATCCTCCTATCCCTCTCCTCCTCCACAGCCTGCAGACTATTCCGCATACTCCCCCTCTCCCTGCGCAACCCACTCGCTTCCTCCTCCAACTCCCTACACTTGCGCTTCCAGGCATCCATATCTGCTTTTTGACGGTTCGCCTGCTGTTCGAGATCGACGAGGGCTTCTTCGAGGGTTTGCGTCAGTTGCTTCTCGGCGTAGAGGTGCTTTTCGATGGTGTGGATGCGGGATTCTTGGTCGGTTATGGTGGTCTGGAGGTGCAGCGCGTTGCTGGAGGGTTGGCGCGAGATGGTGTGGTGGGTGGGGTGTGAGTGGAGGGGGTTGTCGCGGTTGGCAGGGTGGATGGAGCCATTAGGTAGATTAGGTGAAGATTTGAAGACCGGGGAAAAGGTGGAGGAGGAGTTGAGCGGTGGAGAAGCGTGGCGCGCGACTTCGAAGGCGTTGTCCGAGGGGCGGCGGAGGCTGTAGCCTTCGAGGCTGTTGGAAGTGGCGGCGATGGCGGATTGTTTGACGGCCGCGAGTTCGGCTTCCAGGATGCCTGTGCGGATGCGGTAGCTTTCGACTTGACGTTCTAGCTCGGGGTGGTGGTCTTTGTCGAAGCTGTTGATGGAGCTTTGATTTTGCTGGCGGAGGGCGGTGACGAGGCGGGAGGCCTTCTGCTCTTTGGCGACGCTGCCTTCGAGTTGCATGAGGGTTTCCTCGTTCAGAGCGGTCAGTTCTTTGATTCTGTATTCGAGGTCATCCTTGATCTTGTCCGCGGCAACTATGTCTCTTGTGGATGTCGCTGAGATAGCGTGAGCGTTAGCCTTGTTGAGCTCGTCTCGTAATGATGCAATCGTTGTTTCGTGAACTTGAGATTGCTCGGTCAGCTTCCTTTGTGACTCCGCCAGCTGTGCTTCAAGTCCATGTTTCAGCTCGTCGAATGCTTTGCCATGTGCATCCTGAGTGTTCTTCATCCCTTGTTGATAGAATGTAGCAAGAGTCTTGTGCTGATCAACCTCGTTGCCAAAGCTGGCCACTAACTCGCGATGAGACTGTAGATCTTTCTGCATGACCAAGCTGGCCTTTGCATCTTCCTCCACCTCTCGCATAATCTGCGTGTAGGAGTTCTCCAGCTCGAGGAACTTATTGGCAGACACTTCAGACGCCGCCTTGTATCTCTCAATCTCCTTTTGCAATGCGTTGACCTCTTTTGATTTGTCGCCATCGGCAGACGCGTTTGGTGACCGTGCACCAGATTGAGCATGCTCAGGTTTCTGGTGCAGTGATGCCTCGGCGCCAGCTACAGTCTGGAGAATCTTCTCCTCTGCGTGACGCATAGACTGAGAAGAGGCTAAGCACTGCGCCAGATCAGTCTTGAGCGTCCTTAATGCCTGAGTTGGAGAAGAGTGTTTCAAATCCTGCTCTTCGACGAGATCGCCATTTTCTCTTGCTTCCGAAGTGGGGGAGTCAGGATAACCAGACATGACGGTTTCGAGGATCTTGATACTCGACACAAGCTTCTGTTCCTGTTTGACACTTTCCTCATTCATTGCCGCGATCTGCTTCTGACTGTCAAGAAGCTGTTCCTTGGTCGAAGTCAAATGATCAAAGTCCATCATCGAGAGTCGTTTGCTTGAGCGTTCCCTGTTCAATCCGGAGATCAATGTATTCTTCGCCTCGAGCTCTTCCCGAGCGGCAGCGGTTTCTGCTTCCAGTGTTCGCACGCGTTCCGAGCGCAGGTTCAGCTCCGTAACAGCATAATCAATATTGGACTGGAAAGACTTCAGCGCGTCTGGCTGATCCTGCATATGCTCAACTGCTAGATTCTGTAAGGCGCTGAAGACCTTTGATTCTCGACCATTGTTCAGCAGAGGTGCGGATCTGCGCCGAACCAAGCTCGAAGAAGGAGAAGTTTTGGCTTTGTGCATTTCCTCCTTCATCTCCTCAATATAGTTGAGAGTATCCTTGTGCTGATCCTGCAGCTGTGTGTAATTCTCCGTAAGTTCATTGATGCTGATGTCCTTTTCGGCATTTGCACGCTTAAGTGATCTTATTGCTTCCGCAAGCGTCTCCTCTTTTTGCATAACCCTGGAAACGTGTCTGCTGTTGATATCCATTTCCGAATTGTACGATGTACCTGCCTCAGAAACCTCGACCAGCGTAGGTGAATCCCCACGCGAGGACAACTCCGAAGATAACATACGCGAGGATGAGTGTTGTCCAGGTTGACTCGGCTCGCAGACTTCTAAAAAAGACGACCCCGGCCGGGACACGTTTGCGCCGTGAAAGGCTTCTTGCAGCTCAGCAAGCGTGCGAAGGGCGTTTTGATACTTGCGTGCGACATCATCGAGTTCAGAGACTGTCGACTCGTGGTCAAGGCGGAGGTCGAATAGCTCGATAGTCATCGTCTCCATCTTGTCGGCGATAGCTTTAGCTTGAGCTGGGCTGTAAAGATTACCACCAGCATTACCACGTGTGGGCGTATGTCGACCACCTCTTCGAGCGTCAGACTCAATAGTATTGGTATCACTGTCCTCGCCATCCATTGGACCAAAGTCTTTCCACTCTGCTTCAGCAGATTCCGGGAGCATCTCTTCATCGGGACCTAAAGCTGTAGTTGTGGCGACGAGAAGGTCATGGAAAGCGTCATGAGGAGCATGGCCGCGTGCACGTATAGGTGATCCATGAGCAGCGTGTAGCTCATTGCCGTTCAGGTTGTCAAGTTCTGATAGCATGTTGTCGAGTTTGCCAATGCTTCGTTGTCGCTGGACGACATGTTCTAGACGATTGATCTCCCTTTGCATAACTTCGGTGTCCTGTTCTGCTTCGGCCAGACGCTCCTCGAGAGTCGAAATGTACTCTTCCGCGCTTGACTCGCTCTCACGAACTCGGGCCAGCTCGTCACGCAACTCCTGGACAAGCAGAGTGTTCTTGTCCTCGCCGTTCGCCATACCGTCGATCTTGGCCTCCAGTTCCCGCAAATAGCTTTCGCCACTCTGCTCTCGGTCGTTGACTTTTTGCATGCGTGTTTGCAGCTGACTTTGAACAGCTTCAAGATACACTATCTTCGCTTCGCGTTCTAATAAGTCACTTTCGCTGGTGGACAATGCAGAGCGTGATTTGGATAGCGATGCTTCCAGGCTTTGTATCGTCTTTTCATACTCCAGTACAACCTGCTCCACGGCCTCTGCAAACGTGCTCGATCGGTTGAGCCTCTCTAGCGAAGTGTTTCGAAGTGCAGAAGAGACACTTGGATCTGACTCACTCTGCTTTGCCAAATCAGCTAGCAGCTTTGCATGTCGTTGACTGAGAGTGCTGTAGTTCTCCTGTATATCTAATAGCTGATTCTGCAGTTCCAGTTCTCGCGCCTGCTTTCTGCCACCCAGATCTGTTTGTGAGGTGGATCGTCGTTCAGTGTGTTCCGACAACCTCAGCTGATCACGGAGCAGCGCAACTTCCGAGCGCAACCTGTCGATGACATGCTGCTTATCATTATCCTCTGATCGTTGCTGTAGCTGAGGTCGGGCTTGAATTGCACGAGCTCGTTGTGCATATTGAACCGTGTTTAGTGTTTCGCTGAGGTGGAACTCGACAGGATTGACACAAGCCACCATGTACGTGATTGCATTACCACCCATAGAGTCTTGTAGCAGCCTGGTGAGCCTAGAATCGCGATACGACACATGCGAGCCTGCCGAGCGTGAAGATAGCTGCGAGATAACCTTTCCAAGCGCTGCAAGGCCACCATTGATCGAGATACCCTCCTTTGCCCTTTCGCCCGTCAATCCAGAATTCTTCAGCCTCTCACTTCCAGCTAAATCGACAAAGTGGAGCTTGCTATCCAAAGTGATCATGCCGTTCGTGCTCTCCGCGCTGTCCAGAGATGAGATTGTGCTAATGGAAGCCTTTCGCTTCTTCTGCACCAAGTTCAAGCTGAAGATAGCATGCGACCTAGAAGACTGCGAGTTGATCGCCGTGGCGTCCGTTTGTCGTATAGCAGATCCATAGTGTAGCGCATTCATCAAGTCGTTGACAGATTTGACCTCGACCTGTTTGGCGCCCGTAAGCATGATCCTTCCCTTGTCCTCCCTGATCTGTACTGGCACGGTTTCGCCAGATCCTGCTGTAGAGGGTGAAACCAGCAAATCGCGCAGCTCCTCGTTGTGAATCTCGACGTATGTCGCCTTGAGCTGCCACTCTGCATCTCCCGATCCAAATGCTCCAGGATTTGCAGACTGCAGCTGACTCTGCGATCTCGACGGTCGCGGCGTATTCGTCCCAGAGAGCTCTTCAAACAGCGCTGCTGCTGCCCGTGGTATGATACCCATATCTGCGATACTGCTTTGCTCGCCCGGATTTGTCGTCCCCATCGTGTATGATTTTCCCGCACCAGACTGACCGTACGCCAAGACAGAGACATTGTAGCCGTGTGTGAATGCGCTCACTCCCTCGCTGACATATTCCCAAATGGCCTCTTGCCGTTCATTGTCCGAGAAGACGCGGTCGAATGTAAAGGCTCTCTGTCCATCTTTGGCGTCTACGGCGAGCGTGGAAAGTGAGACAACCGAGCAGATGTTGTTACGAAAGCGTGGAGGTATGGAATCGAGAGCGGGATCGTTTGGGGGCAGAGGGGGACGTATTCGCACAGCTAGAGTGAGGAAGGCGCGTGTCAGTCAAGAGTAGCGCTTGCCTAGGGAATACTTCCTGCACCACTTTGCGTTTTGAAGCAGCACACCGCGACTTACCAACTTTTACTGCGGTCTTATTGTCTTCCTCGGACGATTTGCTTGGCCGACTTGCGAAGCTCAGACGACTGGCGCTTCGCTTGCTGTTCACTGGCGTCTGACGAGCGCCGCGAGCCATGCCCATGGCGGGTGAGTTTGGCATTGACTGTGGTGCGCTCATGGTTGGATGTTGTAGCTGGCTAACGGGCTAGCGGGCTCGCTGCCGATCTGTGAATTGAAGATTAAGCCAGTGCGGAGGCTGTAGTAGGCAGGATCTCAGGTTGCAGGTGACTTGCGAGAGGGTGTGTGAGAGCGACAATCGTGGCGCATGTCATACGCAGATGAACAGGTGAGTGTGGACACAGCACGATCTTCTCGTATCTAGATGTGAGGGCAAAGTACAGTAATGGAGTATGGAGCAGGCTATCGTGTGTGGCAGAAAGCGTCAGGGTCTAGCTAACTTAGCAGGGACACTAGGCAGTGCGGTGCGAGAAGCTTTAGCACAAATCTGGGCTAGCTCTTTCGGCTGGTCTGCCAGAAGCCCTGGCATCATGGGGCAGGGCATCGAGCACGCACGATCTAAAGCTTTCCTGTACGCACACACTATGATACTGTACTACACACGGCCGTCGACTCTCCCCCATACGACCATACTGATCCATGTCGTACCAGTAGAGTACCGCATCTGGTCCGTCACGGTTCACAAACGAGCATTCATCATCTCATCACTACTACTCATCCCAACTTCGTTTCGGCTCAAATTAAACTCTGGCTCGTCCTGTCCAGCCCGAGGCACGCCTCCACTTTCGGAAACAGCCTGGAGAGTGCCGTCGGTACTTTCTGCGCACGGCCTTTGTTTCCCTCGTTATTCCACCTTCAAATTGAATTGTGAAACACCTGGATCCTTCGCCCTCTTCGTACTAGCGTGACAAGAAATCAAAATGCATCGAGATCGTGATGGCGACATCCTTAATGATTGTACGAAGTAGTACCGTGCTGTACTGTCGGCGCAGCGCAATGGCCAGGGGTAGTCGACCTGCAGCGGTGAGCAAAAACAAATCGTGCGGAGACTCGACAAACGCTTCGCTCGAGTCTCGAGGTTTCGAGGCACTTGGACGGGCACACCCAGCATGCATGCATACATGCATGCAATCTCGGCCAGACAATCCGTGGCACGCGCACTCTGTCGCTCTTTTCGCACGCGCACAAACAGACTTCAGCGCTACCCAGCCTCCTGCACTGCACCTTTCCAGTCTCCCGCAACCCTCCCCTCCCAAGCTTTGTCGGAAAGTGTAAATCTCGTCCTCTTCCAACCTTTCAGTCATGGTAAAACAGACGACAAACGCCAAAATATTTCGTCAAAGGAACAAACAGAGTTTCCCACCACAAGCCACAAACTCCACCCGCTCAAAAGGCTAGAGTGATACAATGGTACGGGCCCTTGAGCACGCTCCCCTTTTCTCTTCGGCCACCCGGGCGTTGATCCGGCCTTTCACTTTCACTCCCTAGAAAATTATTGGTGGATAGGTGGAAACCTTCTTGCGGCTTGAACCATAGATGATCGAGCGAGGGCCAAGTGTCGCAACGGGAATGGGTGTGTTGACGATTATTTGGCACTGACACCATTCAAGCTGGAACTTCCGAACGTCTCCTGTCCTGAGGCAATGTCCTCCGTGGGACGAGATGAAAAAGGAGGATGTACTATCGCTGTATCCGAATATATGCTACAACCACAAAAGACTCACTTGCCATACTCCCTCTAAATTCCAAAGCTATACAGATCCAAGGGTGCAAATCAGGAAAATAAGAAGCTCACTCCCATGTACAACCAACACCATTCGCTGGCCCTCATTTTGTTCTGAACCCTCCTTCCCATTCCTCCTTTGCACCATAGTCGTGATCGTCGTATGCTTTGCTGTCCTGTCATGTGTGACTGGGTATATTTCGTCTTCTCTCGCTCAAGCCAAACCCCTCAATCGTTCGCCCTCGAGCGTTCTCACGGCTGGGAAACCCTTGCTCAATGGCAGGTCCTCGGCAGGAAGATCGTGCTCGTCAGATATACCGACGACCTTTGGCTCAAAGCGAGCAGCCTGAGGGAGGTCAGGCACGGACTCACTATCCCGTACAGTCGTGGCTTCGGTTGTGTATGACATAGCGGTGCTAGTACGGTTGTGCGAGATGAGATCCGGGGTCGTCTGCATTGAGTCGCGACCCGTACGGTCCGTGCGGTTTGTCTCGTCCTCGGCCATATCGCCTAGAACGCTGCTGTCGTCGGGTGCGAGGTACTTGTGCTTGTCGGCACCATCGCCGTGGTTCTCGGCGCGCTGGGCAACTTGAAGACCTTCGACGGCGGCGGCACATTGCTCGGAGATGTTGCGAATGATGTACGTGATGGAGTCGGTCTTCTCACGGAGGTAGCGATCTGCCACGTTGCTCATGCTGAGTCGTGAAGCTGGTAGTCGGGATGATGCTGCACTGTCGATATTCTCAGCAGCACCCTCGCCGCTTTGCTCCTCGAACATGTTCTGCATCTCAGGCGCGTTGTGCAGCGACTTCACAACGTGCTCAATGTGATGTGCTTGACCGTCGAGAGTAGCACGCATCTGGAACGCTGCACGAGTAGCATCATCGCGCTGTCGAAGGAGGTTGTTGTTTGCAGCTTGCAGACTGGCAAGCTCTTTCTTGTTGCGCTTCCTCTCACGCTCAAGCTCCTCGGCAATCTCTTGTTGCAAAACCAACGCCTCAAGAGCATCGTCACGCTGCTTCTCGGTACCCGTAAGTCTTGTAGCAATGCGCTGCATATCTTCTTGGTTTTGGTCAGCAAGACTGGCAAGACGTCGGTTCTCGCGCTTGTGGTTCTCAATTTTGACCTTGAGATCTTGGGTCTCCTTGTTGATAGTCTCAGCCCATGTCTGGATCTTGAGGAATTGAGCCTTCCAGCTTTCAATCTCTTCAACCAGATATGCGTTGCGCTTCGAGACCTTGGCAATCTCGGTATCCTGTCTGCCCTTGAGGTTGATGAAATCTTGCCATGCTTCGGAAGCATCACGAGAGTATTGATTGCGCTCCCTGACGATCTCGTTCAAGTGTCGAGTGGACACCTTCTGCATCAGTGGCTTCTTCATAGCACCACCGAAGATCTTCTTGACACCAGTGTTGCGTCCCTAGATTGGCTGTTAGCGTGGATCCGTGATGAAATCCGAGGAGAAACTTACAATCTTGCCACAGACGTGGTCCATGACACTCATCACAGCATCCTGGTTCCACCATTCCGGATCAATGATGCTCTCAACTTCACCCTTCATGACAATTATCTGTCCAGCAGGAATGAGCTTGCCACCTCCATACGCTGAGCGCAAGTGTTGAGGAACACCAGTAGACTCGATCTCGCCTCCTGTAGATTGCTTGAGGCGTGTAATCATCTTTTGGCGTTGACCAGCTGACAATGCTGTGGGTGGGCTTGAGGTAAGGACAAAGTTACGGTCAAGGTCAACGACCAATGCGTCGGGAGGGGCGGTGAATAGTGAGCGGCACTCGGCTGTGACACCGAGAATGTACGGGCCAGGCTCGTTGACAAGGTCCCTGGCATGTCGGGCGTGAACGACCGGAACGTAGAGTCCACTCCACTCATACACGCGAACGCAGAATCGGACTGTCTCGGCAGCAACAGTAAGCATTGCTGGGTAGTGACTGATGAAGATGATGCGGCGCGTCGGGGAGACAGCAGCCTCGATGACACCGACAATATTCTGTACACTCAAGCAAGTGAACAGTGGCCACAAGGAGAAGTTCTGGAATCCTGTTGGCGACGAAGGGAACTGGTAGCAAAGAGCGTAGTCCTTCATGTCAATGCGGACGAGGTCGTTCAGTCGCGGTGCAGGAAAGCTGAGAATTCGAGAGACCTCCTCGGCGTGGAAAAGATTTGTGGCCTTGTTCCAGTGAATCCACATACCACGAAGGTAGTCACCGAGCAGATTGTATAGAGGATATCTTGATAGGAAGCTGAGACAGTATGGGATCCAGTACGTCTCATCTGGAATGTCGATGTAATCGCCTTCTGTCTTTTTCCGCATTTCGCGTATTGTCTCTGCCCGCTTGTCGTCGGCGCGCGACCATACCCGTAATGCGATACCGTACAGTGTGTGTGAAGAATCTTGTTGTAATACGAAGGAGTGGTGGACGCAGTGTGGCTGGCTTTTACCAGTACATATCTCGACGTCATGGGGAAAGCATGCCTATCAAGCGAATTAGCCACCGTCAGAACTCAAAGGACTACTTCGCGATGCAGTGCTGAACGAGGATGGAAGACTCACTCTGACAGCAGCGTGTAGCGATCTTGCAATCTCGTTGTCCTGCTCGAGTCGAGGGCTGCTTCCGAGGATTTCCGGCAGCCAGAATTGGCCGACGGCGCCCTTCATGTGCTGTATCTTGCCTTGTACGGGTTGCGGTGCCTTGACCCATTGTGACGGCTCGCGTCCGACACCACAGACCATATAAGCATGGGTCAGAGTCTTTGGAGCGCGTAGACCTGTCTTCATTGACAAGGCTGATGGAAGAGGTTGTGCGATGCGAGAGTGAAGCGAAGATGTTCTGCTGGGAATAATGAGGCCGTCATCCTGGCGCGTTGATGGCCGATCTGGCGACATGGGATGCGCTCCTCTAAGAGACGACATTGTGTTGTGCAGTGATGAAAGGCTGTACTTGTGAACCTACGGCTGAGCTCTTAGTCTCGAGTAGTAAAGCAGCCGGCCAAGTTTGGAGTGGGGAAGTGCAATGGACTAAATCTTGATTTCGAGTCCTACAAAGCTCGTGCGAGTATCTCGAGCTTAAACTGGTGGCGGATGTTTTGGCCTTGGACTCGACAGAAAGTGAGACAAGCTGTTGTGACGAGAACAGGAGCTGCGGGTATATGCGCGGTATACAAATGAGGGAGAAAGACGAGATGAGATGAGGTTTGACGAGACGGAGCCGAACCTTAAGGTGAAGACGGGCGATCTCTGAAGAGGTGCGGGAGAGCAACAAGACAATAATCTGGGTTCTGGGTATACTGGTCTAATGTACCACCCGCACACGCATCAACCAATATAAGTCACGGCTGCGTCTACCGGTCACTTTCCTATGGAGCATAAGGTGCAGCGGTCCTTGGCCAAGCCAGACTACAGCAGGGGCGCACTACGGTCTGGCAGCACTGGCAGCCAAACATGGATCACTTCAAACGCTATGGCGCGGTGCCATATATTTGTAATACCTTCCCACGGCTTGAGCGCAGTCAATCGATAAAGTCGTCGTGCAAGTTCAGCTGAGGTGTATGCCCATCAGTGTCCCTTGGGCTGCACTCCACCGGTTCCTTCTGGCTTGACCAGTCGCGGTCCGTCCATCACCTGTAGCATATACAGTTAGACAGCGCAAGCTGATGTGTTGCCTGCAAGGGGGTCAGGCACAGATCGCAGGCGAAGTTTGACTTAGTGTGTTTTTCCAGTGCACGAGCCCACCCCCGTCCCCATGATCATTATTGCTTCTGCCCGTGCCGATTCGCTGCCATCCTGGTCATCCTGAATCTTTGAATCTTGTCGCGGCCCACACGAAGATCGAGCTAGTATCCATACCATTTCGGTCGGTGCAAGCCTGGCTTTCCCAGCTCTTCTCTTCGGCTGAACGTGCTTTTCTGCCCTGTGTCTGGTCGGCCATGTTTCCCCTTGTACATGTAAACAACTCAGGAGAGGTAATCGTGGGTGCTGTGCCGTACGCAGGGCGCGCAGGCGTGCTGCGATCACAGAAAAGACGCGGACTGTTTGGCGATCATTGGCTGCTTGCATCCAACTGCTTGTCTACCTGCAGGAACAACCTCGCGTAATGTGCTTCGTAATAAACAGTCACACAGCAATGAGATCCGATAGTCCCTGCAAACCTTTCGGATTTTGATACTGTTAGGCTGACGAACCGTTAAACAGTAGTTGGTGAATCGTCACAGTATTACTCCGCGAAAGAAAGCCTCGTAGCATATGCCAGCAATGACGGATTTGGCAAACGGTTCGTCATACCGACTCACACGCCTCGGAGTCTTTCTGCTGTCGATTCATAGAGGTTGTTGTTGTTGCTGTGATGTCCACTCATATGTCGGCAGATAAAGCTTTATCGTCTAAATCGATAATACACTTTTCAATATCTGTTCCTTCGGAAGTCGCCGCCAGGGAACACCGAGTCCATGGTCTGATGAACTTGCGAGTCTATCGAGTCTATCGAGTTTCGAGTGTACATGAGTATGCTCATGTTTTCTGGCCTAGTTTCTCTTTTCCCAGTTCTTGCTGCCACACATGGCTCAGTGTTTCGGCTGTATGACCCGCCGCCCAAGTGACCTATGTGTACCTCTGAACTGGTTTCTTTCGGGTATACGCTTGTGGCGCTCTATTGGGATTACGGCCACTCTTAAGTGCGCCGGGTGGCGTTCTTCCTACCACAGGATAACAACCCTTTGTTTTTAAGGTTAACTTGGTCTCATCACCAAAAGACGTCACTAAGGTTAGTAGAGGCCATTCTCCGCGCGCGCGTAAAGGCTCCGTAGTCAGCACACATCGATTTACGGAACGCATACATGAAAGTATTGATCGGCAAAGCCTGTGTTCTGGGCTTCTGTTTCTTCTGCCTGAGTACGACGAAGGACGAACCGCACCTTTGGATCTTCATACTGAGGTTTGGTGAACAACGAACGACCAGACCAGAACAAGTATGTATCGTCACCCAACTGCAAGGCGTGAACACTTTTGCCGACATGCATCAAATCAATAAAGTATAACGACCCAAACAGCTGTTGCCCCAGCTGGCCTGTGCTTGTCACGAACGCTGCTCAGCGTTGATTCTTTCGTGTCACATACGTAAAGTGGATTGGCAATTGGCGATCATGGACGCCAACCAGTATGATGGGAAAGCTGATCTGGCTCAAGCGCAGTAAGGCTGATTAGAGCTCGATGCCCGGCGTACTTTGTGACTGTGCCAGCTGCACTACTGGGGTTGCGCGTTGGTTGCTTTGTCTCATCTATGGCATTCGTGTCTTTTGTCTGTGACTGAGTTGTGGATTGACAATATCGAAGGACATACGAGCGTGAAGAAGATGCTCGCATGCTGGTATTCGTTAAGGCTTCCCCACAATCAGATTGCTTCAAGTTTTTACGCTGCTTGATACAGGACAATCATCACCATACGGTTTTACTCACTACTATTACCAACTACAATCCAAACAGCTTCACTGTATCACTTTCATTATCACACTCGTTATTACATATCTATGGGTGACCAACACCTACTGAGTGATTTGTGCAGGATTTGGTGAGTCAAAATATCTCACCATGATGATGCGCCTGTGATCTTCGAAAATACTCCTCCTCCTCTTGTTTTTCTTCTGTTTGTAAAGCGAGAGGCTACCAACATGTAAAACATATCCTGATACATGCAGCGAGCTTGCGTTGATTTGCGAGATTTTTTTTGTATCGTGACGCAATTATGCTCAACTTTCTTGCCCCGACGACGATGACCAAGTCCAGTTCTCGCAACTAACTCAATCACCAGCACTGACGCCACTCCCAAATACTGCTGCCCGCGCTGCAGCACACGCACCTGCTCGCTCCAATGCTACAAGCGTCATCAACTCTGGTCTCAGTGCTCAGGCAAACGTGATCCAGGAGCATATGTCAAAAGAAGTCAGCTTGCCACAGCAGCTGGCATCGATCGTGACTTCAACTTCCTGACTGGTATTGAGCGTGCTTTTGATGCCGCTGATCGGGAGTCGGAGAGTCGAGGTTTATCCATGGTAAATGGCAGACGTGGAACTGGACCTAAGCCGGGCAGCCATCTACAGCAGAGGCTTGATGTTTCTGGCGCGATCATACGCAAAGCTCCTGTTGGCATGAGCAGACAAAAAAGCAATCGCACACAATGGCACCCAAGGTCAGTGCAACATGATCCAGTGGCACGAGGTCAAGCAATGTCACCACAAGGCTTGACGTGGTCTGGCATTTGCAGTACTTCCCTTACCCCAGCTGTATTGCAACAGCCAGGCGCCTGTCGCAGTTCAATGCAGATTCTACTGAGTTCAACAACTGCCCGCTAAGACTTGAGTATGGCAATAGAGCAAGATCTTTTGCTAATCATGTAGCAGGCACAAGTGTATAGCGTGGACTGTAGAATGGATTCATCCAGACGGCACGAAGACAAATGGACAGTGTCGCGAGAATCTTCCACTTAGCGAAGTCTATCGACATCTACTCCACGAGATGCAGCCATCGAAAAAGCGCAGAGCAAGTACGGGATGGAATGAGGCAATTACAGCCGGTTTGAAGCAAGTTCAGAAACGAAACAAGGACGCTTCGACGCAGCCTATTGACACCGCTCGCACTATTCCGAAACCTATGCCAACTACCGGAGGGGCATTAGAAGACGCGGCTACCGCGAAAGTGGTGCCGGACGATCTTAAGGACCAAGTAGCGCCCGAGATTGCATCAAGCAATGGACCAGATACAGTCTCTCCTCCAGTCATGACAGGAGAAGCTTTGCCTTCCAGCTTTCCTGACTACCATTTCTACCTCCACAAACCGCACACCACATCGACGTCCCGAATCCTCATCCCACTCGAGCCGTCTTCCACACTCTCGACGTGTCTCAGAGGTGAATCTATATTAGAGTATCCCACAATCTTCGTGCTCAATCAGCCTTCACATGCATTACCAGACGGTTTCCTGTTGGAGATCGACTACAGGAAGCAAGAGAAGAAAATGATTGAGGAGTTGGACGAGGACGAAAAGGCAATGGCGCCAGAGATAGCGAGAGCGCAGCAGATATCTTCACAGGGACAGAATGAGGGCAATCTGGAAGACTCGAAAGTGCTCGAGTCACTGCAGAGAGATCTTGCGAATGTGAAGGAGGAAATAGACGTCTGAGTCGGAACAAACGAGCTAGAGAGGCCAAACACACTCTCTGTGATCAGGGCTAGAATTGGTCAAGTTGCTCGATATGGACAGAAATGCTGAAGGAAATCGGCTGCTGTGTCTCCGTCCTATCCCTTGCCAACGTTGCTATAGGAGTGGAGGATCAGATGGGTGGCGAATCGCGTAAGCGCTTATCACCGGTAGATCCGAAGTCTGGGGAACCATAATGCTCGCGGAAATTTCCAGACCTTGATGACTCTTCTCCAACACTCGCAGAACAACATACATTTCGTCGGCTCGAGTAACGACTTCGTGCCACTTGCCGTTCTCTTCCCACGAACAACAGTTATAAGCAAACCCTCAATACTGACACTCACCTCGCCGCCGCCGTCATGTCGATGGAAATCGACCACATTCCCTTTGCATCGGTGCAAGTGCCGACGCAAGCAACCATCCTCTGCTGTAATTGCGGCTCTCCAATCGACGGGACTACCGCAGTAGGAGCACTATGTTACGACTGCGTGAAGACGAATATGGACATATCAGAAGGCATACAAAGAGAAGCAACGATACACACCTGCAGAGACTGTGACAGATGGCTTGCGCCACCGAATTCATGGGTGTCGGCCGCACCAGAGTCAAGAGAATTGCTAGCACTGTGCTTGCGGAAATTGCGTGGGCTGAACAAAGCGAGAATCATTGATGCGAGCTTCATCTGGACCGAACCACATTCAAGGCGTGTGAAGGTCAAGATCACGATCCAGCAAGAAGTCAACCCTGGCACGATCCTGCAGCAAATGTTTGAAGTTGAGTATGTTGTCGCGAATCACCAATGTCCGGACTGCCAGAAGTCTTTCACACACAACACATGGCGCGCGAACGTGCAAGTGCGGCAAAAGGTGCCTCACAAGCGGACGTTTCTCTACCTCGAACAGCTTATCCTCAAGCACGGCGCGCACAAGGACACAATCAATATCAAAGAAGTCACCAATGGAATCGACTTCTTCTTCGGACAGCGCAACCACGCCGAGAAGTTTGTCGACTTCCTCGCGTCAGTAGCGCCTGTGCAGAAACGAAAATCACAAGAACTCATTTCCATGGACACTCACACTTCCGTCAAATCATACAAATTCACATACTCCATCGAGCTCGTCCCGATATGCAAGGATGATCTTGTTGCACTCCCGCTAAAGCTGGCCAAGTCTATTGGTAATATGCCTCCTCTTTGTCTCTGCTATCGCGTCGGCACATCTGTCAATGTTATGGACCCAAATACACTTCAGACTGCTGATATCAGCACGCCGATATATTGGCGCGCACCCTTCACCTCCCTCGCTGATGTCCGCGAATTGACTGAGTTCATCGTTATGGACATTGAGCCAGTAGGTGTTAATCGCGGTCGATTCGTCCTTGCTGAAGCTACAATTCGCCGTGCAACTGATCTTGGCTCAAACGACACAGAGTACACTGTTCGTACACATCTCGGCGCGATTCTGCATGCAGGTGACAGCGTAATGGGATACCACCTGACAGGAACTAACTTCAACAACCCCGAGTTCGAAGCAATCGAGCAGAGCAAGACATACGCTGGTCAGATCCCAGATGTCCTCTTAGTGCGCAAGGTGTATCCACGTCGCAAGAAGAACAAGACGAGAAACTGGCGTCTACGCCGCATGGCTCGTGAGGAAGGCGAGATGCTACCACGAAAGCAGGATCAGGCAAAGGAAGAGCTCGACTATGAGCAGTTCTTGCGGGATGTTGAGGAGGATCCTGAGTTGAGGCAGACTGTGAATCTATACAAGCAGCAGCAACAGCAGGCACAACAAAAGAAGAAGGCTGAGGCGATGGAGGGTGTCGAGGGCATGGATGGCGTGGAGATGGATGCGGATGTGGAGGATGAGAATGAAGAGGAAGATAGTGATGGTGATGATGGATTGGAGGTACCGCTGGATCAGCTCATTGACGAGTTCGATGAGATGACTGTGCGAGATAATGCTTGAAGTGGTCTCCAAGCTGTCATCGTATTGCCTACTTGAACAAGGCAGTCGTGGCATACCATAGAAACATTATACGAATCTGACCAAACCATCGTGTTCTGTAGATCACTCGTCCTCTCCCTACATCGTACTGCCTACATAACTCCGCACAGCTATAATCAAGCGAGTCGTGCTTCCGAATATGACAGTCTCCGTCGACGAGCCTGTTGATGGGGTGATCCCTGATAGAGGCATATCTTCGCTGTTCGTGTATGATGCCTCCTGGCCATGGTCATTATCCTTGGTCCTTGCAATCCTTCACTCCAGCCTCGGGATATAGCAGCTTCGTCACAGCTGCGCGGGAGCAGAGAATGGCTGTCCATATCACCGAATGCGGCAAAGCAATTCCGCTTCTCATGCATTTGCAACTTCCGCCCATTGCTATTCCTGAGTAAGGCGCAACCCGTGAGCACTCACGCTGGATACGTATAATCAAGGCGCTGCCAGAGGCCACCTCTGTCCGCAGACACGAATGTCGTGTGTTTCCAGTAGTCGATGATCATTCCACCGGCCTTCCCTCGCACCCCTCACTCATCAGCCAACGGATTCGCATGCACCTCGACCCTCTCAATCGCCACCCTCTCCAAAGGTCTGTTCTTCCTATCCACCTTCACTTCCTCCAGCCTCCTCAACGTCCCCTCCGAATCCACCGCCCCTTCCCCCGTCTCTCCCACCAACACCCGCCCAAACACTGTATTCTTCCCATCTAAGTGCGGCGCCTCGCTGAACAACACAAAGAACTGGCTCCCATTCGTCCCTGGACCCTTGTTCGCCATGCTGACAATCCCGCGCGCGTTGTGCCGCAGCGTGGGACGGATTTCGTCCTCGAAGTCGGAGCCGTAGATGCTGGTGCTGAGGGGTTTCTTGGGATCGGGTGAGGTGGAGGGAGAGCCGGTTTGGAACATAAAGGAGGGGATAAGGCGGTGGATGGGGGAGGAGGTGTAGAGACCTGAAGCGGCGAGGGCGAGGAAGTTGTAGGAGGTTTTTGGGGTGGAGGAGAGGAAGAGCTCGAGGTGGAGGGGGCCGTGGGTGGTGTGTAGCTGATAGTGGTTTAGCTGGGCTCGCGCGAGCACCGTGATGTATCTGGACGTACTGTGACGGACATGGTCGTGGTGAACCAGGAGACTGTCGTGAGGTTCTTGTTCGAAGACTAGAGAAAGCTCGAATTGTCTGTATCAGATGTTGTCTTCCCCGCACTTTTTACATCACCATCAACATCAAACGAATCTGTAACACCAACTGTGACCTCACCATCATCCACGACACAATGGCGTCAGTCGACATGGAAGACAAAGCCGTCTTCGACAGCCTCGATAAAGAGGCCAAAGAATTCGACAAGGCAAGCCACCTCCTCCCACCCTTCCAACCCTTCCACCACCACTCCCCGCTCACTTCTAACACTCCCCGCGCCCCCGCCAGGACTCCGAAATCGACCGCATCCTCAAAGCCTTCAAACTAAACGCCTACGCCATCCTCGACCTCCAACCGGGCGTCCCCGACACCGACATCAAAAAGTGCTACCGGTCCAAATCCCTCCTGATCCACCCCGACAAAACCACCAACCCTTCCGCCCCCGATGCCTTTGATCGCCTCGCAAAAGCGCAACAAGCGCTCCTTGACGAAAAAACCCGCGGCCAGCTCGACGAAGCAATAGCGGATGCGCGGTACCTGCTGATACGGGAGCACAAGTGGACGTTGGACGAGCCGACGTTGCGGACGGTGGGGTTTTGGCGGGGCGAGTGGCAGAGGAAGGCGGCGGAGGTGTTGGTGGATGCGGAGGTGAGGAGGCGGAGGCAGGCGAAGGTGGCGATGCAGGAGGAGGGGAGGGCGCAGAAGGCGGAGGAGGAGGTGGTGGAGGAGAGGAAGAG
>Ga0058698_10000295_pt1 | contig 29141 bp, 29 predicted proteins | sample AgamicAsSfe_FD_67288 | JGI IMG/M metagenome (GOLD analysis project Ga0058698, IMG submission 67288) | Agave microbial communities from Guanajuato, Mexico - As.Sf.e | ecosystem: Host-associated > Plants > Phyllosphere > Phylloplane/Leaf | place: Guanajuato, Mexico | collected 2012-05-30
AGCATGTGTCGGTCGATGCGGCTCATGGCCGCCGTCCGGCGTCATCGCCAAGACCCTGACCTCGGACAGCTTGCTACCTAACCTTCACTACTACTATCACTGCGCGCTATATCTCACCCGAATCGCTGCGCTATTCCAAGACCCAAGTCAGCATCCGGATACACTTCTACACCTTTGATAATCTGCAAACCATCCCCCAACTGGGCGTGCCTCAACACCATGGCGGGCTGGTTCGGGTCCTCGACCACGAGCGCGCTCGACGAGCAGATCGAGCGCGCCACATCTTCGAGCTTGTACGAGCTTCCTCAAGATATACAAGGCTTCTATATACATGCTGATATGTACCAGAGAGGATATGCCCCTCAATCTCGAGATATCCGACGTTATTCGGTCCAAGACAGTGCAGCCTAGAGATGCCATGCGCGCATTGAAGAAGAGGATAGGGAACAAGAACCCCAACGTTCAACTCGCCACTCTGAATGTACGACTGCATCTTTGAAAACATCTTGGATTTCTGCTGATCCGCTATAGCTTACCGACACGTGCGTTAAGAACGGCGGCGCCCACTTCATCCAAGAGATAGCCTCACGGGAGTTCCTCGACAACCTGACGTCCCTGTTGAAGGCACCTCCAACCGTCGCGCCCAATAATGATGTCAAGAAAAAGATGCTCGAGCTTATACAATCATGGGCGACTGCTGCTGAAGGGCGCCACAACCTGAGCTACATCAACGAGGTCTACCACAGTCTGCAACGGGAAGGCTACCACTTTCCTCCCAAGGAGAACATCTCCAGCAGCATGCTAGATAGTAGTGCGGTAAATGCCCTCCAGACATCTCAGGCACCTTCAGCGACTGACACTTGTACAGCCCCCAGAGTGGACCGACTCCGACGTTTGCATGCGATGCCGCACGCCCTTCACCTTCACCAACCGAAAGCACCACTGTCGCAATTGCGGAAACGTCTTCTGTGGCGCGTGTTCGAGCAAAAGCATCCCGTTACCCCATCTCGGCATCATGGACCCTGTGCGTGTCGACGATGGATGTCATGCGAAGCTTACCGAGAGATCGAGAGGAACACCGCTTTCAAGGGTCTTCGATACGCCCAGACCACAACGGACACTGTATCAGGGTTCAATGGAGCCGCGCAATGCGCGCGTCGAGGACAGCTTCGATGCAGACTTGAAGCGAGCGCTGGAGATGAGTTTGGACGAAGCCAAGGGCAACAGTTCTTCTGGCTTTGTGTCCCAGGCGCAATTGCAGCAGTCCAAGCCGACCAATGGAACAACAAAAAAGCAGCCTGAAGAGGAGGAAGATGCCGACTTGGCTGCCGCTATTGCAGCTTCTTTAGCGGACATGGAGGAACAGAAGAAGAAATACTCCACGACCTTCCGGGAACAGGCTTCCAACGCAAGCGGATCAGCACCTTTTGTTGCGCCCAAAAACGACTATGAGCTCACTCCGGTCGAAGCGGAGAATATCAATCTGTTCTCTACACTGGTGGACCGGTTACAACACCAGGCCCCTGGCACTATTCTCAGGGAGCCACAAATACAGGAGCTGTACGAGAGCATTGGGAAACTGAGACCGAAACTTGCGCGCACCTATGGCGAGACTATGAGCAAGCATGGTACGTAAGTCCTCCTGGTAGCCTGAACATCGCTAACAAGAACAGACACACTACTTGACCTACACGCCAAGCTATCTACAGTTGTCAGGTACTACGATCGCATGCTCGAGGAAAGACTGTCGAGCACATACAACCAGGCCAACGCCATGTATGGTCTGCCTGCTTCCACACAACGGCCGGCGTCCAACCTATACCCCAGCATACAGCAGTCAGGAGCGCCAGATGGGTCTGGAGAGAACTACTACTCAGGAAACGCGGCCCCTTCAAGTGCTTACGGACAACCCCAATCGCAATACGGTGGCGGCTACCAAGCTCCATACCCCAGTTTCGACAAGCGTCCACAGTCGTATGCTCCGCCTCAGGATCAATATCAACAACCATCGCAACCATACCCTAACCTTGCACAACCGCCACCGAATACTTCGTATCCAAATCCAGCCTCGCCACAACTACAGCGCCAAGTTTCGAATCAGCAATATCCCCCACAACAGTCTTCTGCATATCCACCACAAGCACCACCTTCCGACGCGGAAAGCGCAAGCTTCTACTATGGTGACAGCGCTGCTGCGCAACCCTCTCAACCCCCCATGCAACGTACTCAAAGCTACGGCTCTCAACCTTCGCAGCAACAGCAACCTCCTTCTCCGCAAGCATATGCTCGTGCTCCACCGCAGCAAACGCCCATTTCACCACCCGCACAACCTACGACTGCGTGGCAGAACCCACCATACCCCAGACAAGACCAGCCACAAGCTTCTCAGCAGGCGCCGCAACAAGCACCCCCACAGCAACAACAGCAACAGCAGGCTCCACAGCAGTCAGCGCCGCCACCACAACAGTACTGGCAACAGCAGCAACAAGCGCCTCAGCAGGCTCCACAGTCTTCGGCGTGGCAGGCAGCACCTTACGCGACAGGTGGGTATGGACCTGAGAGTTTCCCATCTGCACCGCAGAATCAGTTGCCCGCTCAACAGCAGAAGGTTGCCGATGAGCCTTTGATTGATTTGTAGAGAGGTAGACTGGGCTCTTTCCCGAGCTAAAGGTTTGCTTTGGGAAAATGACCAGCAAGTTCTGGGTTACGCGCTTCGTAATGGAACGGCGCGATTGACCGTCTCCAAAAAGACTGGTGACAGGATCGTTCTTTGAGCTTCGTCATCGTTTGTAGGCATTTACGTCTTAACATAATCTCAAATATCACCGGCGTAACACCAACTTTGCGCCGTCTTCAACAACCGATAATGACGTGCAGACGAATATATCTGTAACTATACATGTTCTCCATACTTTCTACTTGCACACTTATGTAAATCGATAAGCCTCTCTTGATGTCAGTATCGTTCACTCAGATATTTAGCCCAAATCTCTCCAACTCTTTCATAGCGCGACCTTCACAAACAGCCCTCACCCATCTATCTTCTATTCTACTCTCCTCTACAGCCCCCAACACAAAATTGTCCAGTTCGACATACCCCCAATGCGGTGCTTCAAGCCTCACGATAGCCCAGCTGCTGTGACACAACAACGGCGCCCTTGCCATGCGTACGTCTGGTTGCATCCAGTCATCTTGCTTGCCTTCTGTGTCCGGCCCGGGTTTGAGATAACTATCCAGTCTATCGACATGTGTACCTCGTGCTCGTGATATATGACCATCCGGCAAAAGAGGAAGTAAAGCCTCACACATGGACTGTGCTCCACTAGAAAGAGGAAAGTTTGGTCCAGATTTAGGTCGATTCCGCTCATTGCTGGCGGTTGAAGTCTGGGATGTTTGAGTGACAGAATTGTAGGTCTGTGTTGAGATGCCATAGCCCATTCTGTTTTGTCCGAGGATGTTGATTAGTCGCGTCACTTCCGCTCGTTCGGGATGTGGAATGAGGAACTCAAAATATGCTCTGCTTTTTGTTTGCTGGTATAGCGGGATGGTTATGTAAGGGAACGTAGAAGTTAAGCCCCAGGTTTGCGTGCAGGTGGTTGCGACTCCACCATCGTCGATGCGGAGCGGGATCACGCCTCGCTCTAGTAATAGCTTAAGTGCCCACCGCTGCGGTCTCTTATACCTTGCCTGTATTGTGGAAATATACTCGGTGCGGAAAGGTGTATGCTGGGGTGCGATCTCACGCTCATGAGCTAGGGCGATGAGCCCATACAATGTAGACCAGTCTTTTGTTAACCAGGGCTCTTGCCATGCTTCTGCTAGTTCTCGCTCTTCCTGTTGTGTCGCTGAGATCTTCAGGCGACGGCGGTGGGTAAAATGGTCAACTATAAGAATAGAGATGGAGAGGATGAGAAGTGGGAATGTGCTGGGTTTAGTGAAGCTATAGGGGGTCACGGCGGGTCGCTGGCCGAGTGTGCGATTTCGTCCGATCATCACGGATGTTGTTGCTCTTGTGACGAATGCTGTGATTGTTGAAGTTGTGGCCATCGTTGCTGTGTTAGACATAAGATACCTACCACGTAGAACAGCACATATGCATCGTCCAGCTAGTTAAGCCTTCCAGTAAGCGTTAATGTTGTATCGAGGTGTTCATGTCGGTTGTGTAGGCTTTGTATGCTAACAGTCTGACCTGTTCGTCATTGAAACATAGGTTCTTTTGCCCAGATCCGGCATGTTGTATCGCTTTGTTCGTTTGTTCGGGAAACGCTGTAGTTGCGTATTGTCCCTACATTCAGGATGACAATGAGCATGCAAATCCAGTTTTTCAAGCATTGAAGATTGCGAGGCAACCTGGCGTGGAGTTTGACAAGATTCAACAATCTTTCATTGTTTAGACGAAGCCTGGCTCCAAGCGTTGTTTCATCCAAATTCCTATCTCTTGTAATTGTGGGTTCTGTTCTACATCCGCGTCTGGTTGAGTCCAAAGACCTACGCCTTCGTGCGAATCTACTTCTACTCGCCCCTTGGCGATATCTTCGTATTGCCTCTTCTCTGCCGCATCAAGCCATCTCGACCGGCCAGAATGCGATTTCAGAATTTGACGCGCAATGCTGCGTTGTAGCATCCTCGCCAGCTCGTGTGTGGTATCGGATAGCGGACTCTGCAGGCCAGTAGTAATGTTCCACACTGGTAAGCTTAGTGGCATGGTACCACCTGGGGGGTAGTTTCGCGCGTAAGCACGACATCTGCTCAACGTGGGTATTGCTGGCGGGGCTTTGACTGCTTCTTCAAAAGTAGCATAGTGGTTGAGGGCCATCTGAATCTCGGGGTCGAGGGGCTGTATATCGGGTTGCAGCGACGCGAAGATGTCGTCTTGTGGTGGAAAGGTTAGTTGGGCATGGGGAGAACGAAAGAAGTGGATGGGTGAAGCGAATCGATCGAAATAGTCTTGTGGCTTCTTGAAGAGGACGTCACGCTGCTCCGACAGAGTCCTAGCAGGTATGATTGTGTTGTCTCTGTTAGCCTGCCAAGACGTCGGAGGTGGTGTTTTTGGGGAACGTTTCTTGGGTCGCTTGCGTTCAGTTTGCAGGTTTTCTACAGCTTCACGAATCGCTAACGAACCAGCCAGGTCTTCGTCGGCAGGAAGTTGTGTTTCATCGCCATACTGAGGCTCTGGGAGATCTTCGGGTTGGATGACTGCAAGCTCGTCTGGGAATACCCAATCTACGATTGGGTTATTGACAGCTGCGGCACCAATCCGACTCTCTCCAAGGCGGCACTCTGTCAGGGCCAGCATCGTTGCCAAGGAGCCGCCTACGAGTTCTCCGCATACACCAAGACGGGCTAGATAGGGTCGCGAGAATTCATCGATAAGCAAATGCTCGCAGACCCAGTCATAACCGAGCAATACATCATGACAAGGTGTAGGATACTGGTTCAAGGATGATGCGCGGTAATTGATGCGGACAACAGTCGCAGCACTTGAGTCTTGTAGCGTTGTTATCACGCGCTCCTCATCTTCCAGGCTTTTCTCTACCACTGGCCCTGGAGGGAGGTAGAGTAGGATCGGAGCCGAAGATTTTGGCGCACGGAACACGCTGTAGGAGCTCTGTTAGTATGTACACGACAAGCCAAGATGACGCCCAGAAGTCACGATCTCAAGATACTCGCTTAGGGTGGGGCATGGTGTTGGATTATGGAGGAGTCGAGCACCGTGAGGTCATCGCGCAGCATCGCGGGCTGTTTACCCGGGCGAATGCAACGACGAGAGCGCAAGAAGGAGCGACCAACAACGTCATGTGAAGAAATAGACGAGAGGCATACTTACTCAACTGTAAAGGAGCCGTTTGACCGAGAAGGGATCTCGACCCGTTCACATGGTGGTGGAGCGGTGACGGCCGAGTAAGGGCGTGTGAGAAGAGCGCATGAACCAGTGCGAAAGGCAAGACGCGACAGTTGGGGTGACGATAGGGCAGTGGAAGCCTTTAGACAGGAGTATCGCAGCATTAACGTGGAGCATGCAAGCGATGGTGGGCACAGTGTAGTCACAAGGCGCAAGGCGGGCAAGGCAGGCAAGAGGGAGAAGAGACCTCAGTTCGCTTGGGGTGTGTCGCTTCCCTAATCGGATGCGGTAGTCGGTAGGCGGTAGTTAGTAGCCGCCCTAGGGGAAGGGGTGACGGCCGCAACCCAAGCGCATCGACGACGAGCTCCGACCTCATGCAATTCGAAATTTGCGTGCGCGAAATACGAGTACGTGCCAGCGAATGCGAAAAGAACAAAAGACGTTAGTAGAGCTGTCAACCATCAACGAATGTCCGGTAGTGCTCAGGGGGGAAGTGGTGCGCGGGTCAGTATGTGGCGCGGCCTGCAGGGAAATTAGTTTAGCTGCTTTCAACCCCGAACTGGAGCTGGTCTGGTGCAGTCCACAACCCGCAAGCCTGATTCCATTTCTACGCCGCCTCCGCTCCCTGGTGCCGACTTGTCTTTCATTCTTGTCTGTCCTTGACCGCTGTGCTGCGCTGTGTGCGATTCTCCTTGTGGTGCTCCAATCCCGACAGGCTCTCCCTCAACCTATCCTATCCCGCCTATCTGCGCCTACGATCCGCTTCACAGCCTCACACAGCCGCGCAGCACCACACTCGGTACCACCTAATGCATGCGCCTGCACACCTCGCCCGGTAATTCCTCTTAATATAGCCTTTTTCGAAGATTGGGTTGTGCGACAACAAACTCGTGGTTCCAACATAGCAACCCCCCGAAACGCTTGTCGCGACGAGCCCCGACCGCCAGTCTGACACGTGCTTTTTCATACAACGCATCCACGACACACCTCAAACCTCTACAAGGCGGATACGCATACGAGAAACTGGCGGTTGCCGAGTAATACCTGGGAATTCTGCTTCGGGTCGTTGCCCGTTAGCTTATCGATATGGCGGAAGTATCCAAGCTCCGCGCAATTCTCACACTGTGCAAGAATCTGGTGCTGGCAGCATTGCTCTACGCAGCCATCTACGGTGTCATCACCTTCATAAACGACCCTTCCGTAGCCGCAAAGGGCAAGATTGGCATCCCTGCCTTCTTGGACAAAGCTGGGCCTACCGAATTGATCGAGACGACCAAGGCAGGAGTCAAAGTCAAGTTTGCGGGCACCACCAAGACCGTTACTATCAACCCTCACGCCAATGTCTTCAACCGTCCTATCACCGCTGTAAAGAACAAGGACGATTACTTGGGTCCCCGCCCCCATGTCGATACCGAGGCCGACATTGATATGCTGATTGAAGAGTGCCGGGGTACTTATGCTGGGATTGAGAAGATGAGGAGGCCGTTTGACTGTCTGAAGTTCTTCGCTGAGGGCGAGGACCGCTACTACAGCCTCCCAGAGCCCGCCGACCGAGCCAGTGCTTCAGACCCCCGCAAGGCCGACTTCATCGACGCCGACGGACACGGCAAGACTCTCGAGAACTATACACCTATAAAAGACGCGATTGCTGCCAACGGGTCCAACATCGGCACTTGCCCAGGTCCAATCATCCCGTTTCACACCTACTGGACCGGACCTGCTACGTGGAGAGTCGAGGCATTCATCAAGAGCTACCTCTACACCCAGAATCTGGCCTGCTCTCGTCTTTGGTTATGGCTCGACACCGATCACAACCCCAACGCGGTTGAAAACATGCTCAACAAGGACGCCCTATTCGCCCGATTCATTCCCCTGGTCGACAGAGGTGACATTGTTGTCAAGGGTTGGAAGTTCCCCAGCCGCATTCCATTGGCTACTGACAAGGAGGACAAGAACGGCTTCGACTACTACAGCAAACCTGGAGCGGTAAACGCCAAGGGAGAGAAGGATGTGGCCGAAAACATCATCGAAGACAAGACTGGTCAACAGTGGCTCGTTCTCACTCAAAAGCAGATGACCTTCCTTCCAGTCGCAGTTTCCGATGCCGTTCGTTTCATCGTGTTGCATATCTATGGAGGCGCCTACTTTGACATGGATGTTCTCATGCTCCGAGACATGCGACCGCTTCTACTACCAAAGGAGCACTCTTGGGCAGAGCGATGGGCTGCACACCCCCACCCTGGCGACTACAACACAGCCATCATGTCACTGTCTGCGAACTCCTCCCTCTCGTCATACTTGCTCTACGGCGGCATCAGAATGGGTGTCAACTTCCATCCACGCGTGCTTGGTCGTATGGCTTGGAAGGACGGACGCGATCAAGAGTTCAAGATGTTTGAGACTGCTGCCTTCGACCCTATCTGGACCGAGTTCAACTGGGACCGTGAGGGACGATGCACAGTACCATGCATCCGCGATTACAGCGCAGTCTTCAAGGGCAAGATTGGCGGCGTCAAGGATGAATGGGAGAGCTACGATGGACCCCAACTAGATCGCATCGACCTCAAGGACGCGCAACGCAAAGAGCTTAGGACGGCTGGCGATGCATTAGCCAAACGCGGGGAGGAAAATGTGCCCGCTTCTGCTGCTTTACCTACGCCCAATCACGGCGACAAAGAACATCCCGATTCGTTTCAAGCCACGCTTGACGAAGAGGCTGAGCTTCGCAAGGCCGGTGTGATTACTGATTACGTTTTGGCCGAAGACAAATTCCCACCCAACAACCGTACATTGGAGAACTTCTTCCGGGGTGCCTGGACCTACCACATCCACAATCAGGTAAGCTTACTCTGAAATTTCTCCCTTTGTCGCTCTCTCACATATGTGGTTGCCACCTCAACCCCGCTTTGGCGCTTCTAGCTCGTCTGTCCCTGCAGCAGCTAGCTTGGCAACGGCTCGTGTCTGGAGATCGCAAGCTAGTACTCTACAAAAGTAGAAAGAAGTCACGCTAACAATTTGTTACAGTGGATGAAACATCCTGAACCTTCGTCATGGATCTCGGTCCTCGAACACGCTCACGACGGGTTCATCGCTGGCAAGCGCACGAACGCTTATGGCGAGAAGTGGACGGGTCCCAGCATTATGCCATACAACTACTGGCCAGAGTATGTGTGAGCCTCCGGCTGAGCCGAACCTTAAGCCCCCTTCTGCGATGTTGAGAAGTCGAACATCAAGGAGGTTGCCGCGCCGAATATCGCGCTGTGACGACTGCGACTGGTTCTTACCAACGGCAAGTTACTCATTACGTCACACGATCACCAGCATACTCCGATGGACGTCCCTATATCACTCATCATCTCATCCAACACCACTTTATGGATCACGACAACGTCAAGTCATCTTCACCAAAATAAGCGCAGCATAAAGCCAGATCTACAGCTATCTGCTTTTGGAGTTCCCGGTGTTTACATGTATCTTCATTGTCCCGCTCGCTTTGGCGGCATATACCCTTCGTTTCTTGTTAGTCTTTTCATCATCGGTTTGGGCCGTTGATACTTGTCCTTTAGGGGCGCATGCGCCAGCCAAACTTAGGTTTCTAATTCGTCACATCAAACATAAGCAGAGAGATTTAACGAGGTGTCGTCATGGCCAGAACAAAATAGAAAATATTACATCCATAGACCTCTTTCTGAGTATGCTGCTGGTTGCGTCTAAATCATCACTCTGTTGGTCGCTCTCTCGACCTGTTGCGATGTCCGGTACATTCTCCTATTGATTTATATCTCTACAGTTTCACATCTATGCGGGTACGCCACCATCTAAACCAGATCCCTGAAGCTGCAGACGCCAATTCCAGGACCATTTACCTACTGTCACTGTTTGGAGGAAAGCACGCTCATGGAACAAATAGTCTCGGAAACAAGGCATTTACTCATAGGCAGGTAAATACATGCCGCAATCCAGAAAGAGAAACAATCATCTTCCGCAGTCAACTCATCGCATTACAACCCTCCCAATCACTTCTTCACCTTTTCAAAGCCCTCGAAGTTTGGCAGCTTGGCTCTGATCTCATCCGCATACGCCGGCAACCCTCCAGCGTAGTTGACCTGCTCGAAAGCCTTACCTGGCATACTCCCGCCCATATATGTACTCTTCGTTGTTGGGAAAAGACTCTTGTCGCTCAACTCATTGATGCGCGCCTTCCACTTCTTACTTGCATCGTCTGTCGGATTGACATACTTCAAGCCCTGTCGTTCAATCTGCTTAATAGCATCCACGATCCAGCGACCTTGTACTTCGACGCTCGTCGGACCATTGGAAAGAAGTGTCGGACCATGCGGACCTAGAATTTGGAAGCACAGAGTCAGTGTTTGTCTCACAAGCAGTTCATACTAGGACATGTCTCACCATAGAGATGGAACATATTCGGATATCCAGCGATAGTAGTACCGAGGTATGTATATGCCGCCTTCTTCCACTGAGACTGCAAAGTCACGCCGTCAATGTTCTTGAGACCCATAGATGTCATGCCGCCAGTAGTGATGTCAAAACCAGTAGCGATAACGACGACATCGAACTCATGGACTGTGCCGTCTTGCAGTTTGATGCCTTTGGAGGTAAAACCAACGATTGGGTTGTTCTTGATGTCAACAACATCTACGTTCGGACGGTTGAACTGTTCGTAGTAGGTCTGTTCGAGACAGGGACGCTTGACGCCGAAGGGGTGAGGCGGTTCTAGTGGAGCGAGGAGGTCTCGAAGTCTGGGGTCGCCAATGCGGGTGCGCACGTTCTTAGCCCAAAAGTCATACGCTGTGTGTATGTTAGTTGCTGACATAACATGTTTGATACAGATAACATGACTTACCCTTCCTGTTAGCTTTCATGTCAAAGAGGTAGTCCTTGTAGTTGGCCAGCCAGAAGCGGAAACCTCCTTCGTCCCATAATTTCTGGTAAAACTTCTCTCGCTCTTCTTCGGTGTCTTCAAATGTGCCCTTCTCGTAAAGACCATACAAGAATCCACCAAAGTTTCTCTCCCGGTAACGGAAGAGTTCGGGGTAGAACACTTTGGTGTCGTTCTGCTCTTTAGCGGTGAGACTTCTCTTCCGCATAGGAACGGCTAGGTTGGGTGTGCGTTGGAAAACCTTGAGCTCGCCAGCAACAGGACCCCAAGCCTGCGTGATTTGTACACCGGACGCACCTGTACCGATGACAGCACACTTCTTTCCGCGAACGTCGATGTTCATGTCGGGCCAGAAAGAAGAGTGGTGCACAATACCTTGGAAGTCATCAATTCCCACAAATTCATCTGGAATGTAACGCTTAGCAGCGAAGCCTGCCGCAACCACAAAGTACTTGGCCTTTGCTGCGCGGCCATCAGCGGTTTTGATCGTCCATTTGCCCTCTCGGGTGTTGAACTGGGCGTCAACCACAACACTATTGAAGGCGGTCTCCTTCTTGATACCAAGGACTTTGTCGCAATGATCAAAGTATGCACGCAGGTCTTTGTAGTCGGGATAGTTGCTGGGCCACACCCAGTCCTTGTAAGTCTCTGGGATAGAGAGCTGATATTCTGGGATCTCAGAGTCCACGCCAGCCCCTGGGTAGCAGTTCCATCTCCAGGTGCCGCCAAGGTCCTATGCATGTCAGTAGAGACCTGAAGTTAAAGGTAGCATGGAATTACATTGCCTGCTTCATAGATGACAGTGTGGAAGCCCGCCTTCTTCAGCTCATACCAGCAGTAGATGCCACCAAACCCGCCGCCCACAACAAGGGCGTCGACATCGAGATTGTCGGCGTATGGCCCCGTAGTACCGCGGCGTTGAGCGTACTCGTGGAGTTCAGTCTTGATCTTCATATCGGAATCAGAGGTTGGTCAAAGAAGTTTCTGAAAAGTGGTTTGAACTGAAAGTGTATACTATTCCCCACGCAAATACACCTACCTTATATCCTCATAGCTGCTCTCCACATTTGGAATATGTGTACCTGTACACGTTGTACTCTACAAACAGAGACATGGTCGCCGCCGGCTCCGTTCTTCCGCTTGCGTTTCCGCTTCCCATCTTAAAACAGCGAATGGAGTTCTAATCCGGCGGACCCGTCGACATCCGCAAGGGTATCCGTAAGCCCATTACACAGCTCAGATGACTTTCCAGCCTCTAAATGAAGCGATATTCTTTATTTTGCAATCTGATAGGCTTGGCTTATTGCGAGACTATTGTTTCTAGGATCTGTACGTTTTGTCGTATGTATCGTATCGGCGAACACACCTGGCTGCGCTTCCGCACCCACTTCCGCAATAGTCGACACCGACAGCTTGGCACGGGCGGGGGCGCGGATCATCGACACTTTGCATTAGAAAATACCAACATCGACCTTGAAAGCGTTTAGCGAGGTGCGGGGAGGTAATGTGACTCTTCCACATCAGCTCACTTTGCCCTTCTTTGCGGAGATTGCGGTGCCGGCGAGGATGGATTAGTGGAATGCCTCAAACGTTGACATCGAGATCGTAGGTGTTTGCGACGTGTATTTACCATCGAGGAAATGTAAATATCGAACAGCAGAACTGCTGCGCATTCCTGTACTTGATAGTCGTTTGTCTCACCTTCGAAGAAGATAGACTTCAGCATGAGCAAACTATCCGCTCAGACACTGTCCCAGCTTTCGCAAGCCGCCGACGATGCATGTACAGACCAGATAGCTGGTATCCCGGGTGCGGTGGTTGTGGTTGTCGGTAAGGATGGCAAGGAACTCTTCTCCCATGCAGCCGGAAGACGTGGAGCAGGCAGCCATGAGCCTATGACCCTCGATAGTGTGTTTTGGATCGCATCGTGTACGAAGATGATAGTGGGCGTTGCTGTGATGCAGCTTGTTGAGAGGGGTGTATTAAGCTTGGATGACTCGGCGCAGGTGGAATCGCTTTGTCCAGAACTGAAAGCGGTTCAGGTCTTGAAGGCCGATGGAACTCTCGTGCCGAAGAAGCGAGGCATCACACTCCGCATGCTGCTGTCTCACACTGCAGGATTTGGATACACCTTCTTCAATGAGAAGCTAAGAGACTTCAGTCGACCCGCGGGTTGGGACGAATTCTCCGGGTTAGAGTTCGACATCAAGCAGCCGCTCGTGCATCAACCCGGCGAGGGTTGGGAATATGGGCTCGGCATCGACTGGTATGTAAAATGGACGAAATCTGCATAAGACAAGTACTGATGCGGTGTTCTCAGGGCAGGAAAAGTATTGGAAAGAGCAACAGGCCGTACGCTTGAAGAATACTGCCAGGAAAAGATTTACGCCCCGCTCGGACTGAAGAATGTTTCCATGAAGCCGCACGCCGAGATGTTGAGAAATTTGGCATATATGAACAGCCGAGATGGAAACGGAAAGCTCTCAAGGAGGGTAAGCACTGCGATTGGCATTCAGTCACAGGGTATATACTGACCTGTTTATCCGCGGTAGGACCACCTGCTGAGACGCCCTTTGTTACCAGACGAGAGCCATTCACCTAGCTTCTTCTACAGCGGGGGAGCCGGGTGCTTTGCAAAGCCCCGAGAATATGCCCGTAAGCACAGCTCTTTCACCCTTTGTGTGATCAATGATCAGCGTTTGACATGCATTAGAAATTCTGGCAATGCTCCTAAATGACGGCACGTCGCCCACGACCGGCGCACAGATTCTCTCCCCGTCAACCGTGGAAATCATGTTCCAGAATCAGATCACCCAATTTCCAAACTTCGCACGTCAAAGCATCCCGGCTGCGAAGCCGGATCTGACAAACGCTATACCGGAGATATATCCCGTACCTGGCAATGGCCCGCAGGGTTGGGGGTTGACATTTATGTTGAGCGGTGCAGGCGCAACCGGAAGATCTGCAAGCACTGCATTTTGGGCAGGCCTACCTAATCTTTGGTGGTGGTGCGATCGAGAGAAGGGGGTTGCTGGCATCGTCGCCACGCAGCTATTGCCTTTTGCAGACGGACAAGTATTGAATCTATGGGGTAAGATCGAGTCGGCGGTCTACCAGGCTTTGTAGACTGGAGACTAATACGGACGTTATATATGTCTGTGACAGCAACTGTGACGTGGGATGAGTGTCGTGACGCGGGATCGGAGTTGTGCGGTTGATACTAAGGATCGATCGGTAGAAAGAAGCCGAAGATGCGCTAGTCCTAAAGTAGAATGGCTGAGCACCGATATCAATCAAAGTGATGTTTTGTCAACGGCCCAACGTCCTGAGCGGTCCGATCCTCTGACACTCCTTTTCAGCTCTTCAGCAAAGAGGCCTCTCGATCGTGATCACCACATTCCACACTTGAATGCACCTATCGGCATATAGCGGAACTAAAAATTCCTTTCCACCATTTGGTCAGACCAGAGCTCAACCATGACGTATCCCAGAGTTTCGAGGCTTCTCATCCTCGCAGCTGATCCCCCGCATGGGCGAGGGTGAATGTGAAAAAGCGGGGTCGCTGCAATAACCTGTATGCGTCCGCGCTTAGCAACGTCGTATGCCGGCTACCTTGTATGCAGTGTAGTCTCTCGTTAAGATCAATCATTATCCTCCCCTAACTTGTCTCATCCATCGCCATCACCGACGTTACAAGCAAAAATGTTGAAGACTTTCGAAAGCAGTACTATGACCGAAGTACCCAGCAAGTCTCATGCAGAAAGGCCCGACAACTCAACAACACCACCTAAATTATCGTCCGCGAACTCTCAGCCCACACAACAGCCCTTACCTCCTCGTCGTCAGCAATGGCGTAGCTGCGACTCGTGTAGGCGCGGAAAGAGAGCTTGCGATGCAGACAAGCGCGCCGATTTTACAAATCAAACGTGCTCGAACTGCCTCCGGAAGAACCAAGCCTGCACGTTCAACTGGTTGAAGACAGCTTCGGAGGGCCATCAAGAGCGGGATAGGAAACGGAGACGTTCATCGTTACAGAGTGGTTACGATCGTGCCGAAGATTCAGCATCCACTCGCTCTCTCAGCCACCATTTTCGAGCCCCGTTCGACTCTACCATAAACGGACTTTACTACGAGGTACCAAATCGAGGGACACAATCGCTGTCGTCTCTGGATCAAGATGACGAACAAGAAGATCGCTTCGATATCACGCAGAACGACAATGTGGACAATGGCTCGAGCGAACCGATATCTATTGATAACCCAAGTGCGGCACAGCCGGAAAAGAGTGATGAACAAGAATTCTTCGTCTCTTCCCGCGCCCGACGAGACTCATTAGACGTACGTCCTTATGGTCGTAACCGAAAAAATGACGCCAATTCTCCATTCATGGACATATTATTGGGGGAGAGGACATCACGAGGTTTCGTAACCAATGGCTTCTTGCGCATCTACAACGACAGCATGGAAAACTCCCTTTCGTGTTGGCTTACAGAACATAACTGTCCGTATACTATGACACGCTACAAGCCTTCCATCCTGTCTGCAAGTAAAGCCTCACGGGAATGGGGTGGATCCTGGTCTAACAGGATGTACAATCGAGTCATTCAGCTTGACCGAGCCTATGCAACCCTTCTTATTCGGAAACTAACACCTGATGAGGAGCGCATTGTCTCTAAAGCACTGAATATGACCATCATGTCTTTCGCTTCACAATGGGCTCAAGCAGGTGAGAGAGGGACCAAAGGTTGTCCGGCAGAATCCCGTTTCACGGCGGATGGATTCCCTCAGTCAAATGAGTTTGAGCGTTCTATGCAAGAGACTCTCTGGCATCAAACGTCTGAACTGCTTCATCGGGCTGCTAGCATCGACTCTTTTCGCGTGGTCTTTGCCTTGATCATCTTCTCGTTGACTCAGCGGCCTCTGGACACCACACGCCCATCTCTGCGTACCAACTCCAAGCTGGGGACGCATTACGAGGAGTTTCAAGCTTTGGTGCAGGATGATGACGCTCCGATTTTCCTTGAGATAGCTTTGCGACAGCTCCTCGCTCAACGAAGGAAACTGGAACGGATAGAACAGCAGATGGCAAGCCAAGGAAATGGAGAAACAGACCCGCTACGTCAGGAAGACCGAGATACGTTCAACTTATTGTATTGGTTAGGGGTTATGTTCGATACTCTATCTGCAGCAATCTCCCAACGCCCGGTGGTAGTCGACGATGAGGACAGCGAGTTACCACGATCAAACAACCACGAGTACGGAGAATCCCTTGTGTGGGCCAGCCCTCCTAGCATCTACAATGACCGATTCACAATGCCAAAGAATGCGACTAATACCTTTACTAACACCCAAACATCACAACCCTCTGCTGAAAGCAACGAGGTTTGGGGTGATCTGTTCACACGCTACGGGAACTTGGAAGTGGACCCTGGAGCAGCGAGGTGGCCATGTAGCTACAGGCTTGCCGCATCGACACTCAGCTCTGCCGCACCAGTGAAAGTGCTCTTGTTCCGGCGTGTGGCACATCTCCAAGCCCTGGTCTCGCGTAAAGCTTTATCCGACAGGATTGAGGTAAGCCAATGCTTTCATCTCTTCCGACTATGATCATTCGACTGACTATGCCATGCATACAGTCAGGGATAAACGCCGCATTCCAAGTATACAACCACTGGCATCGTAACTATGCTCCTTTCTTCTCCGACTGCGTAAAGCATCACGCCACTCTCCCTACACGTGTGCAGTCCTGGTACATTCTCTTGGCAGGACACTGGCATCTTGGAACCTTTTTGCTTTCCGATCTTCTCGCAACGATCGATTCGACCAATCTCTCTTCTTCTAACGAAAGGATTTGCCGGCAAGCTTCGAATCTTGTCGCTACGTTGCGCCGACAGAATGCTCTAGCAGTCGCCGACCTAAGTCTAGCAAGCATACACAGCGTCAATGACACAAAGGCGTCAAAAGATTTCCATTTCGCTTTGAGCCAAGCTGCGCTATTAACAGAGCCGTGGACAGTAGTTTTCGTGCGCTCATTATGCAGAGCCGGCTACATTCTGGTCCAAATAGCAGCTTCAGATCCAAGTGAGGAGGAGCAATCCCAGGCGAGACGGAGATGCAGCGATTGTATCGAGGGTCTCTGGTATCTCGGTCGTAAATCCGACATGGCATTCCTAGCCGCACGTTATCTATCGGATATGTTGGATGAAGCAATACGCGATATGAGTGCACGGACAGTCCCCGAGGATGAAGGGAGTGATAGTGTTCCGACAGTGTCATCGCATTATGACACAAATCCCAGCCCAGGGGCCGATGCAGCGACTGCTGGATGTCAACAATCGTTCAGTTCGATGGGTCCTTTTCCACAATGGCCGGTTGATGACCTGATGGGCGGTTGTCAGCCGGGTGGCAAGCTCAATGAGTGTGACATGCTGAATTTGGAACCTCCGATAAACGTCGATAGTGCTCTACTTTGGGATTTTAGTCTTCAGTGCTAGCGAGAGAGGTAAACCGTTGAACAGGAGTGTACATGTACATCACGAGGGAAGGGACGAATAGCAGGGTATTGTCGGGACGAAGCAAGGTGAATCAGCACTGAGTGAGAGGATTAAAGAGGTCAGGCAAGTAAATACATGAAATTTACGTCTAGACCCACGTGAGGAAGGTAGCTCTAGGGTGACTACCCGTGACATCTGTGGCAAAATATGTCCTTCTCGATGGCTTAAGATCTAGCAAATAGCAAACAACGAAAAAGCTTGAATATACAGACGCAGTGAGTACTTTCTCTACTTGAAACTACTGGTGCCATCGATCGTCAGCCATACCATGCTTCCACCAAAAAGCGATCCCGACTACGAAGAGCGATTAGAGCTTCTTTCCAATATCCAAGATCAGTGGGATCCCAGGACAGAATGTAGCAGGCTCATCCCTAAATCCATGCGGTACGATAGCTCCATCAGTACCTGGCCTCTACCAGTCCTACGAGGCATAAGCGCCCTCGCTAATGATATGCCGGGCGATGACGCGTGGAATGAAGTTTACGATCTACTGGAAGAAGGACAGAAGAAGAGGATGAAGGACAAGTCAAACAATCTGCCAGCACAGATACAGCTAAGCGATTTAGAGTATGTCCGACGACACTATGGTGGGGATGAGCCGATTGAACGGGAAAAAGGAAAGGGAAAGTTGGTTGGTAAGGATGAGAACGTGCATGGTGAGTTCGACCTCTTGCTGAGTGCTTTTACATTGAACGATGACTGACATGCGCAGATACAGGATTGATTGCCAGAGACAACGACAGCCTCGTCAGCCAATCTGGCAACTTCACCAGCAGCGTCGGCATCACAACAGCAAATAAAGAAAGTCCACAGTATAAGCAAGGTGGCATCACTGCGTCAGAGCACGACAACGAAACAGATTCTCTTCCACCATCGATTCTCCCCGACGACACAGAGGCCGTTAGATTTCAGAAGTGGAATCGCTGGATACAACACTATTGGAATGTGGATGACTGCAAGGACCTCATTCCTGACGACATGTTTGAAAGAGCTCCAAATAGAAAACCAAAGCGTGGCGGGAGGTTAGAGAACTTCAGAGGCTCGTACAAAGGTGAGCTCCTAGAGCAACTTTAAAAGTTGGCTCGAATCACGGGATCTTTGCAAAGAGATGAGGCGTGGGCGAAGATTCGGGAGAAGTGGAATGGGAGATCTACGGGAAAGAACGGTAATAAGGCTATGACAGTTGGAGATGTGAAGTTTGCGATCGAGTTCTTCCGCAGCCAGGGTGCAAGTATAAGAGAGCCGTCTGCTGCTGCTGAAGGAGCGATAGCTAACGCTGCACCACAAAGCGACGAGACGCACTCTCGAGACAAATTAGAAGGGGAGGCAAGTAAAAGAGACAAAGAGCATAGAGATGTGAGAGGAGCCGTCCAGGAAGAACAGCATGTTGAAGAGAGAAGGTAAACTTTTGTTCAGCGTAAAGTACTTCTTCTTACTACAACAAATCATATCTAGAGCTATTTAGATATAGATAAAGAACCTAGAAGCCTATAGTGCTACCAATCTTTGTAGATCTTCTTGATTACAGCTAATGCATACTGTAAGGTAGGGCTTGTTGTTTCTGTTTTTGTCTGTTTCTTTGCTTCCCTGGGGTGAGAGAGAGATGAAGGTTGCGGAAACGGGACGTCACGGGAGTGATCGAAGAGTGATAAGATTGATAAGTCAACTAGGAGATGCATATATAGAGCAAAACGGCCGATAGAACGAGCGATATGAGATCGACAATATCATCAAATTGGTCGCTGGGTGTCATCAATTTGCCAATATGTTGGAGCCTTATCGGCGACTAGCGGGAATGACGTCATCATTTACCAACACCAAGAGCCACACACGTCCCATCCTATCTTGGCCAAAGCAGCCGACCAGCGACCCTGACAGCCTAAAATGGCCTCACTAGGAGATATGACACAAGTGTACACCCCAGATCCGAACACCGCGGAGCCCGCCAACACCCAAGCCATCATCTCGGCGCTCAACCTCCAAAAACATGTCGAAGGTGGCTACTATGCAGAAATCGATCGCAACCCACTTACCATCCCTAACCCCTTCTTATTGAAGAATGGCGGAGATGAAGAAGAAGATGTAAAGAACACGGCCGATAAACCCATGTCGGGTGACAACGCCATCAGAAATGCGAGTACAAGTATATACTACATGTTGAGCGCAGTGAATCCGCAGGGACATTTCCATAGAAACAAGGGCAGGACGGTATGGTATCCTTTATGTTCAAACCCCTTGAACCTGCTAGCACATGCCAAGCCGGTGGAGGGAACTCATATACGATACTCATGTTGAATATTGAGTGTTGATCTTGTCGCATAGGTACACACCCTAATCTCAGGTCGGGGCCGCTACGTCCTCATTCATGCCGATGAACCCGGCACTAAGAAACGCATCGAGACCTTCGTCGTTGGACAAGACGTTGCGCATGGAGAGAAGAGTGTGTGGATTGTCGAGGGTGGGAAATACAAAGCGAGCTTTCTACTTGATGGAGCGGAGGGGGAAAGGTTGTTGATTAGTGAGGTACGTATTCGTCACTGGGCTGGGATAGTAAGAAGGGGAGAGCTAACGTTATTGTGACTTTGCAGACGGTGATACCAGGATTTGAGTTCTCGGATCATGATTTCTTGACGACGGAGAGATTTGAGCAGCTTGTTACAACAGAACAGGCGAAGGAGTTGGAGTGGTTGGTGAGGAAGTCTTAGCCTGCCTGTTATTTGGAGAACCCTCAGGCCTTCGCTGAGGAATTGCAGCATGTAACCAAGAAAAGCAATTCTCGCCGCTAATGCAACTCTGCTGTGTATTCAATGTGGCGCAACGCGAGGGCGCGTCCTCACGTGTCAATGTGATGAAATGGCGGGGCCTAAATTTCCTATCGATAACGGGCAAAATTATCGACGTTTCGTGACGCAAACCCACGCTCAGCCATTCCGCTCAGTAACACATTCCAAAATGTCTTCAGCATTCGGCCCAATCGCAGGTATGTACTCGCACAAAAATGTAAATTATTTTCTGACGCCGTCTCTAGAGGCACACCAGGACAAATTCGACCTCGGAATTTGGCACGCGCTCTTCAACTGGGCAAACCTGACTGTCGCTGTCCAAAACCAATGGGGCGGGCCCGACTCCTCAGATAAACGCGACTGGCTCGCTGGCCAAATTTCAGAACTCTTCGCAGCCGAGCCTCTGACAGATGCGGAGGATGTTGAAGTCGTCCTTCTACAAGTCCTCGAGGACGAATTCGGCGTGCGGGTAGAAGACGAGACCGAGGTCGCCGTCGCGCGCGAGATCATGACGATACGGAAGGAGATTGGCGAGGGCAACACGGCGACGGTGGATGCGCTGCAGAAGAAGTGGCAAGAGCGCAAAGGAAAGGAAGTCTCGACTGGCAGTGTTAATGTCAAGGAGACGAACCAAGAGGGGGAATGGGACAGTGTGGATGAGGAGAGCGACGAAGATGATGATGTCGAAATGGGCGAAGCGCCTGCGCTTGTGCCCGCGAAACCGAAGCCAGAGCCAGAGGTGGACGATGAGGGCTTCACCAAGGTAGTCGGCAAGAAGAAGAGATGAGGCGTCGAAGAGGTGTACTATGAGCAACGATACCAGGCCAGCTGAGACAAGGGGGAATGTTAGTAGTGATGTAGTGACTACTGCGCGCATCTAGGATGAGCGCGCAAGACAGCAAGCAACACGCAGACAGTGCGCACGTTAGCACCGGATAATCAATGCGCTGGATGTAGTGTAGCATGCTCTACGCGCTGAGATAGAGGAGGAGCTCTCGCACTTGAACAAATACGTTTTCGTCATGTCGGATGGACATGACTTCTTGTGACGCGGGCGTGTTCCAGGGCTCGAGCTTGTAGTCGCCAAATCACTAGCGTAAGTTGCGGAGCATCATGCATGGCCCCGCCCGCATTTGACTGAACCCTTGATTGACCGACTGATCTGACGACCACGACAACATCCTTAGCTCTCACCCAACACCCAACCCCTCTGGATCTTGCTTCCCTTCTGGACTATCGTAGCTATGGATTCCGCCTACGACCACATCCAGGAGGAGAGCTACCCGCAGGACCCCACCAAGCAGTCGTCCGCCAGCGGAGATAACACCCACCAGGAGACAGCTAACAACTTCAACGCCGAGTTCCAAGATGCTTATAAAGCCATATCGAGCAGCCCTTGGGCTGCGCGTTTAGGAGGTTTTCTGGGTAACGTGAGGAAGCAGGTAAGACAGCGGTGTGTAATTGTGCGCTCACTTTCTAATTGCGTGTGGCATAGGGCGAGCAATACTACGACAATGCGAGCAAGCAGTATGCGCCATTGACCAAGAACGCTCAGGCTAGTGTTTCCAACATTATCAGCCACGCGCGAAAGATCTCCCTGCAGCCCGGCGACGCTTCATCCTCCAAATCCGCACCCACTGACAAGGACGCTTCTGCCGAGAAGGCAAAGGAAGACACGGAAGCCCACCCCGACCGTCCTGAGTCCCTTGCCGCAGACATTGTAAAGGAAGCAGAAGGCATACTATCGCGCTTCCGCTCCGAAGCTGCTAAAAGGCTCAAAGACGTCGAAAAGGCAGAAGACGCCGCCGACGAGGCACTCCTCAAATTCGGCAGCAATATCCGCAACTTCCTCCGCGACGCTGTCACCATCGCGCCTCCTGAAGCGGGCTCTGAGGCTGACAAGAATGGCGACGTACTCTTCGAGTCCAAGGATAGCAGCGGCAAGAAGGTTGTTCATGCGACACGCTTCGACGCACAGCTCCATGTTATCCACTCGACGCTCGACTCTTTCCTCAAGGATCCTGCGAGCCCGGAGTGGGAGAAGTGGAAGGCAGCGTTTGATGTGGACAAGAAGACTGAGGCTATTGCCAAGGATCTCGAGAAGCATGAGGAGCTGAGGAGTGCAATGGAGAAGTGTGTTCCGGAGAAGGTCGAATACAAGGTCTTTTGGTGCAGATACTACTTCCTCCGTCATGTCATTGAGAGTGAGGAGCAGAGGAGGAGGGAAATGCTCAAGGGTATGTTGACTTCAGTGTGCTGGAGGTGCACCAAGCGCTAACTTCTTTTTTACAGCATCTACACCCGCCGCCGACGAAGAGGTAGCCTGGGATGAAGACTCCGAGGAGGAAGAAGAGGAAGAGGAATCAGATGATGACGAGGAGGAGGATGACGAAGAAGAATCTTCCGAGGAAGAAGACTCTGATGACGATTCTGACGACGATAACGCTACTGTTACAAAGCCCTCTACCACAAAACCCACCCCGGCACCCAAAACAAGCACACCCAAGCCAACCGACCTGACCGCCTCTGTCAACACTCTCAAACCTACCGAAGAAACCAGCAAACCTGCCACAACACCTACAGCTTCAGCACAACCCCGTCGATCAAACGATGAGAAGAGCGTGGCCGATAGCGATGCCAGTTATGATGTAGTCTCTGGAACGACAACAAGGACGCCAAGTGTAGGAGATGGAAAGAAGAAAGTTGTGGCTGAGGAGAGTGACGAAGAGGAAGATTGGGAATAAGCAATGATGAGGATAGGAAATGGTGAAGTAGGATGATGAATATGTGAATACGACTTTGGGTGTACATGGCGTATGGGCGTGTTGTGTGTTTGTTTAGTCGACTCTTTCGGGTCAAGGGCGGAGATGTTGACAGGAATTGCAAATGATGTGAAACATTCTTACTTTGTCTTGTGTTCATGGAAGATTTGATCATGAGTGCTCGCTCGCTCGCTATGCTAAACTACGCTACATAAAGGTGGATTCTCTGGTTAAAGCAAATGGTATCTTGAACGCCGTCATGATGCTATGTATCGCTTGTTAAACGCAAAAACACACGAGGATCTCATTCACTGTCTGTGATAGACGAACTCTTCATGGTCTGGCCACACTGCTAGGCGGCGTATCAGGAGACACGCTACCAGGTGTACGAGGTTCCGCTGGATTGCTTGGCCTTTGCGAGAAGCCAGGCTGCCTCAAGGTACGAAGCTGTGGTGGTTGACGGTGATTCTGACCTGGCTGTGTGGTTGCTCGTCTGAGAAGTGGACTCGGGGAGGAGATGTTGCCTAGACTGTGTCTTCCAGTATGTGAAACATCAACTGAGGATTTTGAGAGACTGGATGTTGGGATGGTCGGTGTCCGTGGTGAGCCAGGTGTACCACCTTGTGACCGAGAGTATGGAGAAGAAGCGCGATGACCCATGGGGTAGCCGTCATAATCATACCTCCCACCACCACCATCTCCAGTCAACGTATCTTCATCACCATATACAGACCTCTCTTCGTCTCTCCCATCTTGCACATGTTCATGCTCATGCAATTCATGCTCCAGATATTCCTCTCCTCTCCTCTTGATCGGACTCTCATCATACGGATCAAATCCAACTCTCATCCTTGCTTCCCTCCTGACTCTTCGCCTCAACTCAGCATCACCACCTGCCCCTACTGTACTGCTATCCGAGAGAAAAAAGTTAAGGAATTCGTCTGGAATGGCCAGGTGGGAGGATTGCTGGAATTGTTGGAGAGCAGTGAGGCGGATAAGCATTTCGAGTAGGGACAATGAAGTTTTCACCGTGGGAAGGGACGTTGGAGGTTGTCGTTGGTACTGTGGTGTTGGTGCCGGAGCTTTCTGGGGAGAGGGAATGATTTGGTTGTGGGGTGTTGGTTTGGGAGAGGTGGGCGTACTAGGGCGAAGGTTGAGGGCGGAGAAACGGCCAAGGAAGTCGGGAGGTGTAGGTGTGGCTGCTGGGAACAGCGAAGAGGCTTCTTCAGTCGACTCTTCTGTTTCATCGATTTCGGAATCGGAGGTCGGGTCTTCAGTGTATACTTCGAATGCCATCCATTCTAGGTCCAGCGTGGGAGGTAGTCGCCAGGGAAACGTTGGTTGCTCAGGCTCTGGTGGGGGCTGTTCAGGCTCTGGTGAGGGTTGTTCTTCAAGATGTGGTGTAGATTCACGCCGGAGTTGTTCTTCCAGTTCTGCTTGTTCAGCATCTTCTTCGTCGTCGCCAATAGTATGTGAGTCATCCGACTCGTAACCAGGTCCGTCTGTACCACGTTCCATCATACGGCGTGGCGGTGCTGCATTGACGTCTCGCTTCAATAACAAAATCGGGTTGTTACTCTCGTTGTCAGAAACGATGTTCAATATCTTTCCCGTATCGGCGTAAAAGATCTTTGAAACTTCATGAATGGGTATGATCTCACGGACACCGGCTTGCTCCACACCGTCGTATGGCCCTGGTTGGGGTTCGCCATCCTCGAACTCGTGCATACGACCATCATCTAAGTCTTCAACGATAAGCAGCTGATAGGCAAACTCCTGCAACATGCTATCAGAGGGAATGTGGCGGTGGTTAGCCTCGTCGGCTCGTCTGCTGTCTTGTCCGAAAGGCGTGGGGTAGTCGTAGACATTATCGAGAGGAATCCTCATCAGTGTAACACGTGCTTTGTGCATGACCTCCTTCCATGTTGTTTCTCGAACGTCTTCCTCATGGGCTCGATGAGCATATCCGGCGAACAACATGTACAAGGAGAGGGTGAAGGTCGGTCCAATCTGCTGGGCTCTGGGCTTTGACGCGCAATACTGCATATCGCCAGAAGTGAGAAAGGTGCTGGCCTGTAGAAGCCGTGATGGCGATACAGTAGCCGGGAGGGTGGTGGAGAGACTAGTACCAGATGTGGTGATAGCCAGGTTTATGAGTGGCACAGCATCTTCGATACGCTCCAGCAACCTTTTCATCTCTTCAATGATGATCTTGAGCTCAGCGTCATTCTGATCCCGCGATTTTGCTTTGGAGCTGCCTCTTCTTGAAAGCTGCTCTTCGGCCACAGCCTTTTCCACACGGCTACCTAATGTCTGGATGTCCCATCGAAGAGACTTTGTGAGTCCTACAGCAGACTCGAGTGACGTGTTCCCGCGTGCCGCAATCAGCTCTATCATGTCGATCGCAGGTGAGATGATTTTGATTTTGGAGTCTAGCCTTATTTGCAAATTGGCGAGCTCTTGCTTTTCACGGCCTTCGACCGTCTTCATCAGTCGGCCGCATTGCTTGAGCGCATAGTGGCTGGTGATCGCTATACCGCTTCTGATAGCATAGCTCATAGCCTGCTTGGTCACCTATCACATGTCAGCATGGACACTGGGTACGAGGAGGATGACTCTGTGTCTGCTTATGACGTATTGGGAGTCAAAGCGTAGTCATACATTTGCTAGGAGTGATTCCATCTTGACCTGTCGATTGGGTTTCACCCTTGTATGGAAATGATTGGGTGATGAGATATGTGGGTTAGATGAACCATGAGGTCAGAGTATTGGGTTGCTGGAGAATGCAACCGGGAATATTTGTGGAAAGTGACAATGAACGCGAGTGTTTGCGTGTAGGTGAGTGTCTTTGTTGCTAGGAGCCCTAGCCAATGTTAGGCAGCGAGGCGTTGAGTCAGCCCCACTCAGCCACCGAAAGCGACCCCGCCAAATCTTGCGTGGGCAGCAACGACGCGGCACATTTTCACTTTTCGCCGACGACACTCGACGCCCGTCCACTTATATACCTCAGTAGTCGCTCTTTGGTTGCGGGACGAATTCACGCACGTTCTCGCCTACTCGTTAACAAGAGCGACATAGTCGTTCCCGAAGCGCATTACACGCACGCCGTCGCTACCCTACCAACCCAACCACACGACACATCCCTGCGACGACCGACGTCACAATGGCCGACAACTGGGAGCAAGAGGAGGAACGCCTCGCGCAGCAGGCGCAGGGCATGAACCTCAACAACACGCCCACCTTCACACCAGGAGCGCAGTCGTTCACCCCGGGCGCGAGCGCTTTCGTCCCCGGCCAAGCCTACGGTGGCTACGGTGGCTACCAACAGTACGGCCAGCAATACGGTGGCTACAACCAGTACGGTGGTCAGCAATACGGAGGCTACCAGCAACAACAGGGTTACCCGCAATATGGGCAACAGTATGGTGGACAGCAGGGAGGGTACCCACAGTACGGACAGCAGTACCAGCAGAACTTCCAGGCCCAGCAGCCGCAACAGGGCCAGTCTCCTGTGAGGATAGCAAAGCGAGGCGACGACGTGGCTGCCTCAGACAGTGCTGCGCCTGCTGAGGCCAAGAAGGACGCCCCCAAGGCGAAGGTTCTCTCGATTGGTGGCGACAGCGCACCCAAGGCAAAGGTCTTGTCCATCGGAGGCGACACCACAGCACCAAAGGTCGAGAAGGCAGGCGGCACAAAGGTCCTCAGCCTGGGTACACCAGCCGCGCCATCGGCCGCGAAGGAGAAGGCAGACAAGGAGAAGAGCGTTCCTGAAGCCGGTACCAAGGTCACCGCCGCGAAGGCCATTGAGAAGACTGGCGAGGCTACCCCAGCATCCGCAGGCTCTGGAAGGACTTCGCCAACTCCTTCTTCTGGCCGCAACAGCCCGACACCAAAGGAAAAGGCCATTGAGAAGAAGGCAGCACAGGACATTGAGAAGGAAATGGAGGAGGTGGTTGACGAGGCCACTCTTGCCGAAATCTACGGCAAGGAGCACGTCAACATCATTTTCTTGGGCCACGTCGATGCAGGAAAGTCCACTCTTGGTGGCAGTATCCTGATCTCGACTGGTATGGTCGACGAGCGTACCCTCGACAAGTACAAGAAGGAAGCCAAGGACGCTGGTCGTGAAACCTGGTACATTTCGTGGGCGCTCGATTTGAACAAGGAAGAGCGACAGCAGGGTAAGACTATCGAAGTCGGTCGAGGTTTCTTTGAGACAGAGAAGCGACGATACTCCATTCTGGACGCGCCAGGCCACAAGACATATGTGCCCAACATGATCAGTGGTGCCTCGCAAGCAGATGTCGGTATTCTCGTCATCTCTGGCCGTAAGGGAGAGTACGAGACAGGTTTCGAGAAGGGTGGTCAAACCCGAGAGCACGCTATGCTGGCCAAGACACAAGGTGTTAACAAGATTCTCATTGTTGTCAACAAGATGGACGATCCTACTGTTGAATGGTCCGAGGACCGTTTCAAGGAGTGCACTACCAAGGTAGTAGCCTTCTTGAAGGGTCTCGGATACAACCCAAAGACTGACATCAGCATGATGCCGGTCAGTGCACAAACATTCACAGGTATCAAGACCCGTGTACCAAAGGCAAGTAACCTTTTGTCTGTAATAGGGATATGAACTGATTTGGTCAATAGAACCTGGCGCCATGGTACGATGGCCCATCTCTACTTGAGTACCTCGACAACATGCAAGCGCTCGAGCGTAAGCTCAATGCGCCCTTCATGATGCCCATCGCCGCCAAGTACAAGGACATGGGTACTATGATTGAAGGCAAGATCGAGTCCGGTATCATCAAGAAGGAGCAAAAGTAGGTCACGTCTTCTGACATCAGCACCTGTTACTTACTAACCGCACCAAGGTACCTCATGATGCCCAACCGACAGACAATCCACATCTCGGCTTTGTACGGTGAACAAGAAGACGAGATTCCTGGAGCGACTTGCGGTGACCAAATTCGCGTGCGACTCCGAGGTATTGAAGAAGAAGATATTCTGCCTGTATGTACTTTGATCAATCCTCCTTCCATGATCGCTTACTAACTTCTTCATAGGGTTACGTTCTTTGCTCACCTAAGCGACCTGTCCACTGTGTCTCTCAATTCGAGGCCCAGGTCGTACTTCTTGACATCAAGTCTATCCTTACAGCCGGATTCAACTGCGTGCTCCACGTCCACGCCGCACAAGAAGAGGTCACCATTACCGCCCTGTTGCACAAGCTGGAGAAGGGCACTGGACGTAAATCGAAGAAGGCACCAGGATTCGCTACCAAGGGCATGAGCATCATTGCACGCTTGCAAATCACCGGTACTGCTGGAAGCATCTGTGTAGAGCGATTCGAGGATTACCCGCAGCTGGGTAGATTCACCCTCCGTGATCAAGGTCAGACAATTGCCATTGGCAAGATTACTAAGCTCATCACGGACCCTGAGGCTTAAGTGTTGAAGTAAAATGATACATGATCAACCGGATGAACAGATCTGGAAGAAGGGTAGAGGCGAAGACTAAGTAGCCTATTGATCGACGGCGTTTGGACGCAAGGCCAGCATAGACCAAACATCGAAAACAATATGATTGCGACTATTCTTCCAATATCATATATGATGTATATTACATCGTGTGTTACTATCTAGTCTCTATGTATATTGTTCGTGAGGCATCGGAGTTGGCCGTGGCAAGTATATAGTGAGACAAGCCTTTTAGTGCCGTAATCAACAGCAACCTTAATTTACCTTCCAACTCGGGAAGTTCATGCAGCATGCATACATGTTTGGAGGCCTAGCTGAATGCACGTAAATGAAAGCATGACGTCATACCGCATCCTGTTACGAAAGAGCCTCTTCACGTAAGAGTCGCGATTCCTAGAGCTGTCTGTGCTTACGTCATCCACTCCCGCGGCCAAACTTCGCGACTGCATCACTTCAACACCAAACTAAGCCGTCACCGGAATTCAGCGCACGCCGCGCATCTCCCCATACGCACCCGCCCACGATGCAGGGCTTTAATATGGGGCGGTACTACCCGCCTGATGCCTCGAATCCTCCAAGCTTCAACAACTCCTCACACCCACTCGGCAAACGTGCAAACAAAATCTCCCAGGGCATCCTCACCGTCCGCTTCGAACTGCCCTTCGCCGTGTGGTGTGATCACTGCAGTCCGCCCGCCATCATCGGCCAAGGTGTACGTTTCAACGCCGAGAAGAAGAAAGTCGGCAACTACCACAGCACGCCCATATGGAGTTTCCGCATGAAACACAGTGCTTGTGGTGGCTGGTGGGAGATTAGAACGGATCCG
>Ga0058698_10000297_pt1 | contig 28945 bp, 28 predicted proteins | sample AgamicAsSfe_FD_67288 | JGI IMG/M metagenome (GOLD analysis project Ga0058698, IMG submission 67288) | Agave microbial communities from Guanajuato, Mexico - As.Sf.e | ecosystem: Host-associated > Plants > Phyllosphere > Phylloplane/Leaf | place: Guanajuato, Mexico | collected 2012-05-30
ATAGGCCGAAATGTCCTGTGCTGCAAGTCATTGATGAGAACCTCGAGGTCCTCGTCACCAGTGAGCGCAGGGCAATGAACAAATCCAGTTCCAATGGCACCAATAAGAAGAACGCGCACAAGTCTACCAAGAGCCGTGTCATTGGGAACATCTGAGCCAGTGTTGCATAGGAAGTCATCATCATGTACAATCTTCATGCCAGGGATTCGTGGTACATATCTGAGGAAATCGATAGTCAATGGCTCGATAACTTCCGCATCTGATACATCCAAGAACGCGAGGATATCGTCCGGGTCGGAGACGAAGCCAGTCACTTTGTCTCTGGTGATTCGATAGAGATAGTTCCCTTGGTACTCTCTGAAGTTCATCAAGACGTGAGAGAAGAGATCTGTTGACCTCTGGGCCCCGTCGTCGTGAACGTCAATCGTTGCATGATAATCTAGAAGTCCGTCCTTCACGACTTTGTCGAACGACGGTCCGTCCACGTCGGCCAGCCAACCGTCTCGCTCCCACATTGGCAAGGCCTTTAGCCAAAGGTCCCGCTGCTCCGTTAGGCTAGAGTCCAGCATCAACTTCAAGCATTCTTCCACGACGTAGAACTTTCGGTTGCTCTGGGAGACTGAGTCGCAGAGATCGATCGCGACGCGCAAGATATCCCAGATACCTGCTTGAGGAAGAGTGAGGTGTGGTATGTCAGATGCAAAGTCTTGCTGCGCGTATCCTCCGTTAAGAAGGGCATGAACTTCGAATGTTGTGAAGCGAATCTTTTCCTCATTGACATTGAGGACTTTGAGCAGATCGTCCAGGTCGTAAGCATGACTTCGACGGGGGCCTTCAGTAGCGCGCAGTATCATCTTCAAGTTTTCATTGCAGGGCTCGTTCAGCATACCAGGAGGTCGCTGGAGGAGAGGCCACGCGTTACGTGCGGCATTCCAGATCGTGTCCACGTCGAGCGCGTGACGCAATGTGTCTGTGAAGTACCCGTCAGCCACGGGCAGATATTGAATTGATGCTCACTGACCAATGAAACTGTCCGGCACTTCAAACGAAGGATTCCACTGAATAAAGCCTGCCAGACGCACCATCGTCTCACCAAATCTATCGCTGTTATTGGATTGAACAAAAGATCTCATAAATTCCTCGAGCTTGGTGAGCTTGGCCTCGAACTCATCCTGAGACGAGACGAGGTAGCTATGTCTGACCCAAGACCCGACATCCTCCATCGTCGCGATCTGGTCAAAGCCTCAGTTTTGGAGGTTTGAGTAGTACGTTGAGTTGCAAGAGTGCAAGAATCAAAAGAGCAGAGAAGGTTGGGGCCAATCAGCGTAAGAAGCTGTGTCTGAGCAGACGCGGTGGGAAAGAGGTTGTGACTAAAATCAAGGAGGAAGGAAGGATGGATGGATCAGAATGTGAGAGTGAGAGTGAAAGCAGGAAGCTCGACTTTATAAGCTGAGAGCTTGAGCTTGAGCTTGGAGCTCGGAATTGAGTCACGCAAGTGAGGGGTAGCTTCATCATCATCAGCAGATCGAGCTTGCGACCTTATCATGAATTGTAAAACATCATGTGGGTCTACTCAATCTGAGACGTCGATAAAACACGATGGCTCAAGATCTCTCACCAGGTGCCAGCGAGAGTTTTGCTTGAATTATTATAGCAGCTTACTGCGCCGCGGGTATTTGGCTCATATCGAACACCAAGCTGATTCCGCTAAAGGAGGATGTTAGCTTCTTGCCGCAACACTGCATTTGAATGCATGACTTACTCATCACCAGCCGTGACCACCGCCCGGCCACCTCCACCTTGTACAAAGCCAAGCACACCACCACCATCTCCACCTCCCCTATGCCCTCGCCACTCCCCAACAAGCCCACCACCGGCTGCTGCCGTGCCACCTCTCGTGTCCCATCTCTTCACAATTCCATCAAGCCCACAACTCGTCAATAAATGACCCATTCCTTGCCCGTCCACAAAGTCCACTTTGACAATTGCCTCACCCTCATGTGCTCCCTCAATCCGCCGCCTCACAGCAAAGTTACGCGCTGTATCGAACAACGTCACAACTCCATCCACTGATCCCGCTGCCATCATCGTCGAAGGCGCCGTTGCAAACGCTATTGTCTCCACACTCTCATCCTGCGCTTGTAAGCTTGCTATTATTGTGCCGGCTTGACCTGCTGATGATGCTGCGCCACTCTGCCGTGATCCACCCGCCTTGCCCTTCGCGCCCGATGAACCTCTTGCTCCAGCTTCAGCAGCGAGCCGCGGTAGACCAATGGCCTTTATTGTGCCGTCTGCTCCACCGACCGCTGCGAATAGACCGTTCGGCGCGACTGCGACGCTGTAGAGACCACCTTCCGCCTTGAATCGCTCATCCGCTGCTGAAAGGTTGACGACATGTTGTTGACCTCCACTGTTGACGCCAGCCGCCGCCGCCTCGCCGAATACGTCCCATGCGAAGAACGAGGAGTCTTCCGACACTGTACACAAAAGCTTCCCATCTGGCGTCCATGATCCAGCCGTCGCACCTTCACCTCCAGGATAGAACGCTTGTGTGATCTCGAGTGGCGCCGAAGCATTAGCGTCGATCGAGTAAACCCAGACCGAGCCATCTTTCGCGCCAAAGGCAACCGTGTTTGGGTATGAAGGATGTGGACATGGGATGAGGAAATTGATCTCTTCGACTTCCTTTGCTTCTGCCACAAACGTCCAACTGCGGCCTTGGCCATTGCTTGTATCTCTGTAGGCGCGAAGTTCGCCGTTGATGCCCGCGCTGACTAGGTATTCGCCGGCTGGTTTCGTGAATGTGATGGCGTTGATTGACTCCGGATGTCCTTCGATCTGAAACAGCGGTTGTAGACCTTCTCTTTCTGTCTGAGCTGGTGTGGGTGCTGTAGATGGTGTGCAGTCGAAAATGTAGCCTAGATTGTCTCCACCACCTGTTGCGACAATTTGTGGGTGTATTGGATGTTGTGCTATACAGAAGATGCTGTCTTGGTGTATGTCGAAGTGCGCGACGGAATCGTTTTGGAGTTGTATCTCTTCGATTGGCCCGCCTTCGTCCTCGCCATCGGAGTCCATTGGCGCGTCTTCGTCCTGAGGCACTTCTTCTTCTGCTTCATCTGGGTTGAGCATCACCTGTTCTTCCTCCTCGCCCGCTTCTGGCTCGTGGTCTATGTTGTTGTCGATATCCATGGTTGTTCTGTGGGCACGAAGACTGTATAGTTTGCGCAAGTTGCAGGCGATGTCACGATCAGGATTTACAAATGTTCAGGCAAGAGGTGACTCGAAAGAAGTTCTTAGAATTCGTCATAATTCTATGTACCGGGAAGAACTCCGACTGCTTGAAGCCATTGGCTAGCCCGCCTGCTTGCAAAGAATAGTTACATTCCATCTCATTCCAGCGCCATTGCTGCATCTCTCGTGTCTCATGATCGTGTGAAGTCCGTTAGTGTCATGGCCTCGTTGTCTGCTTTTGGACCCTTGTTCTTATATCCCTCATGCGACTTGCTATTTCCAGTAGCACTTGCAGCATCAGCGGTGTCGCCTTGCAGGACGCTCCTCATATACAACCTCTCGTTCGTAAACACGTTCGTCCCAGTTAGAAGGAGGAGAGCGGACGCGTGACAAGCGAGGGTCCTGCCGTTCCCATTGTATTTCGTCAATGCGTTCCCGTCGTTTCTTATGTATGTCTGTCGTAATATCAACAAGCTCTGCAACATCTTCCTGTGGAATTTGTCAGTGAGTGCCATGTTCAAGAACAGTAGTTACACTCACAAACTGGAGGTATTCCATCACATAGAAGAAGTCATCCGTCTCTTCGCAGCTATATCCCTTGATGTCAATAGCTTCCCGGCAGACGAGATCTTTTGTGACTTCCGTCCAGCGCTCTTTGCTCTTTTCCTTCTCCTTGACAGCGATTTTGCCACGACCAAGATCCAGGTCAATGTTGATGTTCGTCTTTTCTCGAACACGAGGCGGTTCTGGACGACTAGACTTTCGAACTTCCAGCTCACGCGAGACTTCTCGAGGTGCGGGCGTTGAGCGTACAGAGCGGGAATCATCAATGACGCGAATGTCCTCTTCAAACACGTTTCCTTTGGCGTCCCTGCCAAGTTGTCAATTCGAATCTACTAACTGAAGAGTGAAGTCAATACGTACTTGCGACGGATGTCAATCTCGAGTTCTCGAGGTCTTCTCTTCACAGGTGGAGGCGATGGAGACGAGGAAGAAGATGAAGATGAGGCAGCACTGGGAGGAGCGCGCACAACGCCTGAAAGGCTATTAGCATACTCCTTGTGTTCATTGACGCAAAACGCCGAATTACCATGATCGATGTGTCTGTGATGTGTTATGATCTCCTGTATGATAGGTGGGCGCTTGACTGGCTCTAGTTCTGGCGAGGGCTCACGCTCGGGTGATGGCGATGGTGAAGGAGAAGGTTCTGGTTCTGGAGATGGTGTCCTTGGTCGACGAATGACAATCTTCTCAATCTCCCGTATTGGCGGAGGTGATGGTTCTCTGCGTTTGTAGAAGAACTCTTCCCGTTCCCGGGCGATGACTCTTGGTTGATTCTGCGACCTCTCTCCTCGTCGGATGTTGACGTCAATCTCCTCTCTTTCTCCTTCTCTGGCACGCGGTCGATCACGACGTATATCAACTTCGACTTCATCATCATAACCCCTGACACTTTTGGCTCTGCGTGGAGATTCGGCTTCCTCCTCACGTTCTGCTCCACGGGGCCTTGAAGTACCACGTCTGAATGTAATTTCCTCGTCATAGTCCCGCCGGCTGCGTTGATCCTCCTGGCGAATATCAATGTCAACCTCCTCGTAGTTTCTGTGTCTCTGACGATCTCGATTGTACTCCTGTTGTCGGATGTCCACCTCAATATCTTCCCGCCGAGGGCGGCCACCTCGTCGTTCCTCGCGAATGTCAATGTCAATCTCTTCTCTTCTGCCACCTCGAGCACTCGGTGCACCACGTCCACTGCTGGCTTCTTCTGAACTTTCCTCATTTCTATCGCGGTTGCGCCTTGATTTGCGAGTGACCAAAAGTTCCTCCTCTTCCACATAATCTTGGCCATAATCCCGTGGTGCAGCTCTTCTTGGTCGTGATGCTCGTGCAATTTCTGCTGGAGGTTGAGGTGCTTGAGGCGCTCTCTCCCGCATGACAAGAGGTCCAGCGCTTGTTCTTCCATAGCCTTCTCGAAGATAGTCTGGCATTCGTTGTCCTCTCGAGATGTCTACATCGAGCTCCTCATATTCCTGAACATATGGACGCCTGCCACCACCGTAGAAGTCTCGCTCGCGTTCTTCGTAGCTATCGGCAGTTGGATAACCTCGCCCACCATTGACTCGTGACATTGGTTCGCTGTAACAAGCTTGTCGATAGCAAGGGAGATAGATGTGGTATATTGTAGTAAGGATATGAGCGATGCGAGAGTGTATAGATCCAGGTCTCAGTGCCAGCTCATAGCAGTGGCCACCAGCAAACTGCTCGAGCGACTGAAGTGGTGTTGAATTCAATATGCAGGAAGTTGTCAGTGGCTAGTAGGATGAAACGGACGATGCGCTAGCCAGCCCTGTAATGTACGACTTGAGACAAAACTGGGAAGGAAGGTGGAGTGTACGTCATTCACAACAACACCCTGGTCACTCTGTATTCTCCATCAGCTCATTAGCAACGTAAACACTGTATATGGATGTGGTGAATGAACACAGAGTGGTGTGATCCAATATAGAGTTAGACGCGATGACAAGATCAGGACTCTGGACCAAGACCTGTAAGCTGGTCGAGCCGTTGGATACGAGCGCAATCTGCCGTCGGAGCATGCGCAAGCTCACGACCATTAAATCTCCATGTTGGCTACCACACTGGAGGTGAGTATATGATCTTGTTGTCCCCCATCATCTTCTTCGGTTCCCTTCTTCATCTTCATGTCACGATAGCATCATGGGGATCATCCTTGAGAGGAAGAAGCCTTCTACCTTCGATGGTGCCGCCTTCCTGAGAGATCTCGCAAGAGGGCAGTCTGAAAGGACGCCAGAACCAGAACCACTACCACCACCTCAGGCGCCACGATCATTCACTATACCTTCTTCGAAGCATGGTCGGACACCCTTCTCTAGCTTTCCCTTCCTCCAATTACCTCTTGAAGTCAGGGTCATGATCTATCGCTACCTCGTACTACCTTCCAACTTCCTCTTCCTCAACTCCGCCAGCTACACAGAAATCGATCGCGTAATCTTTCCACGATCCCTCATGCATACCAAAAAGTCAGACTTCGGTAGCGCGCGTGACTACTGGCTGAATACTCCAGACTCGTATAGGAATGATCTTCATTGCTGGGAAAGATATATCTGTTGGGGTCTACTCAGTGTGAATAAGCAGGTCTACAATGAAGCAGCCCAGGTCATGCGGAACGAAGCGGAGCTGTGTATTGACGTAGATCAACGATTCATGAAGCGGCTACACAAAGACAGACAGCTTCGAAGTCTCCGCAGCAGGAAGCCGGACCAATATCTCAGTGAAATGCCGCTCGTCATACCACGGACCTTACACTCCTTTCCTTTCAATGATCCCTATCCTCTTCGAGCCATATTGGAACGAGCCAAACCCCGACCAAATGGACCACCTTCCCAGGATCTGTTGTCATATCTCGCAACTTTCCGTTATCTGAACCTACAAATCTCTAGTCAGCTTTCATCGGCTGATCTGGCTCGTCTATCTCCTCTCATGACTGCATTACGAGACGCCCGACATCACAAGCTACACATAACGATCACGACGACACGATCATACAATCCTTACGACGATATGCCATCATCCTCTGCCAGATCCAGAGGCATGAAACGCTTACTCAGTGGACTTCGAGCTATCCTCCGAGATCTCGGAGGCCCAAGTCGAGCAACTGTGAAACTACGAATCATTGACCAACGTCCTCCACGATCTTGGAAGCTCGATCTGGGTGATCTACTTGAGACGTTCACGGTTGAAGAATGGGAATCACAAATAGAAGACATCGTGGATATTGTCAAAAGAGATGGTCATGGTATCGAAGCGGAAAGCTGGGCGCCAGATAGAGGTCCGAGGGATACGTGGGAAGCTGCATACTACTCGCTTGGGTATAAGGAGCAACAGTCGCATTTCCCGAAGCGTATTTCGAGCGCCGGCGACATCGTCGAGGAGGAGGATTAAGATATCTGAACTCAATTTGGATGAGAAACACCTGATGCCGGACTCTATCAAAGTCAATGTACAAAGTGTCCTGCTTAAAAGCTCCGAAGTATACGCTGTAAGATCGTGCTGAAACTTTAAATGACATTACTACATTCGGCCATACATTCGGCCATGAAGACAGCGACCTCATCCATCACCCCATGTCCCGCAGTGACAGCGACCTTTATCTTCACCTCTTATTATATCTTTTAGGATGCTATCTCGCCAACCTCGGAGTAGCTCAGGCACGATTCCGCGAACACGCCCGGCGCCACACCGCCGTGCCGCCCCCACCACGAAAATGACGTAGCACTTTTCGCCGCTGTGTTGACATACCACCCGTCTATTCTCCACCACCCATATATCTTTGCCCGCTCTCATACTTGCATCCCGTAAACCACTCACACACGTCGCAAAGCCAACCTCCACACCTCATCATCTCCGCATCAAAGACACCTCCCCCCAAACCTCCCACATACCCACCACACAAGATGAAGGTCCTCGAAAACTGGATGCTCGACGTCGATATCCTGCCCGGGTCATCCCAAGCCGAACTCAAGAACCAAGCTACGGCGCAACTTGGCCAGGCTGGCGAGCAGGTGCAGGGGCAGATCAAGGAGCAGGCGGCGACGATCTTTGGGAAGTTGCCGGAGGAGCAGAAGGGTTGGCTTAAGGGCGGTGAGCTTTGTTTTTGTTGATATGCTTGGGAAGTGGATTGGCAAAGGTGAAGAGTAGTAGCGGGCAGAGGGAAGTGGACTCGGAAGAAGAGAAGGAGTGTAGCTGGGCAAGAGGGAAGTGGTGCGCGCACAAAAATGGGATGATGTGCTGCTTGGAGGCCTGAACTCCGTGGTATTGATGGAAAGCAAGAGTTACAAAAGCTGACAGTACACGTCATACAGGTCTCGACTCTATCTCCCCCGAACAGAAACAACAGCTCCAAGATTCTATCATGTCGCAACTCCCCAAGGACCAACAAGCACAAGCCAAGAGCTACCTCCAGAGCGCTGCGGATGTCGGTACGGGAGCACTAGGAACTGTCGGTGGTGCAGGGAAGGGCGTCGTGGATACACTGGGCAATACGTGAGTATCTCTACGCCTTCTGGCTAGTGCAGACAGGAGATTAAGCATAGGTATGAAGTTCGACGACTGACGACGAATGATAGTGTTGGCGCACTAGCCGGTGGCTTGGCACAGACGGGAACGGGTGTTTACAATGGTGCTAAGGATACTGCTGGAATGGGTGAGAAGAAGGCCGGTGGGATTACGGCGGGTGATCTTGAGGGCATTGCCAAGGAGGGCGGTGAGGAAAAGGGAGAGAAGAAAGTGTGAGCGTGATGGTCATGATGCGTGAAAATGAATGTGACTGAGAGGATCTTGTCATGATATGTTTGGATAATGATTGCTACGAAGCACACGATGTCGCCAAGGAGAATCTATGAATATGACTTGTCCAATTCAATTTGAGTACAGTACAGTTCTAATTCGCAGCAAGCTGTTCTGAGGAGTTTACAGTGGCATACTCCCGGGAATCTTGCAGACATCTCTTTCGTGCCGGTACAGTATACCGATCTACGGCACTCTTCTCATCCATAATACCCGTTCGTAAGGATACTCAAATCCCCCACCAGATCCGGCCACAGCGCCGTTCTCATCCTGCCTATAACTATATACTCCTCAGTCCTCCTTGAAGCCTCGCCGCTGGTAAGCTGCTCCCACAAATCGCTCATCCTATTCATGAACTTGCTGTCCACGTCCTTCACCTCCCTTCCATATTCACCGAGACCACACCGAGCCAATTGTGTAAGGCCTTGGTAGCCACTATACACGAAACAGGCTCGCCATAGTGACTTCTTGTAAGCGGTGTTCAGGAGGTCAGGCACATCGCCCTAGCGCTCACTACCGTTCACTCCCTGTTCCTCTTCCTCCGCCTCCTCCTCCTCTTCATCCTCTTCCTCATTCTGCTGTCTCAACAGACCCGTCCCAGCCCGCTCATTCAGCTGCCCACTCAACGCAATCCACGCCCGGTTCCATCGCGTACTATTCAGTAGATGATTTAAGCTAATCATGTTATCATGATTCTCCACTCCCGGCGCCTCATTGTACCCCTCCCTTGTCGTGTCCACAACGCAGAACCCAGTAGGATTGCCCTCCCCATCCTCTAGATTCCTCCCATTACGTGCCGCAAACTTGGCACACCAGTCTGGTATGCAGTACTTGACAAACTCCGCCCGCGCCTCTGGTTTCGCATACATCGGCACCGTGCCCGTAGTCACATACTCCTCGACCACGGGTCCGAATAGCTCGCTGTAAATACATAGCTGGAAGAACGCTTCAGGCGGATCTGCATGCAGCGTGTACGCGTCGTCGACGCCGCCGTTCCAGAAATCGGGCGTCGCGTACCATTGGGCACCGATGCACTTGTCGATGAGGTCGGTGAGGGGATTGATTGTGGACATGCGTAAATGGTAGAGAGACCGGATGCGGTCCATTGTGAGACCGCAGGCTGCGGGACCGAGGCAGAGGGACAGAAGGCCGGACATGCCGTCCAAACAAGCTGACGTGAAGATGGCGGCATCCTCGGTGGATGCGCGCGCCCAGAGGCCGAGATCCGTGGCGCATGCAGCGACGAGGAAGGATGGGGAGGGGCGAAAGAAGGTGCGCGTGGCGGAGGCGCAGAGGCGGAGAAGAGTTTGGGGGGATGTGGTGCTGGAGAGGGCGTTGAGGCGAGTGCTGGTGCTGGTGAGGTTATTGAAGTCTTCGATGTCGTGGAGGTGGATGGGGAGAAGGAGAAGCAGCTCTGTTGGAAGACGGAGGAGAGGGCTGGTTTGGGCAGGGGATATAGTGGATATAGTCATGATGATACGCAGTATGCTACAGGGTCAAAACAGACTGTAAGGTCAACGAATCCTTCTGACCACCGTTGGGGATTCTTACTGACTTCCGTTGTTCGATATTGCATGCATAGCTGTGCCAAAGCTCGGAGTGATGTCTCTACGGCTCGAGAAGATGACTAATATCGAATCTCACGTGACCATACCGATTGACCGAGTAACTCTCGCATATGTTAGCCAATAGTCGTGCTCTGTCAACCTCGTGCTCGCCGACTTCATACTACATCGACGGTCTGTAAAGGCTGTGCCTTGCTGTTCTTTCTCTTGGCAACAGCAAGGTTGGACGACGTGCTGTACGGTGCTGTGATTCGCCGAAGTCATTGGTATGGCTTGCTCAGGTCGAGGAAGACATCTGGTGTAGCTGCATAGCTACTGCAGCCAAGCGACTAAGGCAAGATACCAGTCAAGCCCGGGCGAGCAGAGCTTGGCTACCTTGTGCTTGGCTCCTATATAGCTATGCTCCCTCCCTCGAGGCTACACGCTGCTCCCCAAGCATACTCAAGACCAGTCTGCTGTGCTGATCTTCGGTGGTTTCTTCAGCCTCAGTTTTTCCCTCTAACATGCAACTCTTCTTCCTGTCCCTGCTGGCTTTGGCCACGGCCGTCACCGCAAGCTGGACCAAGAACTTGAACTATAAGTCTCCTTCCGAGCACCATCCGTTCATGGGCGTGTCCATTCACAGGATCGTGAAGAGGAACAACCTTACGTGCCCCTTTGAGCCTTCCCAGGTAAGCTACTTGTTGTGGGCAGATGTCTTGATCATGTTCTAATGTCTTATTAGCTCAACTTCACGCACGGTGTTGCTTCAGGTGACCCATACTCCGACTCTGTCATCCTGGTAAGTGATGCTTTCGGTATAAGCATGGAGTACGGACTTTTGACAGTGTGTAGTGGACACGATGCTCGCCACAAATGGACGATGATCATAGTAACGTCACCGTCTCAGGTACTGCTCCTCTCTTCAACCACGACATGGAGTCGTACGCACTCGTCTCCACCGCCCCAATCTGCGTTGCCTGGCGCATCAGTGAACGCTCTGACATGGCCATGCCTGTTACGAATGGCCAAGTCTATACTAGTTCCGACATTGACTACACTGTCAAGGTCGAGGCTAGTGGTCTCAAGCCTTTCACGCAGTACTATTACCAGTTCAACGTCTGCCAAAGTACTAATTACTCTCCTATCGGAAAGACCAAGACTGCTCCTCGTCCTGACGATGAGGTTACTGAGATTGGCTTGGCTGTTTACTCTTGCTCTAACTGTATGCAGACCATCCTGCCTCTATTGTAAAGGATATTGACAATCCTCTTAGACCCCTTCGGCTTCTTCAACGCCTTCGGCAACCCAGTTCGTAAGGAGTCCGTCGACTATGTAATCCATTTAGGTGATTTCATCTATGAATGTACGTGGCAGAGACGCTGAGCACTCGGACATTCAGAAGCTAACCATCCTGACAGACGCTGAGGGTGCTTACGGCTGGGGTAAGCTTTTCAACATGTATGCTTAAGATTGGGGAATATCGCTGACACAACACAGGCTGGAGTATTGGACGTATTCCTCAACCCAACGACGAGATCCGCACACTCTACGACTACCGCAAGCGTCATGCCAGTTATCGCGCTGACGGTGACTCTCTACTCTCTTTCGGCAACTATGCTTGGATTGTGAGTTGATATGATCAGCAAGCCAAACGAGCACCACTGACATACCCAGCCTGTATGGGATGACCATGAAGTCGCCGACCAAACTTACCGTGACGGTGTCGCCGACCAGAACAACACTGAATCTAGCTACCTCCAATACGACATTGAGTTTGGTGGCGAGCATGTCAGCTTCGACCAGAGGAAGATGAATGCCGTTCGTGCATACTTCGAGTGGATGCCAATCAGACAGGTGGAGATGGACGACAATCTTCGCATCTGGAGAACGTTCAACTTGGGCACTTTGGTCGACCTTGTCATGTTGGATACTCGTGATTATGACAGATCGATCACTGATCTCTACTGGAATACGTGAGTAACTTGCGTGCAATCGGGAAACAGCATTGTGACATGACATAGTGACTACATCCACCAAATCAGCAACGACACCGGCCGCTCCATGATGGGTGCTCGACAGGAGTCCTGGTTCTATAACCAGCTCACCGAATCGCAAGCTCGTGGTGCGGCATGGCGTCTCATTGGCTCGCAGACCGTTTTCTCGCGCGAGAACGAATCTATTGCTGCCGGTGACATCAATCCTCTGGACTATGATGCATGGGATGGATATCTTACGAACAAGAATCGCACTCTGCAGCACCTCTACCAGAATAACGTAAGTGATGGCCCTACCTCTTTCCGACCCGCAGAACTGATCATATTCACATAGATCACCAACAACATTTTCATGTCCGGCGACTCTCACATGTCCTGGGCCAATGACCTCGTCTGGCTCGACGAAGTCGACTACAACGCCACCACGGGAGCCGGCGCGATCGGCGTGGAATTCGCCGGCTCCGCCGTCTCCTCCCCATGTCCCTACGGCCAAAACATCACCCAAGCCAAAGCCGACGCCGCCTCGGCCTGGCTCGTCGCCGCCAACCCAGAACTTCAATGGCAGGACGTCTATTACCGCGGCTACTACGAATTGCACATCAACTACAACAACTTGACGGCAAATTACTTTGGCATTCCGAGTCTGGTGCAGCGGCTGCCGTATGAGGTTAGTATTGCGAATTTTACTGTGCAAAGGGATGCGAACCATATTCAGCGGCCGGTGGCGGGCGGGGTGGTGGCGAGTGGTGCGTTGAAGATTGGGAAGACTGTGGTGTCCAATGTTTCGAATGATACCAGTACTCCAGGTGGTAGGTATTTCCCGACGCAGTTGGACACGTTTGGTTATGGACAGAGTAACTTGGGCGTTGGTGGGCTTCAATACTAATGGCGCAGTGCTACGGCGAATGACTGATAGTGCAGAGCTCACTGTCACTCTGAATAAGACTATGTAGTTGCTAATCGAGAACTTCCCTTTGGAAGCGCGATCACCTTTCCTAACACATAAGCTCTGACCGGCACTCTTCTGCTAGGTCCAACACACTTTGTTCTGTGAGTGGGTTCGATCGGAGGACTGAATGATGTACAGGAAAACAGCAGACTCGCACAAAGCCACCGTTGCTGATTCAGCAGGACTGTAACCAAGTGAGGACAACCCCGGTTTAACATACGTCCTGCCCTCTTCTGAACTTTGCATACACAGTACTGCCTGCATAGACTGTAAACACTAGCTACCATGTGCGTCTTTCCACTGGCGTCTCAAGCTCTCATTCATGCTTTAACACTAGGAAATGCAGCAGATGGCGCCGCTGATAAGCTACAAGCTGATACCTGCTTGTGGAGATGATGCCATGCGAAGCTTGTGTCAGTCATCTTCTCCATGCAATCCTGCTGTAATGGTCCCACTCTCCCATCCTTTCCAACTCCTCCTCGCACTTCCTCCAGCATAGCAGTACCCTGGACACCATTCCTGCAATGCTCCGCTCCAACCACACCTTCCTCACTGCCGCAGCAGGAATTCTGCTAGACGCAACCTCCGCCTATGCAGCCGTCGACCTCGACACCTCGCCGTGCAGAGTGCCCGGTTCTCTTGCTGCTATACTAGCTGTAAATGGAAGCGGGGATCACTATCCCACTGATACCACGAGAAACCTTGTGCCGAAGCCGGTACATGGTTATGATGATTATTGGCGTGGTGTATATCTACCGTACTTTTACCCTCTTCTACCTGAGACCGCGGCAGCAATCATTCCATAGGAGATAAAGATGAACTGATGTTATCCGAGGGTACCCGTCTACTAAGCTCACTCCGTGGGCGTAGCGTTCATCGAGGCAAATGTCTGGTTATACGACGGCACACTGTACATTGGACAAGAATAGAGTGCATTGACGCCTGCCCGCACGTTCGATGGCCTCTACATTCAGTAGTTACTGGCGGTATTGAACAGGACGAACCCTGTCAGTCCGTTTGTGACTACGAAGACCAAGAGGAAAGTCCGCTCGTGGTGGAGGTGTTCTGTCACAGCACTCCTATGACCACAGCGCTAACCATAACCCAAGCGGCGTCTTCGATATGGCCGGCGGCGGCCAAACTCTGTACCTCTGAATCGATGTGAAGACCGACGGCACGTTTCCTTACGCCGCCAAAGCTCTTCAACCCCTGCGCGACGCTGGATATCGGACGACTGTGAATACAAATGAGATCCTCACAACCAATCCAGTCATCGTTATCGGTTCGTTCCATCTCGTTTCCTTCTCCATCCAAACGCTAACAAACACCACAGGCACCGGCAACAGTCCCCCTGAACCAAGTCCAAGGTGTCCTCCCTAGCGACTACTTCTGGGACGCCCCTCTCCCACTTCTGGGAAGCACATTCAGCAATATCACAGCAAGCGTTAGCCCTATCACAAGCACGGATTTTGTGCCGCAGATTGGTAAGACTCAGGGCGGGGTTCCAATGCCAGTCAGATGGTGTTGTTGAGCACGCAGATTAGTGTGGCGAATGGGAGGGGAGCTGGGGTTAGGTATGGGATACACCTGGGGTATCTTCTCCTTTGCTTCTGTCTCCCAGGCTTAGGCTGGGGTGGGGGGTGGGATGGCGTTGAGGTTGGAAAGGATATGATGTTAGAGCATGCTGACATTGTGGCCGGTTCCCAATCAGCACGAGGAATAGAGTCTGGACTACGTTGTGGAATGCAGGTGTCTCGCTGGTCAATGTGGATGATCTGGTTTCGGGTGCTGGTGCCTAGGATTTGGGCAACTTTTCGGAGACGGGTGTTACTGGTGTTAGTGGTTAGTAGCTGGCATAGGACATGATAAGTGAATTGGCGTGGTAATGGTAGGCGCGAGGAGCGCTGAATTGCTTCGTGAGACTATATGGTTATGTTCATAGATTCTCCGGTATCTGATACTTCTTGACGGCACCCTCTCAGCGGAAATGTTGCCTTGGTTGAGATCGATACTAGCTTCGAATAAAGCCTCATGCGACTCCATTTGAAGAGTAGTAGTAGTGGTGGTGACGATAAAGGCGATCTACTGAGTCAGGCACATCTACCCCGGATTCAAGAGCCTCGTCATCAGCCTTACCAGTCTTGGCGAACTCCGCCTCACGACTTCACCTCATCGTCGTCTCATTCTTCGTCCTATCCTGTGTATCCTATCAACCACCACATCTAACAACATCGTCACCATGCTGCTCCCTAGTGTTGCTGCTCTCACGGGCCTTGCAGCCTCTGCGAATGCTTTCCTCATACCCTCGACTATGTCTGTTCCTGAGTCCTTGACGTTTGATCTCGCCTCTCTCGCGCCTTCTGAATCCAAGATCGACCTCGCTTGCACAGACTGCTTCCTGGATGCATCGTCTCCGCTCACCAACAGCACCCTCCCCATAACCTTTTCCGTCAACTCCGCCGGCGACAACCTCGAAATTAACAGCATCCCCCTCCTGATGATCGAGAACATCGCCGGAGGCTCCGGCGTTCTTTACGCCTACGAGACGTTCAACATCCCTGCAACAGACGAGCCCATCCCAGGATTTTCGAAGCTCCGCGATGCCGGCGGCATGGTCATCCGCAAAGCTTCAGTCGACTTCTACACCGAACGCCGCACAATTGAAGCCGCCGACGGCGCCGAAGGTGAACTCATCGTCATGAACTTCTTCATCACTTCAGTCAACAGCAAGCCCGTCTCGCAAGTCGAATCCGCCACAATCCGCATGCTACGTAGCGAACAAGGTGGTCTGTCCATTGTGGACGTCGTCCGTGTCAGCCCGGACAACAAGCACAGCAGCGATGCCGCCGTTCAGAACCCGCAGACATCCTCCAGCACCCTTCCACGCCCATCTTCGGTCCAACCCTGCGGCTCCGGCGTCCTCGGCGTCTGGTGCAGCATTCGCTCTGCCCTACTCACATCTCACAACGTACATATCCCTGGCACGGAGCGTCTCCCGGGTCTCCGCTGCAGCAAGAGTGCCAAAGCCAAGATCGAAAGCATGCTAGATGGACGTCCCGCACCTCCTCGCGTGCCGATCCGTGGCGGTCCACCGAAATTCTGGCAGCCTCTTCCCGGTGATGGCCCTGTCCACGTCGATCACAACGATGGCGAGGACTTCCACGCCCTGCCATTTATGACACACGCAACCCCGGAAGATGCTACCGAGTCGGAGGATGTTCCTCTCTGGTGGAGACAGCATGGCGAACACCCTCATCACCACCATGGACACCACCACGGACACCACCACGGTGGACCTTTCGGCTTCCATCACAGCTCCGAGGATTCCAAGAGCTTCATTGCACGTGCGGCAGAGATCCTGCTGCCCATGCTCATTGGTATCGCTGCTGGTGTCACGGTCAGCTGCGTTGGATTCGTTATTGGTATGGGTGTTGCTGCGCTATGGAAGGCCCTGTTGTCAAGTGGTGTTGATGAGACAGAGGATGACGAGGATGCAGCCGAAAAGGAGGGCTTAGTGGATGAGGAGGCAGCGCTGCAGGGAGTGCAGGGGGATGAGGCGTTGCCGCTGTATCGGGAGAAGGAGTCAAGCCATGTTTTTGTCGACAGGATTGCTTGAACAGGATTGCTTGAAGAGTGGATGGGGTGGAGGATGAGATGGAGGATAGTATAGCGAATGCGGCTGGACCGTGATTAGACATGATATTGGACGCGTGGATTGGGCATTTGGCTGGCGTTGGTGTTGGCTGAGTCTCCTTTGTTTACCTTGGGCGAATACATGAGTCTGCTTGCCTTTGTACCATCAATACGACATCTATCCTACATGTCCACCTCACTTGCGCCCCCTTCTCCCAGGCCGCTATCAGCACCCGGGCATTTTGTTCCTCCTAAAAGAACGTATGCGTGCCTCCAGTCGCGCCAGGTTGCGAACCGAGGTCAAGAACATCAAGAACATCAAGGACGTGTGTGCTTGTTGCTGATGTCCGTCCTTTTGCCCCGTCCCTTCCAAGGTGCTCTTTCATTCATGTCACTCTCCTCCCTTTCGTGCTTCGCGTTTCGAGGTTGTATCTCCTGGACTGCTACTCCTGCTGCTACTGCTATTGCTACCAAGCGTGCCCGATCTAAAATGTGCAGTAAGACTTACATATATACCTGATAACAACAGTGTAGTAGGAGCAGCTTAACATGCGTTTGGTCTACATAACTCGGTCTCGTAGCATTCCTCCGCCTCTGCATATCCTTGCGTCCTCCACGCTCCCGGGTCTTGAGGCCGACGTGCTCGACGAGGGGCTGGATTGTGGGTGTGCGGCTCTAGGCGCTACGGACGTGCATGACACGGTGATGGATGAGTGATGGGAGGTTTGTGTGTTGAGTGAGGGTAATGGTGGACGAGATAGGGTGGGATAGGTTGGACGGAATGGGATGGATCGGGCTTGGATTGGCAAAGGATCACCGGAGGTCAAGTGAAGTGAGGTCAGGCGATATGAGGTGAGCTTGACACTGGAGTCTGGACATGGGCATACATACTGAATGGAATAGGCTATGGATGCACGCATGCCATAAGCTCGCCTCTTGCCATATCCCCATCTCCAAGGCAGTTTGGTAAGGGCTAATGTACGGAATCTACCTTGCTATTGTGGAGAGCAGCGCGCGAGGAGAGCCAGAAAGACACTTGGGTGTAATAGGACGAGATTGCTCCCGGGAGGAGGTGGATTGGAGCTGATGACGGGACTTATGTCGCTAGGTGATTGCTGATTGGAGTGAGAAGAATTTGATAGAATGGGATGTGTGGAATGAGTTAGAATGGGTTGGGATAGGATGGGCTCGTTTGAGCTATGATGGGCTAGGATGGGGCTGAATGAGAAGGAATGGGCAGACAAGAGCATGAAGAGGTACAGTGACGTTATATGAAAGTTGGAATCTCGGCGAGTTGGAGAGGAAAGGCAGATCGGATGCGAAGCGAACAGAGAGAGACCTCAAGGCGGTATGGGAAGGAAAAGCTTGGCTGATGTCTACCATTTGTAAGACTTTCCCCACCACACTCGATCGAGTCCACGATGGCGTGGAACTTGACTTCGCTGTGTTCCATAAGGCACATGGCGTGAGGTATGTCGTAATTAGACATCGATGCCTGCAGTCCTCGCCTGCCCTTTAAGTCCCCCACTTCCGTTCACATCCACCCGTTCATCACTCACCTTCGCCTCGAACGTCCCAAGCTCTTTTGCTTCTTCATCGTACACTTTCACGTTCACATCCCTTGTCAGCTGGCCATACACGACCTGCAACCCCTGCCCAAAAACGCCATCTTCATCCGGCAGCTTGATCCTCGTATTCCGCACTATCAAACTATTCGGCCTCACCAAGATCGGCAGAGTGAGGAAACCATGGATTTCGGTATGCCACTTTCCAGGTTTGTACCGCTTTCCGCTCAGAAGATCTGTCCACTCCGCATCTCCGTCCTCGTCGCTTTCGGGAACGTAGAAATCCACTTCCCCGCTCGCGGCGAACACGGGCGCGATCAGCAAGTTCGGACCGAGGAGGTACTGGCGGTCGAGATGCCACGTATTTCTATCATTGGGGAACTCGAGGAATAGAGGACGCAAGATTGGCGTCCCACGTTGGTGAGCGGCAGCGGCACAGGCGAAGAGGTAGGGCGTCAGTGAGATTTTCAGCTTGGTGAACTTGCGCAGCACGTCGCAGGCTTCGTCGTCGTAGAGCCAGGGGACGCGGTAGGAGGAGGAGCCGTGGAGGCGGGAGTGCGAGGAGAGGAGACCGAATTGCACCCTATGTCTGTTTGTTAGTCGTCGTCGTTGCATAATACCAAGAAGACAAGCACAGGAGATAGTGGGGTGGACGTACCAGCGTTTATAGATATCAGGACTCGGCAGTCCCTCAAACCCACCAATATCATGCGCCCAGTATCCAAAGCCGCAAAGACCCAAGCTCAACCCACCGCGCAGGGACTCCGCCATTGCCGCATACGTACTCTCGCAATCGCCGCCCCAATGCACAGGCATCGTCTGTCCGCCCACAGTCGCGGACCGTGCGAATAGACAGCCTTTGTTTTTACCGAGTTTCTTGTCCAGCACTTCCTGCACGCATTTATTGTACAGCAACGTGTAATAGTTGTGCATCAATGTCGGATCACTGCCGTCGTGGTACGTGATATTCTGAAAAGGGATGCGCTCGCCAAAATCCGTCTTGAATGCCGTGACGCCCATATCGACCAGTTTCTCGAGGTAGGATTGATACCATTTCCACGCTTCCGGGTTCGTGAAGTCGACGAGTGCCATGCCGGCTTGCCAGTTGTCCATTTGGAACACCTTGCCATCGGTCTTTTTGATAAGATAGCCGCTTGCGCGACCTTCTTCGAAAAGCGCACTTTCCTGCGCAATGTAGGAGTTTATCCAAACGCAGATACGCTGACCTTTTTCCTTCTGGAGACGAGTGAGATAGCCTTGCGGGTCGGGGAACATGTCGCTGTCGAATTCGAAATTGCACCACTCGAAGCCCTTCATCCAGAAACAGTCGAAGTGGAAAATGGAAAGCGGGATATCGCGTTCCTTGAAGCCGTCGATGAAACCAGTCACAGTTTTCTCGTCGTAGGACGTCGTGAAGGAGGTTGTGAGCCAGAGACCGTAAGACCAAGCAGGAGGCAAGGGTGGACGACCAGTCAGTGCAGTATACTTCTCGAGAATGTCTTTGGGTGTAGTGCCGTGGATGATGACGTATTCGAGTGTTTCATCCTCGACAGAAATATTGATGCGGGTTGTGCGTTCACTTTGGACTTCAAGACTAATTCGACCGGCGTGGCGGACGAGAATGCCGTAGCCTTTGTTGGTGATATAGAAGGGGATATTCTTGTATGCGAGCTCTGAAGAGGTTCCGCCGTCTTCGTTCCACACATCAACGGATTGCCCGTTCTTGATGAATGGGCCGAAGCGTTCTCCGAGGCCGTAGACGAGTTCGCCGACGCTGAGGTCGAGGTTGGTAGTCATGAAGCCTTTACATCCGCGGTATACACCCTCGCTGTATGGGTTGTCGCGCAGATCACGCATGTAACCAAGGGAGCGAAACCCGTGACCAGTGAGACGCGTTCCGTTTGAGTCGAGGAAGTCGATGGCGAATTTGTTCTCTTCGGTGTTGACTACGGCAGACAGACTGCCGCTGTGTACTGTGACACTCTTCTCCTGCGTGTTCACACTGGCGTGACTTGTTGACACATTTTCGAGGCCAAAGTTGGGTCCAGTCTTGGCACTTCCGGCCCAGTGTGTTGCTGTCAATTTCACCACTCCGTCGGCGAGGGAATCAATATGGACCGTGATTGTGGGACTGTTGAGGGTATCGCCTCTGTTTCGGAGTGGCTTGGACAGCAGAAGCTTCACGCCGTCGGCCTTGAGGACTGTTCTGAAGACATTCCCAGCCCATTCTTGTCATGGGAGATTAGTTTCTCGCCGACCTTGAAGTGTTAAGTCGAACTTACCAGGAGTAATGCCTTCAGTGAGGCGCCACATACCTTCGGTGAACCTCATCTTGCTTAGCTAGTGAACTTTGTCCTGGTAGAGCTTAGGGAAGACGAAGATGGGATAAAGTATCAAAGTATCAAAGTATCACTCATAAGGAGGGAAAGATAGATGAGGGCGTGTCAAAGACAGCTTCTTGCTGGCAGGAAAGGGCGACCCCTCGCCACGTCTTACTTGCCTAATCAGCTGGCCGCATCGAACGCGCCGCCGTCTGGACACGGTACTTCGCTATCCGGCGTCATCCTGGCGGGTGATACCGCAGATGGGCCGCTGCTGCGAGCTGTATGATTGCCAAGGATGGACGTTCTCTGGATGGCACGGGTGGCATGCACGTTTCCGTGTTGTTTCAGGAAGGAGACGACAGGGACTTTCAAACCCCGCACGCAAACCTTGTTTCAACGACGTCCCCTCCACGCCTCCATCACCCTCGGTGCATCTTCGACCCTTTGATGTTGACGCCTTGTATCACTGTATACCCTCGTCATGGTGATCGTATAGGCTAGCCGGACGCCGACCCTTCCTGCTGAGCTGGTTTAGACCAGTAAAAACCTAGCTTCCGGCTAGAGGTCGTGGTCTCGGCTATCACAAGAAGTAATCCCTGCTCGTCCCGTGATAGTATTTCTTTATCTCTTCGAGCCGCGATGAGGGGAAGATGCGGAGTCGGAAATCCCTACATGTGCTTGATCGGGAGAATGTGCACCTGTGTACAAGCGTGACTAGATTGCGCAGAAAGATGGCCCGGGTGTGTGCTATACTCGAGTCCAAGATATAACACTTGTGATATCCTCCTATAATGTCTTCGGCGAGAGACTTCTCGGTTCGAAGTAACGAGCTTCCCATCAGCAAGACGCCAGGCCTACTCTTCAGTACTGCTCATCATGTCAGCGCGCGGGATCGGGACCTATCGAGACACCTCGCTAGGGGGCGACATGGACAAGAAAGTCAATGTCAACTACCTCGAATCTGCTCACGAGTTTGGCGGCGACAACAAGGTATTCAATACTGATGCCACCATTGCTGTCGAAGCCGAGCACAGTCTTTCCTTCTGGGATGCTGTCAGACAGCACAAGAAGGCGATTGGATGGTCGTGCATAATCTCTGCGTCAATTGTAATGGAAGGGTTTGTACTACCTTGGGATCATGTTACAAGGGCTTACTAATATGCATCTAGCTATGACACCACGTTGATGGGCTCGTTCTTTGGTTACCCGAGCTTCAGGCAGAAATATGGCACGTATATCAACGAGACAGACGGCTACCAGCTGTCCTCACAGTGTACGTAATTTCTATAATATACTCACTGCCATACTAACGAGTTTCGTAGGGCAAACCGGCCTCAATGACATTGGAGCTGTTGGTAACATCATCGGTGCACTTCTGAATGGCTATTTCACTCCCAAGTATGGTCATCGCAAGGTTATGCTTATCAACCTTGTCGCCATGACTGCCTTCGTTTTTATCGTCTTCTTCTCACCGAATCTGCCATGTCTATTGGTTGGAGAGTTCCTCTGCTCGATCCCATGGGGTGTCTTCACCACTATGGGACCAGCTTACGCGGCTGAGGTAACGCCTCTGGCACTCAGGGGACATCTTACAGCATATGTGAACTTGTGCTGGGCTGTAAGTGCGATACAGTGGCAAGATATGGCATATACTCATCGCGTAGCAGATTGGTCAACTTCTTTCGGCCGCTGTTCTCAAAGGTCTTATCAATCGCACTGATGAATGGTAAGAGTTACTTCCTCAAGTTGACTTGAGATCACGTTGTCCTGACTTTCCTCCAGGGGTTACAAGATTCCGTTCGCCATTGTAAGTCCTTATCCGGCACTTTTTTTGATCGTGCGAAACTGATCATCTTTAGCAATGGATCTGGCCCGTACCTCTATTCATCGCTTGCTACCTATGTCCCGAGAGTCCCTGGTATCTTGTCCGAATGAATCGCCTCTCGAGTGCCGAACACTCACTCGCTCGTCTCTCCTCGAATGTCGACCCTGCTGAGCACAAGCGCACCGTTGCTCTGATGCAGCGAACAACCAATCTGGAAATGGAAATGTTCAAGGGTGCATCGTACTGGGACTGCTTCAGAGGGACGAACCTGCGCCGCACTGAGATTGCGTGTGTCTCATTCATTTCACAAGTCACCAATGGAGGCTGTCTGGTGTACAGTCCTGGTTATTTCCTCGAGCAGGCTGGCATCGACGCAAACACGAGTTACGGCATAGCGCTGGGTGGCACGGGTATTGCATTCATCTGTACTTGTCTATCTTGGTTCTGGATCCCGTTCTTCGGCCGTCGACCGATTTGTATGTGTTGCTTGCCGATTCTTTTTCACGACGAAGCTGACACTCTCCAGTCCTCACAGGTTACGCATGGGTAAGCCGCTACTGAGCAAGACTCGACATCACACAGCGCAAGACTAACAAAGTATAGGTTGTCATATCTCTCTTCCTCATCGGCATTCTCGGGTGCGTCAAGTCCGACTCCCCTAGCATCCCGTATGCTCAGGCAGGTCTCGCTCTCTCGTGGCTCGCGATCTACTCCATGAGTGTCGGTCCAATTGTCTACACTATCGTCGCAGAGGTTGGAGCTACACGTCTGCGCACTCAGACAGTTGTGCTAGGTCGTGGCTCCTACTACGTGGCGAATCTGATTGGTGGGGTGATCGAGCCGTACATGATTAACCCAACGCAGTGGAACCTCAAAGGCAGAACTGCTTTCTTGGTACGTTCAAGACTCGGCCCATCTCTCGTGAAGTCTGCGACTGACCTCCCGACAGTGGTGCGCCTTAAGTGCGATGACATTCCTTTGGGCGTACTTGTGAGTTACCATACTGTAATCTTGCATTCGCCATACATGCTAACAAACGTCTAGCCGACTCCCTGAGACCAAGGACAGAACCTACGAAGAACTCGATGTGCTCTTTGAGAAGAGAATCTCAGCTAGGAAATTCGCCAGCACTATCGTGGACGCGGAGGTCATCAATGAGGTTGAAAAGGTTTACTGATCGCGGGACTGAGAACACGACAATGTGCTCTTGGAGCTTTGATGTGGCAGATGGATTTTACACTTTATGTATAGTCCTTCAATTACTACTCGTTACACTCGGCTAGACGACCTTGTCTTTGTTTACTCTAATGCACCGGCGGAACATTTGTTTACCTTTCCGCACTTGTTGAGCAGGGCCAGACTATGGCAATACCGTGGCCGATGTGAATATCCTCGCGCTTGCTTTAGGATAAGAGAAGAGAAACCATGTTGCAGTGATCTTGAATCAAAGAAAGAACATGAAGTGGTAGGGTACGGCCGGGTGAGTTCAATCATCGCCCGATTGGGTCGAGCGCGTTTCTGATGACGCGCAGAAAAGCGTGGAGTAAAAGCGTGTACGACGACCAGACTCGTGATAAGCATTCATATTGTGCCAGTCATCCATCGCTTGTGCTACTTTACTGTCCAACTTGCTCGATAGCGATGATGCTGCTGGATCCGGCATTGCAATCATCTACCTTGCTGGCAGCTCTCGACTGACAATCACGAACTGCACGCGACGGCGCACCGACAGGAAGCTTGCCCGCAAGCCGCATATCGTCAGACCCCTTCGCAGTAGACCCTCATGTCATCCTCCCAGCCGTACATTGCCTCCTCGCCATTCTCACCACAGTCCACACGCCGCCGAAAGTCTCAATTTACCTTCAAACATCTTGCACAACTTGGCGCATCTAGCACATCATGTCCACTCAGGGTAATAGCTCTTATCGATCTGGATGCTTTCTACGCGCAGTGCGAGATGGTGCGGCTGGGGATACCGGAAGACAAACCGCTGGCAGTTCAGCAATGTAGGTTCAATGCGCCTAGGATCTTTCTCATAAGAACTGACACTGACCACAATACAGGGCAAGGACTCATTGCTATCAACTACCCCGCGAGAGCCTTTGACTTGAGTCGACATGTCACCATTACCGAAGCGAGGCAGAAATGTCCAGAGATCATCATGCAGCATGTGGCAACATGGAAAGAAGGAGACGCTAAATGGGCATACCACGACGACGCATTCGCAAACATTGCAACACACAAGGTTTCACTCGATCCATATCGATTACAATCAAGACGAATCTTGGCACTCATGAAAGAGGAACTACCGGCAGCGCCGATACAGCGGATTGAGAAAGCCAGTATCGATGAAGTGTTTCTCGACCTCTCGGCTCAGGTGCACTCAATCCTGCTTGAACGATATCCAGAACTACGAGGCCCGCCACCCTACGACGACCCTACAGAAAAGCTACCAGCACCGTCGACGACTGCACTTGACTGGAATGCCGACGCCTTGATCGATCTAGACACGAATCAAACTGAAGAAGATGCGCCTGATTGGGACGACATCGCAATGCTGATCGGCTCCGAGATCGTCCGCAAAGTTCGTCTTGCCGTGCGAGAGAAGCTGGGATACACATGTTCTGCAGGGATCGCTCGTAACAAAACGTTGGCAAAGCTTGGAGCTGGACACAAGAAACCGAATAATCAGACCATCATACGCAATCGCGCGATACAGCAGTTCCTCAGTGGTTTTAAGTTCACGAAGATCAGAAATCTCGGCGGGAAACTTGGAGATGAGATTGTGGAGAAATTCGGGACGGACAGCGTCTTGGAGTTATTGCAGGTTCCGGTCGAGCAGCTGAAGAAGCAATTGGGAGACGATACGGGGACGTGGTTGTATCAGACCATAAGAGGTGAGGATGGGAGCGAGGTCAATCCACGTACGCAAATCAAGAGTATGTTGTCAGCAAAGTCATTTCGGCCGAGTATCAATAATTTCGACGTGGCTGTCAAGTGGCTGCGCATCTTCGTTGCCGACATCTTCTGCAGGCTGGTCGAGGAAGGTGTGTGTGAGAATAAGCGGAGACCGAAGACTATCAACATACATCATCGGCAAGGTGCGCAAACACGCTCGAGGCAGGCGCCCATACCAATGGGGCGACCGATCGAGGAAGGAATGTTATTCGAGTTGGCGAAGAACCTGCTTGCTCAGGTGGTTGTTGACGGCAGGGCGTGGCCTTGTGCAATGATTTCGCTCAGCGTCGGCGGGTTTGAGGATGGTGTTACTGGAAATAAGGGGATTGGTGGATTCCTTCTGCATGGCGATGCAGCGAAAGCGATGAAGGCAGCAACTTCTACCAGTTCTGTGATTTCAGATGGTAATAACACACCACTTGCGCAGCCGAACAAGAGACGCAGGGTGGAGGATACGCGCATCAACAACTTCTTCCTCAGGCAGGAAGAAAGTACTGGAGGTGGTGACGACGAGCTCGAGCCTACAGACTTTGATGACCTTCCCAGCGCTCAGCGTGAGCCACCAGCACATTCAACAATGACAGACATGACATCCGCCTCCGCCGTCCCGTCCACTACACCGACTGACGACCAAGCCGACATGACATCCAATATCAAATCCTTCGACATGCCCTCGTCGAGCGCACAAACAGCCACCGCACCCTCATCACCACCCACAGCCACAATCCCAACTCGTCCTCCAGCTACATCAGCTTCTACCACCACCTCCGCAACGACATCACCAACCTTTAGCTGTCCCCGCTGCACCAAAATCCTCCTCGCAGACCAACGCGCCGAACACGACGACTGGCACTTTGCCCAAGAGCTGATGGAGCTTGACCAGGCCGAGCAGCGCACACAATTGCAACAGCAACAGCAGAGGCAACATCAGCAACAACAGCAAGCGAAAGCGAAAGGGACAGCGAAGGGTGCGACGACGCCGGGGCCGCTGAAGCCGAGACCGCCGGCGGGCGGGAGTGGGAGTGGGAGAGGCCGTGGGAGACCACCGGGGAGCGGTGCGGGTGGGACAAGTGGAAGTGCAGGTGGAGGCAGTGCGGGAAGTGAGGGAGCGGGATTAGAGAAGGGTCAGAAGAGGCTTGCGTTTGGGCGATAGGTCTCGTACTGGTATCAGGCTTGGATGGAGGAATGGTTGGATAGACCTAGATTGAGTATGAATTGGGTAGTAATGCTGGTCAAGGCCTGCATCTCGTTCGTCTGAATACTATTGTGCAATTATAGACACTTCGTACCACTTCCGTCACCGAAGCAGCAACACATTGTCCCGAGATTATCGTCTCTGTGCTCTGCTGTAGCTGTGAAGCAAGAGATAATGGCATGGTGTAGTCAGCAGTGGAGGCGCTAGGGCTGAATTAAGCATTGCCCTGTCGGGGCACTTCCGCATCCTTAGATCTGGGACGTGATTGTGATCAACATTTCGTCAATTCAACGACAATACAAACACCTTCTGCCACCAGATCATGCCAGGCGCATAGACATGTCTGGAGACAGAACTCAGCTTGCGAGGAGGAGAAGCTTGCACCGCGTTGCACCTTGTATGCGACAATACACGGGAGGTCTCAAGCCCGTTCAGGGGCATCCAACATGGCAACTACTGTCGATGAGGGTGTGTACCTTCACGACATTCACACCGACGCAGCTTCAAGCTAACATATCCCTTTCCAGACTCACCACCGAGCTTCGAAAACGATGCCGACGCCGACGAAGACATGGACGACGCTGCGGACGCCAACGGAGACCACGAACCTACGATAGCAGAACCCGACAACGAGGATGACAATGCAGACGCCGACATCGACGGCGAGCCCGACGACGATGCCGACGACGCGCAAGATAATGGCGACGAATCGCCAACACTATCCCGCTCGATGCGACCACCACCGCCAAAAACAGCAAATACAGCGCACACATCTGTGGTCAATGGCAGAAGTCACGACGACCGCGACCCAGACCCGCGGACACCACAGTATGCAGACCCTGCGAGTCCGGTGTCTTTCAGGCCGACAATGCCGCGGGAAGCACTTACGGCTGTTGTTTACGACATTGCGCCTACGATTGCGGCACCACATAGCACATCCATCAATACCATCGCCGCGACACCGGATATGCGATGGGTTTTTAGTGGCGGGTCTGATGGCTGGGTGCGCAAGTTCAACTGGGTCGATACGGCCAATAGTAAGACTTTACTCACGGTGGCTCAAAGACATCCGTTTGTTGATAGCGTGACGAAGGCGGGTGTGCTGATGAGCTATTGGGAGAATGAGGACACGTTGGATAAATCCGAAGACGAGCTGTCCTTGTCGCCGGTGTATTCGCTCGTCGTGCAGCACCAAGCGCTGTGGCTACTATCGGGCACCGAATCCGGCGGCATCAATCTGCAAACGGTGCGCCATCAAGAAGGAAAGCGCATCACCAGCTTATATGGCCACACCTCTGCTGTATCTGTCATGCACCTCTCCAACGACGAGACATCCCTACTCTCAGGAAGCTGGGATAAAACCGTGCAAGAGTGGGATCTGAACACCGGCCAGATCAAATCATCCTACACAGGCAGTAGCTCACAGATCTCCGCCCTCGAAATGCGCCCGATCTCAACCGTGCCCATACCGACACAAGTCATCTCAGTACCCGAGCCGACACTGACGAACGGGACTTTTGGCTCCGACAACGCAACCGCGCCCGTTAGCAATCGCGGGTCAATCTCGTTCGGCAGACGTGAAAGCAAAGTCTCATCGGCGAACAATATGGGCTCACCTGGCGACTCACTGTTTGGTGGAGGAGGTGACGATGACTCGTTATTCGGTGACGCCAATGCGCCTGGGGCGGGTGATCTTGGGTTCTCGCAGGACGACGACGAGTTCTCGAGGGCGATTGCAAGTGGTATGCCAGAGCGAGATATGGATGCAGATGGCGACCTCGACATGTCGTTGCCGAATCTGCCTGACCTGCCTCCTCTCGACGACCCCCCGGCTCCCGCTCCCAACAACGCCACGCCACCGCCTCCTGCGCCCACGTCTCCGCGACCCGTCCTCCCCGTCTCCGAAGAGCCACTCCATCGCTCCGCCCCATCACCCGATCCCGACCTCTCCTCCTCTCCCCCGCTCAAATCCGAATCAACCTTCCTCGACGCCTCCATCGACGGCACCCTCCGCATCTGGGACCGTCGCCGCCCTCACCCAATCGCTCGGATTCCTTTGCCGCCCAACACGCCCCCCTGGGCCATGTCCGCCACGTGGTCGCCCAACGGCGCGTCCATCTTCGTCGGAAGGAGGAATGCGAGCATTGATGAGTATAGCGTGCATGCTGGGTTTGGAAAGGTGAGTCGGACGTTGAGGTTCCCGGCTGGGAGTGGAGCCGTGAGCGCGTTGAGAGCGATGCCAAATGGGAGACATTTGCTTTGTGCGAGTCATGATATTTTGAGGTTGTATGATTTGGGAGATGGTGGGGAGGAGGCGTCGAGGAAGGTTGATTCGGATTTGAGCGGGGGAGAGG
>Ga0058698_10000298_pt1 | contig 28837 bp, 36 predicted proteins | sample AgamicAsSfe_FD_67288 | JGI IMG/M metagenome (GOLD analysis project Ga0058698, IMG submission 67288) | Agave microbial communities from Guanajuato, Mexico - As.Sf.e | ecosystem: Host-associated > Plants > Phyllosphere > Phylloplane/Leaf | place: Guanajuato, Mexico | collected 2012-05-30
GGTGGGTCGTAAGTAGTCTAGAGCACGCGCGGGGTCTCGAGCAGGTAGGTAGTCTGAGATAGATGGGACAAGGCAGATGGGACGAGGCGGGTGGAATAAGGCAGGCGGAACAAGGCAGGCGGAATCAAGGCAGGCAGTCGAAGCGCGGTGGTGTCAGGAGTACACCAAGCCGTTCCATATTTCCACTGAAAACATGTCTTCGTCCTCCTTTCTTACAGGACCCTCTCCCCCTCTCCTCGCGTTCTCACCTACCATTCCCTCAACTACCTCACCCACTCCCTCATTCCCCGTACTCATCAACACCTTCCCGCACTCACAACTCCACCTTCTCCATCCACTCCTTACTCTCCTCGGCATACTCCTCGCGCCACCTGCTCATCGGCTGCCTACCGTACACAATGTCCCCAGTGCTCCAGAGCATGCGCCGTTTGTCCGTGTCTTCAGTGACTTGCCCATCGGGGCAGATGATGTAGAACTATGCCGTGTCAGCGTTTCCTGGAGAAAGACTGGCGGGAAGGAGTAGTGAAAGTCCGCGAGGGAAGGAGAGCGAAGATGAGGTTGACAAGGGCCGGACTAGCATGGGAGTGCGTTGCAGAAGAGGGGCAGAGCGGCACAGAGAAGGTTAGATCGGGCGAATAGTTGGTATTGGAAATGGGAAAGGAAAAGAAGAGGGATGTGGGAAATGTAGAAAGAAATGGAAAACACTGACCTTGCCCTGCCCCATGCGTTCCTCCAATAATGCCGCAACCTGATCACCCGTCCACGCACCTTCGGGCTTCTCAGACTGCCCGGCGCCGCTCTTGTCGAGGTGGGCTTCTGGCGGTGTTGTGCTGGAGGTGGGGGCTGGAGGGCCGGATGGGCCGCCTGTGATGCCGGTCCTGTGGGTGTTTTATGCGATCAGTCCGTAGCAGCGAAGCTGGAGGATTATGTGATGTGATGGAGCTGGAGAGACGAGGTGTTTGGGTGGAGGAGAACAATGAAGGGAAGGGAGGGTAGGATGGAGAGGGAAGGGAAAGGAGATGGGAGGGAAGGGAACACAAACCACGTCCATCCCGGAATAAGCAGATGCACCGACGTCTTCGTGCCCTTAAGATCGTAGGACAGCTGTTCCGCGATGGTCTTGACGGCACTCTTGCTCGCGTTATAGGCAGGATTGCCGGGAGGGTTGGTAATCCCTACACGACGACACCAACATCGTCAGTACACTCACCTCCTCACACACACCACCTCCCCAAACATCTCAATCACTCACCCTGTTTACTCCCCGTCATGACAATCGCCTTCTCCCCGGCCCCCTCCTTCAACACCGGCAAGAACGCCGCCAGTCCATTAATCACACCAAAAAGGTTCGTCTCCAGCGTCTTGCTCCAGTACTCCTCGCTGCTCCACTTGCTACTGTCCCATACGAGTCCGATGCCGGCGTTCAGCATGAGGAAGTCGACGCTGCCAAACTCCTTTTCGACCTTTGACTTGAGATCGGTCCATTGGCTCATCTGGGTGACGTCGACTTGGTAGGTTTCGGTTTTGGTGCTGGAGGAGGAGGGAAGGGTTTCCTTGGCGTGGGTGAGGTTGACGGAGTTGTTGTCGACGAGGGCAAGGTTCATGCCGTGGCGGCGGCAGAGGGACGCGACGGCTGGAAGAGTGGAATTAGCTGGGCGTCCATTGGATGGCAGTGATTTCACAACGGCAGGAGTGTCTCATGAGGGATGTGCTGCTACTACTCTTCACATCCGCGATTCCATAATCTCACTGCAGCGTCATTGCCTTTCCCCTAGTCCAATACCACCCACGCATACGGCAGCACACTGAAATCCGGAAGCACACTTACGGAAACAGCAGTACATGTAGATGCCATCTCGACAGCACACTTTTCACGGATCACGCCACGTATATAGCTGCCACAGTTGATTGTTCAGGTAACATTGCCCAGTGCGGGGTCTTTCCAGCCTGAAGCGAGCATACAACGTAGGGACAACTAGAAAGTCTTACCAAAACCAACGCCACTGGCTCCTCCAGTGATCAAAGCCGTCCGACCCGCAGCGAATACAGAGTGTGGCATGTTGCAGACTTGTAGTAGTAGTGATACCTTAGTGATGAGGTGGTTGTGATTGAGGGCGGTGCTGCCCCGCTTCGCTTTGAGGCAGGTGAGGCAGAGGGAGGATCGACGTTGCAGTGCAGCTCAATAGGCTAAATCGAAGGAGAGGAGGCAGCATAAACCGCAGGTATGGAAACTCTGTGCCCCATCGTCAATGAAGTATCATATTCGTAATGTCTATAGAAAGTACATGAGATTGGAAACTCGAGCCCTAATGTTTTTAGATTCTGCTCTTCTCTTTGCTTTGAGAAGCATCCACAACGCCAAGCACTTCCCCTGGACGTGCTGTCTGATGTTTACTCGACCGTAACCCAATCTTTCTTTATAGCTACAATGCAGCTTCCACCTGCCTGCCACGATTATACAACTTGTGCCTATTCACGCCTTCTCACTTCTCAAAGCTTCCTCCAGACAGCATTTAGTTGGCATTGGTTCCGGCAAAACCAGTGAATCCTTGCACCTTGTGCACAGCAGTCTCCGTGTACTCCGGGGGAACGTATGGGAAGAGACCGCCCATGACAACGAGGATGAAGAAGAGCGCAATGCCGAAGATGACAAACTTGGACATGGCCGGGTGTCTTGAGCTGTAGTCACCCCATTGTTTGCCGAATCCGCCAAAGTATTCCCTGAGCTTCTCGGCTCCGAGCTTGTAATAGACGAGACCACCGAGGGCGATGCTGTAGCCGAAGAATTGGAGGGGAGCAACGGGGTCGCGGAAGATAAGCATGGAAGCGAAGACGAGGAGGATATCCTTGAGGACACCGGAGAGAGTGTAGACGACGGCGTTTGTCTTTCCGAGCTGTAAAAGTGTGTTAGACATGTCGCAAGCTTGGCTTTGCGCTTCACACTTACCAGCAGAACTACTGAGACGTTCAAGAAGAACGCGACCATTGCGTTTGCAAGCAGGACAAAGAGACCGACGTTGTAAAAGTCCTGCATGGTTACCCTGGGAACTTCGACGACAAGCGCGACGACACCGTTCATGACGGCACAAGCTGGCGCAAAGTAGTAGAGAGACACAAGCGGGTCCATTTTGAATTCCGAAGAGCTGAGCAATCTTTGTACCATGGTAAGACGGATGGCCTCGAATAGAATACCTGCCATCTGGAAGAGCACTCCGATCAGGACGAATTGAAGTTCTCCGAAAGATGCAATAATGACTCCGAGGACGATGAAGGAGACGTTTCCGAGTGTTTTCATGTTAGGAGGAGCAAGACCAAAGACCCAACTGGTGAGGAGGACGACAACAGGTGTGGTGGCCTGTTTTGAATGAGCTTTTTACTCCTGCAAATCGCGTGTCTTGGCAGACTCACCTTGAGCATCTGAATGAAAGAAACACTGAGGTAGAGGTATGTCAAGTTGCCAAAGATCAAACTCAAACTGAACATGGCGCCAATTGGGACGATCGCGCGCAGGTAGACACGGCCAGTCATGGGAACATTATGTCTTGAGTCTAACCGCGTGGAGAAGCGTGCCATGCATTGTGTCATGAATGTCGCGAATAACAAGTGCCATGTTGTAAGAATGATAGCTGCGGTGTATCAATATAGTGTTCGATCATGAGGAGTGCGAGTGTACGTACGAAATTCTGTCAAGCGTGTTAGCATGCGTTTGCGATTGAGTCTTCGTCCAAAGCCAACTTACTGAAGCCAGCGGTATCCAAGATGTACTTGTTGAAGAGAATGACGCTCGAACTTAGAGAAATCCAGACACTGCGAAAGATGTGAGTCCTTGTTGATTTTCTCGGGTCCTGTGTACGTACGCGATGTAAACAGCAGCGTGAACACCACCAGATTGTTGTGCCGGCTTTTCAGCAGTGGGCATCGAGACTGGGAGGACGGGAACCGAAGCCTCGGCGCGCAGAACCTCGCCAGAGGTGCGGACCTTCTCGTCGTTGGCCATGTAGACGGTGTTGTATGAAGTGGGGAGAGAGTATGTGTAGCCTCAGTGGAGGATGAGACCTGATTACAGTGCGCGACAGGTAAGCGCAAGATGGAATGGAAGGCGCGATGGCGAGATGTGTTTCAGAAAGTAAGGTTTGATGGTGGACAGCCGAAGGAGAAGAGCAAAGACAGGAGATGGGATCTGGCTAAAGTTCAACAAGCTGAAACCACACTGACGAGTCAGGGGACCAGGGGACGGGTCAAAAAACCAGACGCAGGCAATCATTGCCCCAACGGAAACTATATTACGCGTTCGACGCTGATCCAGCATATCCAACACGCTGCCGCTGGTAGTCGTGATTTTGTTCATTTTGCCTGCATCATCCTCCTGCACCCTACTGCAGCTCCGTTCCTGCACGTAAGCAAGTAGAGCGAACAAAGCGATTCTTGCGCCGAGTAGGTTCGGCTTCTGTTTCCACCCTAGTTCACAATTCGGCTTACTGCTAACTTACACTATGCTATGCTGCTTCCTTGCATTTGCGGGACCAGGCCGAACTTCGAAGACTGAAGACTGATTGCCGTGGAGTAGACCAGACGAGGCACACTCCAATGTCACTCCGCACATGACACGGAAATAGAAGCAGACCTGATCAATGGCAGACGAAGGATCCACCTCCCAGCCCCAGCCCCGAGGTATACATGATACTAGAGTGTGTCTGCTAATAGTGCGGACATGGTTGTACTCATCCCACCCATTATTACTGTTCTATCCATTCCCTGTTGTGTGTCTTTGATCTGCCGAGACGCCTACTACGTATCATTGAGCTCGTTCTCGACACTCGTATCTTTGATCCATGGCATCTTGCCTTGATCCAACGCTCCCAGGTGCCCAGCCAGCTTCGTGCTTCGCTCCGCCCGTTTATTCACCGCCCTGATGCTTCTTCCACACGTGTAGTCCGTTGGCATTAGTCTGTATACAGTATACAGGGAAGAGGCAAGTCAACGATTGTCATATTTACACATCCCTGCATGCAAGCTGAAAGCAATGTGCAGCTCCTCTGAAAAGAATGGTTCTCCAGGATTTGCTCGTCCTCCAGAGGAAAGTGGCCCACACTTGTGTGAGATGAGCATGAGCTGAGCCTTGAGACGGTCGCGTCTAGTGCAACGTTCAGGTCATCAATGGTATACTAGGTCAGCTCATGGCGATAAGCTGCTGGCAAGCTGCTGGTCTGCGCTGTGGGTAGGCGAAGAAGGATATGTACCCACTCTAGTAATTAAGGAGGAGGCTGTTGAGATACCCGGCAGCCAGCCCAGATCGTGTTGGCGACAGACCCCTGGTTTTTTCGGTTCCGATTCATTCGAAAACACATCACCGTCTGTCTAAAGAGTTTCCCGACACTACATCAATCCATTGACACCCCTCTCTTAAACCTCTCCCACTTGTTCGCAGTAATCTAAATCCAACCCTTGTCACTCCTTCGATACCAAACACATCAATAAACAATGGCCGGCAAGACAATGTACTTTGCCACCTTCCAACATGGACTTTAATGTGCATCGCTGACAATCGCCACAGCAATGTTGACGTCCTTGTCATTGGTGCTGGACCTACTGGTCTTGGTGCTGCCAAGCGTCTCCAACAGATCGTAAGCGCTTCTTAGAACGAAAGCGGACCAGACCAAGATGCTAATGGGACTAGGATGGTCCTTCGTGGATGATCATTGACTCAAACCACACTCCTGGTGGTCTCGCCTCCACCGACACCACACCCGAGGGATTCGTAAGTTTGATCAATCCACTCTGGATTCGCGCAATCTGACGTTTCCACCAGCTTTACGATGTCGGCGGTCACGTTATCTTCTCCCACTACAAGTACTTCGACGACGTTATCGATGAGGCCCTCCCGAACGAGAACGACTGGTACACGCATCAGCGCATTTCCTACGTCCGCTGCAAGAACAACTGGGTACCGTACCCATTCCAGAACAACATCTCCATGCTGCCAAAAGAAGACCAAACAAAGTGCTTGGATGGTCTCATTGACGCTGCTCTCGAGCACCGCGTCGCAAACACGAAGCCAAAGGATTTCGACGAGTGGATCGTGAGGAATATGGGTGTCGGAATCGCTGACCTGTTCATGCGTCCTTACAACTACAAGGTTTGGGCTGTGCCTACCACAAAGGTATGATCAGGAAGAAGCCCTCTTTTTCTCGAACAACCACTGAAGCCAATCAGATGCAATGCCAATGGCTCGGTGAGCGTGTCGCTGCTCCAGATGTCAAGACTGTTGTGAAGAACGTCGTCCTCAACAAGACTGCTGGTAACTGGGGTCCCAACGCTACTTTCCGCTTCCCAGCTCGGGACGGAACTGGTGGTATCTGGGTCGCAGTCGCCAAGACACTCAAGAAGGAGAACACCCGTTTCGGCAGCCAGAGCCACGTTGAGGCTGTTAACGCTGACAAGAAGACTGTTTCTCTCGGCGACGGCACCACCATCAAGTACGACAAACTCATCAGCACCATGGCCCTTGATGCCCTTGTTGAGTCCATGGATGACAAGGAGCTCATCGAAGAGTCAAAGGAGCTCTTCTACTCCAGCACACACGTCATCGGTGTCGGTATTCGAGGCAGCCGTCCCGAGCGCATTGGTGACAAGTGCTGGCTCTACTTCCCCGAGTCCGACTGCCCATTCTACCGCGCCACCATCTTCTCAAACTACTCCCCATACAACCAGCCCGCCGACGATGTCAAGCTCAAGACAATGCAACACGCTGATGGCAGCAAGCCCAAGAACACCGAGGAGCAATCTGGACCTTACTGGTCAATCATGCTTGAGGTGTCCGAGTCCAGCATGAAGCCCGTCAACAACGATACCATGCTCGCTGAGTGTATCCAGGGTCTCGTCAACACCGAGATGCTCAACGGAGACGACGAGATTGTCAGCACATACCACCGCCGCTTCGACCACGGTTACCCCACTCCTTCGCTCGAGCGTGAGGGTGCCTTGAAGAAGATGCTGCCCAAGCTACAGGCCAAGGACATCTACTCGCGTGGTCGTTTCGGTGCCTGGAGGTACGAGGTCGGCAACCAGGACCACTCTTTCATGCAGGGTGTTGAGGCTGCTGATGCCGTTGTCAACGGTTCCGTTGAGCTTACGCTGAACTACGTAAGTTGTTCTGTTTTCTATCTTGACTGTTATAAATTAACGCCTTCATAGCCTGACTTCGTCAACGGACGATCCAACACCGAAAGGCGACTAGTCGATGGTGCTCAGTACTTTAAGAGCATGAAGGGCATCAGGTCGACTGAGATGCCATTCAAGGCCGAGCACTAGAGGAAGAGGGAAGAATGTCGCTCTTGATTAGACATCTGGAGTAAGGCTATGTAATATACGAGGGAGTACTCACGGCTTTGGTTTGGAGATCACTGGAGAGGGAAATATGATCTTTGTAGGAATGATAAGAGGAGTTTTGTTTTGTTTCAAGATAAGATGGGTGGGTGTACATGTAATTATGTTGCAAAATACAGAGATAGACATGAAAGGCTTTAGGTTCGATGTTTAAGCACAGCGTGTGTTTGAGCTTGTTGCGCTTAGGATCTTGATCTTGATATTGATCCATTTCTGGTCGAGTCTCTATTCTGCTCCCTGTTCTGTCTTGTTCCTCCCTCAATTGCATCGACTTGGATCCTCGGGAATATCATACAATAGAGCGAATGTGAAAATCCTACAACTCCCCATGGAGAGTGCCCGGGAGACTGCCGGAGGGATGCTGCTCAGAGGTAAGGTATGCTCAGTACAATGAACCAGGTGCTAGTCCCCCTCGACCCCGTCTACCTTCCACCTCCCTCCTTCCACCACCTCGCCTTTGCCAGATTCACTTTTCAACCTATCACCCTCTACTTCCGCCGAAGAGATCGGTCTCGGTCTGAGCGTCAAGGCAGGCTACTGGTAGTGACCCTGTTTGGCGTCGACATTGTCTCTGTATCCTTCCTCTCCCCTGGTGGCCACAGTGGTGTAGAGACTAGTTGCGACGCCCGCTGATCTACTGAAATCTCCTGTTTCCGTCTTTTCGGTCTTTGCTCGTAGTCCTTCCACTTGCAGACATCACCGAAGATGCGTGGCCAGGAGCGGGATTGCAGACGTCTGTATTGGGAGTATTCGGTACACTTGCATGGAAATCTACCTGAATGTTCGATTGTGCAGTGACGATTGAATGGGGTGGGTGTGGGTGTGGGTCAAGAGGATGGGAGTAGAGGCAAGCAAGCACAAGGTAGAGTAGCAGAGTGGGGAGCAGGATGGGGGGTGTTTGCAGGTAGAATGGGACTGCAAGTATAATAAGATGTTGGATATAGTCCGCGTGGTGTCAATGCTGTGTTGCGATGCTTCATTACTCTAAGGCCTTTCGAGAAGCCAGGCCTGCGACCTAGCGGAGTGGGCTGGGTAGGGTCGAATACGCTGGTCTACGCTGAGCTTGGCTGGGCTGTCCTAGGCGGACAACATTGAAATTCAGGGGAGATGGTGAACACATGGGTAGGCGATTGTTGCTGGGATGGAATATCGAATGGAAGAAGGAGACAGACAGGAGGCGGTAGTGGGAGGACGACCTTCTTCTTGAAGATTGGCTTCAGTACAAATCAATAGAGTGCCTGGGAACGTGCTCTGCTCTGCCGGACCCTGTCCTGCTAATGTCATTGTCGTCGTTATTGTAATGGAAAAAACTGCATTCAGCTATTGCCAGTACCCTGGCTAGCTTCCACTACTTCCTTCCTCGCCCTGTTAGTGTCTGTGTCGTCATTGTAATCGTTACCATCATTATCAGCCAACATGTTCAGCCCTCAACCACCTCCTCCAACACCCACCACCACCACTCCTGAGATACCTCCCAAACACCTCCTCACCCACCCCTTCTCATGTCGTATAGATAAATTCCGGGTTCTAGTTTCTGATTAGCCAACAGTCTCACAATTCACTTTCCAATCAAAACTTACCTCTCTATCCGTCAAGTCCAAAAACTCCTGATTCTCCAACTTCACATACCCACTCTGCGCCCTAAGCTGCGCCTTCTTCCTGTTCTGCCACTTGCAATACGCGTATATAGCGCCCAAATCGACCAGACACACCGCCCAGCTCACCAGTATAACGATCTCAGCGGGTACGTACCTGGTATGTGTTAGCATGCTATAAGTGAAAGGAGGCGGGCGAAATAGGCTAAAGGATATTGTATGAATTGTTTTGGCAGAGGTTCGACGTACCTAGGAGCGTCCTTGGCCTGGAACGTCTGCGGACCGATGATGTTGCCGATGCAGTAGCCGATCAGGTACATGGCCGCCACCGTCGTCTTCTTGGTGTACCCAGCGACGTTTGTGGCGATCAGGCTGAGGAGACAGACGAACGCCGTGGAGGCGGCTTGGGTGAGGTAGTAACCGGCGAGGCGGCCGCCGTCATTGTGTAGTGGCAAGGCGACTATCAAAATGATACCGAGAAGGGCGACGGAGAGCCAAGCCGCGGAGAGTGAGATCCGCTGGTTGGGGTAGTATTGGACAGCCCACGCCCAGGAGAGGATGGAAACGACTTCCATCATGCCACCTGGGGTTCCGTAGAGGAGGGACTGCTCACTTGTGTACCCGAAGGAGACGATCAGCTGGGAGAAGAAGTTGGAGATACCGCCGTTGGGGATATCCTGGGCGGGTTAGATGCTGTTGAGGACATGGTAATATATTAGGGAGTGGACGAACCGCAACGAGGGCGTAGAACATGAACATCCAGGATAGTGGATCGAGGAGGGCCTTGTACGTGAATTAGTGTAAGCAATTCTGCCAGAGTGCAAGATCTGCAGAACGTACCTCCTTGAGCTGATATAGTTTGAAGTGTTTGTTCCCAACTCCCTTTTGCCAGCATTAGAGTGCTGAACATGACGAGACTATGGGCAGGAATAACTAGAAATACCTGCTGATTCTTCCTGATCCTCTCAATCGCCAGAATCTGATCCTCTTTACTCAAGAACCTTGCATTCAACTGGTTATCTGGGACAACAAAGAAGAAGATAATCCCAACCACAATCGTCAGCAGGCCAGTCCATAGGAAGTTGATCTTCCAGCCCTCGATGGATGACCCGTGTTTGTCCACGCCGCGGGCAATGGCGTACGCAATCAAGCCGCCGAGAATCTGCGCGAAGCCATTGAAGCTGAACCAGATGCCCACACGGGTGCCCTGCTCGGCTTTGGTGTACCATTGCGAGGTGATAACTGAAGGATTTTAGCGGCTGTAGAAGAGGGCCTCGATCAAGGATAGACTCACGAGCGAAGCCCGGCGTAACTGCGCTCTCGCAGACACCCAGTATGAACCTCACAGCGAGCGATGACCCATAGCTATTGACAGCAGCCATACAACATAGTGTGGTCCCCCATGCCACAATCGCAGCAGCGCTGAACTTCCCAATCGGCAACATCTGCAACAGGCGATTGGTAGGATACTCGAAGGCAATGTAGCCAAAGTAGAACATGGACGAGACCCAGCTGTAGTCGTTTCCGTGGAGGTTGGTGTCTGTTTTGAAGCCCATGATGGAGGCGTAGGAGATTGTGGTTTTGTCGAGGTAGTTGAGGCCGTACACTATACACATGACAGGAAGGAGGTTGAGGTCGATTTTGCGAACGAGGCGGCGATTGGTAGCTTCGTCGATTGTGAGGTCGACTCCACGCATGTCAGCGAATGCTTTCATTGCTTCATCTGCATCGTGAGAGTGCTCCATGAGCTTGCCCTAGGCTCGTGTGAGTCGTGCCGCGCCATGCTGAGATGAAAACCACATTAGAGACATACCTGGGAGACGCTCAGCTTCCTTTCCACATCCTCCGAGCTAGGCTGCATGCCATGCTTTTCGATGTCGCTTTTCTCCATGTCGTCACGAGCTCACAGCGATGCAGGTAGGAAGAGTCAGGTTGTGGGCCAGAAAAAGGTCACAACACACACACACCACAGACAGAGATTGGGGATAGAGGCAAGAGACGATGGGCACTGCAAGACTGGAGGGGTATGCGCAGAGTATATGTATCTCCCACCCTCTTTTTCCTATCGAGATGGAGGAATAACGGAAAGCCCGTCGACGTATCGCAGCAGGGATATCAAGATCCCCAGCACCCAATTGGACGACCGCATATCTTGCTGCAGGAAGTGTGTGAGATACAAGCGATAATCGTGCAGGAGCACTGATAAGGGAGCTGGACGAGCATGCCAAGCAAATCCGTTTCTCGGCGATGCTCGGAGGCAAGATGTATGCGGAAGGGGAGCATCACAGTCCTACGCCCAGAAACAATGACAGCTACATGGACTCATCAATGCCCGTCGGTTGGCAAGTATCTACCTATGTTGTGTTCATGTCATGCTCGTTTGTCATATCGCCATCTGATACTTATATCCTCATTCACCTCCACAGTCCTCAGGTCCTCCTGAAGAAGTAGACGTATGCAAACTTCTTCATCTCTTCGACATTCTCCCTTTCCGCCTTCGCCACCTTCTCATCATTGAATAGCACCCAGCCCACCTCTCCGCCCTCTTCTTTCGGCAGTTCCTTCCGTATGAATGCAACGTAGTGTCCCGCGTGTATGCTGGAGCCCTTGTGGCACGCAATCGATTGTAGCTGGAACGATGTAGATCCGTCAGTTGCTGCATGTCCCGGCAACGGCTTGGGCTCATTAGACGCAGATGTAGGTGCACTATCTGCTGAAGCGTCATCACCAAAGTCACCTTGAGCATCTGGATGGCTAAACAGCCAATCGACCGCCCTCTCCATATCGCCGCCAGTCTCCTTGAGTGCCTGGCGTGCTTGCGGCGCGCTGAAGCCCATTGCGCCGAGATCTTCGATTTCCACCGGGTCGATTGCGCGACTGCTTGCGGTCGCAGAACCTTGTGTACTTTCCTCTTCGATGGGAGAGTCGATATCCGCATCATCCATGTGCTCGAAAAGCCAATTCGACGCCGCTTCGACGTCGGAGTTCCCTGTCGCTTTGAGTGCTTTGGTGCAGCGGATGGTCGGGAAGCCCATGGCTGTAAGCATTTCCAGTGCCATTTCATTGGGAGTGAATTTGTTCGAGGATGAAGAAGTGGTGTCTTCAGGAAGGAGTTCTTCATCTTCTTGGTGGCCAGGAGATTTGTAGTGGTCGAACGATATAGGCTCGTCGGAAATGATGACGGGGACGTCCTGTTTTGTGGGAATCCAGTTGACGATCTCAAAGCGGCGCGCGTTGATGGCGAGGATGTCAGGGAAGGTCTTGAAGAGGCTGCGTTTGGTGAAGGATTTGTTGCTACAGGAGGGGCAGGTGAGCTCGACTTGTTCGGCGGCTGTGAAGATGTCTAGGCATTCTTTGAGAGTTACTGGTTCGAATTGTTCTTTGGCTTCATCTTTTGGTGTAGTTGTGTCATTCAAAGTGGCATCGATCATTGTTGTGTCTCCCGCAGCAAGTCGTCGAATAGGCACAGGGATTGAGATGTTGTCCATTTCATCCGTGCGGTAGCGGACTTTCTGGCAGCTTGAGCACTGTAATCGTTGTTCCATGACAAACTTGAACGCATTGACAGGATTCGGCTGGTCCACTGGATGTTGTGATCTTGTGATAATTTGGAAGAGATGGAGAAGAAACTCGAATGCGTCCTGTTGTCTCATGGTTGAGAATTCTGCATGACCTCTACCGATCAGGTGCTTGAGCATAGCTGGTGCCAACCCTTTTTGATGTGGTACTTCAGGATTATCTTCTGATACGACAGCATCACTATCTGAATGTGAGTAGCGACCCGAAAGCAGGCCATCAGCAAGCTTCTGCAATTGTGTTTCGAGATCTTCAGCTGGTTGTGTTGTAGTTGGTGGTGTATCTTGAGGGTGAAAGTATCGCTGACGGAATTCTGGGAATGAGAATAAGCACTGTATGATACTGGCCAGGTAACAGCTGTTTCCCAGATTCTTCAACCCAGTGAAGCCAGGACCAAATAGCGGTTTGAGTTCTTTCCCATCCGCCATGGCCATCGAGAATTCCCATTTCAGGTTCTGCTCAATTTGCAACTCTGTCAAGCTCTTCTCCGTTTTCTGTCGATCCGCTATGTTGATGCCCCAATGTGCTAGATGTGTTGCTAACTCTGTATCTACCCGCTCTTCGTTGCAAGCATAACAGTAAATGTCCGCGTTTCCGTCAGCCGTGAGCGAGCCGAGCTTGACTGCCACAGTATGATGTGTTGCATCGACATGAGCCAGCCCATGCGAGTTGCCGCCTACGCCTCCATACTGAGCACGTCCGCATCCAAGATTGCCACAAGTCAAGCATAACCATAGATTCTCCTTCAAATCACACGCGGCACAATGACCAAGATCTTGAGATGCTATCGTCCTCGATTCTTGCTGCTCGAGACATAGTGTATGTTCGCAAGCTGTCATCTCCTGCTCCCAAGCCTTGACCTCTTCCTGCCGTGCAAATGTATTCGCTTTCATAACTTCCCCAACGACCTGTGCTAGCTTTCCCCCAGAAGCTTCCACATCTTCGACGTTGCATTCATAACACTGTACTCGTGTCGTCGTCTCGTACCGATCCTGTTCTGTTTCGGCCGAGATGGCAAGCTTGGAGATCTTCTGTGGTGGCTCGTCGCGGCTGATGTGCTTTCGCTTGCGTTTGATGTTGAGAATGAGAGGATGATGTGTTTGTTGATAGTGCAGCTGAGAGTGCTTCCGCTCGCCAGCACAGCCGCCATTGAAGCAATAGAGGCAGACATTCAGACCAGCTGGATCATCGATGCTGTCGAAGCATTGTGTGCAATCCTCGCGATAGACGTTTTGAGTGGCTGTAGGTGCGCGGAGCTCTGCACAAACACATCAGCAGAACGATCGGAAGAAGGAAAGATAGAGGTTTTACCGTTTGCATTGATATGGTTACACGACATTTTTGGCTCTATTGAGATGAGATGAAACTGGTGTTTACTTAAGGCTGCTGATCGCTGATCAGTCAGTCAGTCACATGTGAATCATGGGATGACGTCTTCAGCGGAGGAGATTCCCATGTACTTGCTTCGAGCCTCTTCACCTATTCGATCTCATCTCATCCTCGCTAATCTCATCGATTAGATCTCTGCGAAGGATTCAACAGGTGGCTGAGTCACCAAAAGTAACCATACCGCCGAGCTTGAGAATTTTTAGGCCACACTTGCCATCATGGAAGATCCCGGTAGATCCCTTTCAGCTACAGCAGCTCGTCTAATAGAGACCATACTAACTCCTAGTCCAGTCCGCGAGATCCCCTCGGTCATCCACGCCCTCACCTCCGGTCCTCCTTCTTCCCTCCCCGTCACTATCTCCCGCTACTTCCTCCCCACCGCCAGCTTCACGCACCCCTTCTGCCGCACGGGCTCTTTCCAGAACCCTTCCACCAACTCTCGCTCCCTAATCACCTACATCTACCGATGGTACCGCACCATGTCCCCCGAGATCCGCGACGTCCGCATTCTCAGCATCGCGTTTGACAAGCAGCACAACGAGCTATTCGTCCGCCTCCAGCAGACCTTTGCTATTCGCGCACTGCTAGGACACGAAGCGAGGGTGGAGCTGGTGGTGGTGCTGGGATTGCAGAAGGGAAATGGTGATGGTGTTAGTGATCATCTATACTACATCCGCTCGCAACACGACCTCTATCCTCCAGACCAGCTGGTGCATTTTCTCTATGGCGGCTGGATCGCGTCGTACTTTATCCTTTTGATCCAGTATATCGCGACACTTATCTGCGTCCTATCTACCTACATCTTCGCGCCCGTGACATGGCTGGAGCAAAGCAGGACCAGAGTGCAAAGGAAAGCAACCAGAGGAATACAAGATGCGCAAAGAGCGGCGAACAAGGGATTACGAGATGCGCAGAGTATAGCAAACAGGGGCTTGCAAGATGTGCAAGCAGTGGCAAACAGGAAATTGCAAGACGTGCAGGAAGTAGCAAACAGCAAATTGCAAGACGTGCAAAAGGTAGCGCAGCAGGGCCTACAGGATGGAGCACAAAGATTGCAGGACGTGCAGGCGGCAGCCAGCAAAGGACTCCAGGACGCGCAGAGTATAGCGACCCAAGGACTGCAGGATGGAGCGCAGAAATTGAAGGGTGTGGTCGATGCCACTGGTATCAGTGGCTCCGCAACCCAATCCGAGCCAAGACAGGAGCCTGAGTTCACCATGAAGCGGGGTGCCGTCGGCACGCAAGATACCGCAACAACGACCTCCTCCGAACCAACAGCCTTCTCCTCCTCCTTCGTCGAACTTCCCCCGGGAAGCGGCCGCTTCGTCACCGCCCCCCTATCTCACAACATCGAGCATTCCGGCTCTCACCACTCCGAAAGCCACGGCGTCGCCTCCGCTCGATCCTTCCATCCCACTGCCGCGGAGGCAAGTTTCATCGAAGCACCACCAGGTAGCGGCAACTACGTTACTGCACCTACGGGACACACGATTGAGCATTCGGGCATACATCACTCGGAGACTTTAACGCACGGTGCCGGACTTGGTGCGAATGTTGGAGAAAACGTGGGAGGAAGAGATGCAGGCGTGGAACAGCTGGCCGGGCAGGGGATAGACGACGGCGCGGAACCGACAGCGTTCACGTCGGGTTTCGTGGAGATGCCGCCGGGTAGTGGACACTACGTCACGGCGCCCAAGAGTCACAGTATCGAGCATTGAGCATTGAGCATTGAACTCCAACCAAAATCTAGCGGGAAAACAGCACAACAGCAAAAAGCAAAAAAGTAACAGACTAGCCGTGTAGTTCTATGATGGGGACGGGGACCGCAAATTTGCTTCTACAAATACATGTACATTAACATAATTCATGAAGATTGTCTGAATACAATGCGTTCGGAAGCTGGAACGAAGCACTCCTCGACCATGTCGCCATGATACACAGCGTGCGACGACCTTCTTTACCGACTCTGACGAAAACGGAAAGAGAGCTCTCAGCGCGTGCCATGCGGTGCTTTTTGCTATTGCGCACCCTCAACCTGGTTGGGAGAGGAGGCACACTCATGGGAAATGGTCGATGAAGGCAGGCAGGTGGATGAGGGATGATGGCAGGCAGGGATGAGATAGTCGCAGGTAGCAGCAGGGATAATGGCAGGTAGGAGGAGAGATAAATAGCAGGCAGGACTAAGAAATGATAGCGTGCAGGAGGAGAGACCTAGCTCCAGTATACATCAGACATCAGATGCTCTCGCCGAGGGAGCAGACATCGGGACAATCTACTTTACCCCGATCGAAAGCAAGTAACACTTTTCCCTAAATCACAAGACCTTATTCTGTGACCGTGAGGACATACTCGCTGCAAAGCACACGGCAGGTTTGGAAATTGGTAGTGTGATAGTGTGGAAGTAGCCATGAGTCTGATAATTATCCTGGAGGATCCATCTACCAAACGGATGAGAGTTTTCCTCGCTCTTTCATCTCCCACTCTTCGTCGCTTACTCAAGAGTCCGTTCGCCCCGACCTGCCTCGCCGTACCTCACCGCCTCAACCGTTCGCATTCGTGATGGGCGTTTCAGCGTTTCATTAACATTACAATACTTGTATCGCTGCCCAGTCCGCCGAGGGCCAAAAACTGGAAGAACTGAAAACAAAAACTCGCTCGCTCGGCTCGCCGTATGGGTATCGTCAACCAGTGAACAAAAAAAGCAAAATGCTGGCGCCAAACAATGCAAGAAGAATGCCAGTGTCAATGCTAGAAGATAAGAAAGAGTGCCAATGATGATGTCGACGTGTGGTGCGAATGAGAAGTGAAGAGAGATGTCGACGTCATGGGCGAAATGTATCGTGAGGAGGATGGATGATTAATCAGAGACCAGACCAAAAGACACTGCAGGTCTTCCAGGCCAATCTCAGAAAGAATCAAATCGTTTCGGCGCGAGCGAACCATGCCGACCTGCCTCTGAGCCGCGCCGGGCGTTCGCGTCGATAGGTGCGAACGGAGCTGGTGAAGAGGAGTCGATCTCCATCGCATCGAGCGGAGGAGAAAGTTGCGCCATTGACATTGAATTTGCGAGGTCACTCGACGGTCCCATTGGCGAGCCATCGAGCGGCGGCAACGTGCTCAGGTTCATACTGCGTTGTGCTAAACTGCTAGGACCAGGCCCAGGAGCGCCACCAGGGCGCGGAATTGCAAAGGCGTTCAGGCCTTGGCCGACGGTGTAGGTGTGTGCACGCTGGAGTTTGCCACGAGCACGTTTCATGTTGGCCATGCCGCGCTCACAAGCGAATTCGTGGGCGGTGTCCTCCATCTTCACCCAGGCTTGCGGGTAGCAGTGGGTCGGTTGGCGGTTGAAAAATGCGCTGTAGCCGCCGTCGAGGACGTAGACTTCGGGATATGAGAGGCGTGGGTAGTGCTCTTGGTTGACGGTGCGGTCGTGAGCTCGGATGAACTTCGCCATGGTCGGTGCTCGAAATTTGGAAAACTCGCAATGGAAGATGAGAGTCTTGCACCCTGGTGGGATGTCTTGAAACAGCCTGTTCGCGAGCCTTTCCTTGTCGTTGTAATTGACAGCATGATCAATGTGACCGCCATTGTACTCATACTCAAACCGACAGTCAATAATCATCGGTCTTTCGCCAGCTTCATCATACTGGCCATTCAAAACGTCGAGGAATGTCTCGTGCGACAGACGAGGTATGGTGTCATCCGGGTCCTCTGCAGACATGAAATGTGGTAATTTTGGTCGCATGTCTTGTAATTCCAGTGACACAGAAGACGCTCGGCTACTGTCTGTGCAGCTTCTCTTTTCTTGCCTTACAGGCTTCGCGCATTGTGGCACTTGCATGCTTTGGGATCTCCTGAAGGGTCGACGAGATGGCCGAGGAGCAGGCCGTGAAGGTAGTGGTGCAGATGGTGAACCATTTTGAGCAAAAGAGAGACTGAATGGTATCGTCGAGCCTAGTAATGGCGCTGTGGCCGGAGCCTTCTCAACCTCAGGCGACTCATTAAAAGATTCAAGGGAGGGCTTAATCGACGTGTTGAACTGGAAAGGTGCTTGCAAAGGGAAGGGGTTGCTGGTGGAATAGCTCTTTCGTAATGGTGGACGACCTCCAGGTTGTAAAGCTCTCGTACGACTAGGTATGTGTCAGCCGAGAGACAAACAATGGCGATAATTTGTCAACTCACATCTTCTCCACGTTGTCAAACACAAGAGGGGCCATTGGTTGGTGAGCAAAGGACCGCACTGAGGGTACACTAGGTATCACACTTGAAGGAGGCTCATACGTCGATTCCTCGATGATGTCAGGGGTTATGCCGGGGGTGGGACAGGCATCGACCTGGACTGTTGGAAGGAGCTGATGTGGTCGCTTGTGTGGTAGTGGTGTGCAGTCCATGGCATCGCTATCGAGCCCAGGTGAGGAAGAGGTTATCGGTGGGGTGATGGCGGATGCTATGAACGATGTCAGTCTGAGAGGTAAGGTGAACATTGACATCATTCCTACCTCGAAGTCCACTGAGCATGCCATGGGTGAAAAGTGTACGTTTCGGCGTTGGGTATTGAGGACTGTGATATGTAAGCGAGTGTGACTGGCATGTCCACACTCCAACACATACCTTTGATCGACATGGAGATTTTGTGCAAGGTCGACGGCAAGACCAGATGCTGGTGAAGACACTGTTTTGCAGGAAAAGTAATCAGAAGATGATGACGGCCTTGTTCTTGTAGGTATGTTGCGGAAGGTATTGTGATTCTGCTGTGAGAATGGCACAAGCAGGTTTGGGTTGTATGTTCTGGCATCGTTGTGGAAGCTCCCCCATGACGATGTATGTACTGGTAATGGCCGCTGGAATGCCAATGGTGATGATCCTTCCATACTTTGATATCTCGTTCTTTTTCTTCACCTGCTCTTTTGTTCTGCACCAAGTAACGATAAGATCCGCAGCCTGCCTGAGATGACCGAGATTACACGAGATAGCGAGGTATGATGCTTTTTGTAGGATGCTTAATGATCTAGGCCTGGGCTGGACTTCTCCGGTGCCGGTGGTCTTGTTGCTGCTGACGATATGTTGGTCAAGAGGACTCGGCCATAGTGTCTGATCTGGTCTGAAGATGTGCGGGGATCCACGTTCGACTTCGACTTCCAAAAGGCAATAGCGTTGTGGTTAAGGTTATCCTCCAAGCACTGGGAAGCAACTACTGTACGCGTCGACTGTTGACCGTGTTTTGCAATTACAGCTCCAACCTGCTGAATGTGAGGACGTGACGGGACACAGAACACGCGCTCAGGCACAAGAGCATGACCGAGCGGTGCTGCAGGATCTTGTATAAGATCAGTTGCAGGTCGTTGTTGCTGGGTCGTCGGTTGTCCCTGGTGCATGTGGAGTGGGGGAACCAGGATGGAACAAGCCGCCAAGTCTCACACCTCAGCAGCCATAGCAGCCACCGCTACACGTTTCTGGGGCCTAGTTGCCGGTTTCCATTGAGCCACTGTTCACTGGCCACGGCGGGGTCGAGCAGGGCGACTGTCAAGGAATGTGAGCAGCAAAACGACAACTACGATCTGGCCCGCATGCAACCCCTCCCGACAATCGACTATTAAACACGAGCGAGCAGTGGAGGATAATATGAGCATGCTGCTGCACGTCTACGACTATCACACCATGGCTAAGCAGCTTGCATCGACTACTGACAGCTCGCTAGAGACTCTCAGTCTTGGACACTTATTCTCCGAGCTCGACTAAGTGGTCGGATTAACCTTTGCAGAGTCCACCCGCTCTCTTCACTCTTGACGACGGACCCAGCTTGTCCTACGCTCTACGAAAACGTGACCCTTGTCGTCCCGAGTGATTCTTGAGCTCGGGCTCGCATATACTTAGGCAAAGTCCATGACTGGAAAGACGTCCGATACTGGGATCGCACATATCTTGAGCTTCTAGATGCTTGCCATTTACGAAGCTTTGCGGGGCTGTTATATATCGTTGCAGCATTCCAACTTCGCCTGCTTGCATAATATCACTGCAGGTACATGGGACCCCACAGAGTTACGGAGAATGCGTAGCTGCAGATGCAAAGAAATGCTTGCTTCTCCCCCTCCAAGCGGGTAATAGGTCCGGCATCCAAGCCTTGATCAGCAGGGGATAGGAAAAACTGTCATTGTCTGGCAGCCGAAATTGATCGCTCCCTTGTGTCAACACCGCAGAATTATCCTTGTCTTCAATGATTCACGGCATTGCTCACAACCACGTTATATGCGGCGGGGGCAGAGCAAGATGAGCCAGATGAGCACAATCGCGAGGGCTACATCTCGATACTGTCGGTAATCCGGCGCGTCTAAGCAGGGAAGCGTCGATACGGCACGTCATTGTGGCATGCCATGATTGACTAGTGCCAACAACAGGCCCGGAGTAGTGACCAATGACTGGGCATGTATACACTTTAAACTGTGAAACACTAACCCACCTGAAACCAAGCGGGAGCTAACAAGGCTAAAAGAGTAGACTTTGATCTTCTGTACTGCATCGTGGCGATGGCTGCTGCTCCGGCGTGGTTCTGCGATTATCTCACATCGAAAGGAAAAGTTGAGCTTTGACATGTACAGTTTGGGCTTTCGTTCTTGTTTACCAGGGTGACGCGACTGGAGAAAACGTCAACACACTAACCTCGCCTAGTTACCGTGTCACGCGATACTCGGTTAATGTTCGGAGCTGCCTCCCATCTAACTACCCTGTCGAAGGCTCAAAATCACACAAACAACCGCTCGTGCACCACCATAACACATCCCCGCCGACCACACCGCCATCATCATTACCCAACGTCGCCTGCCCCAAACCTTCTTCAGCTGCATAATCCTCCGAAAGTAGAGAAGATCTCGACTTCGTATCTTACGCGCAGCGCAAATCGCCTCGCTGTTCGACGTCGAAGGCTTTGCAGCTGCAGGGTCTTAATGCTTCGCGTGAGCATGAGCCGAAACAAGAAACAATCCTCGCGATCGTGACAGGCTGTGTGATTTGTGGACGGATCGTGATGAGGCATGTCATTCTGGGCGCAGGGCTGCGATGAGCTATCCGTGACTCGAGTTGACGTACTCATCACGCTTGCACATTGGTCGTGTCGAGCGTGCGGGACGTGATTGTGATGTCGATATCAATCTAGGCGATGATGGGATCTTGATTTCTTGCTGGCATTGGATCGTGTACAATCGGCTGCCTGGTTATCTATCGTCACCCTCTCTGTGTTTTCCGCGGCTGAACTTGTGATGCACCTTCACGAATTGCAACCCGAGCAGAGTTTGTCTAGAATACAAGTTAATCTCCAAGCTGAGGAAATGATCAAGCGCAAGGAGGTGTGTAGCCTCAAGAACACCCATGTCTCTATGCACACAGCTTGTCACGGGTATCTCCCAGATAACAGTAATGCTAATCAGGATACTACCAAGTACCACGACCAGTGCGGTCAGCTTGAGCAAGCTGCGAGCACAAAGTCGCGACACGGCCAGTTCCTCAGCATAATCGTCCTACACTCAGGGATCGCAGCTCCTCTCGATCTCCTGGCCACGAATCACAGGCACAAAGTCAGCCTGATCGCCCATATCGCCCACCTTACCCATCTCGTCTCGTCTCAGACAGCCAGATTCAATTGAACCAACCCAAGTGCCTCCCCGACAGCATGAACAATGTAAGACTACGCGCCAATCCATCAGCTTCATAGAATCGCAGATCCGTGCCTTTCTGCCCTAATCGCCGGAGACCATCATCACCCGGGCAAAGTCCTGCTGCCGGCCCCAATTCTCGCAGCGTCTTCTCCCTCGTCGACCGCCTCGTATGTGTGTTCAACTGCCCTCAGTTGCTCCAGCACTAATTGCACCTCGTTCAGAGAGCTCCCCGAGCGATATGTCGTGATGTGCTGTACTGTGTTGTGCATGAGCATCGTGCCGTAAATGTTCAAAATAGCAGAGGCTAAGGGTGGCGACACAACGATCGGAAGAACCAGGCATGGCATAGTTCCCTCCTTACCAACAGCCAGGCCGTCCGCGGTCGACGAAAGTAGTTCACCTTCAGTCGCTGTGGGGGAGGCGGGGGAAAGATTGGGCCGGGACGATCTGTATAAAATGGTGTCCATGATTACGTCGCTGCAACTGGGGGCATTTGGGACCACGAAGCACCTGGAAGACAGACACGGCTAGATCTGTAGAACGAAGGCGCTATTGGGGGCAATGAGAGTGGCATCATTGCGAGGAAGTGTTTGCAAGGGCGAAGAATGTCTACAATGAGATGTTCAGCAGACACGGACAGTTTGGTCACTGAAGCACAGTCACAGGACATAGGCCTAGTAGTGAAAACCTGGGAGGGTGCCGAAGGGGGTCTGCTTGGACTTATGTCCTACCTAGTACAGTAAAGACAGGTAGAAGTAATCCAGTTATATATAACGTAGCCTAGTACAAACTAAAACAAGCTTGAGTCCCGAATGGAGCGAAACTTCCGTATTCTTACCCTCGTCGTGGCTAATCTACATGTATGCTCGAAACCTGTCCCAACTCAATTCATCTCAAGCCTTTTCCTCCTGCTTATTTAGCCTGCAAGAGCGTCGGGACATCTCCCGCTCTCCTGATCCTTCATGATAATGTACCGGCAGGTTGAGATCACGGATTCATAGTCGTGCGGGCTTATGCGCACATGCGATAGCAATTCTGCTTCATCTTCGACTTCAACGCCCTGGAGATTATCAGGTATGTCGTTGCGATGGTCTGGCATGGTGGCGCTGCGATGCGGTCTGGAGTAGGTCGAATGGGTCGGACGTGCGGTCTTCCTCAAAGAGAAAAGACCTGGCGCTGGCCTGATGCTAAGTTGATACCGTGTCCGTCCTATGGTCGTGTCGGAGCTGTCCGTTATATGACGGCTTGACGAGTTGATGTAGATTGTGCTTTGCGATCGCGGCGCTAGGAGGAGGACAGCAGCGCAGGCGATGATCCTCGCTAGGGCCAGTTGTACCATCGAGTACAGCTGTACTTTGACGTGGATGTGCTGGGAGGTAGATTGTGCCCAGGCTATGTTCGACACAGTGCTCTCAGAAGAAAGGCCTGGCTGCACATGTCTCTGTGCAACAGCCGCAGCCTTCTGTCGCGCTCAGATGTCTTCGCCGACGTCAGACTGCTCACTCTTCATAGTCGATATCCTGCTGATCATTCGGCTCCCTCGGCTCCTGCGCTTCATGAAACTGAATCGTATCATCGATATAGCTCAACACAGCGTCCACACTGTCCTCATTCTGCACATCCAGCTGCAGAAACGACACCATCCCGTAATCCTCAATCAATTGAGCCACCGCCTTATTCAGTCTTCCAAACGAGCTTCCTCCAGTCAGATTCTCCGCTGTGTTCGGTGCCTGCTCGGCATCGCCAGGTCGATCTAATGCCACCCTATTCGCCGGGTCGTCCTCTAATAGCTCAACTGTCGGATTGATGAAGCGCTTCAGCTCCCTTTTGCCCATCGTGTCTTTCACGAGATCCATCTTGCTAAGCACATTGATATGCGGCATTTCCAGCATCAGCATCGCACTCATAGCCGACAGTGTCCCAGCAAAGAACTTCGCCCGATCAACCACAAACGTCGCCTCCAGCAAATATGCCGCACACATCTGCACATTCAAACTCCCCCTACTCAGGTGCCTCACCAACGCCGGCACAATCGGGACATGCGTATACAGCTCGATCTGCCCCGGCATATCAATAATGATCAGATACTCCTCCGTCACCGTCTCCAGGGGATCTGTCAAGAAGTCGAGGTTTTCCAACAGGAATTCAAAGCAGTAGATCAGGCCGCCATTGGGGCCGAGGCCCATTTCTTCCATGACGTCGTCGAGGGAGATGAGCTCCTTGATGTCGATGTCGGGCTCGTAGACGAAGGAGGTGGCGGCGGGGTCGAGGTTGATGTAGATGGCGGATCGGCGGTTTGCACGGAGGTGGGAGATCAGGGCGGAGCAAAAGGTGGACTTGCCGGCACCAGCGGGGCCCATGACCAGGACGCCGAATTTGGACATTGTGGTGGTGGCGGTCAGGTCGAGTGGGGAGGACGTGAAGAAGAAGGATTCTCGATGGATTTGGCTTCCCTCGTAATCAATGCGTACAATGACAACCTAGGATGCTGGGACACCGAGCTTCACTTTGTAGATGCACGGAGGCAGATCAGTCCAGCGTAAAAGTAGCGGATTCTTGCACTTGCATCCGCCTTTCTTCTTGTCTCACGTTGGATTGACTTTTTTTTCTTCACGATCTCACGAGATACTTGTTACCACTTCTACGCCTCTCGCTAACCCTGCCGGCACTCTCCAACGGAAGACCAAGCCAGCAGCACAGTTCCACAAGCGTCAGTGCAGAAGTGGCAATGTGTTGTTGTATCTTCGTTGTCAATAGCACTCGTCTTACGCCGTACTGGTAGCTTAGTCCACCTCTCAATGGCTGTCTACGACCCCACGTGCGATTAGGTGGGAGGGGAGGTGAGGTGGGGTACCAAAAAATAAGCCAATGCCCATCACACCATACTCGGAACTTACACTCCCTCAATCTCATCATCTAGCCACCTCTCTGCTAAAACCCCTCGCAAATCATACACACCCGCTACATCACCCATTGCCTTGATCTGCCTGTAGTGCCGAAATTCCAAGCGCTTCATTGACATCTCCCATAACCTCAGCCGAACAATAAAATACCTCTCACATCATAAACATGGTTTCCACGAACGGTGCTTCGCAAGGAACATTTCTCTTCACCTCCGAGTCTGTCGGTGAGGGTCACCCAGACAAGATCGCCGACCAGGTCTCCGACGCCATCCTCGATGCCTGCTTGAAGGAGGACCCTCTCTCCAAGGTCGCTTGCGAGACTGCCACCAAGACCGGTCTTATCCTCGTCTTTGGTGAGATCACCACCAAGGCACACCTCGACTACCAGAAGGTTATCCGTGACGCTATCAAGGACATTGGCTACGATGACTCCTCCAAGGGTTTCGACTACAAGACCTGCAACGTCATGAACGCAATTGAGGCACAATCACCCGATATCGCACAGGGTCTTCACTACGACGAGGCCCTCGAGAAGTTGGGCGCTGGTGACCAGGGTATCATGTTCGGCTATGCCACTGATGAGACTCCTGAGCTATTCCCTCTGACCCTCCAATTGGCTCACAAGCTCAACGCTGCCATGTCCAGCGCTCGCCGGGATGGTTCCCTTCCTTGGTTGAGGCCTGACACCAAGACTCAGGTCACCATCGAGTACAAGCACGACGGCGGCGCTGTTGTTCCTCTCCGTGTCGACACCGTCGTCGTCAGTGCTCAGCACAGCGAGAAGATCACAACCGAGGAGCTTCGCAAGGAGATCAAGGAGAAGATCATTAAGAAGGTCATCCCCGCCAAGTACCTCGACGACAAGACTGTTTACCACGTATGTTCCACTATACCTGAGCTCGAATGCTCAACTGACACAATATAGATCCAACCTTCGGGTCTATTCATTATTGGTGGTCCTCAGGGTGATGCCGGTCTCACCGGTCGTAAGATCATTGTCGATACATACGGTGGTTGGGGTGCTCACGGAGGAGGTGCTTTCTCCGGAAAGGACTACTCAAAGGTCGACCGATCCGCCGCATACCTCGCCCGCTGGATCGCCAAGTCTCTTGTCAAGGCAGGCCTTGCCCGTCGTGCTCTTGTCCAGCTGTCATACGCTATCGGTGTTGCCGAGCCTCTGAGCTTGTTCGTCGAGTCTTACGGCACAAGTGACAAGACTTCTGACGAGCTTGTTGAGATTATCCGGGCCAACTTTGATATGAGGCCTGGTGTCATTGTCAAAGAGCTCAACCTGACCAACCCCATCTACGTCCAGACAGCCAAGAACGGTCACTTCACTAACCAGACCTTCCCTTGTAAGTCATGAAGTGACGATGTATCATCGGCAACCACTAACCTGTTCTCCAGGGGAGCAACCCAAGACGCTCAAGTTCTAAGCGCCTGAGCTGTACAGCGAATATCACGACTACGTGCATATACGGTCGAGATCCTGGGATGTGGAGTTTGTACGGGTGAGCCAAAAAATGTAGGAATGGCGGAAAAAATGTTCATTTGATTTGGTTATGAGTAGGAGAGGATGAAACGATGCGCTCTCAGCGCTGGTCGCCCATCATCAAGAAGATCTGATGGAGGCGAACTTATGATTCAACATTATACCCGACTTGCGCTTCATCACGCGCAAGAGCTAGTGCTTATACATATCCGAGGCTGCAGTCAAGTAATGGAGGTGGACTTGCTGTAGCGTTCGATGAAATAGATAGTAACAAGAAGATGCCGTTTGGACCAGCAGCTAATGAGGAGGGGAGTTCAACAATCCCCTCGCTGCTGCTGGTTTCATGGTCTTTTACTTGATCTCTTCTCTCCGGGCTTGTGCAGACACAGTCATTCAATGATGCCCAGATGATGTATATCAAATGAAGGTCTCGGTTTAGTCGTGTAATTAAATGCCGAACAGCGGCATCTCCGACGCCAAGCTTAGATCGGCTCCTCAGTGTTCCTCACATGTAAGCAGCCGCGCTTAAGTCCAATGCGGTCCTGATTCCCTGATTCCGATCTTCCTGCTGCCTCATCACTTGCGCTTCTCACAATCACCTAGTGAAGCACATCATCCTCCTCAGGGTCTTCGTTATTATCTGCCAGGAACCTCCAGCCCAGTCACACAGAACCCTTCGCTTACATTCTCACGAAAACATTTCACGATGGCCGCACCAGGTGGAAAGTTCTTCATCCAGGACCAGCTGAAGACGCCAGCTGCTCACCACGAGAGCTATGCGAAGCTCTGGGAGACCAAGTGGAAGTTCCCTGTATGTCATACTTCCATGCCGTATGTCTTTATTGCCATGCTAATCATATTCGATCATGTTAGTGCAGCTTGGGTGTCTACCCTTTCATGTTCGGATGTGTCAAGGACTTCCAGCCCATTGTCGATGAGCTTGTAGAGGTAGGCAGAATATAAGCTAGATCAGTCTTGTGAGGCGTACCACTGACATGCATGTAGAAAGGGTTCAAGGAGCCATACGACTGGGATGAATACTCCAAAGTCTACTTCCCCTACGCTGAGAAGCTCCTCGCTACCGCAGAGGAAGCAGAGAAAGCCAAGGAGATTGAGAAGGCATCGGAGTACTACCTCCGTGCCTCTGCAGTCTACAGAATATCTCGATTCCCAGCACCTCGATCGAAGAACCAGAAATACGCATGGACAGAAGGAAAGAAGGCTTGTCTTAAGGGTTTGAGGTGAGTTCCGCTAGAATCACATCAACTGCCTCATTTGCTAATTGATTCTGTTCCCCAGCCTCCGTGAACACCCGGTCGTAGAAGTCAAGATTCCCCACACAAACGCCATCGAAGGCGAAGGCAAAGAAATCCCCGCCTACTACCTCCACCCCGACGGCGGCAAGACTCCCTCGCCTCTCGTCATCATCATGACCGGTCTCGACGGCTACCGCACCGAACTCTGCACCTGGATGGAGGGCTGGCGTCAAATCGGCGTCGCAACCCTGATCCTCGAAATCCCCGGCACAGGTGACTCGCCCGCAGCACCGATGGACCCCAAGAGTCCTGACCGTGAGTGGACGAGCATGTTCGAGTGGATCGCCAAGCAGGAAGGCATCAAGCAAGATAAGATTGTGACATGGGCGTTTAGCACCGGTGGCTTTTACGCCATCAGGATGGCACACACCCATCATGATAAGCTCGCTGGTGTGGTAGCGCTCGGTGGTGGTACGCACCACATGTTTGACGAGGAATGGTTGGACAACGTCAACCACCTCGAGTATCCATTCGAGTAAGTTTGACTGTTCCCTAACATCTACTCACAATAACAACCTGCTAACCACTTCCCCAGCCTCGCCTCAACCCTCTGCTACAAATTCGGCTACGGCACCGACTTTGCCAAATTCAAGGCCGAAGCCTCCGACAAATTCTCCCTCCTCAAGGACGGCACCCTCGACTCCCCCAACTGCGCTCGTCTCTTCCTCGTCAACGGCACAGAGGACCAGATCTTCCCCATCGACGACTACTACCTGGCTTTGCAGCACGGCGCCCCCAAGGAGGCGAGATTCGTGCCCGAAACGAGACATATGGGTGAGCCGGCGAGCTTTGGCATTATTGTGAAATGGATTTATGGGATCTTTGGGATTCAGAAGAACCCGGGTGATCAGCTTAAAACGTTGTTGTTCCAGCCGAAGTACTAGAGGAGGTGGTAGGAGAGGGAAGGGGATGTGTATAGAGTGGCAACGATGGTTGTATATAGCTCACATATTCCAGGGAAAATCGGATCATACATGGAGGTGCACAATTTTAAACAAAACATTTACCTCTGACTCTACTTACTACTCCTCTACTCATTCTCCAGCACGCACCTGATGTTGTCCACTCTTGCCACCCGTTCAGCGATAACAGGTCTCTGCACTCACCATATGTAATATCCTCCCACCACCAACCCATACCTAACCAATCCCGCACCCAACCGCACATACACCTCCCTCACCCGTCCCCATCCGGATCTCTATCATCAACGACCCCCTCAACAGCGAGTGTTCCCTCGCTGGCACCGACCCTGGCTGCGACGAGCTAGCCTTTCCTGCAGCAGAGGGCTGGGACTCTAATCTTTGGCTTTCGAGAGGTTGGGGAGTGTTTTCAGGAGCTTGCCTTGGGAGAGGTGCACAGATGAGGAGTTGGGGAACGGATGTGGAGGGATGGATGTGGAAGGGATGGATGTGGAAGGGATGGATGTGGAGGGATGGATGTGGAGGTGATGGGAACTCAAAGATGGCTGCCGTGGGGGTGGGGTATGGCAGATGTTGATTCGATGGCTTGATGGGATGGCTTGAGAGATGAG
>Ga0058698_10000299_pt1 | contig 28752 bp, 25 predicted proteins | sample AgamicAsSfe_FD_67288 | JGI IMG/M metagenome (GOLD analysis project Ga0058698, IMG submission 67288) | Agave microbial communities from Guanajuato, Mexico - As.Sf.e | ecosystem: Host-associated > Plants > Phyllosphere > Phylloplane/Leaf | place: Guanajuato, Mexico | collected 2012-05-30
TCCGGGGTTGAAAGCTAAAACAGTCACTTCGGGGTGCTCGGCGGCTATGTAGGAGCAGAGTTGCATGGCAGCGAGCTTGGAGACGGCATTGGTTGAGTAGCCGAAGGGCACTGCAGGGCCGCCGACAAAGCCTGAGTTCGTGTTGATGATAGTGGGACGGTATTCTGTCGACGAGGCAGAGGTAGAAGAGGTGTGGGAAGACTCCTTCGAAGGTGGGAGCAAGCGAAGGAAGTGCTGGCAGGAGAGGAAGTGTCCTCGGATGTTGGTTTCCTGCAATTCATGAGCTCAATCCGCATCAGACTTCTACGCCACTTCCTACTGCCAAAGGACAGCCGGGCATCCTCCTCACTCACCATGTTCTGCCAGAACACTCCCTGATCAATCTCCTTGACCGTCCACGGTCCCGGATCAGTCCCGGCATTACTGATCAATACATCCGCCTTCCCCTCCTTCTCCTTCACAACCTTCCAGAACGCCTCCTGACTCTTCGGATCACCGACATCCAGCTCCCCCACTACCACATCGAGCGTGGGAAACTGCCTGACGAGGTCCTTCTTCACTTGCTCAAGCTTGCCTACACTCCTTGCACCGAGCACCAAAGTCTTCGCCCCGGCGGTGGCGAAGGAGCGGGCATAGGCGAGGTGCCCTAGACCTGCGGACGCGCCGGTGATGACGATTGTGCGGCCGGCTTGGGAGTTGGCGAGAGGAGGGAGGGTTGGATCGATGGCGGGGTAGATGTCACGGTGCACAACTCGAGTGAATTGGGAGGCGCGGAGGAAGGCGTCGGGGGGGAGGTCGGTCATTCTGGGGATGTGGAATGAGTGTGAACACGAGGGTGAAAGTAGAAGGTGCAATTCTGAAATTGAAAGAGCAAGGAAGGAAGGTAGGAAGGAAAGAAGGAAGTGAAAGAGGGGTAAATGGTGTGTAGGTGAGATTGAGGTTGTCTTTTGGTCGCTTGTCACTGGCCTTGATATAAGGGCCCTGGGGCGGAGAATAGTGTGTAGTAAGCAAGCAACGGCAAAACCACTTGCTGTCTGACGATACTGACGGGAGGAGACACGGGGTCGCTGATGAGGCTGGAGGTTGAACTGAGGGGTGTGTCAGCAGCCCCTTTTCGTGCCATCAGCGGAGGACCGAAGCTTCTTCTATTTTACGATGAACCCGCCGATGAAACTCGTGACTTTCCTTCGCTACGAGCGCTCAGGTATCTCATGCAGATATAGACTTAGCTCCATTCACTCACCATTATCATACCACTCCCCAATGCTACTTCTCGACGACAAAACTCACACTCCACGAGATAAGGCTTCGATGTATACCGATGACACCAAGAATTTGATACAGTCCGATCCTAATCTATTCCAATCCTTCTACTCTTTACCAGTTAGAAACACCTTCTCCAACTCTACCCTAGGCAAAAGGCGATCCATCCGTCCCCGGGCTCCCAAACGCCTCGTAATTAGGTCCAAACTCCGGTCCTGGCGAATGTCCCGGGTCGAATCCAAGAGTACCACCATTCGCCATTCCGAACCCTCCCATCCCCTGGCCCAGTCCCATTCCGCTTCCCGACACTCCCTGCGGCGCGTGATGTCCCTGCGAATGTCCGTACGCCATCCCAATACCTCCCATATGCCCCAGTGCCTCTCCCTGCTGCGCCTGCTGATGCTGGTAAGGACCTTGCACGACACTTCCAAACTGACTCCTCGGCAGCTGTTCGTCCGGCGAATACGCCTTACTGCTCAGCAGCATACCGACTCCACTCGCCTCGTCTCCCGGCGACGCGACATCCTGACGGCTCTGGCTCTGGTTCTGGTTCTGGCTCTGCCCGAGGACGTAGCGTTGATCCGCATGCTGATTTCCAAGGCTGTGCCCGCTGCCGCAGCGATTGCTCTGCTGGCTCGTGCTGGCGATGGACTGGTTGATATGGTGATTCCTCGACGTCGTGCTGCTCGCCAACGGGCTGATTTCACCGTCCATGCCCATACCAACGCCGATGCTCGAATGCATACTCATGCTCATTCCCAGCCCCACATCCCTCCCATCCATCCCGCCCTCTTCGACGCCAGAGTCCTCCGCCGCATTGAACTCAGCGTCCATGTCGTTGCTGACACCGCTCGGCCGCACCTTCGCGAGCTTGACCAGCTCGACAATCGTAGCGGTAAGGTTGCTTACGGCTACGTCGACAAGACTGACGGGGCTCAGGCCGTTGCCAGTGGAGTAATTTCGTGCTGCGGTGATGAGGTTGCTTGCCGCGCTGGATACGCGGAGTTTCAGTTTCTGAATGCGGCGGCGCTCGGCGTCGGGGAGCGAGCGGGCTGTACTGGACGTCGATGCCAGAGATGTGTCAATTTCAGAGGTTACGCCACGCACGCTGGCCACGATGGTGCGCATGTAGTCGTGCACCGCTCGGGGTGAATCTTCTCGGGAAATTCTGAGCAGGTCGTCGACGGCGATTTGATATTTGGTTACTGCCACGTCTGTGACTAGGCCGGCAGGATCTTTGAGCGCGGCATCTTTGGCGTAGTGTCCGGCGCTTGGCTGGCTAGCATATAGGATGCCGGTGGAGATCGCGCGCATATGCTGTAATTGAGCTTTCGTCTTTGCATAGCGTGACTTTGATGCTTCGACGGCAGATTGCAGATCTGTAATCTGTTGATGCAGTGTTTCTTCGCGATCTGCAGCGTCGTTGCTACGGGATGCAAGTAGGCGCATTTCTTGCAGGGCTTGAGCGGCTTCGGCGCGCACTCGATCGGTGAGCTGTTGTTGGGTGCTGTATGATCTCTCAAGGCTTTCATAGCGATTTCGCCACTCTTCGGAAGCAGGACCTGCTGGTTCATTGCGCACAGACTCTTGTAAAGCCGCATTGGCTGCTCGTATGGTCTCGAGCTCAGCCTGAAGCGATGTATTCAGTGAATTGGCAGATTCAAGTTGCTTCTCGAGGTCCGATTTCAGGTTGACGGATTTTGTTTGTTCTGCTTCGAGTGTCTGTGAGGATAGTCAGACTAGTACCGCGAACACATATGGTGATGACATACCTGCTGAACTTCTTTATGTGCCGTCTGATGTTTAGAGATATCCGAGTCTTTCTGTCGGACCTGATTCTCCAGTTCGAGTACTCTAAGCTCAAGCTGAGCTACCTGGTTCTGATAGTCTGCTGGAGGAAAGTGGTCCTATAACACTTGGTCAATGCCTGCACATTGAAGGATTCAAATGTCCAACACTTACACCATAAGGCGAGCTCTGAGCTGTCGTTCTTCTGCTCGAAACACGTCCTCCTCCCTCGAAATTATACTCACTACCATCATACCGACTTTGATCTCCGTCATCTTCCACAACTGCACTCTTATTCGGCACCATCGTATTACTCTGAAAGTTCTTTGGAAGCGGTTTTCCATATTCATTCCCGCTCGAGACTCCGCTTGTGTTTGTAAATGTTGGACTATACGGCGTGTTGGGCGATGTGATACTCGGCCGCCGCAAACTCTGTACGTGGGCCGGCAGTTGTGCTCCATTTCCTCCTTGCTGCGGTGGCGGTCCACCATTATACTGTCTCGAAACCGAACTTCCTCGTCTTCGTCCCGGCGGCGCGTTTGAGTTGGACCTGTTCGAGCCACTCCTCATGCGTCCCATGCCTGCGCCAGTCACAAACTCAGAATGCCGTCGCTCGAGCTCATATAACACGTCCGTGGCGAGTTCTCTAAACTTCTTGATCGCCAACGTCGACAGCTTCTGTCTCGCTTGGTTGCGCTTGGTATGGAAGTTCGACCGAGGAAGGAGGAAAGCCGGGACGTTGCCTGCCGGGGGTGGATGTCTGCGCTCGTCTTGTCGTCTGAGCAGCTCGTCGTACACGTCTGTGCTTAGTTCTTGGAATTGTGTCGGAGAGAGACGGAGAAGCTTGTCGCGAGCTCGACTGTGGACCTGCATGCTGGGGTCATCCTGAGCGGAGTCTGCAAGGAAACTTCTCAGGACGCGAAAGTGCATGTATAGTTGCTCGTCCATTTGCGATGGAGGCGACGAGTACTTTCGAGGGATCGGTATGTGTTCGCCATTCGCCGGGTGAGGTGGGGGAGGGCCAGCATATGGCCCTGGAATTCGATTCGTGCTGTTGTTCATGCTGCTATGTGTTGTGCTAGGTATTGAGTTTGGTGGTGAAGGAGGCATTGCTCCTGGACGGATAGCGAGCGTCTGAGGCGGACCTCCATTGGACATGGTCGAAGAAGCCAATGCGCTCATATCCAAGTAACGATCGTGCTGGCTCTAGAAGGCCAAAGGAATGTGCTGTCGCTGGAGGCTCGGCAAGTATGGTCGATCTCCGAAGCGTGATCGTGTATAGATAGAAGCTACTACAGCGTTTCAAAAACAGCAAAAACAGTGAAGGTGGTCTAAACAAAACAAACAGAGAGAGACGTGCAGCACGACCTGACAAAGAGCCGAGTCGAGTCTCTTTAATTCTGAAATGCGCCGAGCATTGGCCGTCTAGTCGATTTAGTCTTGGTCGATAACGCGCGACGCGTAAAGCCCCTGAAACATCCTCCAAGAAGCAGCGGTTCACCTATACGCGCTAGTCACGATCGTATCTTTGGTGCGCCCTAGTATAATATCGTCTTCCCGCGCTTATTCATATCGTCGTACCGTGATCATTTTATGCTTGATGACTACAAGGAGGCTCTGCTGTCGGGAGTGCGCTACTACGCCTTGTAATGTTCTTCTTCCCTGCACCTGTCTCGTCCCGTCCCAGTGATAATGTACAAAGGTCCCAAACCGTGCCCATGCCATGATGTGTCACAACCTTCTCTTCTGACAACACAATTACTTCTTCCTCGTCATCATCTTTGTGATGGCATGTCTAATCAGCACTCCTGCCTTCTCCGTCTCCTTCTTCGACAACCCAACAGTCACGCACACCTTGAGCGCTGGCTGTGGCTGCCATCCAATATCCTTGGTCGCTACACCCAGTGCAGCAGGCATGGCCTTCATGCGCGTGATCATGACACCATTCGCAATCGCCTAGAAAACAACCATGTCAGCACCATAGCCTCGCACGTTCAAGCACAAAATATGCTCACCTCGTCCACGATATCCTGCATCAGCATCTCCTGATCCTGCACGCTCAGCGTCCTTGCGTCGACAACCTCCTTCTTAATCACAAGTAGCAGGTTAGGATTCTCCACCGCACTCGTACACTTGACCCAGTCGCTTCGTGGATCTAGTTGAGCCCTCATTGCTTTTGCATTCTCCCTTAATGGCGTGATATATACCTCGGGGTTCTCCTGTAGTAGTGCTATCGTCTCGCTGGCTGTCGTCGACAGAATCGCCGGTAATGCTGCAGAGTATGTGTATGCTGCGGAGTTGATGCGCTGATGTTCCACGATGTCGTTGTTGCCTGCGCAGAATCCACCACCAGCACAGAGCGGTCCAGCAAGAGATCCAATAATCATATCGACGAGGGTTGGGTCGACGTTTTGATGCTCCGTCAACCCCGCACCAGTACGGCCCAGGACGCCATATGACCAGGTCTCATCGAGGATCAAGCGGAATTTATATCGGAGTTTGAGCTCAACCTGATGGTTTCGAGTTAATATCATGCTTTGGAAGAGTTCAAGATAGTGCGTACCAGTTTCGGAAGGTCAGGCACATCACCAACATGTTCAAACATGCCTTCCGTAACAATGAACCTCCGCGTCAGAGGCTTGCCTGACTGATCCTTGATGACCTTCTTCAAGATTTTCTCCAGATCCTCCATATCATTATGCTCATACCAATAGATCTTGCTTCTCGAGATTTGAATACCCTTTCTCACAGCAAAACTGATTGACTTGTCCGCGACAATGACATCGCCCCGTTTTGAAAACGATGGAATGACGCTGGAAATGGTGGAAAAGGACTGTGCGTAGATGATGCAGGCAGCAGTACCAATGTGTGCTGCGACATCTGCTTCCGTCTTCATGTGGACATCTTGTGTACCGTAGAATCCTGGTGGACCGCAAGGCCCGACGCCGTAGTACCTGAGAGTCTGTACAGCCTTTTCCTTGAGTTGTTCATTTGCGACGAAGTTATAGTAGTTCAGTGATGCGAGATTGGTGACGGTGCGTCCATTTGACAAGCGTGTTCGAGGACCAGTGGGACTAGTCGGCGGTGAGTACGTGGTTGATGTGATTTCGATTGTGCATCTGCACTTCTCTTACCCTACCACAACAGGCCTCTTTTCCAGTTCCGCTTCCTCGAAAGGTGTCTGCGCAGCAACTAGCGGCTCCGGTGTCCAATCATTGACAAGGTCATCAATTTCCTGTAGGTATTGTCAGTCATGAGCATTGATCCTCAATCGCGTCATTGTGACTGACATCCTCCGAAAACGCTACGTAACCCTTCGACTTCTGCACAGAGTATGACGGAGCCAACATATACCGGACTGCAAAGAGGAAGAGGAAGAGCTCGATAGCTGAGCGGACGGGATCATTCTGATGGCTTGATTTGATGTAGCGGAGGAAAATGGAGGATCCTGGGACTTTTTGAAAGTAGAGCCATGCACTCTCAAGTGTTCTTTGCGCGGTGTCTTGTAGTTGATGAAGGTCCATGTTTGCGCTGGACATTTGGGGACAACAACAACACAACAGCAACAGCGACAACAATACTTTGTCAATCATCGGCTGACGCGCATGGGCACGAACCGCAGATCAGCCGCGTGGCGATTAAGCGTTCAGCCCTGCATACGATCGGCAGAGCATTATGCCGAGGCTGTTTCGTAATTCATCTGGTATATGAAACCAGCAACACTCTGACAACAACCCAAAAGACGCCCAAACGGCCCCTTCGGCGTCTCATCCCTCCACCGACACTTCCACGCCTCTTTCTCCGCTCACAACACCCCCGATGACCTCTGGTGCATAATCGACTCCTACATCTACCACCTCTGCGACTTCCTCGACGCCTACCCCAGCGGCTTCGTCGTGCTGACCCAAATCGCCGGCACCGACGCCACCACCGCGTTCTACAACCCCCACCGCCACGGAGTCCCAATAGAATATCGCCTCTCCCTATGCATCAGCCTAGTCGAGGATGAAACGCCGCAGATACTAGAGCCAGTGCTCGGCGGTCTGAATCCGGTGCCGTGTGCAGAATCGCTGTGGCTGAGGTCGGAGTATGAGAGTCTGTATTATACGTAGAGTCATAGGGAGATAAGGAAGGAGCTAAGTGAGTAGTGTGGAGAAGGAGGTTAGGCCCGAGGCGCGGGAGAAGGAGGCGAACGGGACGGATATTAGTTAGCAGTTGATTGATAGGTTGGCGGTGAATCTGACGGTCACCATAACGACACCCTTCGGCGTCCGCGCGAAAGTCCGCGGCTTTCAAGATGGGTCAGTCAAGACTCGAACCGATGATTCACTGTTTGCTCACTATCGCTAGCAACAGGGCAGGCATGTTCATCTCCCTAACCGCCGTGCAACAATGGCTGTCTGACACCGCTCTCAAGCGTACCGTCACCAAGGAAGTCCTCAGCGGCCGCAAGAAGGTCTGCCTCGCCATCCTGACGCCTTTGCCGGCAGCGACGTGGCCGGCACCTGGACGACTGCCGAAGGAGACCACAGATGGGAAACACTGTGTCGCAATGGCACAGTTTCATTGCACGTAGAAGTTTGATGCGATTTTCGGTGGCACGGACAATGTGCTCCAGGTTTTGGGGGTCAGGCAGGTGATGCGGCCAATGCCAAAGGCTATGCCATGAACTGCTATCTGGGTTAACTACGACTTGTGGCTGCCGGGTCGCGGACGGATCGTCTCGGCAGCTTTGCTCGAGGGAAAGAACGGCGGCCAGTGATCGCGAAGGCGACGCCAGAGGTCCGCCACTCCCACTCTTCGTGCCGGCAGTGCCGAGTATTGCAGGCCGTAGAGATTACGTCTATGCATACGTGGAACGAATCCTCCGGTTGCAAGACAAAGTGCGACACTCGGCGACAGGTAATGTTTGCGAAGACGACTTCCGAATTGCGAATACTCCTGGAAGATCGCACGGACTGAAAGCGGTATTGACTGGAAAGAGTGAGTCTAAGCAATGCCGTGGCAACATGATCGCCACATACCTCCAACACAATGTACGACGTCGGCACCATATAATCGGAAGGACGTCCTATAAGGTCGAAGGGGGTATCTTTAAGTTCAAATCGAACACCACCTGATGGGAAGTATCAGCACGGCTTGGTCAAAAGCAGAGTAGAGACTACTTACCAGGTAAACGCCGAGAATCCTTGATGCGAAGCATCAGTGCAAAAAGAGGAAAGTGGTTAAGAGCCGCCAGGAGCGTGTCGAGGACAGCCTTGAACACGATAATTGCCATTCGTGCCAACGCAAATGTTAGGTAGAAGACAATAACTGTAGGCAACAGGAATGATAACAAGGTGAAGAGGATCGTGCCTAGAAGTAGCTGGTCCAACTCATAATCACATGAGTCTATGCGGTTGCGAAGGACGTTCCGTTTCTTTCCTCTGAAAAGGTGGAAAAGTGAAATGAGTATGGTCAATTGCCAGCTGTACATCCTGGCAGATGCTATGTAGAAGCAGTGAATATGGAGTGTTAGAACAGAGAGTATGTCGGAACATAAGGACAAAGGCATCGTAGCTCCAGCAAAGCTGGCGAACCCGATAAATCTGACAACATGTGGGAACGTGGGCTGTATCGTCGCAACGCAGCCTGCTTCCGTTAGTACAACAGCATCAGTGAACGGAGAAGATATCCTTACCGGCCCAGTAATCAATGACCCAGAGGAAAAGATCACCCAGGAACCTTGCCAGTTCAGTGTTGAGCTTAAGCCCAGCAGGATAGACCATCAACCACGAGATCATACGTCGAAGTCCTTCAAGTGACCAGCTGGTTAGCAACATCGTGATATGATCAGCAACGGCATCTGCGTTGTCGACAATGAAAGATCCGATCGCTATGCCCATAATAACATCGTTCGCCACAAGCCATAAGCTGTTATAAAATCGTATGTATTCCGCCTGATTCGTGGCAAGACTGGCCCAATCGTTGCGTCGTTCTCGTAATGTGATATACTGGATAGGCCAATAGCAGAACTGTTGTAGCCTCAGGTCTACCTGTTGTGCTGTTGCTGAAACGTCCTTGATAGCCGCATCTTGTGGTCGTATTCGCCAATCTCCAAGTACAATTAGCAGCTCGCCGACGATTCTCTGGACCATCAGCCCAACGATGAACAGCTGTGCAGCCATGGGATAAACAATCTCTGTATAGATTGACAGCATGACTTGACCGACGTAGTCCGATAGTGTCATGGCTGATTCGACCACACGCTCGCTAACACTCAGAGTTCTTCTTCTTCGACTCCTGATGAGCTTCAGGTTACGCTGCATCAAAGCGTTGATCTCAAAGCAACAGTTGATCTGTTTTATTATCATGGGCAGAGCAAGCTCCTTTGCTGTTGGTGTATGCTTGATTACTGAGTGAAGCTTCATCTTCTCGACAAGCACGGCAACACGCTCTGCTTCCGCGATGTCTGCAGCATCAACATCGTCCAACAATGGCTCGTTTACCGCAGGGCTCTCCCTGTTGCTCTTGTCGATGAGAGCCAGAGATATAGATTGCAACGACGTATACTGCATTGAGTTCGGATCCGGCCTTGAGAAAGTGATGAGCTGTACGGTGACATCATACTGCATCTGAAACTCGATTCTTGGCAAAGACGAGCCGTCTTCCAAAAATGCACGGAATAATGGTTTCTCAGGCTCCATAGATTCTGTGGTAGAGTTGAGTAGACCAACGACTTCTAGTGAAGCATTGCCACAACTACTCAGGAGCTTCTTGAAGGAATGAGGACCATTGCGAAAGAGGTGTCCGACTCGAATGCCATTGTCGATGACTCTTGCCTGTAGCGCAGCTATAGTCAGCTTGTGTCGATCGCTATTACGCATGCAAAATGGCATACCTCTACGTCTAGGAGTATGGCGGCAACTGTGATATCGCTATCCGAGTTGCGCCAACCGACGAGTACACCTGCTGCTCCGGGCTTGATTGCCTCGGACGGCCAGAATATACGGACCAATCCATCCTGTGTGACCATATCAACATGCTGGATGGGCTTAGAACGAGCCTCTTCTCCGTAATTGTTCTCTTGCGGATATACCGGCGCCGTGTGATCGAGGGTGCTGCGGGAGTCAGAGCTGGTTGTGAGAGTATATGACCATGAATACAGACTTGTTGCGCTTCTGTTACAGCGACGCGAACGACTGGTAGGATGAACAAGAAGAAGAAAATAGATAGCAGCGCGAAACCCTTTGCGGTCCTTGCCTGTTGATTTTTGGTCAGCGAAAGGTCAAAGCGCGAACCTTTGCGACAACATACAACGACACCTTTGTCCCAAGCAAACACAGCAAGCTCATATAGTCGTGTAGCAACGTCCCATCGAGCAGTGATGTAGCCAGCAACGAAGATACTCAGAGTCAGCAGAGGAATCTGGTGCATGAAGTGGGAGCCGAAAGCTCGTCTTGGTAGTCTGCTCACACAGTAGCACTATCCTTCTGGTCTCGATAGCTCAGACGAGGTGCAGTGAAAGTCGCCAAGCTGTTTACAAGGCGATGTTCTGTTCCTGCCCTGTTTTAACGCGCGCCAATGAGATGTTAGAAACTCGTCGCACCCAACTCCGCGGCTGCGCCAAGCTTTGGGAATGACTTCTAGGATGGCTTCGAGCTTTCATACTTTCCACATCCTACAATCACATTTCTGACGTAGTCTATCGTTGATCTATTTCGCAGGAAACCTGCAAGTCGCTCGTTTCTGCTCATTGCTTCTTGATTTTCTCATTCTTTCAATCACGTCCACAATCGTTTCCAGAAAAGACCATCGAAGAGTGTCAGTATAAGGCTTTGGATTCACAAAGCATCAGATAGCCTGAGCCTTGGCTCCGTGTGAGGTCCGGGGTGCCGCGATGGCTGTGTGCAAGTTCTTCGCGAAGGGTCAATGCAGATTCGGCAGTAAGTGTGATTACAACTGTGTACCATCAAGTTATTAATGACTACAGATGATTGCAGATTCGAACATCCTGGCAGCAGCTCTCAGGGCAATCAGAGCTACAACCAGAATACTCGTTCGAATCAAAATCAGAACTCCAACTTCAACTCGAACAGAAATCAGCGTCAACCACAGAATGACTCGAATCGTTATGGCGCACTTGGAAACCACCAAGTGAATTCAGGCAATGGCTCGTATAACCAAAACCACAACTACAACTCGAACCAGCGCTACTCATCTGGAAGCAAGTTAATCCTGAGTATATATTCCGTACAGTCCGCTAACATGCGAAACAGAAGTGCCACCTGGACCTTCATCAACAAGGGACAACCGAGCTCCACGAAACCGACCGTAAGTATGACACTCGAACCATTGTAGAGACAATGTCTCATGCAGGCTCTCTTCACAGATATGCACTCAGTGCTAAGCACATGGAAGAAGAGCTTTTGTCCGAACGGCCGACGTGGATCATGTCATCATTCGGCCCTGGCTTGGACGCACCGATCCAGCTGTTTGGAGGTTACCCACTGGAGCAGAGTATGGAAGAAGTGCGGGTACAGCACTACTTAGCTATGGCAAGGGGAACCGGAGTTGAGCAAGCTGTGAGTGAATCAATGGGCGATGTGATCTACTTGGTGGCAAGCAAGATTTTAATCATGATCAGGCTCAATTAGAAGCAGAACTAGCTGCTCAGGCGAACTCACAGGTTCAGAATGCTTTGAGCAACCTGGATGCTGCCATGGACTATATCGTTGACGGAGCCAAAAATCATCCCAACCGGATTGATGAAACAATCAATCCTCCTAGTATCCGCCGAGGAGGATACGGTCCATTCTCTAGAGATCGTCCAAACAAACCGCGCTATCAACCGCCTTCGCAGTCATCTAGCTTTCAGACAAGCTCGCAAGGAGTATTCGCACGCCACCAAAGCTCTTCGTTCGGCACACAAGCTCCTGCACTACAGAATAGTCAGCCAGCAGGGTTCTCACAGAACCACAACTCTTCTGGGTTTGGTGCCACACAGCCCCAGATTCCAAACTCTTTTGGACAGCCTTTGCAGGATGGCTTCGTTCAACCAAATCAGATGCCGAATGCTTTCGGCCAGCCACAGCAGAATTCGGCACCATTCGGGCAGCCACAGAACAACACAACGAGCCCGTTCGGAGGACTACAGCAGCCGCCGCAGCAACAAAGTGACGCTTTCGGCCAGCCACAACAAGCATCATTCGGTATGGCAGTTGCGGCACAGCCGATGCAACAGTCGACACAGGGCTTTGCGCAAAGTCAGCAGGTGCAGCAAGGAGGATTCGGCCAGCCAAATCCGGCCATGAACAACAATGGATTTGGTAGTCAACTTCATCAGCAACAGCAACAACAAGGGCCCGAAGCATTCCCACCACAGATGATTGGAGGGCTTTCTGCTTTTGGTAATCAGAATCAAGCACAACAGCCCACGAACGGGTTCGGCAGCCAAGTTCCAAACGGAGGACCTTCACAGACTTCGCAAAATACCCAGCAGCAATCCAACAACAAGTCCGGAACGAACGCGGCAGATAGTATCAGTCACCCGGATGTCGCATCTTATACAACACGAGACAACAGTGGACGCCTCCTCACGTGGAAAGGAGCACGCGTCAATTATATCGACAATCAACCTTGCTATCAAACACCTGATGGCTCGATGGAGAGGATCTGGTTCCCTGATGGACCACCAACAGCACAATCGTGGGAACCTTCCACAGAAAACTTTACGAATGAAATGATGCAAGCATATGAGTTTCTACGACAAAACGGGGCATTTCAAGGTGGGATAATGCCGGATTCTGCACCGAGGATTGATATGGTGCGGTTCGATGTATGATCAGGGAAGGGCAGCATGGAACAGGTCAAAAGTGTACTAGTAGAGGGGCGAATCGTTATGGCATGGCATGGATAGAAGTCGTCGTTGGGCCAATTGGTACTAGGGATGAAGAGGCTTTCATACCGATTGCAGAAGACGGCAAGGTCTCGAAGGAACCGGCCGCAGCTCTGGCGGCGCCGGCCAGGAAAAAGGGAAATGGGCAGCTGGCTCATTTTAGGCCATCAACAGCTGTACATGTGATCCATCATCAGCTTCAGCTTCAATATCAATATCAGCATCGAGTCGTCTGCAATCATTTGCTTTATCAAAGTGAGCGCGGCCTTCACCGTGAGTGATGATACGCGAGCGGTGACTGGCTCAACCGCGGCTGTGAGCGACAGGTCAATGTCTCGATACGGTAGCCGATGATTCCCTTATCTTTTGCTTGGCATCCGTTTCGCTATCCAGGTAAGCCTCAGCCTTGGATCTGGATTTTGCAGATAATACAAGAAAAGAGAAACACCCCATGTCGTCCCATCTTTATTTTAGAGTGTGCGCTGTGCCAGGCTCTTGCCGTAGCATTGAACTGTGATTGCGGATTTCGCATACTGTATCGGTGACTAGTAACAGCCTGATTCGACGGCAGCAGCGAAAACACTATACGACCATAGCCGACCGCATTTGCAAAATCTTGAACCCTTACTCGACCTCCACCCGAGCCCTCGACCACCAGAGCTTCCAGCACAGGGCGTGTCTGTCCAAACCGCACCACCAACCAACACCACCACGATGAGCGCAAGCTCAGGGAACAGCTACGAGCTGGGGGGCAGTCCACTGCCAGATACAGAAAAAGGGCCCAACCCCGCCGTCGCAGGTGTGGGCAACATTGAGAAGGAGTATCGACCGAGCTATGTCCACGATGATGGGTCAGTGCCCGGCGAGACCTTCATGTATGGTATGCTTTGGCCATTTCTCCCTTTTCCGAGTCGTGGAGTCCCCTCCTAACAATGCGCCCACTTATCAGGCGACGGATTCTATGCGAAGGCCCACCGCTTCGCCGCAAAGTGCAACATCGAACAACGTGGTATTGAGCGCGTGCCGGAAGATGAACGGACGGATACCTCTATGCTGAATGTCGCGACAATGTGGCTGTCGGCGAACATGGTCGTCTCTTCTTTCGCAATCGGCGTGCTGGGCCCGCAACTGTTCTACGTTGGATTCGTGGATGGTATCCTCGTCATTCTGTTCTTCAACCTGCTCGGTATCTTCTCTGTCTGCTTTTTCTCGGCTTTCGGTCCGGCTTTTGGTCTGCGTCAAATGGTGCTCTCGAGATTTTGGTATGTTGTCGCATTCGCTGTTGCGTGCGCGAGCAGTTGTAGCTGACATATCTCTAGGTATGGTTGGTATGGTGTCAAACTGATTGCATTCTTCAACGTTCTCGCGTGTATAGGCTGGTCCTCCGCAAACACCATCGTCGGCGCACAACTCATTCACGCGGTCAATGGCGATGTGCCGGGATGGGCAGGTATCATTATCATTGCGCTCATCACAGCCTTCATCTGCACTTTCGGCTACAAGATTGTCCACGCCTACGAGTTCTGGTCCTGGCTACCGACCACAGCCATTTTCTTCGTAATTCTCGGCGAATTTGTCCAATCCGATGCCTTCTACAACATTCCCATGGGTGTTGGTTACTCCGAGCTCGGTGCCGTCCTCTCTTTTGGCGCGACCATTTTCGGTTTTGCTACTGGCTGGACGTCATACGCTGCCGACTACACCGTCTACCAACCCGCGCACACGAGCAAAAAGAAGGTCTTCGCCTGGACCTGGCTCGGTCTGATCATCCCACTACTGTTCACAGAAATGCTCGGTCTTGCCGTCGCCACTGCTGCGAACCAGTCCGAGACCGACCCCAACAGCTATCAAATAGCGTACAACGACGGCCAGATCGGCGGTCTTATCGGCGCAGTAGTCTTCCCCGACACCTTTTCCACTGCTAAGCGCGGCTTCGGCAAGTTCTGTGTCGTCGTCCTCGCCCTCAGTATCATCGCCAACAACTGCCCCAACATCTACTCTGTCTCACTCACCATGCAGATGATTGGCCGTTGGGCGCAACGTGTACCGCGCTTCATCTGGACCATCGTCGCCACGGGCTGCTACATCGCCATCGCTATCCCTGGCTACTCGCACTTCGAAGAATACCTCGAAGACTTCCTCAACTTCATCGGCTACTGGCTCGCCATCTACCAGAGCATTGCATTTGTGGAGCACTTTGTCTTCAAGAAAGGCTTCAAGGGGTACAATCCCGCAGACTACGATAATCCAAAGGCGCTGCCGCCGGGGATTGCGGCTGTCTCGGCTTTCTGTGTTGGTGTTGCTGGCATGGTTATAGGTATGTCGCAAGCATTTTGGGTGGGACCCGTTGCGCTGAAGGCTGGGCCGGCACCGTATGGTGGTGATGTGGGCTTTGAGCTGGCTGCGGCGTTTGCGGCGACGAGTTATTTGGTGTTTAGGACGATTGAGAAGAGGATCTTTAAGCGGTAAAGTGGTAGAGAAGAGAGTGTTGGCGGTCATGTGTTCATGATGCATGGTGGGAGGAGTATATGGTGTGCGGCCAAGGGAGGTGAGGTACTAGTGTTTTGATTACCTTGAGGATCTAGGACAGAGCGCGCTTGAACAGCTCTGTGTAGGCCTTGTGTTGTATATATTTTGTTCCATATATTATTGGATGTAGGTAGGAAATGTACGGCATCTAACACCATCCTCACTTCTCTTGAATCCGCGTTGCGAGTCACCCAGCCCCTCATGACGATTGTTACGTGACTCGATACCCTTAGTCAGCTGCAAGCAAGATCCGACCTCATCCGATAAAAATTGCCACTTTGTTTCATCTCTCATAGTATATAACCCGACACACTACTAGCTCTTGCTCGTACTCAGCTCACTGTGATCCCACGCGTACCTTGCACTTCTCCCTTCTTCAGCAGCACTTTGTTATCTCCTTCTCATTCCTTCCATTTCAACAAGTCACACAAAACACCTTCACCATGTCCACCCCATCAACCTCAACCCCCTCCTCCCGTGACGCCCAAATCCTCGAATACGGCTGGACGTCACAACCCTGCGACCCCTCCGCCTGGGGCGGCGATAAGGAGTACATCCACGCCCCCAAGCCCCAACTATGCGCCGACGAGCCCCTCCCAGACACCCCGCTCGCTCGCCGCGCTCTCGATCTCATGCACTCCGAACTCCCCACGCCGACCTACAACCACTCCCTCCGCGTCTTCCACTACGGCATGGCAATCGCGTCCCAGCAATTTCCCTCCTGGCACTTCAGCGCCGAAACCTGGCTCCTAACCTGCCTCTTCCACGATGTTGGGACGATCGACAAGCACACGCATGGCACGCTCATGTCGTTTGAGTTCTTTGGCGGGTTTTTGGCACTCAAGGAACTGGAGGGGATGGGGGCACCGATAGGACAGGCGGAGAGCGTGGCTGAGGCGATTATCAGGCACCAGGATCCGGTAGAGACGGGGAGGATCACGACGGTCGGGTTGTTGATTCAGTTGGCGACGCAGTTTGGTGAGTCTTCTATCAACCGCGGTTGTGATTCGGAGTCCGGGGATATGGGCGTTCAGGAAGCATGAGGCAGCGGAGGAGAGGCTGGGACGGGAAGGGCGGCGATGAGACGATGCCTGTGACCTCCGCTGCGACCTCCACCGGCCCCTCTCCTTCCTCGTCCAATCTAGCTGTGGCTATGCGACATCTGTATACTCAACGCAAGACTAATCGTCCCTTCAGACAACATGGGCTACCACCCGGGTTTCGTTCACCCCGACACCATCACCGACGTAGTAAAGCACTACCCGCGCCTCGGCTGGTCTGGCTGTTTTTCGTCCAAGATACGAGAAGAAGTGGCGGTGAAGCCGTGGTGTCATACCACGGCGCTGGGGGAGGCGTTTCCGAGGGACACGGCGAATAATAAGTTGATGAAGCGCTTTGAGTGAGCTAGGAGGATGAGGATGGAAAGGCGCGAAGGGGGCAATGGGGAGGATGACGTGAGGATGGCGGAGAAGGGGAGGGATCGAAGGATGTAGGAACAGGCGGAGAGACAGGTGAGCGGAGCGCTAGGCGGAATAAAGCAGGGAAAGACTCGCGACGCAGGCGGCTGCATTTCCACACAACTTGACCCAGCTGTATGTACAGGAGAGAGCAATTTCTTGATTCTTCGTTAAATTCGTTTCATGAACTCGTCCGAGCAAAAATCTACATCATAGCATGCAACACACAGTCTCACAACCACTCCGCTCTGACACGCTCGTCCAGCAACGGCGAACTCCTTCGCGATTGTGCGGGCCCTTTCGCCCTCGCCACAATCCCCCCTCTCAGAAACTTCACGGTATCCTCACTGATCCAGCCCAACCTCCTCCCATGCATCCTCTCTCGTTCCACCCATGCGAACAAAAGTCGCAGTGCCTCCAGCACATGCCTTCTCGTACTCGTGCTACTCTGTCTCAGGACCAACGTATCGTCCAATGATGTTGTTCTCGCGTCCAAAAGACCCGGTATAAGTGCGTGCTCAGCCAGCTCTTGTCCTTCCAGTTGTCCCACCTCAGTCCTAGGCTCGAGAGACACGCCCTGCTTGTTGAGAGCTGCATGACTGGTAGGTCGTGGGAATATGTCAGCGACCTGCTCTGGTGAGAGACTCCAAACATCCCGCAACGCTGCCGACAGAACGTGCCGCTCGAACATCCCTAATTTCACGTTATTTGTCTCGAGCGTGGCTAGACTCAAACTAAAGGTAGTCTGGTACTGAGCCCAGAGAGGTTTGCGTCGAACGTAAATGGTTTGATTCTCCTTGAAGACTGCAAGATGTTTCGGATTGTGTTCAAAATCGAGCACTACCTGCCAGTAGTCCGGAGTCGTCGTACTGACACGCGATATGGTGTCCAGCTCGGGTAAGAGCATTGGTGCTGTTGTTGTGTGTGCGAAAGGTCTGTAGAGCTGGCCGTTACGTAGGAGGATCTCCAGATCAACTACAACTGGTAACTTGGTGTCAAAGTCTCGCGCGACGATACATCGTGGCTCTGCTGCAAATGTCCAGAAATGCCGGAAGGCTTGTAAGTGGGCTCGATTGTCAGCAGCGTCTCTGGGAAATAGAGGATAGCAAGCTATGATCAGAGCTGCTACTGCAAGGTTTGATGTGCTGAAGGTGTATCGGCCAAATCCAAGGAAGAGGATGCCAATACCCATCATAGTCGCTTGATGCAAGCCGAATGTCGAGTCCTCCTTGACTCTGCCATAGACGACCCGGAGTCGGCGGAAGACATCTAGGTCTCCAGAACCTGCCATAACGGTAGCTGCTGATAGAAGAAGGTGATGCTGGCACCTAAGGAGAGTGTCTCGCACAAGCTTCTCGTCGTACGTTCGTGCGTCTTCCGCCGCATAGGCCTCGACATGCCCAAAAACTTCAAGAATAGTGTCACGCGCTGTTAGACTCCCGGTACCTGCGAATCTCAGTGCAATGCTCCAACAAAGACCAGTTACTACATTATAAAGGGCCAGATTTTCAGATCCCAGATGTCGTTTTACTTTGAAAATCGTGTTTGGTTCGGTGTCTTTTCCCAGACATCTGGGTAAGCTAGCCCAAATCCAGTCTTTGGTCGGTCTGATGTTTTGCCATAAGATGACTTGAGCGGCCATAGTCCGGAGCAGCAGGATGTCGGGCCTGACTTCATCAATCGTCTTGCGAGTGTCAGGTGCGGCAATCTTTCGTGCCAGGAGCTCATCACCAGACTTCATGCTGATGAACGCAATGGCAATCGTCGCTCCAGCCGTGGCTTGATCGAGCACATGTACCTCAGACGTATTTCTCACCGCTGTGGCAACACTCATCAATCGAGCAGTGACCTTTATACCATTCAGCGCACCTTGATCAGAGCCCTTGCCCAGGTTGATCAGCCCAAGTGCGCATCCTGCAGCCAGCCTGTAGCCTTCGTTCTTGGCAGAAAGGATCTCAGCGCTTGTGTTGATGGGATCCTCCACATCGACGTCCTCGAGTTCAGAGAGCATAATCTCGCTCATACGTCGATGTTGTGTGCTATAGTAGAGGAACCCAACACTCATCAGACCTGCGGCTTGAGTAAGTGGGGACAAATTCAACTCGGCTGCGCCAAGTGGGAGAAGTCTGGGAATATGAACAGAGAGCAACTTGGTCACCATGACGTCCATACTGCCAAGTCGGGAGGCAGATGTGCCAAGTAAAAGACCGATGGTCGTCATGTCGTGCTTGGGAGTCAAGTATTTGAATATCAGCCATCTAGGGATAGATCGAAGATGACCATTCAGGCCTAGGCCTAGGATCAATCCAGCATGTCGAACACCAACTTCATCAGGCTTGTTCAGCACGATCCAAGAAGCATCAAGACCTCGAGCACTTCGTGAGACTGCTAGGCCGGCACTAACACCACTGTGGAAGTACGCCCAACCAACCCGGTTCTCAGGCATTGCTTCGACACTGAACACTGAGCCAGATGGCATGACTTTACAGGATGAATTTGGAGTGGGCATCGTCATCACTTCCGTCGCAAATGGGAATCGCGAGGAGAAAAGCTTCATGCCCCAACCTGTTGCTTTGGCCAATGTTCGCAGGTAGACCATCCGCACATAGATCTGCTGCTCATCCAGAAACTGTTTGTCAGTCGTGCCAGGACGAGGACGGTACTCTCCACTGGACTGCGCCCATGGGATAAGAAGCTGCCTTGCCTCATCATGCCGAGTATCTTTTCGCTGCAACATTTTCTCGAGACTTATAGCTTCCTCCATGCCTCCATGTGTTCTCGTTTCAAAGGCAACGTCAGGATGATCTGCAGAGTCTGCTATACTCCTTGCACCCAAGCCTGACTCTGAGGAACTAGTCATGGTCGGTGCTTTAGTCATTGTGTAATGACCATCCAAAGCCTGTAGATCTTCTCGGTTGACCAGCTTGAGTAGCGGTGTCTGCCATGTCGTCCGTGGTTTCTGCATGGACCGTAGTAATGTGCCACGGAGTAAGACTGCTATGGCTTCAGGATACGTTTCCAGTATGGTCGAAGTCAAGCCATTGTCTAGCAAAGATGCTAAAGCAATATCATCGGTCGCAAGGAGCTCTTTAGATTTGCTCACATGACTAGTGAGAGCTACTAGCCGTGGGGTGATGCATTGATCAATAAGCTTGGGCGAGCCTGCTTGTCCCGTCCGTATTGCTGAGATAGTCAACAACTGATCATTGGTTGTACCACGTACGCGTTGTTCCAGCCAGTCGTAAATAAATTGGCAATGACGAGTATGAGGAAGCGGAATGAAAAGCCCAGAAATTTTGACTGAAATACTGTTAGACTACCACACGCAGCTTCTGATCAGAACCCTACCATAATCGAATTGCGTCAACTCCATAGCCTCGTCTTCAAGTCTGTAAGCTGCTGCCCAAGAATCATATCCGAGCCACAACGAGAACTGGAGCAGGACCGGCAACAGATCCCGGCCTTGGTTGTCGATTGACTCCGACGAAAGTGTGTTCAACTTCATCTCTTCGCGAAGGACATGGAGAATGTTCAGAACATCAGGTAAAGCTGAGGCCTCTAGACCAGAGGGTTGTGTCCTGCGACTACGCCATGCTACGAATGGTAACCAGTCTTGCTTGTTTCGCTCCCTCACACCGGTCTCGGACTGTAAGAAGGATTGGGCTACTTCAGCCAGGGAGAGAAACCAGTCTATCTTGTCCTTTGAGGAGGCAGCTTGGTTGTGTGGTCTGAGGGCTCTTCGGCAATCGACTATGGCAGAGTCAGTACTATCTCAGACCTTGGCCAACAGACTTACCATCAGAGTAGCCCAGCGCTAGCACGCAGAGTGTGACGATCATAGACTCCCATTCACCTGCCATATCCAGCTTGCTGCGTGCACTACATACTCTCCACCAGTTGTATAGCAGTGCTTGTCCAGCCAAGCCAGGCAAAGCGCAGAGAATACAATCCAACACTCTAGCCACGTAAGAATGTCTCGCAGCAAGAGCAATCTGCAGGGTGTAGGCGTTCCCTGCCTCATAGGTCAAGTCAATGCATCCATAGGTACCACTGTTGGCCAAGCTGGTGACCCGAGCTGGTCGACGCGGGTCTACTTGCATGTCTGCCACACTACTTGCACCGCCATCGAAGGTTTTCTGATTGTATATCTCCATGTATGCAGGCAGATCAATGATTATACTGTCGGAAGGATTGTACTTGATACCATTCGGAGCATGTAATGAACCTTCGTCTGTCACTGTTACCCAAGCAGGAGGGAGACTCAATACGGAAGTGCCATCTTCTTTGCGAGCCAGATGTATGACACGTATGAACTTCCCATCGGTCACTTTCGCCGCGTCAGTAACGTCTGGATATAATCGAACCATCAGGTCGTTGCCAGGAACGAAGAATATGCCCGAATTGGGATCAGACTGTGTTTCTTGTACCCGCAGAAGTGGGAAGCACACCTCTGTTAGGTGTTGTGACGATTTGTGAAGCATGTAGAGACTCAGCAGCCGTACATCATCTAATCCTAGTCTCGGCCGGTCAGGCTCAAGCACTGTAAAGACTTTGACACCTGCCGCGCCCAGCTCATCGGTAGAGTTACTACTTGATACGATCTCAGACAGTGGCCGCTCGAACAGCCTCGTTAAAGTGAGATCATCGAACTCCTCCCCGAAAGGATCCTGCACACTGTCGGAGACATCGGGCGCAGGTTTCATGCTAGCGAGGTCATCGTCCATATCTAGGTCTTCTGTAAAGGTTTGACGGATACTGTTCACGAGTGATGCTCTGGCCTTTGCAGCACTTCTCGTGACCGGACCAGCCGTTCGCATCATTGCTGCGTCTGCATTGAAGCTGGACAGGTTCGGTCCTCGGATACCTCGAAGACTGCCGTTCAAACCCCCAGGCGTCCGACCCACCTGTGTATAAGGACTCTGATCGTGTGCTGATAGTTCTGCTCTGGCGACGAATGAGCTCGTTCGTCGATCGCGTCTTTTGCTTTTCCCAGGGGAAGTCAAAGTCGCCTCCAGAGCGGCAAGACTAGATAATTGTGTCTCGACTGGCTGCTCGTGGCTAGGCTCACCACGTAAGCCACGATCCGATTGCCGATTACTTCTCCGAGCAGAGGCGGTCAGTTTACTGAGCCCTGCTCTTGTGACGAAAGAGTCACGTCTCAATGACGACCGCCCGAAACTGGCATCAAGAGGGAGCTGGACGTCTGCAGCAGGATCTGTGCCGGCCGCGGAGTACGACGCCCACCAGATACTGTAAGTGTTCTGTGTCCGATTCATAGTAACAGCCACTATGAGAGGCCGTGTCGCGGGGGTACTGTCAATGCTCGTTTCGTCAGAGGGTGATATGTACAAAAGCTCTTCATCACTGCCTAATCGCTGTACCCCTGCTGAACCATATCTGGACGCGTTCCTGCTTTGCAGCGGTTCCGCTAGCACTAGACCTGGTCGAGCATACGGTCCAGTGAGAGTGAACAGCCGAGGCACAGCACTGGGACCTGTAGATCGTGGTTTGATGACAAAGCTGGAAAGTGATATTGTCGAATTTCCTGTGGTCGTAGATTGGCGGTGTCGAGCACTACCGCCGACGGTCCTGGGTAGATTAGGAGACGAGAAGAGATTACTGTCATCGTTGGTAATAGCATCATTATGCGTCTTGTCTTCATATATCTTGCGCTCCAATATCAGACCTTGCGGAGTTGGCAGAACTCGCTGAACTTCGAATAACAGGTTGACGATATGATTCGGTCCAGTGCTGAAGTAGATATGGGCATGCTGCTTGACGACGATCACTAGCGCTCTCTCGCGCTTCGCTTGACCGTGTGCTGTAGCATCTTTCGAGGCAGTCTCTCGGGCCTTTGGAGCTGTGATATCGCGTACGGACGTGGCATTGACTCGGACGACTCTGCTGGCTCCACCTGCTTTATTGCCCGTAGATACTGAAGGTCGACGCTGTGCAGTCAGAGGCTGGAACCAGGTAAGGAGAGCAGTGGTGATTGTCTGGTCATCATTCCCGAGTCTGAAGACTCTGCGAATCACGTTTCCTTCCGACCAGACAGCGCATGTAGCTGTCGTAAGCACTTCTTCATCCCCATTCCCAAAAATGACCCAGGTGTAGTCACTCTGTGTAGCATTCGATGTTAGGACACCCTCGCTGATGAGGTAATCCAAGGCCGCAGGTCTGCGCGGTCCAAGAGATCGAACTGAAGCCATTGCGTGCCGTCGCGCATTGTGTAGAGCAGAGATTCAAGGTTCTCACTACTTTTCGAAGTCATTGATTAGTGCCTGCCTTCTTTCTCACTAGACATTATGTGTGACATACCTTGAGGAAGGAGAGCTCGGTCGTCTGAAGCTTTGTTCGACGGATGACGCGCCTTGATCTTCCCCGCCGTGACAACAAACAAATGTCGCATCACTTTCATTTCTCGGAACTCACCTGTATCCTCCCGGCCTGCTCTTCACGCGCATAGTCGACCGTAGGTTCGCACCAGATCTCGGGAAGGCGAGAGAAACATGGCACGAGGGAACCGCGTGAGCGGGCGCAGGGACGCAACACCACAAACGTGGACCCCAACATGGTCGCAACGTCAAAAGAGCATCCACCTCAGTTACGAGCTGCCTCATAGGATACATCATGCATGCGTCTACCCACGACTGTCACCAAACGGCTCTACGATCATAATCTACGGAACGTCTCACGGCATTACGATCGTTTGGCGTGGAGGAAGACAATTCAAGACTACATCCCGTCCACAAGCACGGCAGAATGAGATTATCTCCATTGACAGTGACGATGAGGATACACCTCGAAGCACAGCGCCTGAGTTTGAAGAGGAAGAGCCCGAGCACGACCCAGACGAGCCGTTCGAGCAGATTGTACACACGGAGGAGATCGATCTTGAGAGTGGAGTTCTACGGATAGCGACGCCCGACTTACCATTGAGCAGCACAGTAGCCACGGAGTACTCAGTGCCGCCAATACTGAGACAGCATATTGTGTTTTCTGCTGCTTGTGCGGATGGACGAATCGCTGTGTTCAGAGTTGGCATTACGCCGTCAAGACAAGGAGTTGACGTGAATGAGGTGGTAGTGATTGATGCTCAATCAAATCCATCGGCAATCTCACAAGGGCTGTCTTTGACATGGACTGGAAAACAACATCTAGGGACAGCACATGGAGAGGAAGAACGTCCGCCTGAATGGTCATTCCTCCTTGCAAACTATACTCTCTTGGCCGGAGGTGTGCTCTCAGTGTATCAGGTCAATCTTAACGAGCGCGGTGCAAGGTTCGCACAATCTGGAGCTGGCACGCAGATACAAGAAGAATATTTACAGCATTCAGTCGATGCAATCTCCTTCAACACATCACATTATCCTTCACGTCGTCACACGCAGATCCTAGTGGCAACAGCGGGAGCCGTACGAATATACGAGCCGTGTCCCAAAATTAGACTCCTTCATCACCAAAGCCAATCGCAGCAGGGATCCTGGCTCGTCTCTCTACATGTCCCATTCGAGTTTCCGTTGAATCAAACGACAATCGGAAAACGCAGTCGTATCCTGGATGCACAGTGGACACTTGACGGGCAATGCATCATGGCCCTGCTCGGAGATGGCCAGTGGGGAGTGTGGGATATCGAAGGTACCGCCCCAATTGCGTCAGATAGTGCAAGGCGAGGCACCACGTTAGGCAGCGGCAGTGGTGTTTCCGGAGGCGGGATCACCCGCTTTGCCCTGCGTGGCTACATTGGAGACAACGCCGTGGCAAATGCTGCAAAGCTCGATCTCAGCGGCAACCAACATACTACAAAGGAAGCAAAGAAGCTCACTCCAATGACGCCCAACACTCGCAAAGTCAAGCAACAAGCATTATTCAGTGGTCCCAGAAGTACTACAAGTTTCCCCGGTCTTCCTCGTGGCGGCATCTCCATATCACCACTTCCCTCGACCAAGGAGGGCTCGAAAGCCGACGACTCCGTTATATTGTGGTATGAACACGCACTTTACACAATACCGAGCTTGCGGAATTATTGGCAGCGCGTCGCAAATGGGACGGGCAAGATCAGCAGTCTCGAGCGAGTCAAAGATTTCTCGACATATAATGAGGAGATCACGAACGTCTCGCAAGCACCTCTACCGGCGGGGCTCGCGAACGTGCAAAGCACCACAGCACGCATCCAGCACGACATAGTCATCTCGACAGATCACAGACTTCTCATGCTCTGCCCCGAACGTGCAAGTCCGCAGACTCAGAAGAGTGCCGTCCGACGGCTCTTTGGCGCGGCGTCGACCGGTCCGGAGGACGCTGGCGATGCAAGCAATCTAATGGACCTTGATGAGGAGGACGTGATGAGGATGGATCAAGACATGTTGTCGAAGGGACAGCTGGATCTCGGCGGGTTGGATAGGATGCTGAGTGATATGAATGGAATTGGATCTGGGAGCTTTAGCAGACAGGGAAATGGTGGTGGTGGTGGTGGTGGTGGCGGTTTGTTTGGGAATGGAAGCTTCAGCAGACAGAGCAATGGGAATGGCAGTTTATTCGGGAACGGAGTAGATGCGGGAAGGACTAGGAGGGTTGGCTTCAAGGCAGGCTATTGAGTGAGTGGTGTTGAATCGAATGGGCTTGCGCGCTTGGAGACGTATGGAGTGGAGCATGAAGATCGTGAGACTAGGATGTGAGGAAAAGCGAGGAGTTGAAGTCTGCGTGGGATGCATCAGAGGCAATGGAAAATGTCTGCAATGTCGATTTGGGAAGAGACTATATGAGGAGTGGCTGCCTGTCTATACAATCTGGATATTGCGTAGGAGTGTGAGGATGGGTCTCCAAGGTCCGAGGAACGCGTGCCTCGCGATGGCGCTATCATGGTAGCAACAAGATCATCGTTGCAGAAGTACTGTGTTCACTACTGCTTTCGCATGAAGTTCGGTCGGGATGTTACCCTCATGGTGTTGCAATGCCGCACGATATGGCGTCACCGACAGGGGGTCGATGGTGTCGACCACAACTCCTGCTTACGTGACTGCTTATCTTTCGTACTACTGCCGAGGACCTTCCTAGATGAAGCCATTACAGCTCGCAGTAGCTGCAAGTGAGTCCGTGGTCGAGGATTCGGCTCGCTGAGTGTGCTGTATTGCTGTATTGCTCACATCGTGCATGGATGGTGACATATAGCTATGTTGCCATAGTGCCGCTGTCCTGTCTGTGATTGTTAGTCAGATGGTATAATAAGCCTCTTGTCCTGTTATTACTGCACAGATTGATACCCTTCGTACACTTCCCTCACTTCAATTCCTTGTTTCTTTGCAATCATGGCACCGTCTGCAGTTGAAATCGAGCAGCAGGCCAGCGTCACCGACCTCGCAAACCTCAAGCTCAAGGCTTCTTCTTTCAAAGAGCCCCTCAAGTCCACCGGTTCTCTCGACAAGTACACATCCATCGACATCACGCCCGTGATTGGTACAGAGTATACCCAAGTCAACTTGGTCGAGCTCATCAACGCTCCCAATGCCGACGAGCTTCTTCGTGACCTCGCCATCAAAAGTACGCCTGTCTCCATCTCTACCTGCTCTCAACGCACTCACTCACCTCTCCCAGTTTCTCAACGCGGCGTCGTTTTCTTCCGCGCCCAATCTAACCTAACCAACGACATCCAAAAAGCCCTGATCCAGCGCTTGGGCGAGCTCGCCGGCAAGCCCGTAGACTCTGGTCTTCACATCCATCCCGTGCTGAACTCCGACCGCGAGCTCGGAGGCTCGGATCCCGAGATCTCCACGATAAGCTCTGTGCAGTTCGACAAGCTTTACAAGAAGAAGCTCGTCGATGAGAGCAGGCAGAGTGCGAAGAACCAGAGTACGGCGCAGTGGCATAGTGATATTGCGTTTGAACCAGCGCCAGCGGACTATACGAGTTTGAGGTTGACGCAGTTGCCGAGGACGGGAGGTGGTGAGTCTGGACACCTCGATTGCTCTCTCGATCAGACTAACATGATCTACTTTAGATACCCTTTGGGCATCTGGCTACGAGATCTACGACCGCATCTCCGAGCCCTACCAGAAGTTCCTCGAGACCTTGACTGCCACATTCGCACAACCGGGTTTCAACGACGCCGCAGCAAGAGGAGGCTTCCAGCTGTACGAAAAGCCTCGTGGGAGTCCCCTCAATGTCGGCTCCGAGCTCAAGGCAATCCATCCAGTTGTGAGGACAAATCCTGTCACTGGCTGGCGATCCATTTACCCTGTGGGCGCTCACGTCAAACACATCAATGGTGTGACTGATGCGGAGAGCAAGCACTTGCTGAGCTGGTTCCTGAAGCTGGTCTACGAGAACCACGACACTCAAGTCAGGTTCAAGTGGCAGAATGAGAACGACATTGGTAAGTTACCAGTAGGAATACACGATGAGTTGTTCGTCCGTCTAACATTTGCAAGCTATTTGGGACAATCGCAGCGTGTTCCATACGGCCACTTTTGACTATTCGGGGGAGGGTCCGAGATTTGGGAATAGAGCTGTTGGAGTAGGAGAGCAGCCTTATTTCGACCCTAACAGTACGTCGAGACGGGCTGCCTTGGGGCAGACGGACTATGGGCACTCTTATCAGTAGGAAGCACGGTCTTGCTGCAAGGTGAAGAGGATATGTCTGGAGGGTGTGCTGTGTGAACATGGCTTCAGAAGTTTGGCTCGAGATTTGGATCCTTCGAAATGAACGAGACTATTAGTTTGGGTATAGGGCAGAAGGATCATCAACCTTTCCTGAGTCTAAGTACCGATGTTATGTCCTATCAATGCGTGTATTGTGATAGCATGATGCTACTAGCTTGCGATACCGCCTATCAGTCGGGATACTGTTTGTCGAGATTAACTTTCTGTTGTACTAGAGCATTCGTCAGAGCAAAGATCCTGCGGCACTCGTCCAAAGGTTCTTTTAGAGTTTTGCTCTTCCACTAATACACCCTTGGTAGGTGAGCACCTTGGTACGCCAAAGCAGCCAAAAAGAGGAGAAAGTGGTTGGGAATCTGGAGCAAATGGTCACACCTCTCGGCATCGTGCCTCGAGAGTGGCGTGTGAGCACGCGCTTGTGTGACGAACACATGACTGACTTCCTGGCTCTTCCGTTGGTGGCAAAACCAACAGTGCGTACACACGTTGCCTGAGTATCTCGAGTCTAGAAGACTGCGTGCTGAAAAAGAGTGAAGACCGACAACGCGACACTGCAGTGGTAAAGCAAATCGCAGAACTGCCGCAGCCAACGAGCCAATAGGACGTAACGCCTGCCGGCGGAGTTACGAGTCACGAGTCTCTGATACACCTCGGGCTGAAACGCAGATGAATCGCACAGATGCGTCAGATAGGAAATTGCTGCGCGTGGAGTGTGGAACGTGGCGTATGATGTCGTCATTGTGTATGCAGGATGACTGAGATGGACTGGAGAGCAAAGAAAGAAGGTTTGTGGTCATAGGAGTTGAGCTTGTGGTTCGTTTTTTGAATTTGTATGTTTTTTGGTACTGAGCTACTACAAGCTTATTACACTACTAGCGTGGCAAGGTGAGACTGTTAGTACTGCGGTATGTGCAGTGTGTACACAAATATTCCCGCAATACTCCTGATACTCTAGTGCTAGACTCGAAGCGACTCGGACTGATGTAGCAGCAGTAGCCTCGCTGATACTGTATGCATGAACGGAACGTAAGCCGTCAAGTCGACAGGCCCACGCGCACTCACTCGCACTACAGGAACGCACAACCTCGTTATCCGAATACCGGCAATCGTGACGGCTTTACACACTGCGGGGGATGGTGTGGCAAAACGGGCAGGACCTAGTCTCCGCTGCCAGCTGGCAGC
>Ga0058698_10000301_pt1 | contig 28610 bp, 22 predicted proteins | sample AgamicAsSfe_FD_67288 | JGI IMG/M metagenome (GOLD analysis project Ga0058698, IMG submission 67288) | Agave microbial communities from Guanajuato, Mexico - As.Sf.e | ecosystem: Host-associated > Plants > Phyllosphere > Phylloplane/Leaf | place: Guanajuato, Mexico | collected 2012-05-30
ATGTATGGCTTGGCCTAGAGATAGAAGTGGTATCGCAGTATGGAGACGATGTGAACGATAGGAAAGAGCATTGAGTTCGAGGATGAGGGGTGGATGAGCACTACAAGGGATGTTGCTGTCAGCAAACGCCCTTCGCGGGGGGACGTAAGACATATCGAGCGGGCGCCCACGTATCGCATATCAAGGCACACAGCACCTGAAACAGACCTTCTGCATATCGCGACTAGCTGTTTTGTTTAGAGAATCCAAGATTTGTAGGTAAGTCGACTGAACACATTCACCACTCGCGTATGACCGACATAGGATGAATCGCGTGATGGGTATCATATTTGCTATGCCAGACTCCGAAATAATGCTGAGTAGATGCAACTAATTCGAGTCAACGCTATCCAAATCTTGCGTTCAGTCAATCTCAGGCATCAACTCGTCGTCTTCGATGAGATCGGGATCAACCTTGCTTCCCAAATCAGTGTCTTCTAAGAACGAACGGCCTCGCAGTGCTTCGGGCAAGTACTCCTGCTTCACCTTGCCGTCTAGATAGTCCGGGTTGTATTTGTATCCATCACCGTAGCCCATGTCCTTCATCAACTTTGTCGGCGCATTGCGTATGTGATGCGGTATGGCCAAGGCGGCGACTCCTGGCTCCTTCAACGCATCCATGGCACTGTGCAACCCTCGGTATACGCGCGTCGATTTGGGTGAGAGAGAAAGGGCAGTGACGGCGTGGGCGAGGTTGATGCGACACTCGGGCATGCCAATCTTCTCGCAGGCGGAATATGTGGCTGTCACGAGGGATAGCATGGTGTTATCTGCCAATCCCACGTCTTCGGATGCGACGACGATGAGGCGGCGGGCTATGTATCGTGGGTCCTCGCCAGATTCTAGCATACGTGCTAGGTAGTATAACGCGGCGTCTGGATCGGAGCCTCGTATGGACTTATGCAGTGCGGATATGGTATCGTAATGTTGGTCGCCGGCGCGGTCGTATACCAGGGTTTTGGTGAGGCTCTGTTGTATCTTCTCTTTGGTCATGTCAGGTTGCTTCGCTAGGTTCATAGCTAGTTCGAGAAGATTGAGGGCTGTTCTGGCGTCACCGTCCGAGAAGCGGGCGAAGTAATCCAACATTGACTTGTCAAGGATGGGAGATGTGTAGTTTTCGGAGGCCATTGCGCGTTCTAGTATTCGCACCAGGTGGTCTTCTTTGAGGTCGTCGAGCGTAAAGGTGCGACATCTTGAGAGCAGTGCGGAGATGACTTTGAAGGATGGGTTCTCGGTTGTTGCTGCTATGAGGGTTATTGTGCCAGACTCTACAGGCCCAAGGAAGGCGTCTTGCTGTGTCTTTGAGAAGCGATGCAGCTCGTCGCAGAAGACGATGGTCCTTCGACCCGTCAGCTGCAGCTCCCTGAAGGCTTCTGTGAAGATCTTGCGCACTTCCTCGAGCTTTGTGCTTGTACTGTTGATCTCGACGAAGCGCGAGCCTGATTTGTTGGCGATTAGGCGTGCAATTGTAGTCTTGCCTTGTCAAATAGTCAGCTCTCGAGTCGAGCGTGCAAGATGTAGAGGAAGCATTACCCGTTCCCGGTCGTCCCCAGAGCACCATTGATGGCAGTCTGCCCTCATCGACCATGCCTCGAAGAACGCCGCCAGGGCCGACGAGCTCTTGGCCATATACATCGTCCAACGATATGGGCCTCATACGCTCAGCCAGCGGCATGGCATCGGCAACTGCCTTGAGCTTCCGCGCCCGCTTTGGGGCTGATGGCGAATGCGGCTCGCCATTTGTCTGTGCATCTGCTGCCTCGTCAAAAGGACGTTTGGACGAGGCAGGCGGTGTCTTGGATCGCTCTACCAGCTGCGTGGCTGCTGGCGGTGGCGGAGGCGATGAGGTTGGGTGTCCATTCTTCTGCGTCGCGCCCGGGGGTTTGCGTGCGCCTGGGGTGAAGAAGCTGTAGGCCTTTCCCAAACTCGGCGTGCCCTGTGGTTCTGCTTCAAGAAGAAAGTCTTGGCAGCCGCTGTCGATGTGTTCGTTGATTCGGGCGTCCTTGACGGCTTTGGCGCAGATGGGGCAGTCGACCATATTCGAAGATGAGTGGCTCGACGCACGCGACGCGAATTATTCTGGGGTAACGCGACGAGCGAGACCGGCGCTATCTCGGAAATGCCCCCGCTTGATGACGGCAGACGACGGACTGGAGCACGCAATACTTACTTTGTACAAGCACCCTCTCTCGTACCTGGCGCTACCATTTGTGACTCTTCGCGGATCTCCCATGTGCCAACGATACTGCCATGCGAAGTATCGTGACTCGAGCTACAACATCCATCCGAACCGCCACCAAGAGACCATCTCCAACTCTAAAGTGCCCCACCAGCTGCTCCCTCCCGCAACGAGCCATGTCTGCGACAATAAGAAGAGAAGACCCCTTCAAGCCCGCGAAGCGAGTCGCTGGGCAGAAGCAGGATGTCTGGTAGGTTGTTAAGCTCCTGCGTGCGACAACAGCTAACAGCGACAGGTCCATTGTCAATGAAGCTGCGGCGGCCTCGCCTGTGCAGCCCATCGTCAACATGGGCCAGGGCTTCTTTGGCTACAACCCTCCCAAATTCGTCCTCGATGCCGCTAAGGCTGCCCTCGACCAAGTAGACTGCAACCAGTACTCGCCCACCAAAGGCCGCCCGCGGTTAAAGAAGGCCATTGCCAATGCCTACTCTCCTTTCTTCGGTCGCGAGTTAGATCCCGACAAGGAAGTCACAATCACAACCGGTGCAAACGAAGGCATGCTTAGTGCCTTCATGGGCTTTCTGGAAGAAGGAGACGAGGTCATCGTCTTCGAGCCCTTCTTCGACCAGTACATTAGCAATATTGAAATGCCAGGTGGAAAGGTTGTCTACGTGCCCCTGCATCCCCCCAAAGACGGTGCGACCAAGACAACGTCTGCAGCTGAATGGAGTCTTGACATGAAAGAACTGGAAGCTGCCATCACACCCAAGACCCGCATGATTGTCATCAACTCTCCCCACAACCCTATTGGCAAGGTCTTTTCCAAGGAAGAACTGCAAGCTATTGGCGATGTGTGCGTAAAACACAACATCATCATCCTCTCAGACGAAGTCTACGATCGCTTATACTATGTTCCTTTTACCCGCGTCGCTACGCTTTCACCGGAGATCGCCAAGCTCACATTGACTGTCGGCTCAGGAGGCAAGAACTTCTATGCTACTGGTTGGAGAGTTGGCTGGCTGATCGGTCCTGAGCACCTGATCAAGTATGTCAGTGCAGCGCATACACGAATCTGCTACAGCAGTGTCTCGCCGCTTCAAGAAGCAACGGCCATTGGTTTCGAGCAAGCCGATGCACACAACTTTTGGGAAGAGTCAAAGAAGGAGATGAAAGCAAAGATCGACAAGTTTACCGCCGTCTTTGACGAGCTCAAGCTACCCTACTCAGAGCCAGAGGGCGGTTACTTCGTGTTGGTGAACATGTCCAAGGTCAAACTACCAAGTGATTACGAGTTCCCCCCTCATGTAGCGGAAAGGCCGAGGGACTTCCAGCTCAGTTGGTTCTTGATCAAAGAAGTTGGCGTGGCAGCTATCCCCCCGACTGAGTTCTTTACTCCAGGTAATGCGCACATTGTCGAAGACTGGTTACGGTTTGCCGTGTGTAAGAACGATGACGTCCTTGAAAGCGCCATGGAAAGGCTAAGGAGTCTCAAGAAGTATATTCAGGAATAAATGCTAGATCGTATGTCAGCTACAAATAAAGATGCTGAAATTCTGACGATACATGTTGGACTCGACCCCATTATCAGCCACCGCACATGCGCGTTACAAACAACAGAATGCAGCCGGATATGAACGTTGTAGGGAACCCTCGGAGACTATCACGCTAGGATCAATCATTTTAGCAGCATACTCACATTCATCACGATCCTTTCACGTCATATACTTCAAGTGTAAGGGTGACATGCTTCCGACTCACACTTTTGCATTCAAGTCCTTCACCTTCACCTCATATACTGCCGCCATTAGAAGGCACTTATTCCGCACATATATGACACGCGTTGCTGGTTACAAATTTGACTCACCACCGACAAACTTACCACAATAACTCTTTGAACCGTCCACCTTCAATCAAATCCGTTGAGCAAACACCAACAACAATACACAACAAGATGCTCACATTTGTGCTTTGGATTGTCATTCTTGCTCTAGCTTTGCCGCAAAGCAATGCCGCTACAGTGACCCAAAGCGCCTCAACGCCGACACAGCTCAAGAAGACACCCGGTTTCTGGCACGGTTTCCTCAATCTTCCTTCTCTTAGGCCCAAACCATCAACTATAGACCTTCCGCATCTGTCTAGCATTCTGATTCCTGGTCTAACGCCCATGCCCATGCCTACAAGGACTTCGTCAGGCAGGGTCGTTTGGATCACAACAACGCCAGGCGGTGGGGTGACAACAGTCACTTCAGTCATAACGAGTGTAGTGATGGCCTCACTGCCGCCCACCACTGTCACTACATGGGTACAACCAAGCAACGCTGCGAAGCGTGAAGAACAGCTTCCAGGGGAGGTGAACGAGGACTCGTCCTTCACCCTTGCTATTACAAATCTACCTGAGGCAGTCCTGAAGCGAGAAGACAACACGGAAGACAAAAAGGACGACACATCACTCTCGCCCAACACCAAGGAAGCCACCACCCTCCTCCGCCACAGAGACAACCTCTCAACCCCCAGACTTACCAGACGCACAACAAAGGTGTAACTTGTATACAAATTGGGACTGCAACATGACGAATCATGTACACATGGCGGTTAGATGGCCAGGGCTGAATGATCTCAAGGGCTCGATTATGGAAACTGAAGATGAAATTCTGAGTTAGGACTGCCGGATTTACTTTCTCGACGACGAGTAAGATGAGGATAGGCATTACATCCAATAAGTTTCTCCTCCTTGGGTTTTGGCTGCACATGCTTTCGGAGTAAATTTGTCAATCAAGAGAAGGCACTGAGGTATTGTAATATCATAGCTTCATTACTCTAGTTATAATTCGTTACTCGTCATCGTCGTAAGCTTCTCGGTCTTGGAATACCAAGAATTCGCCCGCTTCATCTCCCACGATCTTCTGCCACACCTCTTTGACGTTCTCAAGCACTGCGTCGTCGAATGCGAGATCCATGGAAGTGGGCGGGAATCGAACGACATGATCGTTGTCAGACGGTAGAGCCTCCGATCCAGATGAAGCCCGTTGCTGGTACTCAACAGACCACAGTATCGTAGGCGATGGTGTTATGTCCTGGGCAGAGAGCAACGACTCTATAGCTTTTCGAAGCAGGGCAAACCCGTCTTGATTGTGCATCGATGTCGAAGCATATAGCACACCTAAGGAATAGTCAGCAACATGAAGCAATAAGAACATGCGTTGAAAGTGTAGACGATGTGCCGTTGTATCAGGTTGTCAGAGTTATTGTCTTCAATGGTATTCAGACAATGTAGATAAGTATTCGTAATGTTTGTTCATCATAACAGCAAGAGTAAGGAGAAGAGCAAACTTACATTGACCAGAGGGACATTCGCCAGTATCGCTCGAATGCACGAAAACATGAACTGGCGGAAGCTCTTCAGCTTGAGAGTCTAATGTCAAGGAGCCGGACGGGAAGACAACGACAGCAGCGGCAGGTGCTGGTGCTTCCTCTGCGATGGGCGGGAACAGATGTGACAAAGACGACGACACAATGGTCATCGACCTGCAGTAGGTATCTTGAGACGCGGTTGACGAGTTTCCTCCTACGATCCACTTCGCAGTAACAACTTCGCCGTCTTTCAGGCGAAGCTTTGTACCGTTTTCGGTTGTCTCCGCGATGCCCTCAGTGATTGGGGCTATGCCTTTTCCAAGGACATAGACACCGCCACCTACAGCACCAGCTCGGCACGACACCTGACTGATTTCGGACAAGCCGCCCCATTTCGGGATGACGGCTCCAAAACCAGCCCCAAACACACCGATCGAACGTAGGTGCCTCGCAATTCTCGGTAGAGCGTATTCAGTAGTGGTCCGATCAGGCCCGGACGGTGAGAGTGTGAGTGCCAGCAGTGGTCCTTGCAGACTTGCTGGAACCTTGAACTGCTCTGTCAAGAAGTCCGAGAAAGGCCGCTGACGGTGCTCTTCCCACACCTCGATCTGTTCCTCATATTCGCTGATGAAGCGCAGAAACTTCATCAAAGCGCGCTTGGCCTTGAAGTCAAGGTCGTGATCCTGGAAAACATCTTCTCGACCATTTGGCACCTTCAGCAGCCTCGCATGCGACAACGAGCTTTCGCTCTGTGCACCTGTAGAGTATACCCACCATGTACCGACAGCAAGAAACTCAAGCTGACGATAAACCCTTGACGAGACAAGGCAGCCGAGGATAGATGAGCGCGCGTAGATGACCTGGGGGCTTAGAGACAGGCTGTATGCCCTTGAGAAGGACAGTGCGGGAGCGGCGTCAGCAACCTCGGGCTTGGTAATTGTAACATCGGAGAAGACCGTATCTACTGTGTCTTGGACGCGTTAGCGAGAGCCAAATCTCTCCAAGTCATCGTTGCTTACCATCTTTCATCCGCTGTGCCCACTCTTCAGCTTCTTGTAAGCTAAAGGCAGCCTCTGCACCGCCGTAGAAGTCATTCTCGTCGACATGGAGGATCTTCTTGTCCGAGCGCGACAAAGCTCTTTATGCGCTGCGTCAGTCAGATCGCGGCCGCTCTCGCCGGCAAGCAAGGCACATACAAAGCGAGAAGAGACTGCTGCAGGCCGGTGCCTACAATGAGCACGTCCCACTCGGTGTTGTCGAGAGTTTCCATGTTGGAGCTGTAGGAAAAGATTCAAATGTCGGGAGAAGATGGTAGCGCCATTTTAGCGTGGGTGACTAAGCGGGGCTGGTGACAAAATCTGTCGACCGCTGCCGAGGAGCTTTCCTTCACCATCGCGCACGCTTAGGACATCCCGGCATTATGTATGGCATGTCCGAACAGCATCTTGATCTTCACTGATCTGGACCTGTGCGCGTGAGAAGAACACCTCGTCCGGTATCTACTGCTTTGGATTTCACCTGAATTAGCGGCTCGAATGTGGCGATACATTACTTTGAGACACTCGGAAGCTTTTGACTTCATCACACGTAGCACTCCTGCACGTTAATCGTTGTTTTATTCCATTGTGATAACTCGTCTCCTCCTAACGAGAGTCATTTGCCAGCGATGTCGATCCTACCGTCGTGCCTAAACCGCATATTGACTCGCTGCGACACGCTTAAATTAGAGGGACATTGTGACGTGATGGCGATCTACTGTCGTCAGGTCTCATGCAACCCAGGAATACAATGGAGAAAGCTGAGCACATCCTCCCAGTCGCGGTCCGGCCCTGGGTGAATCTCGACGACATTTACCCCATCCTGCTTCATGGCAGCCACGATATTGTCAATAGAATTTTCGTGATCATCAAACCTCTTGTCAAGGACATCCCCCGCCCTACCACGACTCAAAAACCGCTGTCGAGCCACTGCCCGGTCAACGCACAGCAAGAGTGTCCAGGTACTACTATCAGGCTGCCATATGTCCTTCACGCTGTCCTTGAACGTCTCCCAGCGATCTACTCCCCTCGGAAATCCATCGATAAGAATTCGTAGGTTTAGTGGTACCACCCCATCGGGAAATATACGCTCCTTGACATACTTGGGTGTCACGTTTGACGGTGCCAATGTTCCTGCTTTGACGTTCGTGACGAAGTCCTCCAGCTCAGCAACCGACAGCTTGCTTTTGATACGTGCGGCATGGCCCGTTGTGTCTGAGGAGATCAGATCACGAAGTTCATCGCCGATGGAGAAGTGGTCCAGACTGAATTTATTGATGAGAGTGGTGCATAGCGTCGACTTACCGGCGCAGGGTGGGCCGAGCACGTAGATGATAAGGGGTGGGGATGACTTGCTGGACTTGGATGCTGTGCTATGCATCGGAAGATTGGCAGTTTTGTCGCTGTTCATATTTTTGGAGTGTATAGTTAAGACTATTGAGAAAGGAATTTTCTGTGGCTCATATATCAAGTAAGTACCAGAGATGATTCACAGGTTCTTTGACTTCACGCCAACGGTCTTTGACAACGCAAGCCCTCGATCCGTATGGTGTTCAAATTTCTACGCAGTTCTACCACATATCTAGTTCCCTCGTCACAATGTGAAATGTCCTAACATGATTGTCGTCAGTGAAAGTCAGCGTTAACCTCTCGCTTCACCATCGTCCTCATATGCTCGAATATCTTCTTCTCTGTCCCATACTTTATGTCCAGCGACCCATGTTTGAAGTACTTCGCCTTGCTCACTCAATACAGTCAAGTCTGCCCTCCTGCCCTCCTTCAGTATACCTCTGCCGCCTTCGCCATCAACACCCATGAAAGCAGCCACATTTTCTGTCACTGTGCCTACAGCCTCTGCGATTCCACAACCAGACCAGTTCATCAAGTTCCTCATACTCTGCTGGAGTGGAATACATCCGCCGATCAACGTATCGGTTCCTGCGATTGTTGCTCGTGTTCCGCTCTTGACTTGCTCAAAAGGGATCTGCGAGTGACCAGGGTATGTCCCGTCCTTGAGGGATGCAAGCTCGATACTATCAGTGATCAGAATTGACCGCTTCGGGTTGGAGCGATGAAGCAGAGACACGGTATTTGGATGAAGATGTTCCCCGTCCGCGATGATTGTGTACCATGGAGGTGAAATATTTCCTGCTTCTGGTAGCGATATCAATCCAGCCAGCCCAGGGGCTCTCGATGCCCAAGCTGGCATCGCATTCAGGGTATGCGTCAAGCCACTTGCTCCAGCCTTGAGCCCAGTCAATCCTTCTTCGTATGTGGCGGAGGAATGGCCCATCGCTACCTTGATACCCTGCGACGTCAGTGTCTTGATAAGTGCCGCTGAGTCAGGGAGCTCCGGTGCGACGGTCACGAGCTTGACAGTGGATTGCAGATTGGAGGATCCATAGACGGTAGAAGGGGATGTTGAACAAGAACTGAAAAGGGAGCTGTTATGGGCGCCTTTCTTGGTAGGATGTAGATATGGGCCTTCAGTGTGAGCTCCAAGAAGAGATGCTGAAGAGGCAATCTGGCGAGGCTTCAGAGAGGGAAGGATCTGGAGGACTGTCAGCAGGCTGCACATTGTGTGCACTTGACAATGTTTGAAGCACATGGCGAAGACGCTTCAGCGCGTCATATTTGTCTTACCTTGTGGAATTCATCACTCTTTACGGTAGGTATGGTTGCCCAGAATCCCGTGACACCCTGAGTCGCGTAATACCTCGCGATTTCATCTACCTTATTTGCATACATCTTCTCGTCTTCATGATGCGTGAAGTGAAAACCATTCGCTCCATTAGTATGTAATTCCAGAAAGCCGGGGGCTATGATGCTGTCTTCCAAATCGATGGCCTCGCCTCCGATGTAGCCTTCTCTTTTCAGGATGAGCCCGGTCTCATCGGAGATTACGAGATGGTCCTCGACAAGCTCGCCGTTGAGGATGTAGCGACAGTTCGTGAACAAGGTGAACCAGCCCGACATATTGCAGACCTGGCCAATAATGTGCTGGAAACTGGTAGCGGGTAACTCCCGTTACCAAGCGTGAATAGGGAGATCATGAGTCGTCCCAAGCTGGAGGGGATGATCGCCCCCGCTACGCGCTGATTGGTCGACGACGCATCGGCATGCACTTTGACGTCATCAGCCGATCACAGCGGGAAGTCGCGATGTGACGGCCAGGATGTTTATCAGAATTTCAGCCACAGTGGAGATTTTGACAGCTTCTTGTCAGCTTCTGGTCGTGGCACAGGCAAAGGCTGAGTACGCGTCGTGCGCAAGTGGTAACGCGGCTGCCCCAGTTCCAGTATCGGTCCTGCTTGCCCTACGTCATTGACTGCAATCGGCAGCCTCGCAGCCCCGCGCGCGGCATCTCTTTCATGGTTTCTGCTTTGCTTGTTCCTTGCTTTCGCTTCTCTTAAGCGGGGAGATCTTCGCTAGGCTCAACCTCTTTCAAGACATTCGTTCATCCTTCCGCAACAGTCGCAATTGCTGGGTGAGTCTCGTCGCACGTCCACACCCTCGACCTGGGCGGTCATACAGAAGGAGACATATACAGAATGGCGGAACAACAGCAGCAACATGCTCCGGGGGGACATTACTCAGGGCACAACCCGATCCCTACCGTCAGGCAGTTCGTGGAGAACTTGGATAAGGACAAGGCGGCCCGGGACAAGAAATTGGACGAACAGGCCAAGCAGCAGACGCAGCAACAGTCGCAACCACACAAGCAGCCTGAAAGAAAGGTAAAAGGTACAGAGAAGACAGTCACAGACCCTACGACTGGCAGGGAGGTCGTCATTGCCGATGTCAACAAGGACATGATAGATGAGGTCGAGAATCCGCATTTGGTCGTACCCAATGCAAACCTGGACAAGCAAACAGTATGGCACCCTTCCCGTCTCTATCACCCTTCATTAACACCTGGTAGCCAATAAAAACCGATCCCTCTCAGTCGCTCGAAGACTACAAGCACAACCAGGATGTCACAGCACCACCAGATCCAGTCGCCGAAGGCACCACGACCGACGTACCTATCCACGGTGAGAAGACAAACGTCCTCTTCCATCCGACGCCCTCGGTTAGCTACGAGCCCATGTTTGCCGCCCTCGAAACGCGAGCGAACTACCTTTGCGCGGGAATACTCATCGGGACGGTTGTCGTTGGTAAAATGTTCGGTGGTGCCCTCAAGGGCCTTATACCGCTTGGTATGTGCCTGGCATCTGGCGTATATCTTTGGATGAAGGAGGTTGTGCGCAGCGGAAGAGAGGTCGAGTGGGACAGCGAACAAGTCCGCGGCCAGATGGTACGTGTCTACTAAAAATGCCCTGCCAGAACTAACTAACCATCGTGCAGGCCTCTTTGAACTTGTTGCCAGAGTCCGTCGAGTGGATGAACACTTTGCTAGCCATCGTCTGGGGCCTCATCAACCCCGACATGTTCTCGGGTGTTGCTGACATGCTTGAGGACGTTATGCAAGCTTCCGTACCTGGTGTCATTGAAAACGTCCGCGTGGCCGAAATTAACCAGGGAAGCAACCCGTTGCGCATCCTTAGCTTACGAGCGCTTCCGGATTCACACATGGGCGATATGAAAAAATCCATCCACGAAGAGAACAAGAAGACAAAGGATCCTCAAGAAGCAGCAGCAGATGAGGAGGGTGGTGATTACTACAACCTGGAAGTTTCTTTCGCCTACCACGCCAGCCCCAGCGGAAAGCGAGTATCCGAGAGAGCAAGGAATATGCACATGCAGCTGGTATTCTACCTAGGAATTAAGGGTCTCTTCGGTGTCCCGCTGCCCATCTTTGTCGAACTGCAAGGCCTTGTTGGTACAGTCCGCCTGCGTCTGAACATGACCCCCGAACCTCCATTCTTGAAGACCTTGACTTTTACCTTGATGGGCGCGCCACAGGTGACTGCTGGATGCACGCCCATGGTGGAAAAGGGTGTGAACATTCTCAATCTTCCCCTCATCAGCAACTTTGTCAACTACGCCATCAAGGCAGCGGCCAGCATGTATGTCGCGCCGAAGTCCATGTCTATTGACATGCGAGCCATCCTTCAAGGCGACTCCGTCCAAAAAGATACCGAAGCCTTGGGCGTACTCTGGATCCGTATTCACCGTGCTGTCGGTCTGAGCAAGCAAGATCGACGTGGATCAAAGCACGGTGGTAGCGACCCTTACATAACGATCGCATTCTCGAAATACGGCAAGCCCATGTACTGCACCCGAGTTATTACTGACGACCTGAATCCAATCTGGGAAGAGACAGCAGCTGTTCTCGTTGGTCCAGAACTGATCAAGGCCAACGAGAACTTGAGTGTAGAACTCTGGGACTCCGATCGACACACCGCCGATGACATCGTCGGAAAGGTCGAAATTTCCATGCAAAAGATGATCCAGCATCCAGGCAAAATGTACCCACAGACTTCGAAGCTGGCCGGTATGGAGGCTGACAGTGAGATGCCTGGCGAACTTCACTGGGAAGTTGGTTATTTCACCAAGCCAAAGTTCAGGAAGGAGATGCGAACAGATGGCAAGAACAAATCTCTTCCAGATGAGTTAAAGGACAAGCCCGAACTACAAGACGAGAAGGGTGTCATAAACTCTGAAGAGGATGACGCTGTCATGCACACTCCACCGGATCCTCTCTGGCCTAGCGGTATCTGCAGTGTGGTATGTCATCAAATTGTGAATTTGGAGCTGGAAAACGTAAAGGGTAGTACCAACCCCAAGGGACGCGAATACGAGCCTGCAAAGCCTTACGGGGAGGGTAAAGAAGAGACTGGTGGAGACCTCCCAAACAGTTACTGCACGATTTTGTTCAACGACGAGCTAGTCTACCGAACTCGGGCAAAAGCTGTCTCATCTCAGCCAATCTTCAACGCGGGTACCGAACGATTCGTTCGTGACTGGCGGTCGGCTATCATCACGGTTACAGTGCGCGATCAGAGGAACAGGGAACATGACCCTATTCTGGGCGTGGTGCCACTGAAGCTATCTGACATTCTCGAAACATCCTCTCAAGTCACACGCTGGTATCCTCTCGATGGCGGTATCGGTTTTGGTCGCATACGAATCTCTCTATTGTTCCGCAGCATCGAGACTCGTCTACCACCTCAAATGCTTGGCTGGGACGTTGGTACCTTTGAGTTCCGGTCTCAGCGCATCCTGGCTTTGGGTTACAACCACCACCCCAAGATCAAATTGCGGACTGGCGGCAGCACCGGCAAGCTGAGTCGCACCGCTTCTCACAAGCTCCAAGAAGGTGATGGCTACTATTGGGACCTAGAGGAGAGCAATGGAAAGCACAACGTCCGACTACCAGTAAAGCACCGCTACAGGTCACCAATTGTTTTCGAATTCCATATCAACAACCATCGCAAGGCGGACGCGTACGCAGTCATCTGGCTGCAGCACTTCATAGATAACGAAGATGCGGACATCAACATCCCAATCTGGAAAACTGCTGCTCCTGCTCGACTCACGCAGAACTACATTACTGAGGAAAACTGCCATAAGGAACCGGGTCTCGACGATCTTCAGGAAGTTGGTCGCCTACAGTTCCGGGCGCGATTCAAGGCCGGAACTGACGAGTCACATGCTGCCTTTATCACCGACAATGACACCCGCGAGACATTCGAAACATGGGAGTCGTGTGTTACCGAAGGTGTGCGAAACCACAAAGTCGAGAAGGAGATCCCAGATCGCGTTCAAGAGTTGCATGAGCAGTCATTGACTACAGGTCGCGATATCTTGAAGAACGCGAGCGAAGAAGAAAAGCGCAAGTGGCTCGCAAAGGACGGGCAAGACTGGTCCGGTGCTTTCGGAGATAACCCTAAAGCCTACATGAACACCAAGCGTCAGAAGAGACGCGAACCAGGCGTCGAAGAACCCTTACACGACCGTTATCATCCATCCGATAACGAGGACAATGATGACTCTGATGATGACTATGGCGAAGACTCTTCTTCATCTGATATTGGTGTTGAAGATGCGGATACGGTTGGCAGTGCGAAAAACATGAGTGGCGGCACAGGTGGAGGTGACCAGAGCAAAACTAATGGCCAGTTGAAGTCACAGAAGACCGATTTATCGCCCACTGAGGATCATCAACCTCGCCAATCGATGTCTACAGTTCGTACAAGCACCACAGCCGAGACAGATGACACTTCATCCAGTAAGGATGTTAACAAGCAAAACAAGCGAGCCGAAGAGAGGAGACATCGTGGGCTGATGCAGTGGAAGCCCGCACGGAATGCAAAGTTTGCGAAGGACGAGGCCAAAATTGGGCTGGCTAAGCTGAAGAAGAAGGTCACTGGAGGATTGGATGGACGGCAACCTGGCGTTGAGACTGGTGAGTTACATATATTCATCCTATACAAGAGAGGCATGCTAACATTTCTCTAGAAACTGGATAAGTACGTGCGTGAGCATGGCATCAGTTCAAAGGATTTGTGAGTTGCTATGAAAGTGGTCATCGCGATGTCACAAAAAGAAAGGGTGTAATCTTGAGGGAGTCTGGAGATCTTTGCAGTACATTATGCTGCTGACTGTGAGCTTAATGATGTCACGAAGTGGATGAAGTAACCGTAGCAATCATAATAGCTAATAGAACCTTGATCCTAAGCTTGTTCATCGGTAATACCGCACCAAGTAATGGCGGTCACAGTCATGATACGTTGAGCTTGGCTGCGGCAGGACTGTCGTCACGACTAGCACACCGATATTTGGCGATCATATCAGCGGAGTGAGCACGACCCCAACATAAGCGGGCGGGAGTCCAGAAATCACAGCTACTGTAGTCATGAAACAGTGATGAAATGTATCCGAAGTACCTGCACGCAGTGCGAAGGTCGCCGGACTTACACGTCTGCCTTGCCCAGTGTCATTGCTGGCCTGAGAAGAACCACAGCACTATGCTATTATAGTATACCAGCTCGTTGGTTGACAATCGAACCATTGAATTTGGCCCTCATTCCAGGATAGCGGTCGGTCGAGTCGTTGTTCAAGGCAGGATCGACCCATTTTGCTTCAACCCCATTTACGCGCCGGCGCTTGCATGAGGCACGGTAAGCCACATAATTGCTTGACAATTGCTTACAGAACTAGACATAATTCGGGGAACTCTAGCGTTGATCAGAATGGGTCCAGGTCCAGTTTCTCGGCTGCGCCGCATGGCGGGCGCTTAGAGCTGAAGGATGACGGACGGGACGTTTTATTCTTTACGCCTTGCTCACCTGCCCAATTTGCGTGCCTTGGATGTTGGGTGTTTACAAGTGAGACATGCGAATAGACTTCATATCGTAATCTGACTAGATCATGGTGAGTTGTGCCGGTCGTTTCGCGGCATCCTTCTGTGGGACGGCCTCCGCATATGGCGGTCTTAGGCACTGCAAGTCATGGTAAGGCTGCATGGAGACTACCGATGATTAAACGCTTGGAGTTTTCTATCGTTGCATCTGTGCGGTCCACGGGGTGCCTAAACCCTCAAGGCTCAGATTACTAGGTCACTAGCTGGGTCGCTCTCAGTCACATCAAGCTAAAGACCATAGCATAAGAAATATTGTGGACTTGCTGTTGAGTGTTGTGTATCAATCCAGATTGACGAGACGAGATTGAAGATCGTGTTGGCCGCGTCAAATATGCGTTTATTCGGTTAACCTGCATATGCATGCCCGGTTGTTGGGGAGCAAGTGACCGTTTTTCTTGCACCTGCATGCATACGCCTACGGTCACATGTTTCCAGCACACACCTCATACTTCGGAAGAGATTGCCTCATTAGCTGGGGCAGGTTAGTCTACAGCTACCGATGCTGGAATATTCCACCCAGTGGCTCTTTGTCCGGTAGCGCCAGCCATGGTAACACCATACCCATGACATGGTACATGATGACCTAGTTCCCTTCAATTGTTGGCCTCGATAATATACCTGAGAAATGTCTACACAGCTGCGAAGCTTCTTGGCTCAGAGTATCGACGGCACAGTCGCACGCCATTTCCAGCCGTGTGTGACGTGAAGATGTATTCTCCTATTCGCCGCTTTCCGGAAAAATAGGTTGAAAGATGATCAAGGTGCCTTTTGGTGTGTGCGTAAGGCTCAGCGTGGTCGCAGAAGAGGTCGTTGCGGTAGAAAAACGTGCCTGAACCCTGCCAAAGCCCGGGCATTCAACAAATGTTGGGTCCGGTAGTATGTGTTGCTTTTCTCTGTGCTTATCTCCGAATCTGCGATAGTGTGATTGTTGCGTCGCAAAGAAGACCAGCAGCATATGTACTGGCAAGGCTTGAGTCTAACGATTGTACTATTCTGATAATTGACATGCGCAGTACATCAGCCACTGCCTCTACTATCTTTCTTGAAACGTTGAAATGTGATGTGAACATCGATCTCCCTATCTCAGTAGTGTTAGACTTAGTACTGTAGATCCTGTTAGTACGACGTCACTGCCCGGATGCTTGGACAATGATCACACTACACTTGACCGGTTACGAGCATTCGACAAACCAGGTAGCCGTTGGAAACCTACTGCGCTAATGACTCAATGAGAGTGGCATTTGCTGATGCGGGGACTAGGAATTCATGGGGTCCTTCATGAGCTAGAAGACCCACTGTGCGTTACCAATAATCCGGCATGCCACGTTTCTGCGCGCTTAATGTCGTCTGCTTGAGATCGGCGTAGATCTTGGTTTTTTCTTTTGCCGCCTGCTTAGCTACCGTTTTTTTCGTTCAATGGTCAATGACAGGCTCCTCAAAGACCCTCAACCAGAGCAAATGAGAGATCATTTGCCCAATGTGACTAGATTCTGGGCGTGAAACAAGGCTAGCTCATACTTTTGGCGTCTTTGTCATGGTCTTGCGCTACGGAGTGTGGCAAGCCCTTCCGGATTCAGGATAATTCACCCATGATTCGTTGAAGCATCACCTATCCAACATGAAGACGACGAATCATGCGCTGGCCCCTCATGGAGGCCCACTTTCCCTGCAGCAATGTGAACGTGCTGGCATGGAATTGGTACGTTCCATCGTGAGCAGCTGTTGGCAATCGACCAAAAAGTTGACCGCTTCGTAAATGTCACTTCTCTATGCTGATAGCGTAGTTGACAGATCATTTCAAACATGGTGGCGGGTCTCAAGAGCGCAGAAGGGGAGATATGGGCTCACCATGGTGTATGCGCGGGACTGAGACATTCCTTTATGCCTGTTACACGGGCCGGCAACAGCATACGGTCTTCCAAGCATGGTCAGCACTGAGGACTGTGGTGACTGTCCGGCTTCACCGGCTTCTCGACTTACTCGTTTCGAGATTTTAGCCAGAGTGATTGGGCGCCGCTTCCGTCGCAGTGGTGTAGTCCAAACAAAGGGAGCGGATTTTCTTCGGTTGCTGCCCCACCTGGTCATGCTGCGATTATCGTCGATCAATTACGGCTGATGAGGGACCGGCTAAGGCGCTGATTAACGTGGGTTCTGGTGTTGGGGGTCCACCTCTCGCCGCTCTTGACAATTCTCGTGCCATCTGCCGTTTCTAGAAGTGGGCACCCGCATATACTTTCAGCCATGTGAGATCAGGCTCGGTCCGTTGTGTTGGAGGCGTGGACAACTGAAGCGAGAGAAAGAAGTAGTCGCAATGTGTCTAAGTCGTTTTGGACTGCTGCCGCTTTGACGTCAGATCCTTCCACCACAAGCGACGCCTTCCCCACTCAAATGGGAGCAAGACGTAGAATTGGATATGAGTCGTGAACATGGGGTGCTAAGCAAATTGTCGATAGTTTGAAGCGAATCTCCTGCATCATGGTGAGTCCATCCAGCGGTTGGGTGAATGCCGTCTCCAGCATGCAGAGTGGGCAAGAGAAACATGCGCAACCAACTTCTATTCCATTAAAAATTTGCCTCAAATCAAGTATCGCAGTACATTCAAGAAATCGCAGCTTGAACCAAGGGATACCGAAGTAAATCCCGACTATCACCCAACAAAAAGCTTCAATGTGCCCTCCAAAAGTGACCAAAAGTGACAGAGACGCATCCTCCAAGTGTACGGATACTAGTGCTCAAGATGCTTCCCTTTCATCGCTGGCGGGGTGCACACTGATGAGATAGTTAGCGCAGTGCCAAACTGTGAAACTGACGGACTCACCATGCAATGGGCGCACAATCGACCCTTTTGGTCGACGAAAGTGTAGTTCTGTGGATGACCTTCTTGCTGCCAGTTATCGCACGGATATCTGTTGTAGCCACCACCTGTTGCGCCGGTAGGCCTGCCGCCAGTAGAAGATTGTTGGGGTTGGTTTTGGGAAGGCATTGTAGTGACTGAACAGAGAATGTAGAGACGATTGTAAACTGTTGTTGAACTCGTTTGACTGTATGATGCAGGTATGGGGAGACTGTGGCTGCTCTGTGGTTATATACTTCGCATCGAAGATACTGTGCACTTTATAGTTGCACAAGATATCTTTCACCATCGAACCTTTCTATGCGGTTTCCGCGCCTCAATCAAAGATCACTAGACAGAGCAACATTAGCTGGGTAGATTTCGCCCCTACCGAGAGCGGTCACATTGCATTGATGTTCGGGCCCGGGAGGTGGCCGTCAGGCAGTCTTGTGAGAACAGCGAATACGCCACACGGCACCATGAACGCCTCATTAGAACGGAGCGTCAGAAGGAAACCACCTCAACTGTGCCTCCGCCACGCTAGTATAGAAATCCCGGAGCCGCTCTGACAACATTCATTTTCCCGCAATACCTATCGTGCGATGCCTATTCCGCTCTGCACTTCGACTCGGCACAGCCGAGCCGGCCCTTTTGGCAAGCGCCCCACACATCGATTACATATTGCAACAACATCGGACAGCCTGAGGCATCGAATATCGGGTCCACATCAGTAGGTCTACAAGAAAAAGGTTACGTATTTCGCTCCGAGCGTTTTCGCATGTCTTACAACAGACCCACACATATAGCCTCCCCTGGAAGCAACAGTGCTACCTGTCGAGTGCTTGCCGTCCAACAAGGCGCTAATGGTAAGTGGATTAGCTCCTGAGGATTCCTCAACGTCTGTATAGGCCGCTGATCAATATTGCTACATCATAGGGTGCTCAACCGATGCCAGGCATCAACCCGAACCTCCCATAGCCGGCGCGTCGTTGCGCCTACACCCTGCTAATGATTCTGCAGCGGGTCAACGGCTGATCGTGAACAACACAGTATACGGCCCGATATTCAGGATGAGACATGCAAGCTGGCTCACCGGAAAGAGCTGAGGACTGGTGCCGCATTATCGAACATGAGGCCGGTTGTACTATCATCAAGCAGTACGTGCATCGAGAGCGTGTTGAGCCATTGTAGGATTTCCTCGGCATTACTGATCATGGCCTCTCTAGTCGTATCTTGGACCACTTCAGTCGCCATTGTAAATCTGCTTCCCAGTCAAGTAGCCAACAGCCCAAGCCTATGAAACGATCGGGTGAACACCATGTTAATCACGCCTAGACCAAAAGCGAGGATATCTAACTGCTACTATTGAAGACTGCGTAAGATGTGCAGGAAGTGAAGCACACAAGTGGCGTGAGGAAAGCCCTGCCAGTGGGCAAGTTCCCAAGCCGCTGACGCCGAACTTGGAGTACACATGCTAGAGAAGGAATCATATCATGATTCTGAGCTCCGTGAAGCAGACTCATCCTGGTAGGTATTCTGGATGAGCATCCACGAGCCAGTAGAAATGCCACTCAAATCAGGTGACTCCTGCGCTCGGAGCTGCGATACCGATCCGACCACTGGCGGGATCATGGAACAAACTAGCAAACATAACAAGCAGCTCTATCACAGGGTGCAGAGCCACTTCAGAAACTCCATACTGTGTTTTCTGTCTCGTTTTGTTTCCTAGCCGTGCATCTAACGCATAAACGCGCTTCAAGCAATCGCCTCCACGACTGTGCCGCATCACTTGCTCGCTGCGACGACCACATTCACCAGCCGCACCTTTGGCCAACCACACAACTATCGATGAATTACTTGAAATTGGTCGTAGAAGAGGAGCTATGCTTGACTGAGAACAATACAGCATTAATCACCAGGACAGGAGCGACTTGAAACTGAAGAAGCATCGCTACATTTGGGAATACAAGCAAGACGGTTTCCCGAAGAAGAGCTGAAAGGGCAGGGACAGGAACACTGCTGTGTATTACAGGCGTAAGCCATCTGATCTAGGCCGTGATCTTGGCATCCTTCCTCTCGCACTCACCTTCCCTGTCGCCGAACTCACACCATTTACAGTGTCTTGGCAACTGCTCCTCCAAGGATTAACCTCGCAAAGGCCTCTCTCTCAGCATGTTGTCACACTAGTCAGTATCAATTCAAACGGAGGAATTACCATCGTTGATATAAAAGTACTAGTACGAAGCAAACGCAGCTTGAGCAACGCCTCCACAAGCTCAGCGAGTGATCTCCAGATGACCAAAAAACGTTTTTGGAAGATTGTCTCACTATATGGGGAACGAAGACAACACCCTGTTACCTGAAGATCTAGGCGTCCATTGGCGTCAAGCATGATAGGTGTATACCTTGAATGTGAGGCGAATCACAACCCCAACGATAGTAGTGGCGAATATGGGAACGTGGTCACATTATCCTCCTGTTATCATACGCTATGCGACAGCATTCTGCTCGCATTAATTACCCAAAACATTCTTAGTCGTTCCACATTCCTTGACATTGGCTGGTCTAGATAACGCCATCGCTCAATGGCATTTTGTATTGAACGATGTGGTCCTCCTAATTGTACGCCGCCACTCTGTCACCAACATCCAGCATGACTCCGCCGCCGTCTTCAGCGTCGAAGAACTCGTCATCACTTTCGTCTTCGTCAAGTTCTGTAGGCGCGTCGCCCACACCTTCACTTTCGAGTAGCGCGATAACCTTCCAGGCAGCGATAGTCTCAGCCTGCAATCTCTTGACTCCCTCGACGCTCCCTCCGACATCTTTCCCACCAATGCGAACCTGAACTCTATACCCTCGCTCAGAACCTTGTGTCTCGTTCTTGTTACCTTCTTCGTCGCTCGGAATACGAACGTACTTGATACCCTTGTTAGCAGCAAGGGTATTGATCCGCTCTTTCGGATGCAAGCAGTCTACACCGTCGCGCAAGATACGTTCGAGACATGGCAAGATACCAAGACGATGGACGAAATCTTCGCAGACAGATATAGAGCCATGAGAATCGATATAGAGGGCGCCGATAGCACTCTCGACTATATCGGAAAGGAACTTGGGTGGATCAGTGAGTGAAAGGGCATGCCACGGGAAGCGGTTGTCCTGCGCTAGAGCGGCAGCGATGAAACCCCGTGTCTCGGCATGTTTTTGTAAAGCTATAGTCCTCGCAGCGATAAGTTCCGCACTCGATGATCGAAGGAACTGCCATAAAGCTCTCTGATGTATCTCTGGCTGGAGGGTCGCCTTGTTTGTCAACTCCTCTGCTACTGTAGTCTCGAACATGCAGTAAGACAGAAATGCAGCATTGACCATTGCCGTTCGGACACCATGCATCTTCCAATGTGGAAGGCTTGGTTTGTGAGCATAGAGCCGCTTTGAAATGATGTAGTCGAGCACTGCGTCCCCCAGAAACTCGAAACGCTCGTAAGAGCAATGGACGTTAGGGCCCCGGAACGTGGGATGCGTGAGTGATTCAAGTAGAAGTTCTTTCTTGTTGAACGTATGACCTAACAGCTGCTCAAGCAACACCAAGTTCGCTACTTTGTCTTGAGAAGAAGCTGCTTCATAGAGTATCTCATTTGCCTTTGGAACAGGCGTCCATTTCTCAAGCGGTAGGAGAGCTTTCATGCACACAAAAGCTTTTGAAAACCCACCAACAAGGTATGAAGCTCCGATGAGTGATTCTATAACGTCGGCGATCAGTTTTGACGACTTCTCCTCCTTGACTGGCGGCGCGGTTCCAGTGAGTGTCTGACCAATGTATCGTGGTTTCCACTTAGCACCTGTGAAACGCTTGTAGAAGATGAACTTGTCGAGACCTGCAGCTACTGTGGCCCGTGCTAGATATCCGTTACTGACAAGCTTTCCTTTCTTCCCCGTTAGCATACCCTCTGGCATGAGCAGATTTGCAGCCATCACATGAAGAGAAGCCATAAACTTCAAGATGCAGTCTCCGAGAAACTCCATCCTTTGGTAGTTGTTGCATCCATCGACTGCGGATGAGGTGAGTGCTGTGATGATGATTGGGAGGTCTGATGCTTCGAATTCGGCTGGCTTTAGTAACGTCGTTCTAAGCGTATCCGCGATCATGTATACCTCAAGTCTGTGTAGGATTGATGGAAACAGTAAAGCAAAGATGGCAAATCTGGCAGGAAGATTCTCGACGATACATGTCGAAGCTAAAAGACTTTCGACCTTGGTGTACGCGTCGTTCGTGTCCGCGCTTTGGTAGACAACATGTAAGAAGTCTCGACGCTTAGGCAACCGCACAGCTCGTAGCAAAGTTTCGTATCCTCCCGAAAAATCTGGAGAATCTGATGGCGTGATAGCCATAGGCATGAATTTCCGAGCGTCGCCTTGCTGCATAGTCAAACCCCAGCTTGCTATGTTGACATTTCCTTGAATCAGAAGTCTGGGTGCTGATTGTTGGCCGTTTGTCGTCGCATGCCATTCATGGAGTTCACTCTCGGTCATCATGTAACCTGATGAATCGCACGGAGCAAGTAGACAGAGGAAGTCGTCAACTCCTTCTTTGATGTGAACTCCAAAGACTGAGTGCAAGATCTTCCACGTGATAGAGCGCAGCAGACCAATATCTATGTCGGCCAGTGATGTACCATATAGACAAGAGCTCGTAACTGTGTACCGCTTGGATTCGTTCCAATGTAGTAACATATCAGGGACTTCGTACATGGCGACAGGAGTCAGCAGTATGATACGTATCGGCTCCTCATCTGGCGCCTTTACCTCAAGCAGGGTACGGTACCATATATCGGGTTCATGTTGATGAGACTGTGCGACACTTAACCAAGGATCGAGAGTTAGGGCAACGGGCACAACGGATGGGCGATCGTCCCGGATCTGGTATTGTGCTGCGTCGTCTTCTTCGTCTTGTACAGGGAGAAGATTTTCGTTCACCAATCCGTGCAAATACAAAGCCTTATATGCTCCAAAGGCAGCATCTTTTTGAGCCATGCGCTCTGTCCTCCAGGTCTCCAAGCTTTTGGTTTTCCTCACTTTGGGATCAACTGAGAGCGGCAATGTGATCTCAGCGGTGATCTGGCCGCGGTCGTTTGTAAACTCGACTTCTGGTCGCGTATCGGCGTAAGCGCTACCCCCAAGACGAGCGCAGAAATGATGGAGGTGTTGAGAGGCGTTATCCAGAGTTAGCAGAGCGCTGTTTTTGTTAGTAAATAGATAATCAGGGTGAGTTGGTTTTAATGGCTGGATGCTAGAGCAAACACGACCCAGAAGAATCTCCACTCACCCAGTATTTGGAACCCTGAAGTACCGCTCTCCGACCTCGTCTATATGTTCCGCTTCCTGCGCTGCCTGCACTCGACGCTTATCATCCTCATATGCTTTCCTCATTTCAGCCTCAAGCGACTGCCAGGACGTCGAGGACCGTGCCTCTCCAGTATCGGGCACGAAAATCAGATAACGCGATTCTTGTTTCCTTGCTCTTCCTCGTCGTTGAACGAAGCTTTTCAGATTCTTGGGTCTCTCGAAACACACAACGAGATGACAACTGGATACATCGATACCTTCTTCCAGTACCGTTGTGGCTAGAACAAGGTTGATGATACCAGCGCGAAAGTCATCGAGTGTGGTTTGCTGATTCTTAGGTTCTGCCAAAGCAGATATGTTTGCCTTTTGTTTGGACGACTTCGACGAGCCGACAAATGTCCCTACCCGTAGCAGATCTTTGGTATGTGGGTGGCATGCTAGTATCTCTGCGAGTGATGCTACCCAGACCCGCTGCTCGATAAACACAAGGCCGGTAAAACCTGGGGTACCATTGGCTTCAGCTACTAAAGTATCGACAAGCTTGTTGACTTTGTGAGACGAATTCTCAATCATGGTAGCAGGTATGGGTGAAGGACTTTGGAGGGGAAGTGCCCGGAATATTTCCAAGAGATATTGCTTCTCGGTGGCAGTCAGGTCCAGCAGCTGCTGGTCTGAACCGCGGGTCATGTTGTCGAACTTGGCTATGCATTGATGTAAGTAGTACTCCATAGCAGAGACCCCAAGTTCTTTGGCCATCGCCTCAGCTTTTGATACCAACTGTTTCAATTGATCGTAGCAATAAGTCTTCTGACTATTCCACAATTTGGTCAATTGGCGAGAAACATCGAAACCACGCTTTTGTTGGTCCAGCAATGCGATCACGTACGGATCTTTCGCAAGATCATACGTGCGGTATACATGCTGCAACGCAAGGAGCAGGTGAGAATGCTCTTGACCCGAGGCGTCCGAAGAGTAAGTGATTTGCAGTAGCTGAGGTCTATGCGCATACCGCATCAGCTCGGACCTGTGTAGCTTTGGTGTCTTTATGGCCGCATGCAGGTTCTGTTCAATTTGCCTACAGATATTAGGGGGAGAAAACCTGTTCTACCAAGTCGAACTTACTGAAGCCCTTCTGCGCTAGCCGCTGCTTTCATGACAGGGCTTGCGCTCAAGCCAAGAACTTTAGGTAGTGAGCTGTCTCCATTCTTCAATTGAGGCAAGTAGAAATCGGACATTATACTAGTACTGTTAGTTCCTTCTGCTCATTAGATTTTTGGTATAAAATGAAGGACCCTACAGGTGAGCTGGGTGTTTCAATGTGCAATGGTGTGCTACAGGACTTTAGTACTAAGATGTTGTTGTGTTAACGCGACGAACTGACCCTCGTCGAAAATTAGCAAAGCCAGCTTGCTCAACTTGACAAAACCATGCGTGAGGGCGTCAAGGAGTACCCTGAGCACGTATGAGTGGGTGCGCGTGGAGTCTGTTGCGCTCAACCTGGGGGCTTACGCGTGTGTTGAGATGACCACGCGAACATTGAAAAGTACTCGGTCCCACTCTGCCTGGGTCGTCCACAGCTCAACATCATCTCTCCCACAAAGTAGCTGGTGTCCGACCCCAGGTATATTAGATTGAAAGGCATCATATTGCTGCTCGCAGAGTGCAACTGTTGGCGCAAGAAACCAGATAACCTGAAGGAGGCGTGTGAGATCAAGTCTAGCGTGGGGATCTAGCGGCAGGTATAGGTATCCGTACCTGGCCGGGTTCGCACGTTTCCAACTCCGCTCGTGTTCGTTCGATGGCTCTGCGAACTTGTCAGTATGGTCCCGTCATGGCAGAACATGCAAACCTACATATGCGTCTTTCCCGAGCCTGTGTCCATGACGACAATGACGTTGTCTTTCATGCTCTCTGCAACCATCTCAGCCTGATAGCCTCGCAGCTGAAATGTCTCACTGGAAGCAGTCGGAATGACTCCACCATAGTTGTCATCTTGCATTGGCGAATCCATTCGTATTCTAAAAAAAAACGCGACGCAAGCAAAGAATGTGTAGAAGTGGTAACCTTTGGTGTTGGGACTTGAGGTCCAAGGGTGGCAGCGTGCTAGCCTACCCGAGTAGCTGTGTTGGCTGGCGGCGGATATGCAGAAGACCAGAACCATGCACAAAGTCCTGGCTGTTGTCTTTACTGCATGAATAACCCCATTAGATTTGACCGAAACGCGCAACACCCAATGACTGCAATATGAGTTCAAGCATTGGGCATCTCAAGACATCATTTTCGTAAATGCTACATAAGTCGCTTCATGCCTTTGGCGCCGAGTTCATTTATTTCGACCCAGTGCAGGACGGTGCTGCATCATAACCCTCTACAAGTTCGTAAGGTAGTCCTCAACCTCGGACGGGCTCAGCTTCCTGAACCGTGGTCCCACAGCGCCTTCAACACCCTCAACGCCAAGGAGCCTCTCCTCTGGCGGTCCGACGATACCAATCTCGACGGTCTCTCCATTCATCTCTCCTTCTATGGTCTCCTTGAGTGTGAGCAGAGCAATGTGGATAGCGTCCTCAAGCTCGAGACCGTCAGTGTATCGCTTCTCCAAGAAGGTCTTGGCGCTTGTCGCGCTCTTTCCGATCGCTGTCGCCTTCCATGGGAAATAACTGCCGCTGGGGTCGACCTGGTACAGACTGGGTCCGCCCTTGAGGATGCCACCAGTCTTGCCGCTGACCTTCTTCTTCTCCTCGCTCGTCTGCTCTTCGCTCTTGCCTTCAGCCTCAGGCTCGATACCGTCGTCCCATCCTGCGATCAGCAGACTAACACCATACGGTCGAACACCACCAGACTGTGTAGCCTCCTGCATCACTCGCGCCACGTCCTGGACTAATATCCTCGTGGGTGGGTATTCGTTGTAGACGCGCTTGTAGCCAGTATGTGAGACCTTGCGGGCCTTGTCGACGAGAACGCGGTAGTCAGGGCCCATGCCCGAGTAGACCATACCGATGTTGGGTGTTATGAGGCTAATTTTTGATGACGATTGCGAGTCGATGAGCGGCGATGACGACTTCTTCTCGGTTGCGAGGACAATGCCGTTGGTTGCTGCAAATTCCAGTCAGCACTGTTGGAAGCCAATGAGCGGAGTGACGTACCTTTGATTCCTAGTGAAGTAACACCCTGGTTGACGGCATTCAAGGCATACTCTATTCATGTGTTAGATGTTGTCTGCTCCGGTACGACGGGACTCGTAAGATTTCCAGGGCGCATACCGATCTGTACCAGCTTTCCGCTATATGAACGTTAGCAAACATATCGTGTGTAATCGAGACCGCAGTGTTTACCTGGGAGAGAAAGTGGTGAGGGAGAACGAGTATCTGTCCGCCATGGTGACTGCTTGACAGGATCGAGAGGTGGTATGTGAGGAAGGGTGTAGTCGGCGGCAGGGAGAGGTTCAGTGGGGTTGATAGACGACGCGGGTTACTGGAGGCGATCTGCTAGAGCTCCAGGCTACCCAGAGCTTCGTCGCCGACGGCGCCAAGACCGGCGCTCGGCCTAACTGTGCCTCCGGTCTGCTTCCAGGAAGCTGCAACTTTGATTTCTTCGACCTTCCAGAACTGCTCCTCTGAATCACCACCACGTCTACGACACCTGCATCCTGCCACCGTGTCCCTAGTGTCATACAGCAAAGGCGGCTGTGGCGGAACATGATCCGCACTACCGAGACACTTAAGTTGGCGAATGTCTTCCCCGCGACTTCCTGATTGATCGCCTTGTCATCTTATGCTTACCCACATACTTCTTTACTGGTAAGAGCTGCATTAACTTCTACCTTGTACCTTTACAGCATTTCGATCCGCCATGTCTTCGTCTTCTGGATTCCAGGCTATGCCGGGTTGGTACTGGCCTGATGACGCGCCGAAGACGGAGCCCTCCCAGCCATCACCTTCAGGCACCTCCAGTACCAGCGACAACGCTTCGTCGCAATCGCGCAGCTCTAGACGTACTCACTGGCCGCCGCGACAATGCAGGATATGTCTCGAGACGGTTCAGCCAACATTCAATGTTCCCTCACAAAGCCTTCCCGGCTTCTTACAGTCTTCCAATGTGGTTTACGAAGACGAAAGCGGTCGCCTGATCCGTCCATGTATGTGCAAAGGTTCATCCAAGTATGTTCATGAGGCTTGTCTACAGGCCTGGAGGCATGCAGACCCTAGCTATGGACGTAGGAACTACTGGCAATGCCCTACTTGTGGCTTCAAATACCGACTTGCGCGTCTTGGAGTTGGGCGCTTCATAGGTAGCATTGGTACGTTTTTGTCATTATATCTCCTCTTTTTACGATAACTAACACGTTGCAGGTGCTCAGGTTGGTTTGACTGCCATCATATTAATTTCCATCATCTTCGTCCTTGGTTTCGTTGCCGATCCTATCATAAACCTGTATCTGGATCCATGGAGCTTCTTGTCCCCTTTCTCAGGATCTGATTACTCGTACTACTATGAGGACGAAGAGTCAGCCACTTGGTATGAGCACTTTGCGAAAGGCTTTGCCAGCATGGGTGTGCTAGGTTTCTTGAAAGTTCTCATCGCTAGTCCGCTCTCCTATTTCAGAATTGGAGGAGGCCGAGGTCGAACGACTGGTCGAGACCGATATGAGCAGGTTAGCTGGATCATTATCCTGATAGGCGTGGGCACATTTCTAGCGGTATGTGAAGGAACCGCTTCCATCATAATCATTCACTGATAGTATCTAGGCAATCTACAAAGGAGTTCGTGTATGGAGTCGCCGTACGCTTGAAAAAGCTGGCGAACGTGTCATGGATGTTCAAGGCGATAATGACGACGATGATGAATAGCTTCGGCTGAAATGGAGACGGTTCATCGAGCAGTTGCTTCCAGTATCTCTTCACTCAACACTTGGTCAAGCACTTTCCAACGTCCGCACTTTCTTAAATTGCCACAAGTTATTCCTCAATACTGTGTCGATTAGTCTACGTGCGAAGATCAAACCAGCCCGCGACCTCCATATCGGCATTGCGCGTTTTGTGCTCGCCGGCTTTGTGGAACGTGGCGCTACCCACCTTTGGCACTCATTCTGTTCCATCTCGCCCGCTCTACCCTCGTGGGGTCCCTCTAGTTTCTTCCGTCAAAAGAAGAAGCAAACAGGGGCCTGGAGCACCCTTTGTGGCATGAACGACATCAGGCCTCTGGTACATCTTCATTCATCACTTGTGAACGTAGAGGACTAAACAATTGCATGACAGCTTGTAAAGAATTATTATCGTGAATCACAAACGAGATTAAACGCCACCATGGTCACTGCTAGTGACACTACCATAAAACCCAAATAACGCCGCAGGTGTATACCCCGCAAAAAGGTGCTGCAAAGCTTGTCCATCTAAAGTGATGATGCTTGCCTCGCAATACCGTATATGTCCAACCAGTCCCAACCGATCCCAAGAACAAACGAAAACCGTACAATACAATATATATAGGCCCAGGGTATCAATGTAGAATATTAAAAGCCACTTC
>Ga0058698_10000302_pt1 | contig 28546 bp, 30 predicted proteins | sample AgamicAsSfe_FD_67288 | JGI IMG/M metagenome (GOLD analysis project Ga0058698, IMG submission 67288) | Agave microbial communities from Guanajuato, Mexico - As.Sf.e | ecosystem: Host-associated > Plants > Phyllosphere > Phylloplane/Leaf | place: Guanajuato, Mexico | collected 2012-05-30
TCCAGCGCATCCGCCTCCTTCCTCAACACATCCGCCCTAAACCTCCTGAACGCATTCTCGATCCTCCTCCGACTTTCCACATCCCCACTGATCCTGCTCTTCGCCCTCGCCGCGCCCGCCAACATCCCCAATTCACCGAAGATGAACACACCGCCCAGCGAGAACAAGGTGAAGGTGAAGAAATCGGACAGTTTGGAGGGGCCCGTCAGAGGCGTGATGTCGGGAATGGCTTCGGTGCGGCCGTCGGCGAATTGAATGTGTGTGGGCTTCTCGGCTGTGCGGCTGGAGGGGGAAGGAGGAGGGGGTATTAGTATGGGATGAAGCGGGGCATGCGGAGGGTGAGCTTCTTCGCTAGACTCAGAGGGACGTGTGGGACTTACAATGCGGTGAACATGCGCTGACGAGCGGATCTGACTCGGAACGCGAGGAGGAGACCAAGGCCGAGTCCCACGCCTGAACCGATGGCGGACCAGGTTGAGAAGGCCTGGGCTGCAGACTGTAGGGCGGTGCGGTCGTTGTCTTGGAGACTGGGGGAAAAGATCAGCAAGATTGGGAGGTAAAGAGGAAAGAGTAGCAGTTTACTCATGCTTGTAGTGTTCTTCGGCTAGGTTGGCAAGCTCTGTGCCTGCATTCCTGCGGAGGACGGCGAAGGCGTCTTGGGCTGACATGTTACTGGGGACGGTGTGAAGTAGATGTAACAAGGTGTCTTAGGTTATAGACGTGGTTTCTTGTTTAGTGTAGCTTCTAGATGGTCGAATCGCGGAAGCACGCGGCCAAGAAAGTCGAGAAGTTGAGCTTCAGGCACGAGACTGGACGTCAGCTGTCGGAGTTCGACCCGATGTATCTATACAGCCGAGGTAAGAAGGCACGATAAACACCTCTAGGTAGAGGGGCACCATACTTACATAGTTCTAAGTACCACGTAGAGTCGAAAGTACTCTATTGACCATCACCATCATGCCGTCCACCGCCGCAACTCATGTCTTCACCCTCCCCATCCCAGCTCTCCACTCCTCTGATACCACCTCCTCCACAGTCCACACCTTCAGCTGCACAACCCACCTGCACAACCCCCTCATCTACATCCTGACCTTCACCTCCCCACCCGACAACCGCCTCACCACCCCCTTCCTCCGCACCTTCCTCCACGCCCTGCGCATCCTCTCCCTCCGCCACCCGCCCGGCCTCCTAGTAACCACCTCCTCAATCCCCAAATTCTACTCCAACGGCCTCGATCTCGAGCATGTAGCCTCGACGCCCGAGTTCCGGCAAACATTAAACGCCGTCTTCCTCGCGCTGCTTAGCTTTCCCATGCCGACGCTGGCGCTGCTGAACGGGCATGCGTTTGCGGGTGGAGCGCTACTGGCAATGCATCATGATTACAGGATCATGAACCCCACGAAGGGGTATTTCTGTCTCAATGAGATTGACTTTGGCATGTTGATTGGGACGCCGTTGTTGAGTATCGTGCGGCAGAAGCTGAGGCCGCAGGCGTTCCGGGCTCTGGTGCTGGAGGGTAGACGGTATACTGGGCCTGCGGCGGTGGAGGATGGGTTGGTGGATGCTGTGGGAGGACTGGAGGAAGCGGTGGCGTATGCGGGAAGGGAGAAAGGGAGGGAACTGTGGACGAAGGGGAAGAGCGGAATCATTGCGAAGATGAGGGAGGAGATGTATAGGGTTAGTGTGGAGGCTATGCGGGATACCACGGCGACGGATGTATGGAGAGAGGGGCTGGAAGGAGATAAAGCGGAGGAGAGACGGGTGGCTGAGAGTATGGTATCGCAATGGGAGAAGACTGGGAAAGATGCAAAAGCGAAGTTGTGATGTTGGTGTCAAGAAGTCGTAATCATCATACATTCATAACCACTTTGAATAGGCCCATCTCATCCGATCTGCCACTCTAATTTGTCTCCCAACTCCACTCATCCTGTCTAGCAGGTCTGCAAAGTCCTCCTTGAACTGCCCAAAGGTCTGTTTGGGGAAGTTCCGTGCTGCAATGTCCCGCAGTGATATTGCTTCCACTGCAAGTAAACCGTATTCGCGAGAGTCGAGGAAGCCAGCATTGGGTTGAGGTGAGGATGTGAGGATACGGTCGATGTTGCTATTTGTCCATCAGCCGTGCTCATGGTGCTCAATGGCATGTACATGACTTACCGAAGGATCTGATAGGCTTGGGACTGCTTTTGTCCACGTCGTGATTTTCGCCTGCTGTCTGGAATACTTGACAACCACCGGAATACGCCAAATGTGACAAGCAAGCCAGGTGTCAAGCCTACGAAGCCGAACACAAGCTCCTGGCTCTTCAGTAAAGAGTCGATGCCGCCCATTGCGACCTCAACATCGACCTTCGTCTTCTGTACTTGTATCAACAGTGCTCGAGAAAGGCTCCCCATGACTCCATTGTAGATTGGACTTTGCATTTCCTTCTCGTACACTCTCAGGACAGGCGTCAGGTCCCCCTCCTGGATCCCTTTACGAATCGTTTCGAGCTGTTGTGGTGCTAGTGGAGCCTTCCCTTCTGGAGGATTGTCTCTTGCGAAGTCCAAGACCATACGTTCTAGCGAAGCACGATCACCCTCAAGACTGCGCTTTGACATTATGGAGACTTCGCTGTTTTCGTCATGTCGAATGGTGCCGATCACTTTTCTCACGGGCTCAATGACCCAATTACGCCAGAAGTCGATCACTGTGCTGCCGAGTTCTCGAATCCAAGTCAAGATCTCAGCACGTCGGTTGGCAACATAGCGGAGTAGTGTACTGCCGGATACCTGCTAGAGTCAGATGATGAGCTTAGGTGGGTTAAGATATATACTTACTAACAAGATCGTGGCAGGTATCCAATACCTCACGATGATCGACGGCCGGCAGCCTCGATCGAAGGCTCCCGTAGAATGCGCCTGGAATGATGGCAGATGTTCACGGAGGAGCGTTTCGAGTCTGGACGACGCTTCTGCGGGTTTGAGCATGATTGCCAGATTGTCTGGCACATTGTTTTGGTTAAAAGGCTGATGATACTCCTCGAATGGATCATCGTGGAGTATGGCAGCGACTTCTGCTTCGAAATCGTCCTGTTCGTGTTGAGGCTTGGTGGCAGCATTGAGCACGGCGTCTATTACAGATATACTCTTGAGGATGGAATTCTTCCACTTGTGTCGATGTGTAGCAGTCTTGTAGGAGCCATGATCGGAAGCATGTAGACTGTGACAGATATGAGTGCAGTTCATACTAGAAGTCATGACGTGACCCACGTTTCGTCATTGAAAGCATTGCTTAGTAGGTAGCCAATGCCACTCGCATTTTGCATCTTAGCCTGTTCCAGATGACTTCGCTTCTCGCGGACCTCCTTCTTGATCAAGGCCAGTGGAGTAGAAACTCGCTTTTGCATATCTGCAACGTTCCGATCACGTACTACGGTCTTGACCAAGTCATAGAACTGGCCCCAGCCCTCCACCATGACTGCGCCACGACGTTGCTGTACTTCACGTAGCACACTCCTTGACCAATTGTAAAGACGAAGTGGTGAAGTCTGTAGCGAATAGAGTCCCGTAAGACGATAGGAGCTAAGGACATCATTCCAATACCACAGTTCGTCACTAATAGGCACTGTCTGATGTATCAATGTCTCGAGGACTAGACCATATGTCTGAGTAGTAGCTTTTCCAAGCAACAGCCATTCGAGCTCATGTTCCATGGACGGCTCCTTAGCAGCTTCTGTAGCAATCACGTCGTCGTAGTGGTTGGTGTAGTCTCTACATGTGGAGCAATGACCGGAGAGGCGTGCTTCTTCGAGGGTTTGCAAAAGCTGGCCTCGCGTTGCCGGCGTCGCACTTGTCGAGGAAGACGCGGATATCGATTTGATTAAAGATTGAAGGTGCTGCAGACGCGGGTCTAGGGCTTTGGATTCAGCATGGCGCCCGTCGGCGGCTGCATCATCCCAGGCATGGGGATTGTTTGAGACACCATCGACCTGTTGACGGTCGAGACGGTTGTCTATAGCATGTATTTGGCTGTGTGGACGAAGTCAATGATGATGTGTAGAGTGTTGAGCGAAAGCATCTTACTCAAGCACAAAAGAAGACATTGCTAAACAGAATCAAGGATCGAAGCAAAATATCGTTATTCGTGGACGTCGTTTCTCAATCGTGGCGTCGTAAAATCCTCACCCAGGCGTGATTCAATCTCGGGGCGGCATACCAGCAACTCCCTAAGCAGGGTTATATCGTCTGGATGTCGAACAGCTGAAACAGAACTCAAACAGATAAGACCCGAGTCGTCCCGAAGTTAAGACGACCCAAAGATCAAAGACAATTGTGCACGAACGGTGCCGTGCTATTGGCTGCGATCAGTATGCATAAGGCTGCTCAATGAGCCGACGCAAACAACTTCTAGACCCCCTTCCCCCGTTATCGCCACTGGGTCCACCAAAAACACGCCAATTCTATTGCCTCCTTCGTCAGCCTCATCACCTCTTCTCCTTCACCTCGGACGCCTCAACACCTCCTCAACCTGTTCTGTCACTTCTCCCACGCCCAATTGACCTACTAGAAGCAAACTACATTCGAGCATCGTCGCAACTCCACGCTTGCGCGAGGCCCGTCTTCCTCTTCGCCGCCATGGCGTACACAACAACCATGTGAGCTTTCTTCTGAATATGTTGTGCCACTGCTGGTGCTAATCATCTGATCAGGAATCCTACCGGATTCTACAACCTGAATGCGACAGTAGACACGTATTGGGGCAATTACCACCAGATCGCATCTACAACTCCAAGTCTGAATGTTTTCGAGCGCCTCTGGGTCGCCTGGTACGCCTACATTGGAAACGATGTCCTTGCCACTGGCATCATGTCTTTCGCCATGCACGAGCTTGTCTACTTCGGCCGCTCGTTACCCTGGATCATCATGGACCAGATTCCTTCGATGAACAAGTACAAGATTCAAGGCGTACGTTATTAGCACGTCTGTCTCGCTACGCATGATGCTCATACTCTACTATAGCAAAAGATACCTACAATGCGTGAACAGTGGGAGTGCGCGAAGCTCGTCCTTCTCAGCCATTTCACCGTCGAGCTTCCGCAGATTTGGTATGTCTATCAGGTTTCCTGCTGCCTTGAGCGTGTATTAATTCATAGTAGGCTCTTCCACCCAATGGCTCAATATTTCGGACTTGCGACTGGCGTCCCATTCCCTCCTCTCTTCAAGATGGCTTACCAGATCGCCATCTTCTTCGTGCTCGAGGACACATGGCATTACTGGATGCACCGTGCCATGCACTGGGGACCTCTATACAAGAACATTCACAAGATCCACCACCAGTACTCTGCGCCATTCGGCATGGCAGCCGAGTATGCCTCTCCCATCGAAGTCATGGTCCTCGGTTTTGGCACTGTCAGTGTGCCCATCTGCTGGGCTGCTATTACTGGCGATCTTCACATCTTGACCATGTACTCCTGGATTGTTCTCCGTCTGTTCCAGGCCGTTGACGCGCATAGTGGATATGAGCTGCCATGGAGCTTGCACCACTTTTTGCCATTCTGGGCTGGTGCCGAACACCACGATGTCCACCACGAGCGCTTCATCGGCAACTACTCTAGCAGTTTCAGATGGTGGGACTACATGCTAGACACCGAGGCTGGCCCCGAGGCAGCCAAGAAGAGAAGGGAGAAGAAGCTTGCAAAGGCACGGAAGGCACAGTAGACTCATCACATTGGATAAACTGTACAGGCTATAGAGGCTCCTGGACCAGAATCATAGGGATTCAAACCATAAGAATTGCATCAGCGTGGCGTTGAGAGGGGCGAGCGGACATGGCTGGCTGGAAGTGCATTAATTGACGATAACGAAACGGAGGTTGCGCAAGCGCTGACTGAATTGACGACTTTTTCCACATCTTTTACTGCTCCAAATTGGTATCCTGACCTTGCGACTGTTGATCCTGCTCCTTCATTTGTTCAAAGATGCTGCTGATATACACCCTCCACAAAGCTCATCAGCAATACCCTCCTCGCCTCTGCACCTGACTGGGTTGTGGGGAGTAAATCAAAACTTGCTTCCCTAGGCGATATCAGTCACAAGCTGTATCCACTATCAGCGTAATACTTCCCAACACGGAGTGACCAGCATCAGTTGCAACCTGATGCGTCACCATTGGATTCAATCAAGGAATATCTAGATGAAAACCGAGGTTACAGGATGTTCGGGGCTGCTAGTGCACGTAGCAGGAAGCGCTCAAGATGCTCGGTTGTGAAGGACCTGGTAAGAGGTGGGCACTCGCTGAGACTGAGGCTGCCTTCTGCTTGGCGCTGGACGTGAGCACTACCTCTGCTATGGGTATTGACACTGTCGCAGCCACCCATAGGGTGCGGGCGAGGTTATGAGGGACATGAAGACCATGTTGTTGCAATACATAGCAAACATGTGGGGACGTGTTTCATGTCACCATGATGGCTTGTCAGCATTGCTAGCTTTGATCAGTAGGCTTGTAAGCCTTCTCGTCAACTCGGTTGTCCTCCGATACCAGAAAGGCTCCCTTCCTTGCCACTCTCCTCTTCCTCCTTCTCAATCTTCTTTTTCTCCTGCAATCGCTCCTTCTCCTCTCCCGCCTTCCCATCGACAGACCCATCTCCTTGTCCACCTTTCCGCACATCCTCCACCAAACCCCTCACATCCCCTCCATCACCCACGACCCCACCGTCCACATTCCCCTGCACCTTTACGGCAAACCCATCGCACGCCCGTGCGCCCTCGACGTCCTTCCCGCTAAGTCCTCCCTCACTATGTGTCGTCCACCGCACGAAGACGCGGTTGTATATGTTGCTCCACTCGGGGTGATGCCGTTGTGCTGCAGCGTGCGTGGCGACGAGTGACATGAATGACCAGGCGGAGCGAAAGGTACGGAATGTAAAAGTGCGTTCGAGGGCAGTGGAGGCGGCGTTGAGTTGCCAGGAGCCGGCAGGCGGAAGGAGAGAGTCGATAGTAGATGAGTGAAGGGTGCGCTGGAGCCGGAGTGGGGCGACTGCAGAGCGCAGGTGGAAGAGCTGCCGGGATTGCATGATGAGTGTTGTTTTGGTGTAGATGTTCTAGCTGCGGTCGATCGTGAAGAATTGTGATGTAGTCGCGATAATGACGTTCTTTTCCAGTGGGGCTGTAGTTCTAGTTCGAGATGCTTGTAGTCTTTTGATGAAGCTGCGATGTGATGATGTTGATGTGAAGCATTGGCAGCGGGGTGACTCCCGACGGGAGATCTACGTCAACGTCTATTGTCTATCGTCACAACTCTGAAACCCAAACATGCCCTCCATTTGACACTGTGCGTCGAAGCATATCCACCTTCTATAAGACGGGAAACTGATCGCGTCAAACCCAGATCATGGCCGACAAGGACCTCAGCGACTTTCCCGACATCTCGAAGAAAGTTGCGGCGCCGACCAAGAAGTCCATCTTCGAACGACAGAAAGCTGAAGCTGAAGCGAAGCGCGTACGAGACCAGGTAGAAGCCGCAGCAATATACGATGACTTCGTAAAGTCCTTCGAAGATGATGGGTCAGCCCCGCCAGAGATACCTGAAGGTCCGCGAAGAAGCGGGCCTGGCTCATTGGGTCCTCCGCCTAGTGCTCCGACTGGACCTGGACGACGACACTTCGGACTCGGCATGAAGAAGAGCGGACCAGGCACTCTCGGACCACCTCAGGCTATCAAGCGGGAATACGATGAGGACTGGCATCAACATCAGGGAATGTTCGCTTATGGTGATACGCCATCATATGGGAGAAACGCGGCCACTGCTTTCAAGACAGAAGATGAAGATGAGAAGAAAGATCTAAAAGCAGCCGAGCGTGCTGCATCTAGACCAACTCTACAGTTATCACTACTTCCTCCCGGCACATCTGCTGCAGTCATCAAAAGTCTGCTACCTAGTAACTTGACCGTAGAGGCTGTCCGTATTGGAGGGCTTGGAAATGGACAGTCGACAGAGCGCAAGTCCATGTCAGCTATCGTGACTTTATCGCCAGACACTCCAGCTAGCGATATCGATGCTGCTGTTAGCGCTTTACAGAATAAATACCTTGGCTGGGGTTTCAACCTCTCGCTTTCTCGTCATCTCTCTTCAAGTGTGGTTGGCCGTACAGACTTGTCTGCCAAACCAGCCTCATCAATATCATCTCAACCTTTCGGAGCGCGAATGAAACAGAGTGGACCTCCTAATGCTTCTTTGGGTCGTGCTCCTCCTCCTCCCGGCATGCATCGTGGAGGCTATGCGCCACCCACGTCGTACGAGCAGAACGCCTACTCACAACAGGGACGATTCGAGGTTCAAGTTACACCACCTTCGGACATTCGCGAGCTCAAGCTCATCCACAAGACTGTAGAAGCAGTCCTCAAGCACGGGCCAGAGTTTGAAGCTCTTTTGATGACCCGGCCAGAAGTCCAGCGTGATGTGAAATGGGCATGGCTATGGGATACACGAAGTCCAGGTGGTACGTGGTATCGATGGCGACTCTATCAGATCTCAGCTGGGAAGCCCAGTCAGTCGCGGCTTGGGATTGCAGGCGTATCACATCGTGTTTTTGAATCAGGTGCGCCTTGGATTGAGCCAGAAATCAACTTGCGGTTCGAGTTCGCAACAGGTCTGCCCGAGCTCATCTCGGATTCTGATTACGATTCCTCGGAGGAAGATGAATCGGATGATGACGACAATCCTCGCAAACGTCGACGGCAGATGATGCATGGCAACGGGCCTCCACCGAAAGATGTGCTAAATAATGCTGGCGTAGAGGAGCAAAGTTATCTGAACCCGCTACAACGAGCGAAACTCACACATCTACTATCAAGACTGCCGACCACAACCGCCAGACTTCGTAAAGGCGATGTAGCCAGAATTACTGCGTTTGCCATAAGTCATGCCAGTCAGGGTGCAGCCGAAGTGGTCGACATGCTCGTTTCCAACATCCTCCATCCGTTTGCCTGGAGTAAGCACGCAAACCCGGAAGCATCTTCCCTGCCCAGCGATTCCAACACGCCTATGCCCGAAGCACCTGAACAGCCCGAGTCCGACCGGCCGAGCATGCTTCAGACACCACAACCTCAGCCCCAACTCGACACAACGCCCTCAACCCTAATCGCACTCTACCTCCTCTCCGACATCCTCTCCGCCTCCTCGACCTCCGGCGTCCGCCACGCCTGGCGCTACCGCTCCCTCTTCGAATCCGCCCTCCTCAACCGTCAAATCTTCCCCTGGCTCGGCCGCCTCGAGAAAGAACTTGGCTGGGGTCGCCTGCGCGCCGAGAAGTGGAAGAGGAGTATCACGGGCTTATTGGCGCTGTGGGAGGGCTGGGGCGTGTTCATGGGGACGACGCACGAGAAGTTTGTGACTGAGTTTGAGAAGCCTCCGGTCACAGAGAAGGAGAAAGTGGAGGAGGCCAAGAGAGCCGAGGAGGAGAGCAAGAAGCGAGGAAAGAAGGGGTGGAAGGCGGTGGATTCTGGAATGGTGCCGGTGCATGAAGAAAAGCGGGGAGAGGACGCGGATGTTGCAATGAAGGACTCAGACCTCCAGAGGGTCAAAACCGAACAGCCTCAACACATGCCGGCAGGCAGCACTACCAGCAGGTTTGCAACACCGAGGGATCAGCTGCCAAAGATTGCGGCACCACCAATCGAGACGAGCAGCGCTGCTTCGCCGCTATTATCGAAGAGTGTCGCTCCAGAAGTATCGGCGGTCCCGCCTCTAGCGAACTCGACGCCGCTAGCTGCGGAATCTCAGGCGCAGCAGCAGCAGCCACGCCGGAAGAGGATGAGAGCCGAGGACATGTTTGCTGATTCTGATGGAGAATAGATATTGAACATTGACATCAGAGACTCGAAGTTCGCTTAGTGTTATGCTCTATGGAGCAATAGCAGAGGCAGGGATTGTGACATGTCTATTTGCTTTGTGCCGGTAGTCGCTCATTCCAGCTTCATTTCAGGTGCAGAGGTTGTCAAGCTATCATAAGCGACAAGTCTCTCGGCATGCTTGCCGCATCGTGGCTTCAAGCCTCGATGATCTCGTACAGTCGTAAGGGATTATGGCAGCGCATCATGTTTCATATAGCAAACAGACCCAACGACTGCCGCGTCTGCATTCACGCCCCGCTTCCTCACCATCCCCCATCACTCCGTATCCTCCACATTCCACTTCCCTGCCCACTCCTGCACAAACTTCCCCAGCAGCCCCGCCTCCAACACGTCCGGTGCCTCTCTTAACGACCGACTCTCCCTCTCCGCGATTTCCGTATTGAAACTAATTTCTCCCTTTTCCTTTTTCTTTCCTTTTCCTTCTCCCATCCCACCTTCGTCTTCACCTGCATCTCCAACCCCATACATCCCCTCAAAGTACTCCAACAACTTCACCGCTGGATTCCGCCGCACTGCCCTATTGCTCTCGCTGGACCCAGCGTTCTCAGCTCCCTCGCTATATTCTCGCAACGCTGCAAGCCAGACGGAAGTGTCGACAGCGGTGAAGGTGGGTGCAGCCGGGGTGCGGGAAAGGAGGGGCAGGAGGTCGCGGGTCCAGTGGAAGAGGCGGGGAGAGCTGAGGTTATAGATGATGAGGTTCGTTGTTGAAGGGGTTGTGGCTGGGCTTGTGATCGCGAGATCGAGGATACTGGACGCGAGGGTGTCGACGGGAAGCCAGGAACATGTCTGTCACGAGGTTCCGTTTAGTGTCAAGGATCCCGCCATAACACAATCAAATGTGAGCCAATACATACCGCATCCAAGCTCGGCAACACGCCCAACGTCCTCGCAGACCTGACAATCAGCGGCCACGCCTCCGTATCATTCCAGATACCCACTTGCGTATCGCCAACGACTTGCCCAATACGCAGAATTCTCGTCGGCACACCCGCAGTCTCCGCCGCAGCAGCCACGATGCGTTCCGCAACAAGCTTGGAGCGTGCGTATCCGGACGCCAGGGCTTGAGAGAAGTGGGTGATTGGTGCTTCAGGGATCACGGCGGGTGCGGGCGTAGCGATCGCCACGGCGACGGAGGAGCAGAAGTAGAAGTGGGAGGGTGTGGCGTGGGGAGTTTGTAGGGCGATGTTGAGGAGATTGTGTAAGCCACGGAGTTGGGGCTCGAAGGATGAAAGGCTGAGCTGGAAATTGACGGGCCAGGCGGCGTGGATGATGTGCGTTGTGGTTTTGAGCATTTCGCCGAAAGCTGCGGGTGAGAGGCCTAGATCGGGGGCCGTGAGGTCGCTGGTTAGGATGGTCGCTTTGAAATTCAGGAATGATGCGGAAAGTTGTCGTGCTTCGAGTGCGGCTCGGACGCGTTCGACTGGCTTGATATGAGGATCGGAGGTGGAATTGCGGACGAGGCAGTGAATCTTGTTTACGTCGTCGCGACGGAGTAGTTGGTCTAGGAGATGGGCGCCCAGAGAACCAGTCGCTCCTGTCAGTAGCTATTCAAGCATCAGCTGAAGGTAGCACCACAATCAGATACATACTTACCACAGTCATTCCTGCCGCACTATTGCTAGATATCGGCGTATGCTGCCTAAACTGCGAGTACTTTTCGATCAAGTCCCTCAGGACCTTTTCGTAGTCGTCAGACGCCCGCATTTGACCAGTCTCATTGCGCAGCGCGATGATCTTGGTTGCCAGTCGCTGTAGTGTCCCTGCCTGGGAGATGGCACCCTGCGTGAATTGTGCCGGGTGTGAACCCAGAGCAAGCTTCTTCATAATCAGACCACGGAGCTGTGTTGCACGTGAGCTGTCCAAGCCAGCTCCGTAAAGCTCATCAGTCGTGCTTTGCACATCGATACCGAGCTGATCCCGTGCTAGCTGCAGCAAGTACTTTTCGAGGCCCTGCTGGTCGAGCACTAAATTACCAGTCGTGCCGGCACTCTCCAGACGTGCGTACGCCTGCTCAATGCCGTTGGCAAAGACTTTGTAAATCTGCGCTCTGATGAAGTTGGTCTTATCGGTGGCAGGCACAAGCGTACCAGAAGGCAAACACACGATCATATCCTTGTTGATCTGCGAGAAGGTTTCGGAAGCCGAGTTGGCTGCCATGATGGCTGGCCAGACCGCTTCGATGAAGTGCTCATCGTCCAAATCAGCTGCTGCATCGGCACGAAATAGCAGTAAGCCCGGCAATGCTCTACCAATGCCAAAGACTACCGCATCCTTTACAAGTGCCTCTTCGCGAACTCTTCCTTCTATTGGCAGTGGTAGTACTTTCTCTCCATTCGACAACGTCACCCTATCGTCTGTGCGCCCAAGAAATTTCCATGCGTGAGGGATTGCGGGATGCGGTGTGAAGATATCACTTGAGTGAAAGGACCCTGGTGGATCATCTGAGTTGCTAAGATTGAGTGTGGGTAGTGTTGACAGGAATACAAACTCAAACGTGTTGTTGCCAAGAGGCTTGTAAAACGTACTCTGTTGGACATGAGGAGGTAAGCGTATGTAGTCCCAAGCCTTGTCTCCCATGAGACGGTACATAGATGTGCCAACAAGACCAGGCTCGGTTCTGCTCGGGGTTAGCTGAATTCCAGCCAGACGAGACATATACTCACCCAGCGAAGAGGGTCTCAATATTGACATCTGCTTCGACCAATCTATCACCCAGCTCATCAGACAACTGACTCCCTGACGAGACCACCTGCTTGCACTTCCTCAGTGCCTCGATCCCAGACTGCGACTCAGCAAGCAACTTCAAATTATATGGAACCGCGAAAAACACGTCCGGCTCTGCCACCTCAAACAGCTCTACCAAGCCGTCATTAGTCTGTGGTATAGCGGCATTGTTGAGATACATGCACATGTGACCAGATATCATACAATTGATGGTGAGTTTACTGGCGTAAGCGTGGAAGAGTGGACTTGTTGTGATCGCTCTACTTCCCTTGCCGGGCGGAATACTTGCTAGTAGTTTTGCGTGCGAGGTTGGGATGGACTTTGGGAGACCTGTGGAGCCGGATGAGTGGTATACAATAGCGGTATCGTGTTGTCGTTCTTCAGCTGGTCTAGCTGGTATTTGAAGGGGTGGGAGAGCATCCCAGCTTGGGTCTCTGTAGATACTTTCTTCGATGAGAATATTCACTGTGGTTGATCTGTCGTGCTCGTGGATCCGGTCGCCTAGCTTGAAAGCTAGAGACGAGTCGGATTGGATGATGGTGCGAGATCCATTCTCTCTCATCAGCTTGAGACATGCTTCTGGAGAGAGCCTCGTTGATAAGAACAGCAGTCCGAAGCCCAGACGACTGAGAGCGAATTGTGATATCAGATAGTGCAGATCAGAAGGGCTGATGACCGAGAGAATTGGCTCTTTCACCTATTTCTATTAGTGATGGCTTCAGCACATCCAATCTGATTTGATCATGAAGACAGGTATAAAGATAACCTCGTTGAAGCTTCCAAGTTGCTTGCAGACGTGAGACTATAAAAGTGTGAATCTTACCGGGTCAAGACCACTCTTCCGATAGTACTTCGCCGCACGCTCAACCAGGACATCCAGCTCGCGTGCCGTAAAGAACTCAAAGTCCGCACTCGTGCCGCTCCGCGGATACGCTATGAGCGGATTTGGGTTGTCATATTGCACTTTGAGAATGTGGTCGAAGAGGAGAGGTCTTGCCATGGTTGCTTGAGTTCTGGCTCGATGTACTTAACCACAGCACTCTCCTCTTGGCTTTCTCCTCTCTTGTGTGACTGTCTAAAAGCCCACGAATACAAGGTCGCCGTGAAGAGGTTACAGTTAGCGGTGCCGAGCAGCAGCTCTGTCGTGCACCTAAGATCATCGAGGGTGTCCATTTGAGCGATTGCGGGAATCTCAACGACACCACACCAGAAGTTCATGTTGTCCTGATACAAATTGAGATATCATGTTATCTCTTGCCGCGCAACGTAGTCCATCCCGCGGGTGTACTCAATTCTGGCTGATCGATCAAGTCAAACGCAAGGATCATGTCTGCAAGCAATGGGATTCAGTGCCAAGACTGGTAGTCGCTTCAGACACAGTACTGAGATACAATTAGTTAAGTAACACTCGAAATGATCGAGGTTCTCAAGTCTTATGCTACTACTACATGTCCTAATTTGCGACCTTACATGTTAACCAGCGACTGCATGTCCTGATCTGCCTCGTCTATATCCCTCCTCGTGAACTCTTCGCTTTTGCCGGCCTCCGACCTTGCCTCTCACCCCGATCAGCTGCTCCTGCTAAAGCACGCCAGCGCAACGTCCTACATTGGAGCCGGGTACTGGCTAGACCTTGAGCTGGCAGACCGGCCGCCCACGGCATCGAAGCGAGTATGTTCTCTTCTGCTTATCCAGACCGTTCCGCGGTTGTATCCTCCATACAGCCCTGTCTTCGTAGTGGACTAATGCTGCAATCCTCAGGGTCAGCTGTCGTGGCTGAAGAACGGCTCTCTCTACTGGCTTGTCCAGCCCGACACAATGAAGGCCAGACTCTTCAGAGAGAGCCCCAGTCGCAGACACGGTTCGATGTTTCTAATGTGATGCCACGAGCGTCACACCCATGACAGACTGTGTGCATCATCAAGCCACGCCAACAGCTTCATCCCCACCCACGCCACTCAAAGTCTGCACACACAGTACAGCGGCACATGCGGCCAGACCACCCATAACCACCATCTGCACACCACTCCTCACACAACTGGCCAACGATCGCTCATCATCGACAAGTCTCTGCTTCCCCCACCCAAACACAAACAGCGCAACCACCATGACCATCACGCTCGCTCTGAACGCCTGTCCAATGTGTGCGAAGAATAGATACGGCAATAAGGGCACGAAGCCACCGCAAAAGTAGCCGAGGGAGATGGTCAGGCCGGACATGTAGGCTGCGGAGGCGGATGGGGCGGTTGGGGGGAGATTGTGGTGGAAGGTCATGATGAAGGTGGTTGTGAGGGTGGGGTCGGAGGCGAGGTGGGTGAGGAGGGAATTGAGGAGGGTGGGAGGGAGACGGAGGGAAGAGAGTGTGGTGAGCATGAGGGATTGCGTTTCTGAGGGTGAGGAGAGGACGGTTGAGCGTGTGGATGTGAGGGTGGAGGTGTAGGCTTCGCTGTGGGTGTGTTAGCTGCTATCCGTTAAAGGTGTCTGCGGCTTGTCTGGGTGTGCGTACGCTTCGCTCTTTGCGCCGAGATAGCCACCAAGCCTGGGTCAAGAGTCAGCATTGTACACCGAGAGAAATGCTCGGACCAGGCGTACTCACCCCATGGATATGGCCCCTGCAATCAACTCAGCAAGCCCACCGTATACCACCACTCTCGAAGATCCCAATGCAGACAGACCAGCTGTGAGCGCAAAAGGCACGGTCAGGCCGTCTGATAATCCTATAGTGGCATCTGAGATGAGACGGTTCGTAAACGTGCTATTTGTGTTCGCTGGTACGTCTGACGAATGTGTGAAGCTGGGGCTTATATTGTAGGGTCGACCCTTTTCGAGGTCGGATGATGATTCCAGAGAGTCGATGGAGGACGATGTCGAAGAGAATCCGTCTGATTGTCGGCGGGTGAAGGCTGTAATGAAATGAGTGAGCGAGGGAGAAGTGACGAGATGGTAAAGTTCCTCACCTTCTTGACTTTCTAGAACTGGACTATAGCTTGTTGTGTGGGAAGCGTCCATTCGAGGGAAGACGACATTCCGGAGGAACAGAAGAGCCATGTCTGTAACTGATCTCGGAGAGTATACAGATGGTGGTGATGGAGGTCAATGGAGAGCTGAGCACAGTTACACAGTCTTCCGGAGTATCGACGCAGATTAAAGGAGCGGTGAGGAGGAGTGGGCGACAGCATGGACTTCAAGTTGGTATATTGCTCCATTGCATAGAGGTAAACGCTACTACAAACCTAGCCCATCGTCACCGTGCGCTAGTGAGAGCCCGAGGCCCCGTCAAGATCCAAAGGCATGACAGCAGTAGTGACAGTGACAGGCATGGCAGCCACTTGCAGCGAGTGGATTTGCAAGTAGGTCAAAGGGTAGCGAAGTCGCTTCTTGGAGCCCACGTGTAGCAGATAAGTGGTCGAAGATGCGAGCTAATCGGTCGACGTGGGAGAAGAGCCTGAACAGGAAGGACGAACATAGTGGACATCGAAGGCATTGATTTTTACATATCTACAGTCTAGCCTAGATCATAAAATCGTTACTGTACATGTACTGTAATACTTTGCTTATACATCTGTCTCAGGACAGCAAGCCTGCAGAGAAGAATCGCTGCGGCGAAGTCTTGAGCTCCCTCTCCTCCAATGTGCCAGAGAAGTAATCATCATCAGGACTCATGCCTTTCTGCAGCTCTTCCAGTGGTGCGGCACATAGCGCCTCATTCGCCTCAGGAATCACCATCTTAGCCACTTCATCCGCTCTCGTGAGGAAGCTCATCATCAACCCAGCCTCAGCATGCCACGAGATATGACAATGGAAACTCCACGCGCCGGGATTATCTGCAATCACTCTGATCAGAGTCCAGCCAAACGCCTCCACACTGGCAGTATCGCGACGGAGTGGATTGCTGAGGTCTACAGTCTGGGTCAAGTTCTTGGGTGGATACCCATGTCCTTGTGCTAGAACGAAGAATTTGTAGCCGTGGAGATGAAGAGGGTGGTTTCCGTCATCAAAGTTGTGGAGGAGGATGTCAACGACCTGGATGCCTTCAGTTTGTAGTACTAGCTCCTTCTCGCTGTCGAAGCTCCAATCGTTGATACCGCCAGGTGGGAGGACGGTCTCCTGGTTGTAACCTTCGATTGCTTTGAACAACGTTGGATGCTGCACATCGCCATGCCATGAGGATTGGTTGAACTTGCCACGACTTAGCTGCCAACCACCAATTTCAAAGTTGACTCGGAAGAACATTGAGACTGTAGGTTGAGGAGCTATCATCGACACCACAGGATGGAGCTCTGTTGTGTCGAGATCTTCGCATATCAGTGTTATCACTTCGTAGAAATCCGGGCTCATTGGTATCTCCGTGTTGGGACCGCCTCCCACATTGAGCCAGCGAACTGGTGCCCACACTTCAGTTTGTAAGTATGGATTCGGCTCTGCAAAGCATGTTGAGATCATCTTTGCTCGCAACCAGAACGATTGACCAGGCGCTTGATTGTTGCTGAAAATCATCGAGTACCGTTGTGCTGGCTGAATGACCAGACGATGGAAGTTGACAGGTACAACATCTGTGCCGTCGACTTCTGTGATTGCAAACTCATGCTGATCTATTGACACCTGAAACTCTGCAAAGGCACCAGTGTTGATGATGCGCAATCGGTGATTCTTGCCAGGCTCCAGGTCAAACGGCAATGGTCCGACGTTCGATGTCGAATTGTCGCAGTGACGGTCTCCGACTTGGCTACAATCCCGCATGCCTCTTCCGTTGATCAGTGCACTGTTTGGTACAGGTTCGGCGTTCTCAGCATCGGAAGCTAGGTAGTCGAGGAGTAACTCGCTGGATAGATCCCAGTAGTGGTCTGTAAGCATGACGACTCGATCTGTATCGTATTCGAGCTGCTGAAGTTGTCTCTCGTCTTTTGAATGTATCACTAGCGGCCCGTACAGGCCATCTGCTGATTGTACGCCTTGGTGACCTAAATCATTCTTTAGGCGCAATCCCCATATTATTGCTCTGGACTTTTGGACTCACCATGATACCAGTACGTTCCCGATTGTCCATCGACTTTGAACTCGTACGTAAAGTTGGCGCCAGGCGCTATAGGGCATTGCGTAACGCCCACAGTACCGTCCATCCAGTTTGTGCCGTTCTGATACAGGCCGTGGTAGTGTATGGCCGTAGCATTAGTGCCCTCGTTGTGGACGTTCACGACAATCGTATCGCCTTCATTACACTCGATGAGTGGCCCTGGATACTCCTCGTTGATCAAGATCATGGGTCTGAATACGCCGTCCGGGTTCAACATCTTCTCCTTGATGTGCCAGTGGTATTCTCTGCGTGTTGGAGGTGCCGAGGTGTCAAAGTCCTTGGACAGGACGTATTTGTCCTGATCACTCGGAGTTGATGCTTCTGATGCTTGCGTAGCTTCAGGTGTTGGTGTCGATTGCACAACAGTGCTTGTAGAAGCGAGTGTTGGTATTGGTATCGGGAGGCTCGCCACTGGTATCGTGGCAATCGCCTCATCTGCCCCCATGTCCATGCTCATGACTGGAGCCGCATGATCGTGAGCCTCTCCAGCATTGCTCGGCATATACTGCGTCCAATCCACTAGGATATATCCCAGTGAAAGCATACATATTGCTGCCACAAGCGTCACAAACAGCAGATTCCGTGCACCAAAGTGACCGCTAACAGGAATGTCTGCGGTGTCCTTCTCTTCCCAGTCCTCGTCAGAACTACTGAATCTGTATTGGTCATCATCGCCATCCTCGTGATGGCGAAGCAGTTGTCGCTGTTCAGCCATATCTCACTGCGTGCTCTTCTTCCGGGGATGGACAGCTTTTCGACGCAAGTATACCTATGCTGGCGAGGAATCACTACGCGGAGGTACCAGGGCCAACGACTCGAAACTCAGGTAATCTGAGATGTCACTGACCGCGTGAGAGCTTCTTACCGACGCTCCATCAACACTTGGTTGCGACAACTTTTCAGCTCTTCACCACATAATCAGCCAGTGCCATTGTCGTCTAGTATCCTGCGCCCTGACGAGGCGAAGATCCAGAACGTGCCTTCGATTTCTAGAATCTTCAAAACGTGGTGATGCTGAACTGCACATCGAGCACATCGAGCGTTTCGAGTCATGTCACTGCCGCAGCATCCAATCACAGATCCACGTGCACTTTTATCGAGCCTCACCTTCTTTCCCGACTTGTCACCTGCCCAGAACATCAAGTCTGGAAAGTCTGTCCCGATCGATTTGAAAGGCTTGAAAGGCTTGTGAGAGCCTGATGCGCACGTCAACGAGGATACAGCTGGAGACACTTGCAAGAAACAGCCTTCGAGAGCATGGGAGGTCACCGTCAGAGTCTGCAGCCTGCAGAGGGTGACATTCCACTTCCACTTCTGGGCTTATGCCTGCATGATAGCTTGATCATTCGCTACCGACGCGGTCTTGAAAAGGAACCTGCGTCCGAAGAAGGGTCATTATGAAAAAGCTACTTAGGTTGTGACATAGTGTTCAGTCGTGCTTGTATATATCTGCTGTAACTCCCTCACATATCAAATTCTTTCTGGATCTATCAGGATGAAACACTCCCTGATTCCTCCTCTGACAACAGTCTCTTACACTCTTCAAGCCTTTCCACCATGCTTTCTATGCGTTCTATGCTCTCAGCTCTCGCCCTTGCCGGCGCATACACCAACTAATATCAAGCAGACACCCTCGGCCGCTAGGACGTCGGTGCAAACATTATTAAGATGGTTGCCAAGCGCACTGGAGACAAGTCACAGACGTGGCCAGAGATCACCTCTGCCAACGCCAAATCATATCCTAGAATGTCAACAGTGTCAACGACTCTGTCGGCATCCCTACCGCAAACATCTTCGCCAGACACGGGTCCGTCCTTCCCGAAATTGTCTTCCTCTGGGCTCGGGAGCCCCCATGGTGGTAGCATTTACCAGCCTACCGTCAAGATTCCTGACGGCTTGAGGCCTCCTCCAGGCTAATAGATGTAGCAAGGATGTGTTTGAGTCGGGAGATGGTATGGAATTTAGATTGCATGAAAGGACGAGATGAATATGCTGTAGCAAACACACTTTCTTCCAGCGTTATGATAATGAGATGTGAATTGTGTTGTATGGTCTTCTCCTAGTAGTAGTCTACTTGTCGCGATTCTTACCCTGTCCCAACGCGTCTTCACCACATAATTATAGTCTACTGTCCAACTCGTGATCCTTTGCGTTGGCTGTATTATAGTGAGCGTTCACTGCCTCATAAAGCACACCGCCCAAATGATTTTCGAAATCCCATCTCGGGAATGCTGCTGCTGCAGTGCTGACGACTTCCAGGTTGTGCTTAATGTCGAGCATATCATACCTTATGGAAACTATTCCCGAAACACGACCCTGACTAAGCGGAAGTAAATCCGATTCTCCATACTCGAGGATGGAAAAAGTTCGCGATCCTCTCTTTGCGTGATTACACTCCCCGCGCCAATTGCCAATTCGATCATGGCAGCTGCGCCTTCCACTGCGGCCTCAGGCTCGTCCGCGGCCAAGCCAGAAGACCGTCTTGCTGGTCTGGCGCACTCCGAGGTATGCTTAAGGAACCTACAAAGCCAGAATTCCCAGCTGATACTCGAAAGGTCCACTACTTTAACAGCTATAACCACCATGGCATCCATGAAGAGATGCTGAAGGACGAGGTCAGGACAAAGTCCTACCGCGATTCGATTTACCAAAACCCGCATATCTTCAAGGACAAGGTCGTCCTCGACGTAGGATGTGGAACTGGCATTCTCAGCATGTTCGCTGCGAAATCTGGAGCGAAACACGTTATTGGTGTGGACATGTCGACTATCATCGAGAAGGCTAGGGAAATCGTCGCTGTTAATGGATTCGCGGACAAGATCACACTTCTGCAAGGAAAGATGGAGGAGGTTGAGCTACCATACCCAAAGGTGGATATCATTATCTCAGAGTGGATGGGTTACTTCCTGCTGTATGAGAGCATGATGGACACTGTCCTCTATGCGCGCGACCGGTATTTGGAGAAGGGCGGTTTGATCTTCCCGGACAAGGCAGTCCTGTACGTTGCTGGTATTGAAGATGGTGACTACAAAGAGGAGAAGATTGGATGTACGTGGTTGCGATCCTGCGCTTTCAACGACTCCTGCTGACAAAGATAGTTTGGGACAACGTCTGGGGCTTCGACTACAGCCCTTTGAAGAAGACTGCACTCACAGAGCCTCTCGTCGATACCGTGGAGATGAAGGCAGTCGTGACTGACCCGCACGCTCTCATCACCTTCGACCTCTACACCGTTACAGTCGAAGATCTCGCCTTTAGCAGGCCGTTTTACCTGAGCGCACGACGAGATGACTTTATCCACGCTGTCATCGCGTGGTTCGACATCGAGTTCAGCGCCTGCCATAAGCCTATCAAATTCTCGACCGGCCCGCACACGAAATACACACATTGGAAGCAGACGGTTTTCTACCTTACAGAGACTCTGACTGTACAAGAAGGAGAGAAGATCTCAGGGCAATTGTCTTGCAAGCCTAATGAGAGGAACAGAAGAGATTTGGACATTGCGATTGAGTGGGAACTGGAAACTGACGATGGGATGAGGACTTCAAAGGGAAAGACGGAGTACAAAATGTGAGTACTGCACTTTGGTATCCTTGCTTAATATTGCTGACACCTTCGGAAAGGGCATGATTTGGCACATGAAAAAGAATGTGCAGGAATAGCACATATGATGAGGGATATAGATGGTACATATGTGTGGGATTTTGCATGAACCGCGTCGTCGAGCTACAGCTCCGCAGGTGGTGTTTGATGGCGTTTGTAGATGGTGAAAAGCAATCTAAATGGATGGAGCTGGGATCGTACTATTATACGAAGCAAAAACACTGAGTCATCACAAAGGATTTCAATGATGAAACCAAGGTGATTCTGAAAGAACCAACTTCGATTCCATTGTTTGTCAAACAATCATCGAAGAGCTGGCGACACATTATTTGTGAACAAAGCTACCTGGTCTGTTCCAGCTATCTGAGGGCGATTTTGAACTTCACTTGTTTCAGATCGAGATCGAGATCTTGAGCAGGTCACAAGAGCGAGGGTCCTGCTTTCAGAGTCTTCATATCGTCTGCAACTCAACTTCACCCACTTTCTTCCTTACAACACTTTTGCTCTCTTTGCTGTCTCCTCCCCCGTTCTTGCATCCCTATAACTAGCAGTCTTCGTACCAGCCACTACAACTTCACACTCCGCTTGGTCTGTTGTCAGACCTCAGCTATCTCAAAATCTTCGCTTTCGCTGAATCTGCCTGACAATAGGATCTCACAATGTCTGCTGGACCTATTGATGGCGATGCCACTTCAAACAGAATCGAGCGCGAGGACTCAGCCAACGTGAGAGCACCAGAGCATTAACATGCCGTTCAGCGAATTATGCTCACTCATCTACCTAGCCTTTCAACCAGCCCAAATCAATGTCAACCCAACGCGCAAACGATCCAAACAGCTTGTTTCATTCCGACGACGCCAACCGCGACCCCAACCGCATCCGCCCTCTCAACTTCTTCCCAGACAGCCAATCTACTCGTCCTGATGGCGATGCTTCTCTGGGTCCACCGTTTGACTATGTCGCTTCCAGCACCAACAATGCCGCTCAAGCTCCCGTCAATCATGAGGACAGAGCCACTCCACCAGCCGTACCCGACCATATCACTATTGGCCTCACGAACAGCGACAACGAGATGACCTTCAAAGTCAGACGCGCCATCAAAATGAAGCGCATTATGGATCAGTATGCGGAACGTTCGGGAAGGAGCAGACCTGCATTGCGTTTCCTCCTCGACGGTACGAGAATCCAGGACGAGGACACTCCAGAGGGTTTGGAGATGGAGGATGGAGACAGTATCGAGGTGCATCAGGAGCAGATTGGTGGTTACAGGCGCATGTTGAATAGCTCAATCGCCCACGACGACAACGCCACTCAACCTTCAGTTACTCCCTTGACAATTAGCCTCAACCACCACTACGGCAACTTGACCTTCAAAGTCAAGCCTACCATCAAGATGAAGCGCGTCATGGACGAGTTCGCGGCACGCAAGGGCTGGAGCAGACCTGCTTTACGGTTCTTGCTCGAAGGCCAGAGCGTTCATGACAACGACACACCCGAGAGCTTGAGGATGGAGGATGGAAACAGTATTGACGTGCATATGGAGCACACTGCTGATCTGACGCGCATGCTGAAGGGCAAACTGTCATTCAGCGTCAAGAATGGCGTCAACGAAAGGTTCTACAAGATCGCGCCTACCACGAAGATGAAGTTCGTCATGGACGAGTATGCGGAGCACTCGGGTATCAGCAGAGCTGCTCTGCGTTTCTCGATCGAGAAGGCTTGGATTGGGAGAATCCAGGACAATGACACGCCTGAGATCTTGGACATGGCGGACGGGGATGTCGTGAAGGTGCATCATGAGCAGCTTGGTGGCTTGAGCAGCATGCTGGGCAACTTGGTGGTCGAGTGAGGGAATCTGCTTCACGCACACGGATCATGACGCGGCAGAACTAAGGACTGATAGCAGCATGAGAAGGGAGTCTCCGGATTTAATTTCTTGCAAGATTGCGATCGAGGATGAGTTCGGATACGAATTCCCCGCCTAATCATGGCTATGATGGATTGAGTGAAGGTGCACCATGCAGCACACAGCGAGGCGGCAGTCAATCAGACATAGGTGATTGGGTCTTGCGATGATCCGGTAAACGGTCAAATAAATGCTTAGGGAAGAATTCAGATCTTGTTTCACATCTCGTGCCAAGCTGTTTCAGACTTGCTAGCCCTTAATCGCGTTGTCACCGCGTGACCACCTCCCACCCCCACTACGTTTTCCCACTTTCTTTCACTGCTCACTGCCAAATTCACGCTCTCTTCACCAAGCTCCAAACCTAGCTTACATCACGACTCACCGATTTCCTCAAGCTCACAGAGCTCATCACAAACAGAAAAGTAGGCAACCACATGATCCTCACAACCTCATCAAGCTCTTCAAGCTCACGCAGGCCACAGATCTCATCGACCTCACCTTGCTCAAAAGCTCCAAAATCCAAGCTTACAGAGCTCTCAGAATCCACGACCCTTCCAAACTGACACCCACAAACACAACGTAAGCTACCACAATGTCCAAATTCCTCTCCGTCGGCTTGGCAGCCACCGGTATCGCGGCGGCAGCAGCAGTAGCAGGATTTAAAGCTGGAGTCGCATACACCAACGAGCAGCTCTTCGCGGAAGACGTCGCGCTGCCAAAGAAACCCGCAAAAGACATCAATGCGTTGACGGGCCTCGTGCACGAGATCGTCAAGGAGGAGAGCCGCAAGTCCAGTGCCACGACAGACAACGACCTCGCTAGAAAGGTTGAATCGATGACGCGCTGCCTAGCTCTCGATCAGCGGTTGGCACAGCAGATCGCAAAGGAGAAGTTCGAGCAGGCCGAGAGAGCTGCGGAGAAGGCGAGGGAAGCGGTTGCGAAAGCGATTGCTGAGCAGAAAGCGACTATAGAGAGAGCGCAAGAGGAGGCGGATGGAAGGCAGAGAGCGGGAGCCATGTGGATTGCGAAGATGAAGGACAAGAGAGAAGCGGAGGAAAGAAAGGCTAGGATGACGCCTGAGGAAAGAGCGAAGCAGGAGATTGAAGATCTCGAGTTCTTGATCAGGTGCAAGGAGTATGGCGGTGCGCCTGATACGTTCACTTAGGTGAGGGTCTGAGACGGTACGGCGAACTCCTTAATGATGCGGAGTCCGGTTGAAGAAGCTGATCTATTGTTAGTCTGAGGAGAGTGCGCAGATGGTGATGTGTTTGAGGGCGTGGTTGCAGGGAACATGAGACGGTACGGCACCCTCCTGGGTACTGCTCAAGTTCTGACCACAATGCTGAGATGATTTTTTGTAATGGAAAAGCGCTGATCGAAAAATGTCCCGGAGAAAGAAATGGAAGGGTCATGGCACGTTCTCTGGTCCAGCAAACATGACATGAGAGGCTGCAGAGAGCTTGGTCTTGACTTCGGAGCCCAAATCCTCACCACCAGACCTTGGGTCCAGATCCTTCCTGGTACAATGGCGAATACATGCAGTGAAGCACTTGTGCCTCCTCTGGTATCTTTCAGATCTCCTTCCATACTATTGCAATGTGTCTGATGTGATTGAATGTCTTGAAATCGTGCTTGGTTTGCCATATAATATCCAGCAGACTTTCTCTTCCCACTCCTGCTCGGGCTTCAATAGTGCTTTCATGCCACTTTCAGTCCAGCGATCTTGAGTGTGCCACCCACTTCCGTTACAGCAACCCTGATCATGCTTCTCCTCACTTCTTGCCCGACTTCTTAATTCCCTGCGACCCGGTGTTCAATGGCCCCTTGCCACCGGCCTTCTTTGCTAGCTCATCCTTGGCCTTCTTGTCTGTGTCGCTAGGTGTTAGCCCTTAAAATACTCGGGTGACCAGGAATCATGTGTAATCATGTGTGGCGCGTACCAGCCTGTTGCTTCGCCTTGACTAATGACCTGTCAGCATCTGGAATCTTTCGAATTGCGCGCAAAGCCAACATACAGGCAAGTTCATCCTCGTCCAATTCCTTCTTCACCTTCTTTGGTGCCTTGTTGTGGATAGGGTTGGCTAGCGCGATTGATTAGCAAGGTCCATAGTCTTGTACAAATGCGATCGCATACTCCCTGCGCCTTGACCTGAAGGCATTGTGAGAGATGTGGTCTAAGATAATTTGTCAAGTCCATCTCGAAACAAGACATCCCTCTCTGCCCGCTGTGCACGGAGTCTTCTCCCCGCTCGGTCGTTCGCCCGCCGTACGTATACTTCCTGCTTGATCGCTGCTTCCTCCTCCAGCATTGACCAAATTAGTGTTCGATCTGGTCTTTGAGCACCCCGACGGTCTCTAGCAGTACATACACCACCATCAGGTGCAAGGCTAAAGTGCTAAGCCGCCGGTCCGAACCTCATCAAGCTATACTCAGAGTCAGACCAACGCTAACCATCTTCATCACTCTGAGATTTAGGACGGCCAGCCATCTGCCACAACAGCAGTCATGAGTTACCGCTCCGGTTCAGAGGCGCGTGACTACGGCAACGAGAAGGCAACTACGGCACGATCTTCGAACAAGACCACCAGCGTTAACCGCTCACTCAGGGATGCTCTTTCGCCATCACCTGATGCTTCTCCGCGGTCGCCATCCCCCAAACGGCAACGCAATCGAGATCGGTCAAGGTCACCATATCGAGCTGAAAAGGCGCCGAACGGAAGCCAGAAGAGACGTGCGCATGATGACAATCGCGAGACTAGTCATAGATCTGGACAAAGACAGTTCAAAGTCCACTATGAGAACGATCGGCAGTCTTATGACGATGGGAGAAATGGACATGGCAGCTACGGTGGACGCGATCTGGGAAGCAACAGAGACCAGCACAGCAATAGAGATCGAGATGACTACAACGACAACAAACGACGTCGCACGAGAAGTCGATCACCACAAAGAGCACGACCTGGCACATCTGGTAGTGGCTCTACTCAAAGCAGACAGCATGGCGTCAGATTTGAAAGAGAGCAAGAGCCGTCTGGTTGGGATGTACCTGCCCGACAATCAAATGCAAGAGACGAGCGGCATGTTGGCCAATCCGAGCACAACCAGTCGACAATACGCTCGATTCTAAAATTCAGTGTGGATGGTGCTGTTACAGCCAACGAGACATCAAGGTGGGTGTCCAATAAGCCACGTATGTCGACTGCTTTGACTAACGAGATATCCAGTGCTGCACAGAATCAGACAATCGCGGAAGGACTCGAAGCTGAACAGGCACCACCAAAAGACGAGTCTGTATCGATAGAGGAAAGGCGAAAGCGGCGTGAAGCAATCAAAGCTAAGTATAAAAGCCAAGCAACACCGCTTCTTGTTCAAGCTTTACAGCAGGAAAGCGCTCCTGCATCACCACTCTCACAGCTTGGTATCTCGGACCAGCGTTCGGAAAGATCAGGTTAGTCTCTGGCTGCCGACCTGTACTATTTCTTGGCTAACAGGTCATCAGTATCGCCCAGCATATCTGCACCAGGAACGCCACCGACTGACTCTGCTGCTGGTTCCCCTGCAGCCATCACTGTACAGGATGATTCAGAGCTCGCTAACACGACTGGGTCGGCAGTGATCGACGGTGACGAGCCCTCTGCAGCAGATTACGACCCGTCAGCAGACATGGCCGAGGAGCGTGCTCGTCACGACAAACGCATGGCTGGGCAAGACTTGCCCGCCAGTGCGTATGATGAAACGAAACAGCACGATCAGCAAGTGCTTCTATCGGAGTCGGCCGTCGAAGCTCCACCAGCGGCTATTGTTTCAAAGCCAGTAGACGATATGTTTGCCAGTGATGGCGAGGACGACATGTTCGCCCCTATTCCAGCGAAGTCAACGACTCTCAGCGAGCCCAGTCTGGCGGTGAACATCCCTATCGCTAAAGAGCTCGATCAGAGTTTACTTGATGACTGGGACGACCACGAAGGCTACTATCGCATCATTCTTGGCGAACTCCTCGAGGGTAGGTACCACGTTCAGGCAAATCTCGGCAAAGGCATGTTCTCGAGTGTGGTCCGAGCAATGGACAGTACAACAGGAGAGTTGGTCGCCATTAAGGTCATTCGAAATAATGAAACCATGATCAAGGCAGCAACAAAGGAAATGGAGATTTTGGAAAAGTTGGCTGATGCTGACCCCGAGGACAAGAAGCATCTCATTCGCCTCGAACGATCGTTTACTCACAAAGGTCACATGTGTATGGTCTTCGAACATATGAGCATCAATTTACGCGAAGTCTTGAAGAAGTTTGGTCGCGATGTGGGCATCAATCTCAAAGCCGTCCGGTCGTATGCTCAACAAATGCTGCTTGGTTTGAGCTTGTTGAGGAAGTGCAATATTCTTCATGCCGATCTCAAGCCGGATAACATCCTGGTCAATGAAGCCCGCAATATGCTGAAGATTTGTGACCTGGGTTCTGCGGCTGATGCATCAGAGAATGAAATTACACCATATCTTGTGAGTCGATTCTACAGAGCACCAGAGATCATTCTCGGCATTCCTTACGACTTCGCCATCGATATGTGGTCTATCGGCTGCACACTCTTCGAACTCTACACCGGCAAGATTCTCTTCACTGGCCGCTCCAACAACCAGATGCTACGCAGCATCATGGAGTGCCGAGGCAAATTCAGTCTCAAGATGCTCAAGAAAGCCGAATTCGGTGCCGTGCACTTCGACGACGTCAACCTCAACTTCCGCAGTGTCGAGCGCGACAAGGTTACTGGCAGAGACATGACGAAGTTGATGAATTTCGTCAAACCTACCCGAGATCTGAAGAGCAGGTTACTCGCTGCTGCTGGTGCAATTGGGCCAGGTAAGAAACCGATTCCGGAGGCTGAGTTGAAGGAGGTCAACCTTTTTGCGGACCTGCTTGAGAAGTGCTTGAATCTCAATCCGGAGAAGAGGATGACTCCCGTGGAAGCGCTGCAGCATCCGTTCATACACCGGGTGGCCGTCCCTGTGCCTCGTCAGAGTTGAGAGAGTTGCTGGGGAGATGAGTTGCGTATGTGTTCCTAAAAAAGAGCGATCGAAGTCAATCACTGGCTGTAATCATGGTGTCAGAAATTTGAATGTAGTTCATGATGCCTCGCGCAAGCCTTGATAGTTAATACATAACATATCCTCGTGTGTGCTCTCAACTACAACTGGTGGCCGTCATGCCCTACAACTCATACTGCTCTCGTCCTTCCACGACACGACAACCCTCCCTATCTATCCGTATCTCCTCTCTGCCTTCACCGCTAAATACCACCGCCATTTCAAGCTCAATCCCAACACAAATCCTCCACAACAACCATCCCCTCCGC
>Ga0058698_10000303_pt1 | contig 28538 bp, 38 predicted proteins | sample AgamicAsSfe_FD_67288 | JGI IMG/M metagenome (GOLD analysis project Ga0058698, IMG submission 67288) | Agave microbial communities from Guanajuato, Mexico - As.Sf.e | ecosystem: Host-associated > Plants > Phyllosphere > Phylloplane/Leaf | place: Guanajuato, Mexico | collected 2012-05-30
GGTCTAATATAGTATAAGCCGGCTACTCTTTCTTCTAAGGTTCGAGTATAGTAATAGCGGCTATTTACTTATTACTCGGCTTCTCCTCTCTACGGAGAATCTATATCTATTACCTTAGGGGGTTATCGTCTACCTCTTGTCATAGGACAATAGGATATGAAGCAGATACGTTCCTACTACTAGGAAGCATATAATAAGGCTAGGAAAGGAAGGTTAAACCTCGGGTTTAACCTTATCTATTACCGCCGCTATTAGCAACGTAGCTCTTTAAGCTACGTCCTCGTTATATAGCCTAACCTATACCGATAGACAAGACCTCCGTAGCTGACTAAATCTGAACCGTTTCTCTGTATTTACGCCAACTACCTACCGCCGCGAGACCGACCGTGACACTAAGCTAATAAATTCTTATTATTATTACTCCCTACTACTATTCTGTAGTCTTATAATTATAGAATGCTATCGATTCTATTATCTAATAGGTCTTACGCGCCGGGAACATACTTATCTCCTACGGACGGAAATATTACGCCCCTATCCACGTGACTATCGCCGCGTCTCCCCTCGCCACCGCGTACCCCGCACGAATGACGACCTGATTAAACGTCTCCGCTTTGCCGAATCCTCGATCGGATATCGCACCTATCCCTTTAAACCTCGTCGGCTGCCTCCAGCTGCCTAGAGCCAAAGCTTGTGCTCTCATGTATGCCTGAAGTGTCTACACGTAGCCATTATGCACATCTGTGCTGGCTGGCTGCAAGCTAGTCGGATACCAAATAGACATCTTAACTGGCGGGCCGGCGCATTCACCATGCCTCGTGCTTGGATGAGGGGTACCTCAAGAGTACAGCGGTACGAAAGAGTGTTGATCGTCTTGATTCATACACCGCCAAACACTTTAGACTACCTCGGTCGCGGAGAAATGCCATGATAGGATAGAACTCAGTCTATCACCTGATCCAGATCTTTGCAAAGTGCTCGGCCATGCCGGTTGACGGCACTGAAGCCTGATCGCAGCATGTGCTGGCCATGTGAACCTTTGCTTTATATGCGTGGTCCTTCCACCCTGACATGTTGACGTACGTTGCATATCTTGTCAAGCCGTGTCGCGAATCCTCCACCAACCCTTGTCTATCACGAAGACACGATCCTCAAAAGGATATACACGCAGTCTCTGACTCAACACCACTCTGTAAAGTTGACAACACAATTATGGCGATTGCAGAATACGATGTCCTTCTCGTTGGAGCTGGATTTGGGTGGGTTAGACACTGTTCGAAGTTGGCTGAATGTGTAGCTAATGGTGCCTGTTCAGATCAATCTGTTTGCTGAATAGGTAAATAGTTCCATGAACAGCAAGCAAGCTTCTCTTTGACAATATGGTAGACTCCGAAAGCAAGGCTTCAACATTCGAATCTTCGAAAAAGGTGCTGCCAGTGGCGGCATCTGGTATTGGGTACTTATGACTGGTCATGTATCGTCCACATATTTCCTCGAAACTGACCAGAAGTGCAGAACTGCTACCCGGGTGCCCGCGTCGACTCGGACGCACCAATATATCAGCTCTTCGAAAAGGAAGTCTGGTCGGATTTCTCCTTCAAAGAGCGTTATCCTGGCGGACCGGAGCTGCGGAGATACTTTGACTATCTAGACAAGAAACTCGACGTCAACAGTCATGTTGATTTCAACAGAACGGTGACTGGTGCAACATTTGATGAACAGAGGAGGCAGTGGTTGGTGGAATGTGAAGACGGGACCAAGGCGTGGGCGAGGTGGTTCATCCCGAGCATTGGATTTGCTGCAAAGGTCAGTTGTATAGAGATGTAGTTGCAGATTGAAAGATCACTGACGAAACTAGCCATATGTCCCCCCCTACAAGAACATGGACAAGTTCAAGGGCCAGGTCCACCATACCGCTGTAAGTCGTTGACTATTTTACGACCATCAGGGGCGCTTAAAGGCAGTCTAACACCTCACCTCCAACAGTACTGGCCTCAGAAGGGAATCGACCTCAAGAACAAAAGGATCGCCGTCATTGGTACCGGGGCCTCGGGAGTTCAAACAATCCAAGAGACTGGCAAAGATGCCGCGCATCTCACTGTCTACCAACGCACTCCAAACTATGCCCTGCCCATGAACCAGCGGCCCATCAATGAGATTGAGAATGAAAGACAGAAGAAAGAAGGTGACTTTGACAAAGCTTTTAAGAACGTTTACACCACATTTGCTGGCTTCAACTACGACTTTGACAAGAAAAACACTTTTGATGTGACGCCGGAAGAACGTGAGAAATTCTACCACTGGCTGCTGGTCGATAATGGAGGATTCATGTTCTGGCTTGCAAACTACGACGACACCTACAAGAACAGGGAAGCCAACTTGGAAGTATGTGCAGAAAAGTCGCACTGCGTGTGATGCAGATCAGTCTAACACCACTCACAGGCCTACAAATATTGGCGATCATTCGTCAAGAGTCGCATCAACGATCCCTCCAAAGCTGCCATTCTCGCCCCGGAGCAGCCACCCCATGGATTCGGGCTGAAACGACCTTCTCTCGAACAATACGTGAGTCTATCCTTGTCTTCCTAATCTTGCCCATCCCTGTAGATGCGGAACGCCCTGCAAGCAGTGTGACACAAAGACTGAACTGCCACCAGTACTACGAGATTTACAACCTGCCGCACGTCGACCTCATCGACGTGGGTGCCGACCCCATTGCCGAGTTCACAGAAAAGGGCATCCGCACAGAATCTGGACACCATGAGGAATTCGATGTCATTGCGCTTGCCACCGGCTTCGATTCAGTCACGGGAAGCTTGGCTCAGCTCGACATCAAGGGCACCACTGGGAAGAGTATCGCCGATCACTGGAAGGAGGGTCTGAGGACTGCTGTTGGTATTGCATTGAATGAAGTTAGTATCTACGCATTGAGCTCCATGCTGTCTTCTCCTTTGAGCCAAGCTGACTTGTTCCAGTTCCCGAATATGTTTTTCCTGTAAGTCCACATCATTACCATTGCCACTTGACCTCATGGCACCGCTCGAAGCCCAAGAAGTGGCCCATATCATGCCACAGCTACCACCGTCGTCGTCACATCCTCACTCACGCCCCTCGTCCGCATCTAGCTACGGCCCCCAAGCCCCAACAGCCTTCAGCAACGGTCAGCAGCCATACCGTGTCTCCCACGCCCACCTCTCCCTCAACTAATTCGTCCCACAGGTCCAAGTTGCGTGCAACTCCAAGCCCGCTGGCTCGACGGCGTCATGGCTGAGCTCAAAGCCGCAAACATCACGCGCTTCGAAGCCAAGCGGGAGACGGAAGATGAATGGACGTGCCGCACCCACGAAGAGTGGGACGCTACGCTGTTCCCGACAGCGAAGAGCTGGTATCAGGGCGGTAAGTTGACATGCTTCTGAGGCTGCCTCGCCCCTCTCGCAAGGGATCATTTGGGTGGCCGAAGAGAAGATGGAAGAAACTGATTGGCAATGTAGCGAACATACCTGGTCGCAAAGTCGAGCCACTCAATTGGGCCGGCGGCATCCCCGCATACATCAAAGCCCTCGATGAGAGCATGGACAACAGCTTCCAAGGATGGTACGCTACCGCCGCGAACGAGAAGCCCGTCGCCGCAGTCAAGAAGGAGATGCGGGAAAAGGAAGAAAACGGACATGTGGCGGACGTGTACGAGCATCCGGCAAAGGTGGAGGAACATATGGATGAGGTCACGGACAAGTTGAAGGGACTGCCTGTGCAGAGTGCATAAGTGAAGGGGTGGGAGCCGAGGGCCGTGATTGCGTGGTGTTATTGTGGGGTAGAGGTGTAACTATGTATATCGCGCGTCTTTCTGTGTATGTTGTAGCTGTCAGGTGCCTAGCTCTGCTGTACTTTTCACTCCGAGGTCTCGTCGAAGAAGCGAGTTTCCTGCTGAGCATCTACACCCTACTTGCAATGTCAGCTTCACTGATGGGGCGATGTGACCTTGACCTCGTTCTTCGAGCAGCACCCGAGCTACATGTGTATGAGGTGGTCGGTGACATGGCAAGAACATGGCAAGACCACGCCGTTGTCTTGTCCCAGCTCAAATGCACCCCCGCAGGGCCAGCGACTAAACAGCGCCGCGTCATTCTTGCTACGAACACCACGCATCAGTGGCCCTGGGCTCGAGACACGGAAAGCATCGAGAATGGCAAACATAACAAAGTCTTCTCCATGTGATAGCAGCCTATGCGAGACGCCAGCTATATCGTGGTTTCAAAATGACTATGCGCCTGTCCAGTAGCTATCCCGTCGTAAGTTCTACCTCTCATCCCCAACAATGTAAGAGCGCATCCACTTCAAGTGAATCCACTAAGACTGTACCCGTAAGCCTGACCCACGTCCGAATCCTGCACATTGAAATACCCAGCATCCGTGCTTGGATCATAGTATGCTGCGCATTCGTACACATTCTCGCTCATCAGGAAGTGAAAGTCGAAGGAATCGTACTGATCATTAGACGCCGCAGCAAAGGATGTGCACTCTTGGAGAGTTGTGCAAAAGTCTCCGGCTGGAAAGGTTGTCGTCTGAGGTGGATATTGGGATGGTTCATCGTTACCTGGGTTGTTGGAGTTCTCTTTGAATCCGTTGGTGAAGGCGTATTGGGTGTAGATTGCTGTGCCGCCGTACCGGTTGTTCCCAGTCACAGTACTCGTACAGCCGGGATTGGTAACGGTGGAGGCGCTGGTTCCTATTGTCACGGTTCTTTTTCGACGGGATCAGCTTCCACCGAGTGTCGAGACGGGAAGGACTGAACTTACGAAGGGACAGTTGACAAGATGGTTGATTGAATAATGATAGTGGAAACGACAGAGTTGAAAGTCGTTGAAGTTGTAGCCACGACGGTTGATGGTTGTGGGGTCAGAGTGGTAGCAATGATCGTGGTGGGTACTGTTGTGGTTGGAGTGACGGTGGTGCTGACAAGGGCCGTAGAGGTTGATGTGCTTCCGGGTGCCTCGCAACTGCAGAACTCGCTGACGAGGGTAGTGGCAATGTTGAGTAAGCTTGCAAGTCGTGAGGTGCAGTCTGTAGTCGTGACGGCACGCTTCTCGTTGACAGAGGCTGTGATGGTTGTAGTGCTAGGAGGCTGGGAGACGGTCACCGAAATGCTTGCGGTGGCGGTCGTGGTGGCTGTGGTTGTGGTTGAGATATCTAAAATCATGCGTAAGAACGATCTCGACTTATGAGGATCAAGTGGAAACCTACCACTTTCGACCGAGACAGTGGTCGTCGTAGAGGTCGTCAGACCGGGAGCTGTGCTTGTCGAATAAACCGTTGCCACTTTCGTCACGGCTGGTGCAGTGATGGTAGTTGTTTCTGTAGGTATGGTGAGTGCCGAAGATGATCGAGGTCAACAATCAATTGCATACGTGTAGTAGTAGCATACTTGTGCAAGACTGATGAACACAGCTTCGGACCTTCGCTAGAAGGCAGTAGGTTCAATGCTAGCTCTCCAACCTTGATCCACGGTAGGGTGCAGATGTTGCTTTGTGCTGCGATCGGCTTTGCCTGGGCATGTTGACCAAGCAAGCTCAGAAGTGTCAAGGACAAGGAGGAGACGATGGAAAGCTGCATTCTGTGGCCGCACGAGTGATCTAGCGACGGGACACGCGGCAAGAGATATTGTGTCTGTATGCTAGAATGAATGTATTGACGTGGACTGAATGAGTGTGGTAAGATTGCAGTGGAATCAAAGTGATCGAAGCACGCCGCACGGCACAACCTTTATAAAACATGGCATGCCGATGGAAGGCAAGTGCCGGTCTAGATGTCACTCAGGAGTCAGCATGTCGAGAAATTGAGGCGAAGGAATGAAGAGACATAGGTACAACATCTCGCCGTTGTTCAGCTGAAGTTCAGCTGGACCTTGCCTGCCTAAACCTAAACCGGAAAGCCGCCTTCGCACTAGATCGGGCAGCCGCTAGCGTACCTCGTAGGGCGACGACCACTACTCCAATCACAAATCCAGCAGCAGATTCTATGGCTGGCCGGGAATCAAGAAGGGAGAAGTGCTGCATGACGCTAAACTCCTCCGAGCCAAGTTGCTGCAGAGTTCGTGTCAAGCTGAAGTGGCGTGCTGGCTGTCTCGACGACTTGGTTCATGAAGCACAGATCCGGAGATACGTCGAGCTGAAGCTACAGCTGATGGATGGCTCAAAAGTCGCAGACCTGACCAGCGGAACAGCATGACGGTCACAAAATAAGGTGGAAAAGGGTCTCGAGAAGAATGCCATTATTGGGAATTGTCCAGAGCAGAGTTCTAGTATCATGATGGCAGGCCTGTGGAATCGCAAACCCTGCTCTCGTGCCATCGACCCACAGCGCACCATCGAGCTGTCAAGCTTCGTCAACCTTCATCAAGCGCGTGTCGTCAAGCGTGCGTCGTCAAAGGCCCAACGTCAAGCGTGTTGACAATATCAAGCTTCAAATAAGTGCCATCAAGCCGCCCGAGTAACGTCTTAAGTGGCATCTTATCCCTCATGAAGCTGTTCGGCGTCTTCCATTCATTCTCATAGTTGTCTGCTCCCGCCTCTTCCCATTCTTTGTCTTTCTCTGCGTATTCACACAGTCTCATCCTCGTGTTCTCATCATCAGCCCCATTGTTCTTCGTCCTCGAAAGCTTCCGATTCTGGCGATTCAGTAGCCCAACCCAGAGTTGCAAACATTTTCCGCATATCCTGCATACACTTTTCTAGCTCTTCCCAAGGCATCCCACACTTTCTGCATCTCTTTGCGACGCGATACGCCTGTACCCAAACTTGACTGTGCTTGGATTGATCAATCAAGAACGCGACTTTGATACCCTCGGGCAGAATTCCTTCTTCGAGCTTTAACCACATCAAAATGTCCTTGGTCTCGATCTCATGACCCATCGCCGACCTCATATCGACACGAACATTGACATTTTTTACAAGCCGCAGTTTGATTGGCGCGATGGATGTGAACCATTTGACTGTGTTGCGCAACTGCATGGAGTTGTCCTTGAGATCGATTGCGTTGTGCTTGAACCAAAGAGGCAGTACTTCTTGGTACAACTGACGGTTCGTCTTCAGAAGTGGCATGAGATCGAAGTACTCAGGACAAAAACTCTCCCTTCGACGAGCACCACCTCCGAACAAGCCGACGCGGAATGAGCATTTGCTGGATTTATCGTGGTCTTCGGTCGTTTCAGACGTAGCAGGCCCGCAGGAGGTATCGGTCTCTTGGGATTCAGCGGGCACAAAGTAGCTGTAGATCTGATATCGGATCTCGCATGGTGCTCCAATGAGAGTCGGTGTACACGTTAATGCCATGGAGAGTTCTGGGACAAGCCAGGTGGTTGTGCGCAGTGAGGGGGGGAAGAGGGAGTTGATCGCATGTTTGCCGAGGAATGTGAGATTGGAAGCAAGCTTATTGACGTCACGTGAGATTCACTAGCGCTTACTACTCGCCACCTCACTTGTGGCGATCCTACGTGTATCCGCCACTTATGCCGCTTGATTCGTCAGATCGGAGTGTCTCTGCAGCTCTTATGATGAGTCTGTGGAGCGAGTATGTCGCTCGGTCCATGCTTGCAGTTTCGTGCCATACCGTGCCAAGATTATACAGAGAAGACCTGCTATAATTATAAAACATGCACCTGAGCGGGTGTCAGTACTGGACTCGCTGAATATTACAGCTCTTGTGATGTAAGATACACATACTGATCGTTTCGGTGGCACCAATGCCAATGGCGTTGATCAAAGGCAGGATTGCAGCATTTCCAGGAGCGGCGCCGAGCGAGTACTGCAGCAGATACTTCGTCGCAATGACGGCCATCCTCTCCTCAGGTATCGCCTCTGAGAACAAGTCAGCCAGAAGCAAGGACACCAGCTCTATGCGCGCACATACCTGCTGTGTATGTGTTGAGGCTACTGAAAGCAGCCATCATACCGAAACCAATCACAAAGGCTGCAACAATCACGATTGCCAGGCCGGCCGTCTCGAACTCCAAACACCACCCGTAGACGAGCGTGGACGCTGGAACGATGAGGAAGAAAGAAAGATAGCCGCTACGGAGCCGATCTTGTGCCACCTTGTGACCACGTGCCCTGATCGACTTTGCCATGGTAATATCAGAGTATTTTCCGCCAATTATTGAGCCGACAACAAATCCTGTGCCTGGAGCGATGTAGAAGAGTCCAGAGACCAGTGCCGAGTTGAGATGAAAGCGGGGGTTGATGAGATATCGGGGTGAGGCAAGAAAGGAGTATTGATGCCAGCCTAAAAGAGCACAGGCAAGGTCCTGCAAGACATGATTAGCTCAGTCGTCATATCAGAGGAAAGCCATAACTCTCAATGTCTCACTTACTGCCAAGAATACATTTGGATACAACAGCAAGCTGAAGGTTCGTTTAATGGTTCGAGCCTGAGATCGTGCCCACAGTCCAAAGCTAGGCTTAAGCACCTCGAACTCCTTCTGCGGTATCGTAGGCACGAAAAGTAGAGACAGGACAAGCCCGATGGCTACCATGCCAGTCTGTGTCCAGAAGATACACCGCCAGCTCGCATATGTGACAATGACTGTAACGTTTTATTAGCGTTCTTGTTTCCATACCATTCAAACCAGCTGGTGCTGAAGTTGCCGAGGAAGTTGCTGACCTCCACCTACGAGTGGCCCCATCGCAGGCCCGAGTACACTTCCCTAACAACGCTTTGGTTAGCATTTTGGAATCCCTAATATTCAAGACGGGCTGTGCTGGGCTTTTCAATTACCACCATGAAGCAGCCAATAGCGGTACCTCTGAACTTCTACAAATTTGACATGTTCAGTGTGTGTACCCCGGCACGACGTATCATGACCGCATCTCTTACCGCATCAAAGACGTCTGCTATGAATGTCTGTCCTGCTACTTGTTGAAAAGTAGCCTCAAAACCAGAAAGAACACGCATAGCAGTGAACATGGCCATGTTTCTCGATACAGCGGTCAAGATCGAGCAGACGAGTAGTACCAGGATAGCCAAGTTGTATGAGATGCGTCTCCCGCAAGTCTAAGATATGGTTGGTTAGTCTTGTCTATAGTAGGTAGAATTAGTAGAGGCTAGAGGGCTTACTACTGTGAGCGGAACCCAGATCAGACTGCTTGTGCTTGCCGCAATAAGTGCTCCTGCATTCGAGATGTTGATAGCCTCGCTTATGGTACCGAATTCGGCCGCTATTTCCTCTGTGGCAGGATATATACAGCTGATTGAAAATGTGGCAGCGAGTGTCATCCAGCTTACTACGAACAGGATGAGACATTTCCGCCAGAAAGGCAAGCTGTAGCCCGAGAGGGGCTGTACTGTATTGCCTATAGTGCTGCTATTGGTAGTGCCAGCAGATTCCGGCTTCTCTTCAGGATTGACATCAAGGTGCTGCGGTGGCAAATCTATGGCAGAAAGAAGAGACATTTTGTAAAGGACTACCTAGACAATAATGTGATGAATGTTTCTGTGACATCCTTGAGACACAGGAAGGAGGTGATGATATGTATGTAAGAGGTATCGAGACTGCTCTCGGTGTCAAGCGTAAATCGCCGTCCTAGCACGCAGTGATGTGTTGCAGATTGTAGCAGAAATCGGCCTTGGTTGTGCTCGAGACGCTTCACGTGATCGGTGACTTTGGTCATTCGCCGTCGACCAGCTCCTGCATCTCATCGTTCTCTTTCTGCTCGTCTTCACAACCCCCTGTCTTTCCACCAGTCTATCCATTCAAGACCGGCGCTATCATACGGCATATTTCAGTGTCAAGCCGCTTTATTCCGATATCCCTCATTCTTAGTGTCGAAGTCCCGTGTCCTTGACGCTGACGGTGATTCCGAGCCCTGACGATACGGTCCTGAATCAAGCCGGGCTGCTCTACCATACCTAATCCTCACTCTGGAGATCTAGTGTCTTTGCATTCGTAATAGCTCCTAGTTTCGAACGGTACGCTTCAGCGTCAAGCCGGGCTGCTTTAAAACCCCTTATTCTCTTCTTCGAGGTCCAGTGTCCTTGATCCTTGATACTAGCGCGGCTCCTGGGTCCTCACGGTCCGCTTCAACCCACCGCTGAGTCGCATCACCATCTCGATATGCAGAGCGAGCTTGTATCTGCATCACGTGACGAGACGACTACACGATCGGCTACCAAGAAGCGGAAACGCAAGACTGTCGCATGTCAGCCATGTCACACATTGAAGGTGAAATGCTTGGGAGGAGCGCCTTGTCGCAACTGTGTCGATTCTAGTCGAGACTGTGCTTATCCGCAACGTGACAGAAAAATCACGGTCAACGAAAGGTTAGTCTTCATGACATACACTAGATAGCTACATGCCACTGCCCTCTCTCAGAAGAAGCTATGACCCGTAAACTACTTCTCCAATATAGGGGGAGTCTGCTTATGACTGGAGGAAAGCCCTACATATCCGACGGCACTCTTTACCGCTAATGTCAAGCCATTTTATGACTTCGAATGAGGTCGACTGTGTCATACAATGGTACTACGGCAGCCGCCGTCGTACATCGCCACCGACATGCGAGACATAGCTGACTTCGCCCCCAGCTACATCGAGCAACTTATTACGGAGAATAAGCAGCTCAAAGAGAATGACTCTCAATCTATCAACACTCTCTATGGCCCGAGCAGTCTACTTCCCAGGCGCCACGAAGACTTTGGCGGCATGAATCTGACGCCGATGATGACTGCAACCACTCATATACCTCCTATCTCCGGTGCTGTCGAGGAGATCTCCGTCCAGAATCCTCTTGTTGACCGTCAAGCTCGCTTCGTGACTCATAGTGGTAATCAAGTCTACATTGGAGAAGCTAATTGTACCAGTTTCTCGTCCCGCCTCCGACAGGTACTCCTCAACACATCCGAAGAGACCCATGTGATCAGGACACATTTTATCAAAGATACTGCGATTATCGAGGCCTGTAACACAATTACACCATTGCCGCCACGACCGGCGGCCTCAATTCTGATGGAGAGTGCCTTCAATACAGTTGGACAGTGTTTTCATTTGACAAGGAGATCAATAGCACGACGTCACCTCGAAAAAGCCTATCAAGGGACCATCTTGGAGATCGACATGTGTACCATATATGCACTGCTTGCACTAGGAGAATTGTTTTCGCCAAGTCAAGGTAGGAGCAGTGGATCGCCCTTTCCAGGCTTGCAATATTGGGCAAATGTGCGTCAGATCATGCGCGTCATTCCAGAACGACCCAGTATTGTGCATGTCGAGCTCTCAGTCATGACTGCACTTTACAGCCTTTCGGTGAATCGCAGGTATTCGGCGTATAGAGAGATTGGTGCGGCTCTAAGGCAGAGTATCAATATCGGCCTGCATCAGAAGTTCAAGGATGGGACGCGAGATGCAGCGACACGAGAGCATCGCAAGCGAGTGTTCTGGTGCGTGTACAATGTTGACAGAATGATCGCCTCCAAGTCTGGGTATCCTGCATCTATTCAGTCGGATGAGATCGAGGTTGACTTTCCTAGCGATGAGGGTTTGACTGATGTAGAGCGAGGCGATCTCTTCAGCGCCGACTACCACAACGCCTCCATCCGACTGGGACGTCTTGTGGGCAGAACAAATTACTATGTCTACTCACGTGTCCATTTCGGCCTCAGCTTCTTCAAACGCGTGCAGAGCGTCTTCTCAGATCTTTCAAGTTGGCTACATACACTTCCCAAGGACCTGGAGTTGCCAGCGGAGTCTGCAGGTCATGCACCACAACATATTATTGCGCTACACCTTGCATTCAATCAGGTTAGTTATGCGTTATGCCTACGAGCAATAATTCACTTGATGTTGACTGTGTAGTGCGTGGTACTTGCGACTAGACCTATACTTCTGCACCTTTTCCGCTCCAACCGCCTCGCCGTCAAAAAGACGTCAAGTGACAGAGGCGCCATAACAGCCCGCTCCACGACCATAACTTTGTCCGAAACCTGTGTTCATAGTGCTCGACACTCCGTACGCCTTTTACTTAGGAGCTGGAGTATCGGCACTCTTCCAATGCTAGACTATCTTTCCGCACAATATACCTTTGCAGCAGCGGTCATACTTCTGCTGTCCAGTCTCATATTCGGGGCCAATAGCCAAACTGACAGCACAGATTTCGAGTCTGCCAGGTTTCTGCTTCAGCAGCTCAAGTCAAGTGGGAACCTCCCGGCCTGTGAATTCTGCGAACATCTTGACCTCGTTGTGGAGACTGTCGCGGCATATGAGGGCAGGGAGTCGGGTGTCCAAGCAGGATCGGCACTAGAAACAGTCAATATGCCCGATGGTGTCGCAAGCTCACGAAATTTGCCAGTGCCAGATGTGGAAGCGGTGCCTTCTGAGTTCATTACTACTGGTATGGCAATCTTCGATCCACTGGTGCAGCAATTCCTGACTCAGGATGAATCTCAGCTCGACTTGCCATTTCTGCCTGGCAACGACCTGTTCGACGATTTCGACTGGTTCGGAACCACGACAACCAGTCACGAAGCCTGAGCTGTGTCGAACGGCATTTTTTCATCTGTTGAACCAAGGTCTCACAATAAGCTTTCCGGATCTACGCTGCTTAAGTACTTGCACTGCTACAAAGAGCTTATGGCACTTTTGACACAATGGCGCCGTTCCTTGACATCAGCGAAATAGGACCATAATGGACGCTCCAACTGAGAATGTCGCTGATACAGAAACCACATCGACGGCGCTTGTCCTTTACGTGCCATGTCTCGACCTCCATTCTCCCGCAAATCATGCCAGTGCGTGGTCCTCTAGCTCACCATCCACGTCCACGATGCTGGTGCACGTTCCGAAACCCAGTAAGTCGCCGTCAACGCCATGCAGAGTGCAAGTGCCTTAAGATATCGGTATCCTGACATTTCCCAGGTCGAAACATGTCCAAATCCGAGTATCGCGCCGAGATGGCGGCGACCGGTGGCTATGACCCGGACGGGCACATTCTCTCCATCGATCGAGCATTCCTGAATGGTATAATAAAGGTGCTTGAGGACTTCACGAGGACGCTCGAGGACATGAACAAGAGAATAGCGGACGAGCTCGAGGAGATGAAGTTGAGAAGGGCACGGCACTCGCAGAAAAGTTGCAAGCGAAAGCCTTGCGCACGATAATGTATATGATGTTCTTCTCGGTGATCTGCATGATACTGATCGTGCAGTAGATACAGTAGGAAAAGGTAGAATGGTCGTTGGGTTTATGCAACCTCCAACGCCATCGCCGACAAGCACAGTCGAGCTGGAAAGTATACCTCACCCCTGAGCCCCGTGCACCCATAATATTCGTGATCTCATGAGCCATCACTCATCCATTTCCTCAACCTCATACCTCTACCGATAATCCATCAAATGCAATACCCAAATCCACCCCACTCATCCCAACTCCATGCCCACATCCTCGCCTACGCCCCAACCCGCCGCCACCACCCCATGCAATCGCCCTCGATACTGTAAAGGGACATACCCGTCATCGTCCCTCTCCTCTTCCTTGTGTCCGCCCTTACTCAATCCACCTAAGCTTCCACTGCCGCTGCCCCACGACGCAGTCGTTGCAGATGTGGATGCGCGGTTACGCCGTCTTGCTGTGGATGCGGGTACTGTCGTTGATGGCGCTGTCGATGCTGTCGAATGTCGTGCCGCGCTTGTGCTGGGAGGTGGATCTGAAGAGGATTTCGAAGAGATGTCCAAGCTGGAACGGGTTTGGTGGAATGACGGCTTCCCGGGAGATCCAGATGCAGAGGTTGGCAGCACATCCGCTGTGTCCTGCCTTTGCCGCCCGAACCACGTCCGTCGTCTTGCGGCCGACGATGTGAGTTGTGATGCAGCGTCATATGATTGTTGCCGATCCAGTTTGCGGGGTGTGTTTGTGCTGGTGCGGTCTGGGGTGGGAACGGTGGCACCACGTGGACCGGGGGGCAAATCAGGTACGATTTTGTCATTCGAGGCATCAATCTCAACCAGCTCGGCGTCGCGGACCCACTTCCGGCGACGCGTGTAGCGACCCCAGCCATCTTGTCTCTTTGGATACCGCCATTGAGTATCATAGAAGATCCAGCCGCCTGAGTCTGCATAGTCCGCCTTGCCGTCTCCAGCACTGTCTTCAGTGGGGCCGGGGCCTTCCACAGTCCAGGAACTACCTTCGCACCACCGCCAAGTACCTATCCCGCCATCTATTACCGGAAGTGTGAACTGGTCTCTCGGGGGCGAGACCTGTAAGTCCTCATCTGTCCAGGCTGCGCGCTCGTAGGCGAACATGGATGTTGTCCAACCGGCGCCGAGCCAGCGTCGTTGATTTTCGAAAAGAGCAAATGAGAAGCGGATGCTTTCGGCTTTATTGCTGTTATCTGAACGTAGCACTCCGTTGGCAACGGCTTTATTCTTGCGCCGTGCGGACAACTTAGCAGCCATTGCGTTTGCATCTCGCATCGCCCTGGTGGTGGACGATATTGACCCAATGGCTCGTGACGTCGCTGGGGTAAGCTCAAGCCCAGTGATGAGCGATAGACTTCGACGGATGGTGCGAGACCTCCACAATATCGTGCGAGAGATACGTGCAGGTCGGGAATGCCATGTCAGTCCAATACTGCCGAGGACGAGTATAATGCGTCTAGTCGTGATGATGTACAATGGGGGTAGTGTCAGCAGAAACCAAAATGGAGTGAGAAGCATCAGTCGTATGAACAATGTGATCAAAGCAGGTCGAGTAGTGGCTGAAGTTGCTGTCCGTTGCGTAGAAAGGAAATCCGTAAGTCTGATGAGCGGTTCGAGGAGAATGTTACAGCGGGAAGTGAAGAGGTTGATGGTTTCGACGATCTCATCCAGGGATTTGTGATGTCGCACTTTCTTCGAGTCTGCCTCTCTTGGCTGATTCGTCATGCTCCAGCCGTGCGACCAGCCTGTTGAAGATAGCGGAGAGTATCGTCGAGCATACATGGCGAGGACTAGCATAGTCACTAGCAGCATTGGTGCCAGCCACCTGATGAGTACATCACCATATAATGTGGCTGCCCAAAAGGCTGAGAGAACGAGGAAGCTCTCCCAAGGATCGCCTGTGGTCCATGTTACTAGACCAGCTACCTTGTTTAGAGGTAGCAGAAACGGATGTGAATATGCCAGTGCTCTTGTGACTTGTGGAGGGGTTGCTATCAGTAGAGGCGATTTCTGGTGAACGAGGATAGTGGAGTTTTGTCGTGTGGACGAGGATGAGGAAGGAGAGAAAGCAGCGATCGTGGGTGCGTCGGTGGATCCAGAGGCAGAGGCGGAGGAGGGAGTAGACGTGGGGGCTTCACCATTCCTGGCGGCGGGTGGATTCGTTATAGAAGTCATCCAAGGTGTATCTCAGCACTGTCAGGTGGGCCTCTCATAGATCACACGGAAATAACTGATACACACCAAAGGCGGCCATCAACAGGTTGCTTCATATTGTCTCCAGCCCCACTACTCAGGATCCCCAAGAGTGCACGCGGTGCGGTGCGGTCCGCTCAGTCTGGAAAGGCTATGCGAGAGTGTTCCCGAGTATCGATTTGAGCAAGACCCCGAGTCGCTAGTACTGCAAAGCGAAGCGAACGCGACAAGAGCAGGCATGGGTTGCCTCCGGCGTCAATAGCGACAAGGTGGTCGAGAGTGTCATGTGATGGAGATCCGAAATCACAAAAGCGATCGACATGCAGTTTCGCCGCAAATTATGAAACGCCAACGCCAACTTATACAACCTCCTCATCATCTACGACCTACTACAGACTGATCCACCCTGTAGCTCCCATCTGGACATCGCCTATATTCATTACCGGTCGAGCCATAGCCAGAATCATTAGAAGCATAGCGGCGCAGCCTTCAAACGTCCGACGACACTTCCTCCCATCCTACCTACTATTCTCGGTCTTAAGATCAGAGCGCAAGTGACTCGCAAGCCGCTTCACCACCTCCCACGAATCTCTCACCCTCAGACTTCTCTCTAAAATGGTCAGCTCGAATCTGCATTTTTCGGCCTTCTAGCAGAACTCTAACAACCATCCAGGCACATCGCCCAATAATCCAAATAGCCATAACCGGCGCCCGCGTCTTCGGCCGGGCTTTTGGCGAAGCCTGGCGTCAAGCGTCCGCCGCCCAACGCGCCAGTGGCAGCTCTTCCGGTGGTGGCGCATCCGGCATCTCCTCCTCCTCCGGCATCACACTGGACGAAGCCTGCCAAATACTAAACGTCGCGCCGCCGAAAGCCGGGAATGCGGATATGGAGCAAGTGATGGAGCGATTTAAGAAGCTGTTTGACACGAATGATCCGACGAAAGGAGGGAGTTTTTATCTGCAAAGTAAGATCTTGAGGGCGAGGGAGCGGATAGAGGCGGAGGTGCGGGATAAGGGGGAGAAGGAGGAGATGAAGAAGGAAGCGGAGGAAGGGTGGAAGCCGAAGGTGTATAAGAATCGGTGAGGGACGAGTGAGATGAGGCTGAGAAGGGAATGCAACGGATCATGCCACGACGACAGGCTCGCGGACTAAAAGTGAGAAAAAGCCTGGCATGGCGCGTAGGCTCAGGTGCTTAACGAACAGCACTGTGAGCGTCCATACCCAGACACGAAGAAGGCCTCCGTGGCAGAAGAGTATGAATTTAGCATGGCGTTTGGGAGAGTATTTGAACGGGCGCTTATGTCTGACACCACGGAGCGACATGACTTTACAGCATGAATAAACAGCAAAGGAACACTCCACTTTCTACAAAACATCAGAAGGAACATGCATAATACTGAAGACGTTTTTTCTTGCGTGCTGATCCGAAGGACTACATTTTACTCTTTATCAATAGCTTCCTCCCACCGAGTCGACCATGCCGTAAACTCATCGTCCTGGTCTTTCCAACTTTTTCGCAATTGCGTAGTGATCAACTTGCCGTGCTCGACGACGGTCTTTATCCTCGCTCGCGCCTGATCATTGTCCAAGTCATAGCATGCGCTCACCAGTTCGTCCACTTCTTCCGGGATAATCTTCAGTTCGTTCATGGACTTGTCGAGCCGGGCGGTTTCTGGTAGTGCTAATATCGGGAGTCCTTTTAGTCGTCGTTTATTCACGGCCAGATACAATGTACTGATTAACCGCAACGTTTTCTGCGCCAATTCCGCAGTCTCCTTCAACTCAGGACGTGACTTCGGCAGACTCCCACCTGCAGATAGTAATTTCCCAATGTCGTCGGCTTCATCATCACTCCCATCGAAACTATCCGCATCGTTCTCCTCGTCTTCGTCATCCTCCTCATCATCCCCTTCCACCCATTCCTTCAGCTCACTGATGGCATCCTCGAGCAGGTTCCTGTACTGCTGCGCTTTCACAACCACTAGACCAGCCAGCCCGAGTTTCCCCAGCTCAATCACCGCGTCACAAGCCTCCCATAACACACCAGTAGATGCAAGAGTATCTCTTCCCACCACTTCCTTGTCCTCTTTCTCCATAGCCTCAAGCAGTACGAGCATTTCCTGCATCAAGGCTTGCAGCTCCCGATACACTCGCCGCACCCGCTGCTTCACCTCATCATGCAGTAGTTGTGTATAGTGCGGCGGATCACAAAGCTGGACTCCACTTGCCATGCCCGTTAATGCTTCGCTTGACATTGCATCGACAATCTTCCTGATAGCTGAAGGCGTGAAGGGCTTGTTGATCATAAGGAGGGAGAGCTTAGTCGTATGGGCTTTGATGAGAGTGGCTGATTTGGCGAGGAGATCAAGGACGGAGATGTCAGCGACATAGTTTGTCTCGGAGGTGCTAAGTGCGGAGGTGAAGCGGGATAGGAGGACGAGTGTTGCATTGACGGTAACAAGACACTGCTGGTGTTCTGTGCGGGGAGCTGGAGGAGGTGCCATGATGGTCTGATGCTTCGCTACAAGTGGCGAGAGTGACCTGCTTTGCGACTGAGGGAGCAGCAAGGTAAAAGATTGGCGACGACTGCAGTTGTGGTGTGAAATGAGTCAAGTTTGTACACAATTTTAACCTTGAGGAACCCTGCATTCGGGATGAGCTCCGGCGATAAAGTTGCGCCTAAGATTGACACCACTTCCTGCCAGTATAACTACCACCCCCAAACAACACCTGCACAAAGAATAGACCATGCCGGCCGCCGTCAAGGCCTCGCCTTCCGCAACATCTTCCCAGACTCTCATCATCGACAATGGTGGCCACACCATCAAAGCTGGCTTTTCGAGCACGACTTCTGCAGCAGAAGATTGTCGGATCATTCCGAATTGCATCGCGCGAGGTCGAGTCGGACCACGAAGTCATCGAATCTACATTGCCGACCAGCTCGATGAGTGCAAAGACTTCGCGGAGATGGCTTTTCGAAGGCCGGTGGAGAAGGGATATGTGACGAATTGGGAAGGCGAGCTTGAAATCTGGAAGCAGGCCTTCCTCGATAGCGATGCAAAGACATATGTTAGCCTTACTCCAATGAGAATTGCTTGGGGCCAGTATTGACGTGCTGAATGTGCTAGTGTGACCCTCCGGCCACGAGTTTGATCTATACTGAAGCACCCAACTGTCCCACTGCATTGCAAAAGAACTGCGATGAGATCATCTTCGAAGAACTCGGCTTCGCATCTGCTTATCGTTGTGTGGGTGCGTAGTCATAATGCTGTTTGAGTGTACACTTTTGTTCTCATCATGATTGCACAGCTTCAAGCCTGAACGCTTACAACGACATCACTGCACTTACAGGAGATCCGGCTTCCTCCACGATGCAAGCAGAATGCATCCTCGTTATAGACTCTGGCTACACGCAAACGACCGTCACACCAGTGCTATATGGTCGACCTATACAATCTGCCGTTCGACGTCTTGAGCTTGGTGGGAAGCAACTTACAAATTATCTGAAGGAGTTAATTTCTCTACGTCACTACGGCTTGATGGATGATCCGTACCTCGTGTCCCAGATCAAGGAGGACGCTTGTTTCATCAGCCAGGACTTCCGACGCGATATTGAGAAAGCTTGGAAGGGCAATGCCCTACTCAGGACCACATCTAGCACACGAGGACAACCAGAGACTGTGCAAGAATACGTGCTGCCAGACTATCTTACGACTTTTAGAGGACATCTTCGAGATCGCGATATCACGAAAAATATACCAGGAAGTCGCTTCGGTACGGGAGCAGCAAATCCTGCTCAAGCACAAGAAGAGTCCTTTCCACTAGGCAACGAACGGTTTGTCGTCCCCGAGCTGTTGTTCAGTCCATCAGATATCGGAATGTCACAAGCAGGATTGCCAGAAATGGTCGTGCAAAGTCTCAGCTCGGTACCTAGCGGTCTCTGGCCGGTGTTGCTAGCAAATGTCATCGTGGTGGGAGGAAACGCAAAAATGCCAGGCTTTGTGGAGAGATTGCAGAACGAGCTACGAGCTCTAACCCCAGCAGACTGCATGCTGCGAGTGCGATGTCCGGAAGAGTAAGTTCACTTTGCTGCAAGAACGTAGTATGCATGACTGACATGTTGTCAGCCCAATCACGTATACTTGGCTGGGTGGTGCAAGACTTGCACAAGACAAGGCCAAGCTCAAATCACTGTCCGTGACGAAGCAAGAGTATGAAGAGCACGGCGCGACATGGACACTACAGCGCTTTTTTGGCGTCGGCAGGAAGTAGGCCCTGCATCGTAGTGCGGCGAGTGTGGCTCGCCAGCCTATGCAATCGTCTGGTGCTTGAAGCGAGCCAAACGTCCAAAGCATACCCAGGTTATAGGAAGCCATCTTCGTACCAGCTGCGACAAAGACAACTCCGAATGCTCCTGCGCCAGCCAAATAGCCCGTCACACCTGGAGCCTCACTGGACGCCAGTGTTTTGACTACATTCGCGACACTCATAACAGCAGTTCGCTCATGTGCCAAGTCGGCTGGAAACGGGAAAACCTGTCTCCGCGCTTGGTCCATACTCTGCGTGCAGTTTCTGAAAACCCAAAGAGCTATGGCGACACAGACATTGGAACTTGCAGGAGTGAGGGCAAGGCACATTGAACACCATCGTCTTGCTCAGACCAATGCGCTTGGCTAAGGGAATTGGCAATGAGGTTTGAGCCTGCAGCAATGATGGAAGCGATAAAGAACAGAGTGTCGGAAAGTCCTGCAGTAAGTTGGAAATTGGTTGGCAAGTGGTAGGTTATCCAGGAGACTATGACCAAACCATAGGCAGAAACGTCCAAGTCCAAGGCGAAAACGTCCACGGCGAACGTGCGGAATGCTTGAGAGTGATGCGAGATTCTGCGGTGATGTGCGGATGTGAGATTGCAGACTTCCATGAAGATGATACAGCTATTGCTGCAATGGACCAACCGGCTTGTAGCCATTTGACGATATCTGGTTACCACCAACCTCGTACCCACCTGCATTTCTTGTTTCACCAGTCTCATTCTGCCATGTTGCGTTCTGCATCCATCACAAGATGTTACATCACGCGTTCGATCACCGCCTTCATTCTTTCCTGATGCAGCTTCACATCCTCACCCAGCACCATCGCCAATTTGAGCTTCACTATCCCAATATATTGTTTGCAGCAGTAATCTGCTGAAACTTCTTGTCTGATGCCACTTCAAGACGCATTGACGTGAATATCAACGCGGACACACTACATCAGTCGAAGTAAGCTCTTGGCATATACACGGGGCACGAGTGACATGCTGTTCGCGCGTTGTGGTAATCAGGCGGTTCACGCGCCGGCTAATTACCCCACACTCGCCAGCGGTGCTTGACCTGCCGCATCAGAAAGAGCAAGCCATTAGAGGTTGCATCAGAGTCCATCTTTCCTCGGGACTCCTTCTGCTTGATTCAATCTGCATTCTGCTCTTCAGCTCTGAACATACCAACCAATACAGAAATCATGTCTACCGCTTCTCTTCCCAAGATGCAGTGTACGTTTCGCCAAATCCCGCTGGCCATTAGAAAAAACTACCCCGCACACCCCGCCATGTCGCCAAGTGGAAAAGCATATTCAGACGACGCAACAAGACGAAACATGAAAGAAACTCATTGCTGACCTTTCCAATCAGACCGCTTCCTCGGACGTAGTGGTCTCCAGGTCTCCGCCATCTCCCTCGGAGGATGGCTCACATACGGAGGCCATGTTGAGGACGAGAGGACCTTTGACATCATGAAGGCCGCATGGGATGCCGGCAGTAAGTCGCAATCCTTACACCACTCCCACTCCCTTCCTTCCCACGCCTCGCAAGCATCTCTGACGCATCAACACAGTCAATTTCTTCGACTGCGCCGAGGGATACGCCGGTGGTGAGAGTGAAATCAGCATGGGAAAGGCAATCAAGAAGTTTGGCTGGAAGCGTAATGACTTGGTCGTGTCTACAAAGATCAACTGGGGTGCCGCGAACGGTGACAACCCGGTGAACAATGGTGGATTGAGCAGGAAGCACTTGATCGAGGGCACGAATGCGTCTTTGGCGCGTTTGGATCTTGAGTATGGTATGTCTTGAGTGATGCGCATCATCATAAGATCATGAGGCTAACAAACTTGGTAGTCGACCTCATCTACGCTCACCGACCTGATCGTCAGACGCCTCTTGAGGAGACTGTCCGCGCGTTCAACCACCTCATCAACACCGGAAAGGCATTGTACTGGGGTACCTCGGAATGGTCTGCCCAAGAAATTGCCACCGCAAATGGAATCGCTGAGCGTCTGAATCTTATTGGACCATACATGGAACAGCCTCACTACAACATGCTGTCAGTTACAAGCCTGAGAGGAAACAGAATCACAGAAAACTAATTTCGTAAACCAGTGTCCGCGAGAAGGTCGAGAAGGAATTCGCACTCCTCTACGACCACCCCCATGGCATTGGCCTCGGTCTCACCATCTTCTCGCCTCTCAAGATTGGTATTCTTACGGGGAAGTACAACGATGGCATTCCCGACGACTCTCGTCTCGCTACCGCTAAGGACGGCTTCATTGAGGGTCTCAACAAGACCTACGGAAACGAGGACTGGCAAAAGCAGTTCGAGATCGTTCGCAACCTCAAGCCGGTCGCAGACAAACTTGGCTGCTCTCAGGCACAGGTCAGTTTACATTCCACACACCCTTGCCCATCCAGAAGCTCTTGCTGATACACAGGACAAGCTTGCGATGGCGTGGGTATTATCGAATCCTCGCATCAGCAGCGCCATCATGGGTGCGTCCAAGGTCGAGCAGGTGCATGAGGCGATCAAGTCGCTGGACATCGTGCCCAAGCTGACCAAGGAGGTCCTGGATGAGATTGACACGATCATGGGTAACAAGCCCGAGCCGTTGACCATGAGATTCTAGATAGACAGCACACTTCCTGCAAGATAGAAACAACGTATCTTCCTGAAGCTATTGCCTGGAACGCCATTGATGCTTGACGGTGCTTAGCCAAAGATGAAACATGGTAGAGTCATGCACTTCCCGCCGTGTCCCTGCATCTTGATTCTGCGGATCACTTCATCAACGGGCGCCCAATTATAGCCAAGGCTCAGCAGAATGCATAAAATCACAGGCAGGATCGAGGACGAGTAGTGGAAGGTTTAGTAGATTCAGTGGCTAGTTGAGTTGCTCGACCTAGCATCCAGACAAGCTCTGCAGCCAGTTGAATATGGCGATGGTATAGCGTGCACAATTGCCACGGCCATTGGGATGTAGTCGACAGGAGGCTCAGGTGCTTGACATACGCCCGTGTAAAGTCCGAATTGCCCCACACGGCAGTTATTCCTCAAAGTACCGCATTTCCCCGCTGAACAAGCTATCCGTCCACCACGAAGACAAGCTCATAGTCATAGACTCGACCATCACACAGACAAGCGACGTATCGCCGTCAACTTGTATCCAGAATCCTCGCTAACAGTCCGGCTGGCCCGCGTCTGATATCTGCCGACGCCGCCCCGCATCGCCAGCTCTTATATACCTTACCTAGACGTTCCTCTTCACGCTTGACCACTCACACACTACCTACACACCAGCCAACATGCCTTCCACGAAAGACCTCAAAGACCCGGCGACGTACCAGAAGATCTTCCACTGGGCAGAGACTCAGCAGGATGGGAAGGTTCCGTCCTTCGGGACTAGACAGAACGACCCTTACCAGTAAGATAGCACATTGTCCAATGAGGCAGCTCCAGCGAGTCTAACATACCTCCTCAAGATACCAGTCCGGCTTCAACAACGAGTTCTCCTCGGAAGCCGTCCCAGGAACCCTTCCACAAGGCCAGAACAGCCCCCGCTGTGTCCGCTTTGGACTCTATGCCGAGCAGATGACCGCGTCTGCCTTTGTTGCTCCCAGACACATGAACAAGCGCTCGTGGCTTTACCGAGCACGTCCCGCTGTTGCCCACCAGGGCTTCAAGGACCTCCCGGACAACGAGGACATGGAATCTTGCTTCCTGCCAATCAACAAGAAGGTGCACGTTTCGCCGACACAACTTGCATGGACACCTTTCGAGATTCCAACATCTGGTCAGGTTGACTTTGTCGATGGACTGAAGACTATTGCTGGCTCCGGTGAGCCAACGCTGAGAGAAGGAATTGCTACGTACGTTCTGGAAGCTGTTCTTCACATACTAACAGGACTAACTCGATCTCTACAGCCACATATACTGCGCCAACGCCTCCATGTCCAAGCGTGCATTCGTTAATTCTGACGGTGACTTCCTTATCGTTCCGCAACAGGGTGCCCTCGACATCCAGACTGAGTTCGGTAAGCTCTTCGTCCAGCCAGGCGAGATCTGCATTATCCAGCGTGGTCAGAAATACAAGGTCGACCTTCCAGATGGGCCGTCTCGTGGGTACATTCTCGAGATCTGGGGTTCCAACTTTGAGCTTCCCGAGCTCGGTCCGCTCGGTGCCAATGGTCTCGCGAACGCAAGAGATTTCCTCCACCCTGTTGCGCACTACGAGATCAAGAACAACGAGCACTGGGATATCGTATACAAGCTTGGTGGCAAGTTCTTTGCTTCGTCGCAGGAGCATGCTCCTTTCGATGTCGTAGCATGGCACGGCAACTATGTAAGACAGCAACATCACTTCACAATACGTCAGGCTCTAGCTAACATAACTCTAGGTTCCCTACAAGTACAGCATCACTTCGCAACACGTCTGACTCTAGCTAACATACTGCCCAGGTACGACCTAACCAAGTTCGTCAACGTCGGCTCCATCTCCGTCGACCACATCGATCCCTCCGTCTTTTGCGTCCTAACCGCCAAGTCCCGCGACCCCACCGCACCTCTAGCCGACTTCCTCATCTTCTCTCCCCGCTGGGACGTCGCCTCCCACACCTACCGCCCACCTTACTACCACCGCAACGTCGCTTCCGAGTTCATGGGTCTCATCTATGGCGAATACGGAGGCCGCAGTGATGAGTTCCAGCCCGGTGGCGCCAGCTACGAATGCGGCATGGTGCCTCACGGCGTTGCCTACGAAGAGTTCAAAGCTGCTAGCGCTGCACCACCGCCGGAGATGCGCATCAGCGAGGGCGCTGTCGCGGTTATGTTTGAGAGCAGCAGACCTTTCACGATTACGGACTTTGCGTGGAACAGCAAGAATCTGCACGAGCATGACCCGAAGATGTGGGATGATTTGGTGGATAACTTCAGTCAGCATGCGGAGGAGGTGAAGAAGTTGTTGGAGGCGGTCACTCTGGGAGAGTCGAAGGCCGGGGCCACCCCGAGTACGAACAACACGGCGACCAATGGGCATTGAGTGAGTTGTAACAGGGTTGTGCTGTGTATAATGTGAATGGACAGTATTGGATGTGAACGTCTGGACGTTTATCATATTTTGAGTCTGGACGTCTTCCATCGTTCCTCCGAATCTTGCAATTGAACCACTTGATGTCGGCTCCTCCAGTATACTGATCGTGCCTTGAAGGCGTAGCACAGAAGCTGGAACGCGAGACCTCCGAGCACGTGGTGTCTTTGGCAGGATGTGAAACGATGTTCTACCCAATGACATTGGAGCATCACGACTTGATTAGAACCAGAAAGAGAAGGTCGCAGACATCCACCTCGCTTTATCCTTGATAGTGGCAGGGTTTAGGCACTCGCCGATTGCTGTGAAGTGCGCTTGTCCCGGGCTGCTGCGCGTTAGTGGACGTCAGCCTGATCACCGTGCATGTCGGTGCCTGTGCTCCCCCTTCCTTCCACTACGCGGAGCATCTGCAATTCGCCATTACTGATTGAATCGCTCATGATGACTGTCGGGCGTGTTGGCCTATCGGTCCGATCGCTGGTGCTCCTTGAATCAACCTCCTCAGATGGCCAGCTATTGCCTCGAATATCGCCATTGAAGTCTCGTGCGTTCATACGATATCACCAGCCTCATGGAGCACAGAATAATCATCACCGATCTCAAGCAAACTGCAGCACCCAACAGTACCTACTACGGGGAAGCTCTTTGAAGCGAGCAACCTATCGAGACGATTCGCGGTGTACTGAGCTGGATCCCGCTGCAGTCGCTGGTCGATATCCTGCAGCCATACGTTCCGTCGAATGTTTTGGCACTCTGTGGTACTGGGATTGCAAATGAAGAGGACATATGTGATCAGAGTTGGAGTCCCACGAATCGTCAAGTAAGATAGGGTGGTGACAAGGAACACACAAGCTGTGGGTACCGTACGCATGGCATAATGGTTGTAAGATAGAATGGAGTGCTCACAGAATACCCCATATTAGACACGTCACGTGATCCACGTGGTCGTGGTCACTTTCGACTACCTAGTACTTTGCTTAGCTCGCCTTGATTACTTCGATTCTGACTTTTCAAATGCCCGTGTCAATCGTGCTGCCACATTGCTCGATAGGTATATGATGATGCTCTGTGACTCTCCGCCACCGTGAAGACACGCTACACTCCATGTCGTTTGCAATCGTGGCCCAACAGGCACATGACAAAGTCCAACAGATACCTTGGAATCGATGGCGCTACATCATCGCCACTGCCGGCATCTTCACTCTGCTCTTCGTCTTGAGCAGCGTCAATGACCACACCACCACTAAGTGGCCTGCAAGTATCTTCAAGCACGAGGCTGGAGCTACTGAACACTCCTCCGAAGAGCTGCCTTACCCCATCGTAGCCCGTGCCCTCTGGAACGACCTCCTTCGTCTCCTCGAGGACGCTGCGCCGCACACATTCTCCAAACCCCTTGTCGACGTGGGTATCGTCTCCGAGTCCTTCCACGAAGCTCCAAATGTCGCACTCATGGACCAGACCCAGATGTATCCCCAAGACATTCTGAAAATGGCCCGCGGACATCACCTCTTCACGTCACAGCTACAGACCCGTCTTGCGGTCCATTTAGCTCAACAGCACGTGCTATCGGACCGTCCAGCACGAAGAGGTATCGTCATGGTCGCGGGTGGTGAGTATCTGCCCACAGCGATGGTGTCCATCCGCATGCTTCGGCGTTCCGGACTCGTGCTTCCTGTCGAGCTGTGGATGAGTTCGGAAGAGGAGTACGAACCTCAGCTCTGTACGGATATTTTACCAACCCTAGACGTAACGTGCAGACTACTCAGCGACGTATTCCACAACGCCACAACACGGCAATCCCAAGCTATTGCGGGGTTCCAGTACAAAATCTTCGCAATTCTGTTCTCTTCCTTCGACGAAGTGCTCTTTCTGGACGCGGATGTCGTGGCGATACAAAATCCAGATGGACTTTTTGAGTCGGCGCCGTTCAGGGAAAAGGGCATGATTACCTGGCCGGATCTGTGGGCGACTAGCATTTCACCAATCTTTTACCTCGTCACGGGACAGACTGAGCCGCCGCTACCTGGTGAACGCGCGAGCACGGAATCGGGACAGCTGATGGTGAATAAGCGCACGCATCTGGAGACACTGCTGGTGGCAACGTACTATAATTATTATGCTGACTGGTATTATATTTTACTATGTCAGGTACGACAATATTTTCCATAATCGACGATGATTTGGGACACTACTGACTAACATATACGTAGGGAGGCTACGGCCGCGGCGACAAATCGACCTTCCTCCCCGCCGCTCTCGTAGCGAATCAGTCCTTCCACGCCATCAGCACGCCCCCTCGAATTGTCGGACAGCAACATGAAAACCTTATCCACTCCGCACTGATTCAATTCGAGCCTGCCGCTGACTACGACCTCCAGCAAGCTCGATTGCACAGTACGACCGCACCCTCCTCAGCCAGCCCGCAACCACTATTCCTCCACGCCAGCGACCCTAAGTTCAACGCTGCTCGCCTGTTTACCACCAGCAGCGTTCTCGGCGCGGACCCGAAGCATAGTCATGTCCCAACACGTGGCGCAGACGGCACACCATCATGGATATACACACACCCAGCGGAGGATGTTGCGCTGATCTCAGGCGTGGAAAGGATAATGTGGGAAGAGACGCGCTGGGTGGCGTGTGAGTTGGAGGGCATGTTGAGTGATTGGTGGGGACTGAAGGATGTCTGTGAGAATGTGGTGGACTTCTTCGAAGAGTTTCTGAATACGGACAAGGGGCGGGCGCAGGAAGTAAAGCTATAAGCGGACGAATGATAGACTATATGGGGATAGACTCTGAGTCTCACGAACAACGATTTGCGGCCGGCGAGAGACGGACGACTGGAAAGGGCTTACCCACGACGCAGACGCAAGCACATAGACACGGACGCACGGACAACAGCCGCCATGCCCCCGACCATCACCCTTGGGCGCCGCTTCCCCCACTCACACACAGAGACGTGCTAGGTAGCATGCGAGTTGGAGGCCGTATTGAGCGATTGGTGGAGATTGAAGGATGTGTGTAAGAATATTCTGGACTACTTGGATTAGGTCTTGGGTTCAGATGAAGGAAGAGCGCGGGAGGCGAGACTGAGCGAGAGTATATCACATCAGTTTTACGATTTGACAATGTCCGGCGTGATTCACGGATAGTATAGACGGGCAGTGAAGTTCTTTGAGCATTTGCTTCACGCGTATGCGAGTGGCTGCCAGGAGTGGAAGTGCGCAGTGTGCGGGTTAGGAATCTCTCACGACGAAGAGCGGTCGACAGCCGAGCGACAGAGTCGATGTCAGGTGAAATACGAGATGCTCATTTGAAAATGATACTGCTGAATACCTGGCAGCGCGAGCCAGCATTGGGTTAATGGTAGCACGTACATCACCTCTACCTCCATCTCCAATACACGTTTAATCTTGTCGGTCTCATATCCGTTAACCCCATGGGCTGGTCGTCGGGGAGGTAGAGGACGTTGCGCATGCGTGCGTGCGTGCGTACGTGCCTATGTGCTTACATGGAAGCGTACAATGAGCGGTGTTGAGCTGAGTTGCGGCCGAGGACGTGACACCACTAGCCACATTACTGCTATACCACTCCCGGCCCGGCCTCGTCGTTTCCCACGCTCACGCATCATGCAACCGTTTGGCGGGTGGGGCAAGCAGCGGCTAAGGTGGTAGTCGGAGAGGCTGATGACATTGTGCGTATCTCCAGCGCTGTCACATCTTCACCCTCTCCGGCCACGCATCATACAAGCCCTCCCAAACATCCACTTGCTCAAACA
>Ga0058698_10000306_pt1 | contig 28471 bp, 30 predicted proteins | sample AgamicAsSfe_FD_67288 | JGI IMG/M metagenome (GOLD analysis project Ga0058698, IMG submission 67288) | Agave microbial communities from Guanajuato, Mexico - As.Sf.e | ecosystem: Host-associated > Plants > Phyllosphere > Phylloplane/Leaf | place: Guanajuato, Mexico | collected 2012-05-30
GCTTCCTCGCACGCCACCATACCATTCTCCGGCTCCCTTAGCCTCTCCCACCTCCTCAAGCCCAAGCCCGACCACCATCCTCGCGTCCCAACACCTCGCCCCCCTCCTCACCACCCTCCGCCTGCTGCACCGCTCATGCTTCGTCCTAAAGCGCCAATTCGACAGGACCAGGACGACGCCGAGTAAGAAGTACAGCCAGTGGCAGCTGAGCTACATGTCTGCCGCATTACTGGCGGAGAGGGCGTCGAAGGAGCTGGTGGCGAAAATGGTGGGGGTGTTGGGAGGGGTTTTGGAGGCGGAGAGGGATGTTAGGGTGTTTGTGCCGTGGGCAGAGGAAGTCGTTGGCAAGGAGAAGTCCAGGAGAAAGGGTGAAGGTGAAGGAAAGGGAAAAGGAAAGGGAAAGGGTAGGGGCAAGGAGGGGAAGTGGATCTATGCTGTGCCGATGATCAGGGGACGTGCTGATGATGGTGCTAGAGAGGGAGTGGAGGTGGAGAAAAGCTGGATGTGCTTCGTGGTTGGAGGTGAGGTTGGCGATTTGTGGAACTCAATGGCGGATGTGTGAGTATCGTGATATGACGCAGGGTGGATGGCTGGTCTGGTGCTGCTTGTAGACGCTGGCGTCTTGGTATTTTCTGATTCAAGGTCATTAACGTAATTAGGGTATTGAGTTTCCAGTCGTCCTCCTTCAAAAGTACTTCCTCCTGATGTGTACACTTGCTCGTATTCAGCTGCGAAGGGAGGACGCAGCATCAAAGAATTCGCTGAACTGCCATTATGCGTCCTTAGTCGTCCTGTAACAAACAGGGCACAACCTATAGTAGAAAACCCACGAAGCTTAGTATCGGAGAAAGATGAGGGATGTATCATAAATGGGGTATCAATTAGTTAGCTAGTCATCATTCATCATGCGTTGCTCATCACAAGCTCATCCTGCCCTCACCATCCTCAAGCATACTTTTCCCATCCAGCCTCCTGTGCCCGCTCCCTCTGCGATACCATCATCGGCTGCTGCGGCGGCGACCCATACGTCTGCTGTCCGGCCTGCAGCGGCAAGCCTCGGCCCTGCGGCACGTATTCCAACAGACGCTGCGCATGCGCCGGCTCAGTCCCGTCCAGCCGACTCGCTTGCAGACGACCCTGCATATCATCGTAGCGGTGCCTCCGCGCACGATGGTCCGCCTCTTCGTCTGCCGCCGCCCTATCGCGCCTCCATTGATCCTGCGCCGCATCTTCCTCCTCAGCTTCACGTCTTCTCCTCTCACGACGCGCCGTTCGACGCGACTCTCGCTCGCGGTCTTCCTCATCCGCGTCTACCTCATCCCGACTACGATCGTCTGGGGCTGCGCTCTTCGAGCGGCCCTTGCCCTTCAGAGCGTGCACCAGGCCTCCGATTGCAGCAACTATACCGACAGCGACGGCGGCGGTAGTCACAGTATTGGCAGTGTGCTGGCTGTGCTGACTGTGTGTGAAGTCGGGGTCGGAGGGCGCACGACCGCGACGGGGACGTGTGAGTTGAGGCGAGGGAGAGCGTGAGTAGCGTCGGGAGCGGGAAGAGCGGCGGGGTGGAGCCTGGTATGGTGCGCTGCGGTAGACTCGGTACTCGTATTGCCTGTCTGGCATTTTGCGCGAGATGAGGTGCGGTGACGGCTGGGTGGGAAGGAGGAGAGATAGGTATATATAGGAGAGTGTTGGCCGAGAGTGAGTCAGAAGTGCCGCGGTGGTGTGCTGGCGTGTGCTCGATGCGCTGGCGTGGCTAAGCAGTGTGACTGTTATCGCGGTGTGACTAGGGTCAGGTGCGTGTGACTTGGCCTAGACCGACGTGTCGTATCGTGCATGTAGATGAGGTGAAATGATATGTCAATAGTGTTAGGCCAGGCAGGCGCATTGGCTGCGCTTTTATAGCGAGCAACTCGAGGCACCCGTGTGAGGGCAAATGTTGTTATGATGATGATGATGGTGTTGGAAGGGGAAGATAGATGGATCGACAAGGTAGCACGTGGTGAGGCACAGAGGCTTGAGCGCGGAGCAGTCACCCGCGAAGCAAAGACGTCACTCATGAAACACGGAGCTGTTCAGCATAAAGAGGCCAGGCTACCTCTCTCACTGAACGCAGCTACGCAGCTACTCGACTTCAGGAAACCTTGCTGTATGATGGCTACATGCTAGGATGTCGCTGATAAGCAGCACCCCTCGTCCTCTCACAGACTCCCACCAAAAGGTTTAGACAATGTCCTCATCCTATGCCAGACCGGCCGCACGACCGCAAAACCTCTCTTCAGCCAGATCTCACGACGACATACGCGACGCCACTGCATCATATGGTGGTATCTTTGGCCAGATTCAGGAAGACACTGCAGCTCTTGGCACGCAGGCTTCAGTAGCAGGTACAATGAAGAACAGCCTTCATCAATGTGCAGGAAGATCTTCCTCGACTGACCCTTGTCACCAGATGATGGTCGTGTGAATGTTCGAATTAGCCAAAAAACAAAGGGATTGACGGACCTTCTGGTACCGGCATTGCGCAGTCGGCTCGACCTCCTCAACAGCCATGCACCGACACCGCAGCACAAGATACAGCAGGTGCCAGGCACGAAGCCTGCAGAAGTCCCATACATTAGCGATCGTCTTCGGAATGCGCCACTGCCATTGAATGCGGTAATACATGTGGTTGGATCAAGAGGAGATGTCCAGCCTTTTGTGGCACTCGGGAAAGTCCTCAAGGCTGATTATGGACATCGCGTGAGATTGGCCACACATCCTGTGTTCAAGACATTCGTGGAAGAACATGGTTTGGAGTTCTTCACTATTGGAGGTGATCCAAGCGAGCTGATGAGTTTCATGGTCAGTGGGCTGGTGCTGAGTAGTACAAAGTGACGAGCTGATGCTCCATAGGTCAAAAATCCTGGTCTTATGCCAGGCTTTGATACGCTAAGAAATGGAGATGTTGGCAAGCGGAGGAAAGGCATAGCTGAAATGATCAGTGGTTGCTGGCGATCATGTATTGAGACTGGCAATGGCACAGGCCCTTCTGCCGTGGACCTTATGACGGATGATCAGATCAACATTGATCCAAAAGCACGACCCTTCATTGGTATGCTCAGATTGAGCTTGTATAGGAACGATTTTGGCTTACACAATCTTCAGCCGACGTGATCATCGCCAACCCTCCCAGCTTCGCCCATATTCACTGCGCAGAAAAGCTTGGGATTCCTCTACATATGTAAGTGTGATGAAGACTACTTGAGACCATGGCTGACTCATTCTCCAGGATGTTCACAATGCCATGGTCGCCAACTCAGATGTTTCCACATCCTTTGGCAAACATTCAAGCCACGAATGCAGACGCGAATATGACGAACTTCATCTCATACAGCTTGGTCGATATGCTGACATGGCAAGGACTGGGTGATGTGATAAATCGTTTCAGACAGAAGAGCTTAGGTCTCGAACCAATCAGCTTACAGTGGGCGCCTGGGCTCCTTGCGCGACTGAAGGTACCCTGGACATATTGCTGGTCACCCGCACTAATCCCCAAGCCGCAGGATTGGTCCAAATACATCAATATTTCTGGCTTTTACTTTCTCAGTCTTGCAGATGATTATACACCTGAGCCCGATCTCCAAGCGTTTCTTGAAGCAGGACCTCCTCCAGTATACATTGGATTTGGCAGCATAGTTGTAGACGACCCCAATGCCATGACAGAAATGATCTTCGACGCTGTTCGTAAGACAGGTCAGAGAGCTTTGGTATCGAAAGGCTGGGGTGGGTTTGGTGCAGAAGATCTTGGACTCCCGGAAGGAGTATTCATGCTTGGAAATGTCCCACATGATTGGCTGTTCAAGCGTGTCAGCTGCGTTGTGCATCATGGAGGCGCTGGCACATGTGCAGCTGGTATCGCAGCCGGAAAGCCTACAGTTGTATGCCCGTTCTTTGGCGATCAGCCATTCTGGGGTGCCATGATCTATAGGGCAGGTGCTGGACCTATGCCAATACCTCACAAGAAGCTCACCTCGGATGCATTGGCCGAAGCGATTCAGGAATGTCTGAAATCAGAAATGCAGCAGAAAGCAAAGGACATGGCTAACAGTATTGCACATGAGAACGGAACACAGGCTGGAGCGCAGAGCTTTCACGACATGCTTGACATCGAGGCATTACGATGTACTATAGCGCCAAAGAGGGCAGCAGTGTGGCGCATTAGACGAACCCAAGTTAGGCTGAGTGCCTTCGCTGCGACAGTCCTCATACAAAAGGGACTGATAGAGTCTACTGATATCAAGCTGTAAGTGAATCGCCAGATTGGACAGTATATGGGCTGACACTTCTAGATACCGATCCATGGAGCACGAAGTGGAAGAGCAACCTTGGGATCCTATGACTGGAGGAGCGTCTGCCATTATTGGCACCATGGGCACTGTCGCAATGTCAGTCGCAGATTTTCCAGTACAAACACTCAAAGCTTTGCGAATACATCCGGATGCAGAGCGACGGAGAAAGTCAATTCCACCTGCAGGCGAAGACCATCCTGACGCCGAGACGTCCAATGAAGCTACAAACTCTGAAACACCACCCCCAGCTCTGGAGTCACAAATATCTTCGCAAAGTACTGGATCGGCCAGAAGTGAAACATCAACGCCAAGTGACTCGTCTCAAAAGAAATACAGCTCGCGTAATAATCATCGCTATGACGTGCTCGGCGCTTTGCGCGAAGGTCGTCCCTCATCGCCTGCAATTGCATCACCGGAGCGCAGCAGGGACAACTCCAGGACACGACCTCGATCAGCTTCCATCGCCAAGGAGGTTGTCCAGAATAATTTTGATCTTGAAGCGATCACAGATACCGGGAAAGGAGTGTATCGAATGGTGGGAGGCATCTCGAAGTCGCCCATGGACTTCATGGTATGTTGAGACTGGTCCTTACAATGTGATGTATAGTTACTAATCCTCGTCATAGATGGGCGTGGCTCGCGGCTTTCACAATGCGCCAAAGCTGTACGGAGATGAAGTGCGCCAAACAGAACGCATCACAGACTTTTCCAGTGGATTACGCGCAGCAGGGAAAGAATTCATGTACGGATTTGGTGATGGCATCAGTGGTCTTCTCACTCAACCAATCGAAGGTGCGCGCAAAGAAGGTGCAGCCGGCTTTTTCAAAGGCTTTGGTAAAGGTATCGGTGGAATCGTCTTGAAACCAGGTGCTGCCATCTGGGCTATACCAGGCTATACCAGCAAAGGCATATACATGGAGCTGCAGAAGCGATTTGGACCTAGCGTCGATAATTATATCATCGCATCAAGGACTGCTCAGGGTTTGGAGGAAGCCGGTAGAGCTTCCCCGGAAGAGGTTGCTGCAGTCATCAAACATTACAAAGAGCTCAAGCCGTATATCAAGCGAAAGAAGAACATTGGGGAGGAGCAAATCGAGCATCTCCGCGCCAAGACCGAGGAAGTCAAGCAGCGCCGTCGCTCAGCTGGACATGCATTAGCCACGACTCTTTCTGGCTATCGCACTCCCTCGCCAGCAACGCGAATCTCGAACCACAACGTGCCCAAGGTCGCGGTTTCGCACGAAGAGAACGAGTCTACCCATGGCCTCAGCCGCGCAGAGACAAACGACACCATGCTCAACTCGCCATTCCTTGACGATCACATCGACCTCAACCCCCTCGATCATCCGTCCGTGTATCACAACACTTACCAACATTCCGACATTGAGATGCACGACAACGATGATACTCAAACAGCCCACGACGACCCAGACTTAGAGGCGGCGATCCAACGTTCCCTCCACGAGAGCTCTCGTGGTGATCCAGAGGAGGATGAAATGGTCGAGCGTGCTATTCGCGCTTCCGTGGCTGAGATCGAGGCAACGCAAAACCTGCGCAGTGGCAAGGGGAGTGGCCACACTGATGTTGATCATGACGCTGAAATGCGGCAGGCCATGCATGCGAGCATACAGGATGCTCAAGCTGGTTATCAGTCACATCACTCGGAAACGCGAAGGCCGGCGCAGGGGAATGCGACCGAAGATGTACAGCCTACTGGTCAAGAGTCGGAACAGGATCTGGATCTTGCGCTGGAGAGGAGCATGCAGAGTTTCGTTGACGAGAGCCGTGACAGGGAGGAGGAGGACAGAAGGGATGAGGAAGCTATGATGCGCTTCATGATGAAGCAGAGTTTAGCAGAGGAGGAGATCCGGCGCGCGAGGGGTGGAGCCTGAGGGGAATGTGGTGTTGTTGCGCAGTGACTTGGATGGAAATGTGGATGTTTCCCAGAGACAAAAGATCACGACACGACTAATGAGACACGAGATTGAGCACGGATATGGGTGTGGATATGTAAATACTGAATATGATGCCAACGTGAGGAATGTGTAGTACTATCACTCTCCATCAATACAGACCTTATGGTGTACCCTCCACTCCTGTCATTGTACTGTACCCTCGGGGCAAACCCTCCTTGAGCCTTGAGGCTCCTCCCAACGGCGATCTGAGAGCGCAGTGGCATCCGGAACCTCAGTAACTAAGTACGTCACATTGTATATGCAGAATACACCACCAAAGCCTGCAGTCGCAGGTCATCTACTAACCTGCGAAGAATAGTGCTAGGTTAACAATCACAATGTCAAGCTCAATGGATCATAGTGCAGGCGGTTTCTTCCAGCCTCTCCCCGCCAGTGGGCTATTGTCTCCGCCAGCTTCCACGGCCGCGTCCTCCACAACTAGTAGCACACTGCCCTCTCCACGGCGTTCCCCGTTGCGCGCCGGCAGCACGAAAGAGATGGCATTCAGGAACTACGTCGACAAGCATATCGCTCAAGTCCAACGAAAATACGCCATGAAGTTCAGCGGCGAGGACGATGACGCAGATGATATGGGCGGAGGCATAGCCGGCCTGGGACTTCCAGCTGTAAGACACGGACGACATGCACATGGAGCTGAGGTGGGCTACGAGAGCTTTCGCGAGGTTGCCAGGGATATTGAGAAAGTGGTGGAGGTGGTCTGGGTCTCAGGGACACCTGGATTACAGACGCCGTATCTGCTCACGCTTGCTCTGTTGGTGGTGTCATACCTTCCTAGCTTTCTGGCGGCGCCGCGGACGATGTTCAGGCTGCTCGATAAACTTGATACGGCTTTTGCTTCGCTTCTCACTGGAAAGGACCTCGAAACAGGAGACGCGCTGCCTGGCTTCGCGTATCGTCGGGGTTTGTCTGGCACGGAGAAAGTACGGATCAAGAGCCTGGTTGAGCGCACACGAGTGACAGTCGTGGAAGTGATGAACAAGGGTGAATATGAAGAGGACCATGAGGAGGACGGGGAGACTGAAGATGAGGATGATAATGGGATGGCTGATATAGACTATGATGCCAGTACAGACTACGCTATGGAAGTGGCGAAAGTATATGATAAGACACTTGTTGAGCTAGGGGACACGCTCGATGGAGCTGCTATTGGGTTGAAGTGAACATTGGCTTTATGGGGAGTATAAGCAAGTTATGCAAGGCAGTGTCGCTAGACTTGTCGCAGATGTGTGCTATTCGAACACGATACTCCGCAGCAAGTCAAAGTGGAGTGCATTTGGATCTACGCCACCCACATAACTTGAAGTTGCAAGAGTCTGTATGAAATACCGACTCGAAGACATTGTGCAATTTGTGGCGATGACTCGAGACGTGTTTCAGAACCATTCACGTTTCAAATTCACATCTCCACTTCGGACCCGGCAGTACACCTGCACACCTGCACCTGGCCTCGGTCTACCATCTGCTGTCTTCGTCAATCATACTCGACATAGCTGACCGCACACCATGCCTTGCTTCCACGCTGCAGGCGTATCAGCTCGGCTCTCAGTGTCATCACTCACAGCATCCACAATTTCTGAGCACGTCAATCGTGGTGGACGCGTGGCCAAGGACAAAATCGGCGCGGCAGAATGGGAAATTGAACATGGGCGCGTGCTGAAAGAGAATGATCTTCGATGCTTCAACGAGGATGGCAGACTACACTTTCTTGGCGAATTTCACGATATGCCATTACTATGCGTTGGCGTGGACTCTGCACAAGTCCTTGCTAAACCTGGTGGTGACAGTGACGCAGGTGAACATGGCGCTGTTCAAGACAGCTCGACCTCACCTCTGGAGCAAATTGTTGATAGCCACGAGAACGAGGAAGACTCCAGCCTCACATCATTGGGGACTACGCCAAGTCACACTCCTGACAGGCCGATACTTACCCCAGGGCAGAGCATCAGCTCACGACACACAACAGACAGCAAGCCTCACAAGCAACGCCCCAAGACGCCGAGCGCGTCCCAACCCACACAATTCTCACAGCCGCCGAATCGCATCAGACTGATCAACCGAAACAACAGTGGAACGAATGTCAGTGTTCTTAGCTGCACAGACAACGACACTCCCAGCTTGCTATCAACATCCCATACAGCGGAGGCCGACGCAGTCATCGCCACGATCTCTAAGCCAAGAACGCCAGAACCCAAAGCGTTGACGCTAGTCACACAACTGGACAGTAGCACATTCTGTCGCACCAAGAACGGCTCGTCTGACGACATCAAGCTGGACGTGTACTTCAATGGCAGGTTCGAGAATTGCCGATATCTTGCGAGTCGAGACAAGAGGACCGCCAGCGAGTGCGCCATACGGTTCTCGGGCAGACGAAGTCACCGCGTTTTGGAGAAGACCTGGACCTTTCAGCCCACAACGGTTGGCGACAGCACGCACGTGAATGCCATTGTGGTGCCAGGGCAGGACCAGGTGCGGTGGAACGATATATGTGAAGCGCTTCACAAGGAGGCCGATGCCGTAGGCTTCCTCTCTGACGGCAGCCGTCCGCCGACTGGCAACATGCTTCAAAGCCTCTCTCAGATGCCACTACCTGAACAAGTTACAGCTTTGCATGAGGGACTGGACCATTCGTTTGGCGTCATTGACTTGATTGTTTCGTTGGGAGAAGGCAAGAAGTTTCCAACGAAAGAAGGCTATCTCCATGAACCGCAGCGACTGCAAGATACCCATCTCAAAGTCTTCAGTGGTATGAAAGATACATTTCAGCGAGCCAGTCATGTCCCAGACGCGCCTGATACTCCATTGGAGTCTGACACCACTCAACAGCTGGAAGTGATTCCTTGCCATAGCAAAATGGACTCGTCCCAGGGCCAGGGTTTCACAAGTGATGTCGCTATTGGACCTCCGCGCAAGGATTTATTCATTCCTGATCCTCAGCAACACCTTCGTGTCGAGCTAGGTCGTTCGCCGAGTGTGCATTCTCCACTGCATGCGTTCAAAGCAGGCATGCTAAGTCAGCTTCAATCTATATCATTGATCAGCAAAGATATGAAGTCAGCCATGGTGGCCGCTGTGTCTCCTACTCAATCGCCTTCCATGGTGCGGCACGGGTTCGCGGTTGCCATACCCTCGGTGACTCCCTTCGGGTTCGGCAAGCATGGCAAAAAGCTGCAGCGTCGTGTTTCGCTGGCTGCAAGGTCACTGACACACTCACCCGCTCCCCTGACAAGTCTTTCTCCAAGCACTGATATGGTGACTGCCAGCAGTACTACAGTGGCAACGCCTCGATCGTCTGGTATTGCGTCTAACAGTTTCACAGTCTTGAAGCGCATTGCGCGTAAACCATGCATGAGAAGAGACCTTTCCAGCTTAAAGCATATGCCTCGCATCCTGCTGAGCGACAAGATATTCACAACTCCAAGCCCGACGCCAGTAGCTGAGCCGATGAGTTTCTCCGAAGCAACATCAAAGAGAATTGGATTTTCATTAAAGTTACGCATAGCTTCGCCGAAAAAGCGCACTATGGGCAAAGCGAATGTGTTCGACCGACCGACAAACCAGTCCAGAAACCAGGATCAAGCATTGGAAATGCCGCCAGATAATAGCATCGTTGCGAGTGCTCCACCACTAGCAACGCCGGTGGTTGGGCGCGGAAACGAGACGAAGTCGGATGCTAAAATCAACGGTCAGCTGAAGCGTAAGATGAGCAAGACGGACATTGGTGAGGATGCAGCGTATCCAACACCCGAAAGCAGACGACGACGCTTCAGTGCTCATTCCGAGCTTGGGACGCTATTACAGGCGCAAGGTGTAGAAGGGATTTCGCCACGCAAACTACTCATGCCGCCGCCTTCGTCACCAGTAAAGAGCACAGAGGGATTCGTTATACCTGAGCTAAGCAGAAACTGTTTGGTGTCTTACTCGGATCAAGTAGACGATGCAGGCAAAGGACAAGGATTTCGGCAGATTCGTGCATGTCGTGGTGGCAATTTCAAAGAGACGGAAGTTCTGTGTGCGATACGATTTGTCGTGCTATAAGAATACAACGCAAGGGTTCCGGCGAACTCATGCATATCGTGGTGATGATAAGGAGAGAGATGTGTTGTGAGTATGGACGCTTCATCGAGCACAGAATTGGAAGGAAGTCGCGGATAGCGCTTTCTCTTGCACACGTCAGACCAGACACCACACAACTTCTACAATCCAACCCAATATCTCAAGACTGAAAGTGATTCGTGTCTTGTTCATCGTGCAGCGTCATGCCATTCAAAATCTCTGGTCGAAGATGACTATTGGCAAGAATAGCGTCTGATACAATTCACCAGCTCAACACCAATGCTTCTCCAACAATATATCATAGGCAATCACGGCAGCAGCAGTGGGAGAAATCAGGCAGTTAGCTAAAGAAGCTTTCTGGAAAGTGTAAGTGTTTCAGAGCTGAAACAATGCTCTGACATACCCCGCTGACGCGAGCTTGGCAGAAAGCCGCACCTCGGAAACATGACAACATTTGAACCAACCGTGCTTGACTCGCCATTAACGCCCCCTCGTCCAACAAAGAGGCAGTCGACAGCTCCTCCTCTTCAGCGCGCAGGCCATGCCTTTCTCACGCTGCCGTCTCAGCCACGACTCTCAACTCTGAATACTAGTCTACTACCTTTTCAAGACTCTCCATTCAGCGATCCAACGACATCTGTCGAGACCGATCTCACGCGCCATCACAACGACCTGGAATTGCACAAGGGAGCGGATGATCCTTTGTTCGCTGACATCCTTGCCACACGCACACTCGATCTCTGGCCTAGTAAACGTCCACAGCGTGCAGCCGCACAAAACGAACAAAGAGCTTGGATATCCGAGGAAGATACTGTATTGGAGAGACCCGTAGCTGCTTCATCCCAAACAGCTAAAGATTCAAACCCTTCACAACGTCCGCCTCGCTCAGCACGCACCGCAGAAAGATACTTCACTCCAAGGCAGTTGTCACGTCGCAGCGTCCTGTCTGACACATCACGGATGCTCCTTGGGCTGTTTCCTCTGCCGCCGAGACTAGCCCAGCTTTCGCCGGACACCAGCACACAGAGCACGATCGAAGGCCCATTGACTCCACCGAAAGTGTTTCAGCGACAACAGCAAGGAAGCGAGTTCGAGCTTCGCGAGCTTGGACGAGCGGAAACTTTCGCTCTTGAACCAAGTCCAGTGAAGGTCAAGCCGAGGATCTACTCACTTCCGAAGCCGCCTCAACGGCAGAACAAGCCTCTACAAATGTTGCCAACCGAGAACACCGCGACCACGACGCGCACGACCCCACCTCGAGCTATCTTTACCGACTTAACAACTGCTTATCAAGCTATCCGCTCAAAGTCGAACAGAGATCTCACTGATGTCTCAGCTACCCAGGACCTGCCACTGCCCCCAGTACCAGCTCCAACACGCCAGTCGCCGCCTAAACAGCGCATCCATGGCCTCGACTCATTCGTTGGATCCAGAACAGCTAAAGAGGAAACCACATCTCCAACATTTCTAGCCAGACTTTCAAGGGTTCTTGGTCAAGACAACAAACATGACGTAGTGGCGAAGACGACGACGTCGCTGAAACCCAACGAGACGGTGACCTGTTCAACTCAGACCTTGGCACATCGTCGACGAGCTAGACATGTGCCGATAGATGCCTTTGCTCGGTTCAGCATGCCTGAAGTATCACTACTTCGATCCAGAAGCAAGTTCCGCGACGACAGTGACAATGCAGCACTACTAGATTCGCCTTCAAGTTGCCGAACCAGCTCTGCATCTTCCCTACACAGTCAGCGCAGGACAGAACATGGCTCCAGATCGACTGACAGCGGAAGTCGTGATTCTGCCACACACATCATTGAGAACTACATGTCGGAACACAGTCGAGTACGACCCGCCAGTTTCCGACGATATTCGGCCCTCCCAAGACTGCAGCATTCTAGGAACGATCACTCCGCTAACGAGACCACATCCACAGTTGGAGATATCTTGTCTCAATATGGTGAGCCAGAGTACAGGTCACTACCGGCGTCAGCTTCGCAGAATCTCCAAAATGCGCCTGCCGTTCTGAAAGAAGGTAATGCTAGCAGTCGTGCGTCCTTGTCTACATTGAGCTCCCCAACTCGTGGCAAGAGCATCATCCAGGACGGTTTGAGGTCTCGAAGTGGTCAAGATATGTTTCGACTTCCAAGTGATAGTAAAAAAGAACCTGCTGGGCTTCGTAAACCTCCACCGGCAGTCTTAGCAAGCAGCAAGCCTCAACAAACAAGTACCGAGAACGCACGAGATATCGTGGATGCTGACTCTACGCCACTGATAGATTATGGCGATACGCGTGATCTCTTGCATCTCTCTTCGTCGTCACTGCATATGGACCCTGGTCGTGGCAATCAACTCAGCCGAATGAGTGTGGTTCGCCGCAGTTCGTCAAGTCCCTCACTGCTCGACATCTCGAGCAGCATCAAGAGTCACAACAGCGGCCACCAACCCGTGGTGTCGGGTCCAGAAAAGTTCTTCACAGATGCGAATGCACCAAGATTGTCAAAACATCCATACCACTTGAAGACACACCTTGGGGAGGCCGTTTCAAGCCTCGATCATCGTGCTGCCATGGACGCCTCAGCGAGCTTCGACGGTAATCGCAAATCTCCGCAGCCTGGCAAAGACAAGGAGAACAAGAATCCATCCAGGAGAACGCAGCCACTTGCATCTGAACAGGTACAAGATTCTGCGGTGGCTGCAGTGATTTTGCCAGATCAACTCTCGCAGTACTTCGATGAACAAGCGTCTGCGACACGCATCAAGTCCGTCCAAGCTAGCCAGCAGCACTCGATCGCGGCGTTCACGCCGTCCGATGTCATGCCTGGGGTGTTGAGACAATCTCCCTCGAAGACCAGTATCAGATCGTGGACGTCGGAAGGCAAAGATGCGTGGCCTGCGTCGAGAGAGAAGCTGTCATCCCCCTTGGCATCAGATACCGAATCTACTGACGAGGAAGACGATTGGGAAACGATGAGCGAAAGCCGTCGTACTGACATGGGACGTGAATCGATGCGTCAGAGTGTACACCAGAATCGAACGAATCAGAGAATGGCGAGAATCGGTCTCCATCCAGCAGACGATCGCTACAATCACACCTACAGTCTACACTCTCCTCCAGGCTCCGCAGAATCAGTATTGGTGCCCACGTATGATCGTGGCGGTGTGAATGCGTTCCCATACGCCAACACCTCCTACTCTTCTGAGCAATCGATGTTCACGCTTGACAGATTTCCAGCACCACCAGCCAATCATCATCAGGTATTCCAGCAAAGGTCTTCGCCTAATCAAATGTCATCTTCCGAATTCAGTCAGACGTCACTGGAGTCTGTCATCTACGAAGACGATGAAGATGATGAAGAGGATCACCCAGTGCCATATGGGTTGTGGAGAGGTACTAACCTGTCTGTAGTGTATGAGCAGTCTGGTGAAAGGTCGACTGCCAGCGAAGTCAACGTACAGTTGCTTACAGCCCCTTCCATCATTGCTACTGCCCCATCAGCCATGAATGATGAGAATACCGAGGACGTTGACACATCTTCAGTATGGATCAGCTGTGGGCCGGGTCCTGAGATCACCTCGGTTGATGATGGATCGGCCTGGCAACATGTCCATGATAGTCCGACGCAACGCAGCAAATCGACAATCATGGCTAGTGGTGCAGACACAAGCTTGCTGAGGAACCTTCGACAAGATGATGGAAGAATGACAGGAAGTAGCCCACTGAGCTTGACTAACTCCTTCGCTAAAAAGTCCAAACTCGGACCGCATGCCAACATCACTGGGTCTGTGAATGGCACAAACATGCGATTTGTCGGCAGCAGTGTTGTAGGATCGAGCAGTCCTGTTGGTTCACCGGAGAGCACGCAATCAGTACAAATAACGCCACGTCGGCTGGAGCGTCCTCAAGTCTTCCAAGAGACAACGTCATCACTCATCGAGGAGTCCTCCAGCTTTGCATGGCACCGGCCCCGAAGCTATATGATCCCCAAGGATAAGTGGTCGATGCTGATACCAGGACGACCAAGCTCAAAGCATGCAGCACAAGTGCCGGTGGTCCACATCCGAGCCGAGAACCATTCACGCTCGGCAGTAGCCAGCCAGAAAGCGTTGATGGAGCTTAGTCTTGCCAGGACACAATCGCCTAATGTCATGACAAGCATTTCACGGCCAACGAGAGGACTATACGAGCAGAGCAGCCCAATCGAGACCCGTGAGCATCGTGTCAGGCCGAGCGCTCGCTCTGCCATCGAAGATCGCACTCCTCAGTCGAGTCGAACTCCAGACACATTGCTGCCCATCTCCGATCCACGACTTGTGATTGATCATACTTCGCCACATCTACAACGAGCTTACAGACCGCCATCCTCCCAGGTAGCTGACCTCAATCCGAAAAAACAAAGACTGTCCTGGATGTGCTTGGTGTTCTTCGCATTCTTCCCACCTATGCTCATCTTCTTCGGTCACGGACTCTGTGATCCGATCATGTGGTTTATGAGCGGAAGAAAGATTGAACACTTTGGACGAAGACAGAAAGAGATTGGCAAGTATGTGGGTTACTTCGCTACGGGTGCAGTGTTGATGGGACTGGGCATCGCTTTGATTGTCATTCGGACTGTGCCAAACAATTTGCCACGATCAAGGTTATGATGTGTCCTTACTGAATGCAATTACTGTTTGAGCATGATTTCTCAGTTGCAACTGTTAGAGAATATGTCCAGGAGAAGGTGTCTGGAAAATGATCACGAGGCTTCTTGGCCTGCTTAGAGAGGCTATTCTGAAGGCAGGAAAGATTCTTCATGTAGATAGTATGATTTGCAATGATACACCTCTGGCACGAGTATCCGACCCACAGCAATGAGAGAATTAAGGATCGTGTCTTGAGTGTTCGAGGGTTAGATGTAGGGTGCTTTGTAATACATACAATGTAGTTGTGCTTCCCACCATATTGTGCCGTCCGATAGATGAAGCTGTCACATGCAAAGCTCTGTTTGATGATGCTGAAACAGCCCTGACACTGCAAAGTGCTTCATTCGATTGAGTCACATCGACACGCAATGTAGTTCCAAAATGTCGCAGTACTGATCGAGAGATAGTCTGCAAGAATAACAATGATCAAAGCAATTTTCCTGTCCCGCTTCCATCCTGAGAAAGGTATCCAAGCACTTCACATCCGCCAGACCAATCAACCTCCCTCACTAACAACCCTCAGGCCCCATCGTCGCCCACCAGATCCCCGAAGGCGCCGTCCTTCCGTCCCCACAAGCTACTCTTCCCCGACCACTCTTCGACTTCGACAGCGTCTCCTCCTACCTGATCCCCTCCCAAGAATTCTGCAATCGCCTAGTCACCGTCACGGCCTCCCACTATCGCATCATCGGCTACCCCGTCTGCATCGTTGACCCGGCGCGGTATAATCGCAATGAGTATATCTTCAATGTGTCGATAGTGTTGGATGAGAAGGAGGACTTTACGAGCTTCGAGGGCGTGGTGAGGAAGTTGGCGAGGGTTTTTAGGGAGTTGGAAGGGATTGGGCGATTGTTGAGTCGGGATGAGAAGGAGGAGGGAGCGGGAAAGGGAGGGCATGGTGGTCAGGAATCTGGGACAGGTGGTGGGAAAGGCAGCACAATGAAGAAGGCGCCGCATGTTGGTGGGAAGGTATATGCTATCTGTGAAATGATCCTGGAGGACCTGAACAACTACTGTGAATGCATGACGCCAATCGGTACGTATAGCTCCTTTGCCTCCTCACGCGGTCTTCAATTGCCCTCCATCTAGGCACACCCTAGCTAACAGCCCAGACTCCGCCAACACCCTGAACATGAAGCTCTTCCCAATACATCCAGCCCCTCCACGCCCACGTCCGCATCAGGTCCCTCTCGCAACAAGTCGTCTCCTTACTCTTAACATCTCTTCCAGCCACCTATCATCTACCTCAGGCTCCACCCCTTTCGACCTAACAACAACCCGCCTCCTCCCGCACATCAACGGCATAAACTCGATATCCGACATCGCCCACCTCGCCAATGCCGACGTTTCCCTCGTCCGCCGCTCAATCGCCCATCTGCTCTATTACGGCGGTCTGCTCATGCTGGATGTCTTTACGACGGGCGCGGTGTATGCGCAGACAGCGGATATTGGCGTCATCTTTGCGGATGTGGGAATGCAGGCAGAGTGTGCGCGGTATATCGCCACAGGGATTGGGCAGGGACATGGAAGGGTGCTGGCGAATGATGACGTGCTGAGGTTGTTTGCGAGCACGCGACATGGCCTGACAGTACGAGCGTGGTGCGAGGAGAATGCGGCTCCTCTCGACGGTGTGGATGTGCGTCGTTTTATGACCTTTGGCGTGGTCAAGGGATTGTTGTACCGTGTGCACAAATACGCCGTTGCCAGCACAGCTGCTGGTAGTGGTGACGAAGTCAAAATAGCCGTGGCGGGAGCTGCTGGCAATGGCGAACAAAGAGCGGGTGATGAGACGCCGACTACAGCGGCGCCGGCAGTGGATATGTCAATGGCGAGGTATATGGACGGTATGCACTCATTTGATGAGATATGTACGGCGTTGGGAATCAGTGAAAAGACTGTCATGGCGAGGATGAGGGAGGCGGGCGAGGTCACGTATATTTATCGCTGAAGAGTAAATAGTCCAACGAAAATGCAAACACACCTGGAGAGGCTCAGAGATAAGACGATACTTGTTATTGGCTGGCTAAGCTGGTTCGCTGACTGGCTCGCTAGCGTTTGAGGAACACAGAAGCAGCCGACTCAATTGACCTTCCAATCGACGACATTACAGGCGTTCACTCGTGTAGCTGGGCCTAGCAGAACTTGTGTGAGCTTCAGCGGAGCTGAGGAGTTGTGCCTGAGCAGTACCCAGCACGGTCTTGAAAGCTGCTTAGCCTCTGTTGCAAGGGCGAAAACAACTAGGAGTTGCGTACGCGAATCAGGCACGCGCTGGGCGCAGCCGTGCTGATATTGGACTGAGCTGAAGTGGAAAGGGCTGGTTGGAAGCTCGCTTGTATTGGTGATGAAGAGTGCAAGGAGTATAGCATGGCGAGTCGCTGTGAAATCACGATGATAGTAGTCAGTACGAGCATGTTTGGCAGCAATGCGTCTGCATTGCTGCCTTTTCTGATTGAGCTCTACACAGCCTATATGATATCGAGCTGTGTGGCCCAGTTTGCTATAGTGCATTATATGGCACGTTTTTCGACGCATATGACATCGCGATTCAGCGTCTTCCAGCGTGTTCTCGTCTTCATCATCGGTGGCTCCAAGCAGTCCTGGCTTGGCTTTCATTGTTCCTCCCACTTCCTATTGTTATCGTCACGTCGTCAAAGTTGTCGTTCATCGTCTCTATCCTCATCCCAGCCTCAACGATGTCGCCCTTGTCGTTTCGCCCCACGCCTCGCTAGCCCTCCTCTTGCGCCGTCGTCGTCATAGTCAACATCCATGATATCCTCGTCATCATCGTCGATACCGACACCTCCCGCCGTCCTTTTCCCTCCACGACCTCCCATGATCCCGCCCCATCCACTGCGACGACCAGTATTGCCACCATTATTCATTGCCGGACCCCGCTCACCATCATCGCCATCGCGGCCTCCATTGCGTTTCGTGAAGGCATCGGTAGCCTGCGTGACGGCCTCTTCCATCTCACCCAGTCTCTTCCTGCTGCGTCTCTTGTCCTCCTTGGCTCTCGTCTTGATCGCTGCGATTTGTGCCTCAATGCCGACGAGAGTATCGGTGCAGCGCGCTTCCCATTGTGTCAACGTCGTGAGCATGTCGGATAGACTGTTTGGTGCGAGATCCCGGAGTGGGGCGACTGCAGTGACCCGCACTACACGGTGGAGTGGGTCGAGATGTGCATTGATCAGGGATGCGTAGATCGCTTCTGTGATGAGGGATTCGAGCTTGAGGTCGTCTGTGGGTGCGTTGGGGAAGAGGTAGGATTGTAGGACGGAGTAGCTGAGGGTGGTAGGCTTGGTACATAGCGGAAGGAGTGAGAGGAGGAGCAGCTTTTCATGCTGTACTGGGGAGAGCGTTGGAAGGTTTGAGGCAGCTATGAGATTTGAGCAACTTGCTCCATCTGCCATCCTGAAAAGAGTGGATAGTCACCATTGTAGTCTGTCAGGGTTCCCCAAGCAAAGATCTGGAGTAGCTGGAGATACGGCGAGTACTCTGGCGAGCCACGTAAAGCTTGGATGTTTGGTGTCTGGAGAAGCTCGGCGAAGATGAAGGCTTGTGGAGCAGATATCGCTTGCGTGATGAGGTCTGCAGCAGCGCGAGGAGATGTGGCAGCTTTGGACAAGGCGAGGTAGGGCTCGAGCGCGTTCAGAGCTCGTTGTTGTTCCATGGCAGCTGGTTGTTTGTGTAATCTTTCGATCGTGATGTGGTTGTCATACACACATGAGACGATGATGAGACGAGGTCACGTGTTCAACCCGAGGTAAAACCGCGGACGATCAGGGACCATTTCTTGGCACGGTTGGTGGCAAAGCAAACTATGGAGTGCACCCCGATCAGGCATTATCATCATCATTGTCTACGAAGTGCGAAGTACAAATTTGAGAGCATTATCCAAGAGGCCGAAGCGGCACTTCTGCTCCGCATCGACATGTCCATTATTGCACTAGGAAAGCATTCAGTTGTAAATTAAGCATCATGCATTATTATTGATCTCGAGCTCCGGCGCCATGAACGTGCTGCCGAGCTCAACCACGGAACACAATCAGACCCGCCTTCTTCCTTCTTTCAGACGAGCCAGACAAACAATCGCATCATGGCGGCTTCCGAGCCCGATTCTCATCATACACCATATACAATCCTTCTTGCTCACCTTTTCGCCCCATCCTCTCACACAGCCTGGTCCTTGCTACCAGATACCCACGCTCGCTAGCATCACGGGGACGCCTCCCACAATACGCACGACTCCCACGCCAATACGATCCTCTGTTCAGCTCTTTGACTTGCGCCTCTTCGTTCCTTGCCTTCCGTGAGCACCGCATAACACAATACTTCTCAAACTTAGCCCAAGATGGCGCCTTTCTACCTTCCAGTATCGTCGCAAGACCTCGGCCAGACCGCGACGCCACTCCAAAAGACAGGCACATCATCCTCGCTCAATGGACCAGCACATATGGCTACAACAACTTTGAAAGTGGAGGGCATGACCTGCGGAGCATGTACATCAGCTGTTGAGGGTGGCTTCTCTGGCGTCGCTGGTGTAGGCCTTGTATCTGTCAGCTTGGTTATGGAAAGAGCAGTGGTACAGCATGATCCCTCTGTCATCTCAGCCGACGCTGTAAAAGAGATCATAGAGGATCGGGGCTTTGATGCGGAGGTACTCTCGACAGATATGCCCGCAGAGGACGACGAAAGCTCGGAGGAAGAAGAAGATCTCAATGTAAAAATACAGCCAATGTCTACAACAACGGTATCCGTCAGCGGCATGACTTGCGGTGCTTGCACATCAGCTGTTGAAGGCGCGTTCAAGAATGTTTCAGGTGTCAAGTCATTCAGTATATCACTACTGTCAGAAAGAGCTGTACTAGACCACGACCCGGCTCTGCTCAGTGCGGAACGCATCGCAGAACTCATAGACGATACTGGCTTTGATGCAGCAGTAGTCGAAACGAAAGCGGTCGAAACAATGAAGCATAGCAAAACAAAGAGAAGGAAGAATGGCACCCAGACCACGAACACTATAACAATAGTCGCAATCGAGGGCATGACGTGTGGAGCGTGTACTTCTGCTGTTGATGGAGGCTTCAAGAATGTGGAGGGGCTGGTTCAATTTAACATCAGCTTACTGGCAGAAAGAGCGGTGGTTGTGCACAACAGGACGAAGTTACCAGCCGAGCAGATCGTGGAGATCATCGAAGATCGCGGATTCGATGCTAAGATTGTCTCCTCGGAAGACTCTACAGCTGATGCTACATCTTCCACAGTTTCCATACACTTTAAGATTTACGGCATGCAAGACGAGGGCTCTGCGCTGGAGCTGGAGACGAAGATTCGCGGAGTTGCTGGCGTCGAGAAGGTCAGCGTCATATTCAAGACTGCTAGGGCAGTGATAGCATATTCGCCAACAGTAATTGGTCTGCGAGCTTTGGTAGAAACAGTTGAAAAGACTGGTTTGAACGCCTTACTTGCAGAATCTGACGACAATAATGCCCAGCTCGAGTCGTTGGCCAAAACAAAGGAGATCCAAGGCTGGCATCGAGCCTTCAGAGTCGCGCTCGCGTTCGCCATCCCCGTCTTTCTGACCAGCATGATCTTTCCAATGTTCCTACCATTCCTGAACTACGGTGGCATCAAATTGCCAATCATACCTGGCCTCTGGTTGGGAGATCTGATCTGCCTGCTTCTGACACTTCCTGTGCAATTCGGCGTTGGTCGCCGCTTTTACATTACAGCATGGAAATCGCTGAAGCATCGATCGCCAACCATGGACGTCCTCGTTGTGCTGGGAACTTCCGCGGCCTTCTTCTATAGTGTTGTAGCGATGCTAATCTCGATCATACTTCCTCCTCACACACGTCCAGCGACGGTCTTTGACACTTGCACGATGTTGATCACTTTTGTCACGCTTGGACGATTACTCGAAAACGGCGCAAAGTCACAAACCTCAAAAGCACTTTCACGACTGATGTCCTTGGCACCGTCGATGGCCACGATTTATGTCGACCCTATCGCTGCTGAGAAGCTGGCAGAAACCTTCAGCGCGACAGTCCAGTCAGAGAAAGAGCCTCATATCTCCGAGAAGTCAGAGTCCAACGCTCGTGGTGAGATGGCCGCACAACGCGTCGTCCCGACCGAGCTAATTCAGGTCGGGGACATTGTCATCTTACGCCCTGGTGACAAGATTCCTGCAGATGGAACAGTACTGCGTGGCGAAAGCAGTACGGAGGAAAGCATGGTAACTGGAGAGGCCCTGCCTGTGAGTAAAAAGGCTGGTAGTAAACTCATGGCAGGAACGGTCAACATCGAGGGGCGTCTGGATTTTAAGGTGACACGAGCGGGTCGTGATACACAACTCAGCCAAATTGTCCGTTTGGTACAAGAAGCGCAGACAAGTCGAGCACCAATTCAGAAACTGGCCGACAAGATCGCCGGCTACTTTGTGCCCGTCATCATTGCACTCGGTCTGATCACATTCACTGGCTGGATGATTCTAAGTCATGTCCTCTCGAACCCACCATCGGTGTTCAGTGCAGGTGCAAGTGGCGGACGTTTCATGGTCTGCCTGAAGCTTTGTATTTCCGTGATCGTCTTTGCATGTCCATGTGCGCTCGGGCTGAGTACGCCTACAGCAGTCATGGTTGGCACGGGCGTTGGCGCCGAGCAGGGCATCCTGGTCAAAGGTGGGGCAGCATTAGAGACTGCGACCAAGATCAACCATGTCGTCTTTGACAAGACTGGTACATTGACCACAGGCAAGTTCGAGGTCAGCCAGGTTGACGTTATTGTTCCGGATTCAGGCAGCAAGACAGAGTGGAATAAGTTGTGGTGGACACTAGTTGGTCTTGCTGAGAACAGTAGTGAACATCCGATAGGCAAGGCTATTGTCAAGGCTGCAAAGAACAGACTCGGCCTCTCGCCCGATGGCAACTTTGATGGGTCCGTCGACAGCTTCAAGGCGACCGTAGGGAAAGGCATTTCTGCCTCGATCACTATCTCGGCACGCAGGACTCACAACATCCTCATCGGGAACTCGTCATTCCTACGCTCGCACGGTATAGCTCTGCCAAAGCCGAGCCAAAGTACCGCGACATCTGCAGCCAACAGCACCACCGACCTCAGCACCGCAAACCTCGCCGGCACAACCACCATACACACAGCACTGAACTCACAGTACGCGGGATCCCTATCCTTATCCGACACCCTCAAGCCTAGTGCCGCCGACACTATCCGTGCCCTCGCCTACATGGGCATCACCTCTTCCATCGTCACCGGCGACGCTCTGCCCACCGCCCTTGCGATTGCACAGCTAGTCGGCATCCCTTCCTCTAAAGTCCACGCCTCCTGCGTCCCGGACCGCAAGCAAGCCATTATTCGCGAGATGCAAGCCTCTGGCCTCGTAGTCGCCATGGTCGGCGACGGCATCAACGACTCACCTGCCCTCGTGACAGCAGACGTCGGCATCTCTCTCGCCACTGGCACGGATGTAGCCATGGAAGCTGCAGATATCGTGCTCATGCGCGCAGATGACCTCTTGGACGTGCCCGCAGCATTCCATCTTAGTAAGACGATATTCCGCCGCATCAAGCTGAACTTGGCATGGGCTTGTGGGTATAACGCTATTGGTTTGCCATTCGCCATGGGTTTCTTCTTGCCCTGGGGTCTCAGTCTGCACCCGATGGCGGCGGGCGCAGCGATGGCTTGCAGTTCCGTGAGTGTGGTTGTGAGCAGTCTGCTGTTGAAGAGATGGATGAGGCCGGCGTGGATGGTGGAGGGCGGGGTCAAGCCGCCAAATTTGAGCCTCAAGGAAAAGGTCTTCAGCGTGTTTGAGGTGCTTGGGCGGAGCCAGAGAAGGCCAAGAGGAGAGGAGACAGCTGGGTATGTGGCATTGAGAGACATGGAAGCAGACGATGCTGTCTGAGTGGAGGCAAGCACAACTTTTGCATTTGCATGGCGCTGTTTGGGATGACGATGTGGATGATTTGAGTGATTTTGACTTTTCCTCCTTTTGATATACCCTCCGATCTTATATGATCTTATATGAAAGCATCCTTACTTTCGAAAAGCACCAATATTAGACAGCACTAAGCAAAGACGCCTTGATTGCCGGCGCGCATGAGTGAGTGAGACGGCAGTGAGTTGCGCCGAAAGTGGCAAGGGTGATGCCTGTCCAAGTTGTTTAGTGTGCGACTTACTTCCTCGCTCATTTGTCTTCGATCCAGCTGCTAGGGTTCAACAGGTACCTTTCGGTACTCTCCTATCCCTGCTAGGCTACATCTTGGCACCCATTGATGATCAAGACGAGCCGGCAAGCATGAGAACGATCTGCTGCCTGCTCGCACATCTTTGGAAGCCGCTGCGTTCTGCCTTCTCCTACACCCCAGCTTGGTTTTGCTCGAGTACTGCGGCCATTGGCGGCTGTATCAATCACAATGCCTTGATCATGTACTTCCCGCTGGACGATGACTGGACTGCTATTGCAAACCTCACAGGAGATGCTTCTTGGACGCCGTCGAACATGCTCAAGTATTTTGGAAAGCTCGAGGATTGCTAGTATCTATCTAATGGCACAGCTGGTCATGGATTCGGGGGTTAATTGCAGACGAATCGTCCTGATGAGAGTATCTTCTTTGCGGACGGGAAGGTGTATAACATGATGTAAATAACGATCTCCTGGTCTGGACATTATTGTGGTGTACAGCCTGGCACTAATGTACCATTCTAGGCTGCGGCCACAATGGCAGGTCAAGGCCATTCGAGTGAAACAGGCCTCTTAAAGACGCCACTGAACATGGTTCAGTACAAACGCAGCTCGCCACGAAACTTCCTTGTCAATAAAGCACAGGCTATCTATATGTTCAAAAAGAAAGCGGCCAATGTGATTGTGGCGGGTGCGATCGGAGAAGAAGGATTCGACTTGGGGGCGCTGGAAATCGGAAATCGGTGAACCTGGAATGAGGTGGTCAATGTAGAAGCCGTTGGTGAACAAAGCTAGGACAGGTCTGATGATGCTGATGAATCCGAAGAAGACGTCTGCTTTGTGCATCCTCCGCACGATATGATGCGTGAAGTGCCGATGACAGATTGAATTGTTCCATTCCATTCCATTCAAGATACATACGCAACCAGTATCCAAGCAATCCCGCATCGCGCTGTATGTATAACTACCTCATACCTTCCTTTACAGACCCTTCATCCTGTTTTGCTGTACTCCTCGACCAACACCTGTGATCAATAAACCCGTCTGAACGCTTAAAAGTCATCACCATGAGTCTCCCTCCTCTTCTTCTTCCTCTCCTCCGCCTCGGCGCCACCAATGGATTTTCTCTTATTCTTCTTCTTCTCCGTCGCAGGCGTCTCTACGTCCGCAACGGCAGCTGCAGTTGCAGCTTCGGGACTCGCGGCCTTTGCAGCCTTTTTCCCCTTTCCGGGCGCCTTTGCGGGCGTCTTTGCAGGACTCGTTTCCTTAGTCGGAACTGGAACATCCTTCTTCTTCTCGGCGGCGGCCTTTTTCGCCTTTTTGGGCTTGGGAGTTTTTGCCGGGGGCGGCGTCGGCTCTTTTGCTAGTGGTGCTGGCGTGTCGTCTTCCTCTTCGTCGGAGTTGGCGGACTCTTCGCTATCGGTCTCGGCATCGTCATCCTCTTCGTCTGCAGCCTCGTCTGCGTCTTTAGGTGGAGAACTGGTCATGGGCTTGCCGGTGGCAATGCAGTACTTTCTGTAATTCTCGATGTAGATGTCTTTGTATGCCTGGAATTGTGTTAGCTTGGCGACTGATGTGGAACAAGATGGTGGTCTGCTTTACCTGCTTCACTTCCTCTGACGCCACATTCCATCGTTCAGTGGCCAGTTTCGCAATCGGCCCCGCGCTCAAGTCAGGGTGATCTTTTTTGATCTCCGGCTTGGTCGCGTTGAGATACAGAAAGAAGGCCGTCTGAGGACGCTTCGGCGCATTGGGGTCCTTTGGCTTTTTCGTCCGCTGCTTCTCGGTCTTGGTGAAGTCCTTCAAGGCCATGGGGTTCGTGATTTCACTCTGTGCTTTGCCCAACAGGTCGGCAAGTGCAGGGTACTCTTTGAGCTTGGCGGGCTTGCTCTCGAGGCTGTTCTTCTCGAGGAAGCTCTTGGTTGAGCTTTGAAGGGCCAGCATGGATGTGGTGATTTGGCTCAGGGCAGCGCTCGAGCTCATCATCATGCTTTGGTCGCGCGTCAATGACACATACGCGCACCGTGAAGTAGGAGTAGACCTACGAAGAAGTGGTATTGGCGGATTGGTTCAAGGCGAGGGCCATCTGATTGAGAATTGTCAGCATCTTTCTACTGGAGATCATATTATGGCACATCGCAGTGGCAGGACTAGACAGGGCAACATGGTGATTCGAGCGATCAGCAAACATGCCAACGTGATGAAGCAGCCCACGCGATCCAGACGGCACGAACAGGAAGTCACAGCGACAAGTCTCCAGGGTGGCGCATAGAATCATATTCAGAGCAAAAGAACGCGTCCTGGAGGACGCATCGAGTGGTCGAACTCACCTGTTCGAGTGTATTCATGTATTCCTTGTAGTCAATGGCCAGAGGCTTATCCCTGGCGGGCGACGGACTTTTGGGCGCAGTTGGTGCCATGATGATGATGGATCAATGATGATAATGTTGGAGTGCAGTGAATGATTGATGTTGGAGGTGGTACCAAGACGATTTCATTAGCGGAAGTTAAGATTTAGTTAAGGCTCAGGGCGCGTGCGGGGTCACGCCCGGGGGCTGGAAGGAGAATCGATTCGTTAACCAACACCTAGACCTGAACCTTCCGAAATACGTGTATGTCCTGCGCTGAACGGACACCGCGTCCCAAAAACCCTTCCTATAATTGGCCATCTCACCGCAGGCATCACGAAGTCTACTGCTCAACCCAATAATGTTGCGCTAAGCTCCTCGCACCAGTGATCACAACCCTTTACCATACCCGATGCGCCAAAGCCCGGCAAAGCCCAGAACTTGAAAGAGATCCAGAATGACCTAACCATACTGCTTGCCAGGCGGTTTGTACTGCGGCTGCGGCTGCATTGCATACTGTCCAGGTTGTCCAGGTTGTCCAGGTTGTCCCCAACCCTGAGGCGGTCCTCCTTGCGGCTGCATAGGCATGGAGGCAGAGTTGGTCGTTATGTCCTGGCGATATCTACGAGGAGAAGCTCTGTCAATCACGGTCTTGCAATCGCGAGATTCATACATACGATAGGTCTTGGCTGAAGTTGCATATATGGCAAGAAACATCACGCCAAGGCTTCAGTGAGAATGGAAGAATTGGCTTGCACAATCAGCAGAATCCTTACAAGCCGAGTCACTGTGAAGCTTACGACAAAGCAGACTGTGAACCATTCCCTGTGAAGAGATTGTCTTAGCTGGCATCCCTGCTGTGGCCGGATAATATATTACGAACCATTTCTTGCACACTCGTGCACTGTAGTTGCCACAGTTCTGACATCGCGCCTGGATGATTGAGTCAGCCATACTACTAGCCTCGGACGATGTTCAAGGCTCCGTACTGTCACATTCTCATAGCCTGCTAGTGGACTAGTGAATGTATGTGTGCCGCAAGTGAAGAAGAAAGCCATAGAGTCTGTATGTAGTTGTCTGTATCGATGTCCTGAATGTCTTTGACTGATATGCCGGTGTCAAAGGTACAAAGCTAATCAATTGGACCTCCGGAAATCAGTTTGAATAGAGACTGATATTAAGGTATGACCTTACTGGAGATAACCAAGTATGAGCCTGCTGACTGATGCAGTGAATGGGCTGCGCCTCGTCACTGGCCACACGACATCGTACCCTGCTAGTGGCAAAGAGAGAGAAACAGAGAGAGACAGAAGAAGCAAATATATGTGATTATACACTGGCATCTTTTTTATCTCTTTCGCGCCTTACATCGTTATCAGATTGACATCAGTCGTCGTCGGGATCCGGGGGAATTGAAGCTGGAAAGACGATTGAATCCAGTCATGCTTATGAAGTACGTCTAGCTCATCGAAATGAAATCGCAGACTAAGAAAGACCAAGCTACCATGCCAATCGATCAACGCCATGCTACAGGTTCTGTACAGAGTAGCCAAATCAAGCACAGAATAAATCCTGCTCGCTGCTTACGGACACGTCCCCCGGAATCCAACTGCGCTTGACTCATTGCGTCTTGAAGAGAAGTATGGCACAATGACCAATGTAGAAGTAGATGAAGTGTTTCGTCTCTATTAAAGATTAGCACATCGTCATGCTGACTTTCCACGAAACAAGATGGCTGACCATGCGTCACAAAGCTACCAAAGTTTCGACCGACTATACAATGCCATGTTGACCCTCTTCGGTCATCAAACTGTACACGAGTCAGTAAGACGACATTTGAGAGCGTATTGCAGAAGACCGACCGCTCGCTTGATGTATTGTGCAATGTCCTATGCATGATGAGCGGCGATTGTCAGACGAGTCATTCCGTGTAGATGACTTACTCTTTCTATCGTGTACTTTGTCATGGCCTCCTTTGCTAGGCACGTGTAAGCAGGCCGTCACTGATGAGATTCACAATACACATACAAACTTCAATGACTTCATGCTGCATGTCCTCACTCTTTCACCGAAATTAGCATGGGGAGGTGGACGGAAAGACATTTGGCGCGCACCATGTCCGCCGACTTCACCTGGACTATGACCATGTCAGCTGATCTACAGAGGCAGCGGACAATGTCCGAATCATCGGGTAAGTGTACCTTCAAGCTTCTCTATCGGTTCAGCCGTCATCGTGAGTGCGCTTTAGATGTCGGCGGGTGTCGGGCAGCTCTGGGAACTTGATGGAGTGGATAACTACGCGATCTGAAAGGTATGGGCGGGAGTAGCTGGACCAGAAAGCGCGCGTGAAAGGACGAATAATGAGGTATCTGAATTGTAGGGCAGGGAAGGTCGCGTTTACACACTCTCTCTTCGGCACATGAGGTGAACGGAACCTGGAAGCTGCTTCGTGATCGACGTTGTTACATGTCCGAAGTAGCACGTGAGCGATTTGCACCGCTGCAGGAACATGTTGAATTTCCTTCACGAAGTCGACTTCCGGCAATCTTTCGACATCATCGTCTTCTCCACCTTCATCCAAAGTTCACCTCACCGCCGAGCATAGCATCTTGCCACCATGGAGACTGCGGTGTCTCGTATATTCGTACGAGGCCTCCCGCCTACAATCACCGATGAAGACTTCAAGAGTCACTTCGCTCGACGATATACTGTCACCGACACCAAACTACTTGCAAGACGGCGCATAGGCTATGTCGGCTTCAGGACATCGCAGGACGCCCTAAGTGCTGTCAAATATTTCAACAAATCCTTCATCCGTATGTCCAAGATTGGGGTCGAGCTTGCAGATAATGTACGATCTGGCCAGAGTACTCTTGTGTAATA
>Ga0058698_10000307_pt1 | contig 28470 bp, 22 predicted proteins | sample AgamicAsSfe_FD_67288 | JGI IMG/M metagenome (GOLD analysis project Ga0058698, IMG submission 67288) | Agave microbial communities from Guanajuato, Mexico - As.Sf.e | ecosystem: Host-associated > Plants > Phyllosphere > Phylloplane/Leaf | place: Guanajuato, Mexico | collected 2012-05-30
CGCGCAAGCTCCTCTTCGCTCGTCTTCAATCGTCGCTCTACTTCTTCGCTAGCCCTTCCTTTGCGAGCGCTGCTTGTCACCTTCTCCAGTTCTTCGTTGAAGCGCGCGTATAATGCTTCGTTCTCGGCATTGACGTCACGGTATAACTGGTCTAGGTGCTTGCATCGTGCTTCCGAAACTTGTAGTGACGAAGTAACATCGTTTGATATTCCTGATGTGCGTGCAGATAGAGTGTCCAACGTGGCTTTGAGCTTCTCCAGTGTGGCAATGCGATGTTCAGCTGACCTTGAAGGCGTGCCTCCTGTTATTAATGACGGAGCCGAGCTCTGAGTCGTCAGGCGTGGGGTGCTTCTAGCACTCAGCTCCTGGCCGATGGCACTCAGCTCGTTCTGCAGAGCTTGCGAAGCTGTGTCTATATCGCGTTGCTGAGTTTGCAGTCGCTCGCGCAGCTTTTGCGGCGATTGCATTCTCAATTTCTTGGGAGAGTTTCCTGTCAAGGGAGTGCTCGGTTTGGTTGGAGACCGTGGCGTCGAAGGTGGTAGCTTGACAGCGTTACCAGACCCGTTACGCTCGTGCAAACCAGCACTGGTAGTCGGCCTTAGGTTTGGGATACTCGAATTGTTTGGAAGGTTCAGAGGATTAGGTATTCCAGAGATAGTCTCGCTTCGCTTTTTCGTAGGACTGTTCGACTTGATTGTTACTTCATCCATGACATCCGGCTTCATGGTAACCGATTTGCCCCTTACGTGGGCTGGACGCTCTGTCCCGACAGCAGGTACGTTCTCTTTCTTATCCGGTCTGTCTACCCGCAATGGTGAACCGAGTCGCGTAGGCGTCGGTATCGATGATGTGTGCTTGTGGAGCGCCATCGTAGCGGCCGCAGGAGCCAAGGGGGAGTCACTGATTTGCCGATTCTCATGGCGTAATGAAGGATCAGCTTTGCGAGGAGTCTGTGGGGACCACGCGGGCACATCGTCAGCATCCTGCAGTGTCTTGAGATCACTCAAAGAAGAACGGCGCTTCTTGCGGGGAGGCCCAACAGTGGGAGGTACCTCTCCAATAGTCCCAAGATTGCCCACGAATCCTCGGCCGTTAGTGTTTGAGCTTGGATTCGGATTTGAGTTCGCGTTCTCAAACGTGAATGCGCCAAGAACAGTTGGACGATCGCGAGAAGACGGACGCTTCGGCGACAAGCGAGCAGCAGCGTCTATTGAGTTAGAACGAGCAAGGTGCCCAGGACCAGACCTTCCCATGCTGGGTGGTTGGAGGTCTGTTCCGTGGCTGTTCTTGCTAAGAGAGCGCCAGAGCGAGCCTACCTTGGACTCCTTCTCCGACTTGCTGTTCTCTCGCTCCAAAGTGCCAAATCCAAAACGCCTCCTCAATGACGTGTTGGAGTTGAGCGAGCCCGCGGCTGCATATCGACTCTTGGAGTCCATGGAGCCCCAGTTTGGGGTATTGAAACCAGGTGTCTCAGCCGGGAATAGTGCATCGATATCCTGGACCAGGCGATCCATGAGAGATATGAAATCGTTTGCATTGCCTGCAGGCACTAGCATCTCGGCAAATGCTGCAGTGAGGATACCTCGATCTCCATCGTTGCTAGTACCATCCAGCAGCTCCGCCAAGAGATTGATGACTGCCCGGAATGCCCGTTGATTGGGAGGTTGGAATTGATCGAAGGTGTATTTGAAAAACTCCTCGAACTCATCAGGTGGCATGCTGTCTGATCGCATCTGTAAAGAGACCAACGTGGCATGCGACAGCACAGGGCCCATTCTCTCTTTCCAAGCAACGCTCAGGAACTTCTCAAACACTGCGAACAAGACATCCACCGAGGATTGCCCTGCAAGTTCAAGGTTAGTTGGGTTTTCCAGGAGTGTGTTATACAGCTCATTGACAACAAGTTCATCTGCGACAGCTCTAGCGCGGACGGAACGTCCAACAATGTTGCCTTTGCGTGCGTGCAATGCTAGAGTCAGGTTGGCCAAGGTATCCTCGAGCTTCGCGAAGGGATCAGTCGGCGCGGCACCGTTGAAAGTAATGCTCTTCGTAGTGCTGGACGAAGTAGGGCGTGACATGTCCCCGTCATGACTGTACGTACGGGTTGAGCCAAGTTGAACAGGAGGCGCCATACGTGGTATCTCTCCCATAGTATGAGCATTTCGCTGAAGTCTGCGGGAACCTCCTCCTTCACGATTTATGCTGCCACTGAAGTTACCCACGCTACCGCCAAAGAAACTAGACAGCATCTTTACTGGAGAGTGTGGCCGGCTCTTGCTACCTGTTTGTTGTTCTGCCTCATACATCTCCAAGGCAAGTGACTTGAGTATTTGCTTGTTCCGCAAGAGATACGCCTCGGCTAGCACATGATTCTTAACACTGTTGCGCATTTGGAAGTAGTTGGCAAGTCGCTTCGTGAGGACAGGTCGAAACTCTTGGTCGGTAAGTTTGTCGCGTGCCGTGTAGCCGTTGGCACCGTTTGACTCTAGCAGGTAGAGTCCGTCTCCGAGCATGGTAATTGTGACGGTAAGCTCGACACCATTGTCTCCCACTGAAATGGGCTTGGTGAACTTTGACCCTTCGACTAGAATCTGTACTCTCGCAGGTTCTCTTCGACCTTCAACATACTGACCACCAGTCTCCTCAGCCACAGATGAAAAGAAGCTCAGATCGCCTGGCAAGTTTCGGACGTCCCATTTGCCGCCATCCCGCTCCGCTTCCGAAAACCTGCCTTCAACGCGAGCTTTGGTAAGTTCTTCGGTGACCTTGTGCCCTTTACCCTCATAGGCGCCTTGCAGGTAGAACATGCGAATGCCAAGCTTTTGACGTTCTCGACTTCTTGGACGTCCGGGTTGATTGGCGAGTGGCACAGAGGATATTAGTTGTAGGATATTTCCCTCCGAGTGCTCACTGACGAAGATATCGCTGAGACCCAGATATTGGTGGAAAGAGAGTTCCGTAGTACCATCATAGGATTCGGCGAACTTGGGGTTATCTAACTCAGCGAGCAAGCCACGTGCATTGATCGAGCTGTCCTCCGACTTCTGAAGAAGCACTAAGAAATCTGTAAAGATTATCATGATACCGGAAACCGTAGCAGGTCCAGACAGTTCACCATGGTATGGCGGAGACAGCTCCACACAATCAATGACTGAGATGAGCCGCCCTTTAGGATTGAATCCGGATGGCCATGAACTGACCATCTTGCGCAAGCGATCAAACACCCTGATTTGCGCTGCTGTAGGACCCTCTCTTGTGCATATATCCGAGATCATGTCCCTCGCCTTCAAGAACAACCTGATTGCAGGATGTCTAACTGGAAGTTGTTTGATGATGTTGTCAATGTACAGATTGTATCGCGGTAGGCGTTGAACCGGCTCGATAAGCATGGATGTAAGTCGTTGCTCGCCCGTCTCGTAGACCCTTTTTGAGAAGCTGGAGGCTGGTTCTTTTGTGAAGTGCTTTAGCAGCTGTGAGAAGTCACCATGAGCAGCCATGTAGTCGGTGTAACAGTCGGCGAACTGTGGTAGCCACTCAAGAAGAGCTCTGGCAACAGCTGCAGCTCCAGTGACATCTGGTGCGTCCTTCTGTCCACGCAACGGTGCGATATAGACGTCATCTGTTGCTGTCTCGATATCCTCGATCGCCCCGTTCTCGGACTCCTCTAAGATGATACGTATAGCATCCAGGAATTTGGAGTTGACTTCGAGTATCTTGTCAAGACTAGGAGGGAACAAGCCTCGTAGCGCCTGTTCGGTGGGGCTAGAACTCGAGCCTGACCTTTGCTTCGCCTTCTCTCGGAATTCGACCGCTACAGTGTGGACCAGCTCGTCCAGCTTGCTCACATAATTTTCCTCCGTATCCAAAAGCTCACACATCTCTCGCCGAAGAGTCTCTTTTTGTTTCCTTGAGAAGGACTGTGACCGGTTGAGGGCGGTTGGTTTCGAGGGCGCGCGGCGGAGTCTGGATGTGGGGAGGAAGGCGGCATCTCCAAATAGCTTGACGACGGGTGCGTACTGTCCGTACCGCTGTTTAACCAGATCTTCTTCAAGGTCTTCAAATTGGCCCGACTCGCGTGTTTCCAGCTTCTGGATGCTTCCCTGTGGTAGGACTACATCCAAATCTATCCAGGACAGCGTCTGCTCGCCCAAAGCATGGCGCACATCTACTATGACATCTGCGACATTCTCAACCTTGATCATCCTGGCAGCGACGATGGCGGCGTGCGCCTCGGAGAACAGCCTGGGGGCCATGGGCAGGTTGTCTGAGGAGTTGTATCGCTTCTCCCAAGCGCTCTTGATCTCCGAGGGCAACTCGAGGAAGTACTTGTACAGGCTGAAGGCGAGACCGCGACAAATCTCGTCGCCCTGTTCCTCGCGCGGCAGACATGTGACGGCATTGTAGTAGGTAGCCGTCGGCGAAATAATCAGGCGGGCGAAGCTCTGGAGGCCGGCTGGTGTGAAGACGTGGGTCTGGATGCGCGAATGTGTCGCCTGTGTGGAGGTGGCCGTCGGTCCGTAGAAGATGAGCACGGGGGAATCAGAGAGCAGCTCGTCTGTCGTGTAGAAGAGCGACAGATCCTCTGCGGAGAGGGCGGCGGGCTCGGGGTTGATTACAACCATGGTGCCAATTGCGCGGAAACGAGTGACGGATTTGGCAGCTAGTAATCAGACGGGTGAAGAGGACAATTAGTACAGTGGTTGCATGGCGCAGCCGCACAAGCAGAAGCAGAAGGCGAGGGCGGTGTTGTTGTCGTGTTGTCGTGTTGTCGTCGGCGTCGTGCTAGGAAGCCATTGGGGTAGAGAAGGGACAGTGGAGGCGCGTTCCGGGTCTAAACAACAACAAATCCCATGGATCTTGTTGAAGCCCGAACCAAGAAAGCGGTCATGCGGCTGCGACCAAGCGCGGGTGGGAAGCTGCAGCGCGAATAACCAAGGTGCCACTGTCTGCCACAGGTGCGACAAGCAGAAGCATGGGGTTCCCAGCAAGCGGCCGCAATGACAAGTATTTTTGGCCTGCAAATGCTGCCCTTGCAGCTTATCGTCCGAGCCGTCTGCCTGCTAGTTGCACATCGCCGCACCCCGCAGTGTCCACAAACAAAAAAACATCGTCGTCATAGCAGCTGCCGTCATGAGATGAGGTACTGTCGGCTTTCAAGAGTGTCAGCAGTTTGATTTCGGAGTGGTGCGGTCAACCAAGACATGGCCACGCAGCAAGATGAAGGCGGTGTGCCCTTCTCCATAGCACACCAACAGCAGCATTTCCGCCTGCTCGAGCTGCCCCCAGAAATTGTTGAGCTGATAGACGCGCCCAATCCCCCGCTGTAGGTGCGCCGACCTGTCGTTCCCATGCGGATACCCTTCTTACTGCAGACGCCAGGCTTTCTATCAAATCTCAAGCCCAGTCCGCCGCTCCTGGCACGTCCAACGCGAAGCCTGCATATGCAGTACTTTGTACGCCGAACAAATCTTTCCAGCTGCGCCAGGTCCAGACGTCCAACTCGCTCTTCCTGACCCAGCCTGCCCTCGAAGCCCCTGGCAACGAGATACCCACCCCTGCCACACGCGCCATTGCCCTGTGTACCACGACACTCGAGGCCTACACATCGACTGCGTCTGCTGCTGCCCTTCTGAGGGAGACGCTGCCGATATACGACATTGTTGCCGGAGACGTCGATGCGACCAGCAACAGCAGGAGCAAGACCAGCATATACAACGATCTGCCCGTGTCGAATGGAGAATGTCAGGCAGCATGGAATGAGCTGATGGCATTCGAGGCGGATGGTGGATCTTACCAACCTTCGCCCAACGCCCTCTCACAAGTGTGGAGATCCATCAACGCTGCTGCGCTGGCGGAAGGCATCAAGCTGGACGCGCAGTTCCTGACCAACGACATTACCAAGGCTGCGGCTGAAGAGGGACATCCGCCAGGCCTCGTAGAGGCTGTGTTAGCACATCTATCCACAGAAGATTCCAACAACAACGGGCCATGGTCATGTCTGGACAGAGCAAAGACGGTCGTCTTTACGGGCAGGACGTTGCTAGAAGCCAAGCACGGTAGCGACTTCCTCATCGCTGACTTTACTGACACGTGGGAGGACCGCCTGCCTGAAGTATGGCGCAAGGACGCACAACTTAGTGCCATCGAGGGCGTCTACGACTTCCCCTCCGATACGACTATAAGGGCAAAGAGCAAAGCCTCCACAACATCTATTGCGGACAATTCGGTAGCAGCCATGAAGCCATCGGCACGGAAATGGCACGAGAAGTTTGCCAAAACGCGGAATAAGTGAAGCATGACTGCATGTCGTGGTTGGTAATGGCGCGTGCACGTGACCGCGTGCAACGCGTTTGACCGGCATCGGAAAGTCCAACTGCCGGCCGCTGGCTGCTTGCTAAGGCAAAATTCGTCAGCCGCGACTGGCTAATCGCTTTCCAAGGTTGCGCTACATGCAAAACATAGATACCCCAAATAATATCATCTTATCCTCTTCAAGCGCAGTTCTAGATTTTCTTTCTCAGCGTATGAAGCGTGTTCAATTCTTGGCATCCGTCATCAGGCTTCCAGCTCGATCAGCTCTGGCACGGTTTGGAAGGCATCACTTCACGACCAGCCCTAAACTGCATCAATCGATTCCTCCCGCAAACATGGCAACTATCTCAGGAGATGATGGCCCTACTGCGCCAGCCCCTCCTGTAGTCAACGATTCAAACTCTACACCTGCGACCAAGGAAGAGAAGGCTCTACCCAAACTCACGCCATCCGAGTTTCGTCAGTACAACAGGATGGCCGAACATATGAACTATTTCCACGATAACTTCCGTGCGACCTGGAAAGTTCTCTATGGGGCTTGTGAGGCACAGAAGAGGCCCAAGAACATGTCTATCCGCCAGTTCATTAGCACAGGCCAGCAATTTTGCCGTAAGCACCAGACTGCAAAGCTCTAGAGTAAAGTCATCTAACAGTCTGCATGATAGATCACCTCACGGTGCATCATACGATAGAAGAACAACACATCTTCCCTGTACTAGCCAAAAAGATGCCCGCTTTCAAAAAGGAACTCGAGCTTCTTACACAGCACAAGCAGATCCACAAGGGTCTCGATAAGCTGGAAAAGTATCTAGAAGATTGTGAGAGCGGGGAGAGGGAGTTGCGATTGGGTGAGTTGAAGGAGATCCTGGATTCATTTGGGGATGTATTGTGGCAACATCTGGACGACGAGGTTAAGCAGCTGGAAGCGGAGAATATGAGAAAATACTGGAGTTTAGAGGAGATGAGGAGGATTCCTATGTAAGGGGTTTTTGCTTGAATTGTGGACGAAGAAGGGAAGCAGGCATAAAAACGTCGAAGCAATAATGACTTTACGCTATGGAATGCCTGCAATTTTCCGATCGACTATGATGGCTTCAACGTTGACGGGCCACCAACACCTATCCAAAGATCTTTCTTCCCTTGACCAGGCATTCAGTCCTCAAGACAAAACACCAAACGATGCAAACTGCTAAAGCTAACGCACTAGCGCGACCCTACCCCCTCTTCAAACAAGTGACAGCAGACCAAGCGTTCCCTGAGGCACATTCATGTTCGTTTCGCGCTATTGATTTGTTTTGAAATCTTATTTTCAGGTACGGTCCCCGGGTTGCTGGGAGGGGAGCCGTGGCACTAAATTAGTTGCAGATCCTAGATCAGCTCACGGCACGAAATGTGGTTGTTGATGTAGAGGCGAGCCGGAGATCTAGACCGATGAGGTCCTGGTATGTATGTCTAGCCTAATGAGGAAAAGAAATGCTTGGTATATCGTTGGTAATGCCGCTGCTATCGTACACGTACAGAGAAAAAAGAAGAAAGACGCAAAGTCTATGTAGACGACCATCGTCTCCATACCAGAAAGAGATGGGGTATGTTGAACACAAGGAAAGAGCTTTGCTGCCCAGCAGTAGAATTATACCTTTTCATCCCAAAAACGCCTTCGCTGTAAACACCTCATCACACAACCCCATATACGTATTTATGGGCTCATTTGGGAAGCTGCAAACCGATCATACTCCTCTTCTTCAGGCTGAGAAAACGTCTGGGACTGCGGAATTCCCACTCGATTCTCGGCGTCCATCCGCCCTCGCTAACAACATCTGGTATGCTGGGCGCACCGCTATCGCTCCGTTGGTGGTATGCTGGTTGAGGTGGTTCCAGGTCGTCTCCTGTAGTACGACTAAAAACGCTCTTCGTCGGACTCCTGCTGATGCTAAAAGCCGACTCAGTAGGACTAGGGAGTTGCTGCCATGGTCCACCCAATCTCCTAATTATCCTTCCCTCTTCGCTTTCGCGCCATCGCTGCTTCTGTTCTGCCGTTGCAAAGGTGGCCAGTGTACTGGTGGATTTGCTGATGAAAGAAGACAGGCGTTGAGAGATGACGGAGCTACGTGCTGACCTGTCTGTCGCTTTTGGTGGTACAAGAGAGCTACGGGCTGAACTCCTGCGTACCTCCATGTCTGGCGGCGCGAGCGAGCTACGTGAAGAGTTTCCAAGGTCAATCTCTATGATCCTGGGTGCAGCGAGCTCTTCAACCTTCTCGTCATTGATTTCTTTCTCTTCTTCCTCGCTGATAGTCTTCAGGGATCTCTTATCGTCTTGTACACTATCCGAGGATGTAGGTCTCGAATCTTGCATTTCCACGTCGTGCATCTGTGGTCTAGCATAGCTACCTGGCCCCTTTGCGCCATCAGGAACGTGCCAGCGGAGATCTATGCGAAGTATGGCATACATGAGCACAGTCTGGATTTCGACGAGAAAGTTGAAGATGTAGAATGGTGCCTTGCCGAGATATCCTGGTAGAGGTTGCGACCGTGGAACTGGTGCTTGGAAGGTAACGCCACAGCGAAACCATGCGCCAATGGAGAGGAGCGTTGTGCTAATCAGTAGAACTATGACTTTTGTACGGAGACGGCCGATACCGAAGCGGTCAAGTGGTGAGTAGGGAATGAGCAGTGTGAGCATCGTAATCGGTAAAGGCAGTATCGCGACGATTGCAAGAAATGTTGCGCCGTATTGCTGGAAGCTGCGGTCGGTAGCTCGAGTGTTTGGATTGAGGGTATAGAAGCTCTGGACGGTGGCCGTAATGACAGCGACAAGTGTTAGACCAATCAATACGTAAAGGACCTTGAATGCGATTCCAAAAGCAGGATGCCAGCCCACTGATGGATGCGTCGATCTCACTAGACGTATTGCGAAAACAATATTGATGACGAATAGGATGAGAACACCTGCGGAGACGAAGATTTGTGCAGCGATGGCAAGTCGAACGTTCGTTGGGTTCGAAACTGATGCGAGTCGTAGTATCGATGTGAGTATGCGCTCCATGCAAAAGCCTTCCAAAGAGTCAGTCTCCAATCCCTCCTAACTTACAACAAGACCTACCGAAGATGAAGATGTTTGCCAGAAATTTATGTCCTCGTGCTCTATTTTTCTGGAATATTTTCATGTGTACCCCCGCTCCAATCATGAAGAAGAACATGAAAATTGTTTGAGCTGGAATGTCGATGCGCTTGATCGGAGGACCGCCTGATGGCCATACCATGGGAGGATATGGAGGTCCTTGTGCTGCCTTTGCCATGTGAGCGACTTGTTTTCATCTATGTCCTGACCTCATACGGCCAGTTCATGTAGTAGTGTGGACTCACCATGGAAGGAGGCATGCCGCCCTGCGATGCCATGTTACTGATGAGCGATGATTAATTCGCCTTATTGAACCGAATGTGCTCCTCAGACAGATAGCAGGACAATGGACCTGGGCAAGAAGACTAGTCAATAGTCAAGATACCAGGACGTCGAAGCGGTACAGAAACCTTCGCGCAGCGAGGCACAAAGCTCACCATATATATCACACCGCACCATAGCAGCCACCACCCCACTCATGTCAACACGCCAGCAAAACATTTGTACTGTGTTTTGCCCATGCGTTCAAACAGTAGTGTGGTGTTTGATGTTAGTGTCTGAATCGCGAGGCTGGAACACCGATCGCTGCGCTATTTTGGGGTTGCCGCTAGAACTATATCAGGCATCCAGCATTTCCTCACCACGACAGCCCTGCCTATGTTGTATTATTTTCGAGTAATCCCAAACTGCGATCTGCATTATTCCGTCAATTTGTACTTTAGATATTATGTATGGTGTTAGATCCACACTCTGAGAAAGTCACCGGCTAGCTTCCATGATCAAGCACAATGCTCTTGCACAATCACATGCCAATGGAGGGTTGGATGTATCCACCTTGGGAAGTTAGAAATACTAGGTTATGATCGTTGATGTGTTCTATTATTATTATTTTGAGTGTTCATAAGAATTATCGACGTACGTTGACGATGTCGGCCCAGCGCTTGGGGCGCGGGTCTGTAGTAGTGCTATAGGTGACGTTGCGGATCAACCATGAAGATGTTTCAGGCTGGACAGCGAACTAATCGATGGCCTTTGGCTGCTCGCATTCCTGTCTTGTCTATTCTGAGTCAGTTCTCCGATTGCATTTTGCTGCCTCTACATACCAAAGATAGTCAGACTGGACTTCTCGTCCTTGTGGCTCGTCACGAGACTGAAGCTACTGGTCATTGATCTCGATCTCACTTTAGGCTTTCGAATGTTGAACTGCAGGACGCAAAAAGCTGGCGCCGCCATCAAAAGTAAGGCTTATATTAGCAGAGGCATAGCCAGTCTTGTCAGCATCATCAGTATCACAGTTCTCTTGATATATAGCGTAGCTTCCATCGTTCCAGCCCCCGAATGCGCACTGATTCTGCATCAACTCGAACTCGCCAGGTCAGAGAGCTGACATAGCATCACAATATCGCTCGGTTCGGGATTCGCTCGACTACTACATCAGGCTCCAGAGCGCTCCGTGTCCTCGTCAAAACCAATCGTCCAACCCCTGGATTGGGCTGAATATCTCCAGACTTGGACGGAGGATGCGGAGCATCGCGGTTTGTTGTCCTTTCCACCTTCAAAACACTAGAGATAGCCACGGGATAGTCTGGGGATACAGACAAGGGCCTAGCTTCTAGAGCTAACTCGCGCATGATGCTAGGCTTGTTTCGCTTGGTCGGAATTGCTCTTCCTCGGCGGCTTGATCTTTTTGTGGAACTGAGCCGGAGTTCAGAACCGACAAACCCGTCATGAGCATTTCGGTAGCCTGAATCATATCGTGGTTTGCCATTGGATTGTGGTGAGGAACCCTTAAAGAGCTTTGCGGGACTTTTTGAGATCATGGCATTTGGTGAGCGGACGATGTTCGACAAGTGAACTATACGAGGTGATGGTCGGCGTTCAGTGACGATCAAGCTGCGAGAAGTCTGTGCAATTGTCAGCAGTTTTAGCGTTAAGATAAAGCTGAATTACTTCATCACTCAATCTACCTGCGGAACGCATTTGACTCTCTTCGATAGGATCGATTACAGCGATGGGGGTAGTAAAGTTGACAGCGGCATCCTGAGGTCAAGTAGCGTTAGCTAGTCACAACATTGTTCTAGTGGCATCCGCGAAGCATCCCTACAACCGGCGTGGGCAGTCCATCAAGTGTTGTGGTCCGCAACAAGGCGAGCTCATTCACTGGTAGACGCCTTTTCGGATTGCTCGATAGCCCTTTGTTGTTTCTTGTTGTTTCTTCCGCAACGGTAGTTGGGATAGAATCTTCCGAGGTTTTCTCTCCTTCTTTGTTGACATTGTTTTCCAATGGTTCATCGTCTGTCGCAGCCTCTTCGGCCACATCGGACATGATGGCCGTTGTCTCCATCGATGCTTTGGAGGTCAACACTAGCGGTCCATTATACGCTTCTAGGGCTGGTACGTCACAATTGACTCGAGGGGACAGCGGAGCAAGAGACCTGGCCGGTCCGGCAATTATCTGAGTAGATCGCCTGAAGCGTGACGGGCGGGTGGGCATTTCCCCATGTTCCATACACTGAAGAAAGACGCTCAGTCGCAAACGATTGCCAACAAAGTTAGCGTCATGGGCCATGGTAGATAGGATGGTCGTTCACGTATGAGCCAGTGAGAGTACAGGAGGGTGCAGCCGAAGACGCATGATGTTCATACGAACATCAAAAGTCTGTCGTGTGAGCAAGCGAGATCAAAAGCAAAGGGAAAGGGTGATGGCTGCCAAGAAAGCTATGACCATTGCGGGTACATCCGCGTCCCCACCGCGGACGCGTCGCGAATCTTTGCAGAGGCCCTATGACACAGGACTCTCTCAATTGCAAGCTACCCAGAGGATATTCGACCATGTCAATGCCGTCCACGCCAAGATGGCCTGCAGATGAGACCGGTGTGCCTGAGATAGTCGGTGACGAGTGCTTCGGAGACTTGGCGGACAAGCTGTGCCAGTCAGTTCATGCATGTGAATGCGCCATTCAGCAACCTGACCCGAGTTCAGATTTTTTGAGCATACTATCAAGACGCCGCATACTTTCGAAGACTTGCGTAGATCGCAAGAGGGGAAGGCCCTTCAGCCTCTCATCCTATATTTGTCTACCCAAGTCGATCACCCTGCCCTCGTGTCAGCTCTCCTGTACGTCGAAGCAACCCATACCAGATCAATGGAACGCCAACGAGTGATAAGAGCTGACTAGCCTCAAGCGCCCTCAAAGGGCATTTCTCAGCCTTGGAGGAAGCCAGCGACGAACCTGGTGTAAATGAGGCGCGAGGCTATGCATGCGAATTCGTCGCCTGGCAGTTCTTGACGAATCTGAAAGAGGCAGATATTATCGAGTCTTTACTAGTAGAACTCCCGCCTGCAACAGCCCCGAACACTCCAGATGCATCGAGCCACCATCATACGTACGAAGACGGACGCGATGTCCCACATGCGGACGAGCGGTCGCCTCTGCTGCCAGTATCCAATGGCGATTATTTTGGGCACAGCGACTCTTCCAGATCTCGCTTCGGCTCATTGATGTCGCGATGCGAGAACCTAAGTGCGCTGGAACTTGCGACTGTATCCGGTGCGAAAAAGTTCCTATCACAAAGACCAGTCCAGAAGATCATCAACGGCTTGTGGAAGGGCGACATCGTGTTTTGGGAGACCCTCAATCTACACTCGGAGAAGAAACCGAAGAAATATAATCGGAAACAGGCCGATCCATTCTCACGTCTACGCGTCCCACTATATCTGAAAATATTCGAGACACTGTTCTTTGCGGCATTCTTAGGACTATACTACGCAGTGCTGGTGCAGCGCAACAACACCAGGGTCACCATCCCTGAGATACTGCTTTACGTATGGATTGCCAGCTTCGCATACGACGAATTTGCCGACTGGCTTGATGCGGGGCAGACTTCCTTCTACGCCTCGGACTTCTGGTGGACTTGGGACATCAGCATCGTTGTCGTCGGCTTAGTGTTCTGCATTATGAGGATCGTTGGATTGACTACGTCTAACGCTGCAACCATCGATCTCGCATACGACGTACTCGGACTAGAGGCTCTTTTCCTTGTGCCGCGCATCTTTGCTCTCTTGAGTCTCAATCGTTACTTTGGAACCCTCATCCCATGCCTCAAGGAGATGACCAAGGATTTCGTCAAGTTTTTGTCCCTTGTAGTAATCTTGTATCTAGGTAAGCCATTCGATAGTGAAGCAGTCTTGTTCAATGCTTACCAAAAACAGGTTTCTTGACTACTTTCGTACTGCTAGCTCGTGATAGCAGATTCAACCCCAAGCAAATGGCAAGTTGTTCCATCGAGGTTACCAATGTGCAATTTATTGACTCGTACATTGTAGAGTTGGATCCTGATTAAGGTCTTCTTCGGGTAAGCGAACCGACGTTGCTGCTGCTTCCTGACCAGCTAATGCTCCTCCAGTTCTAGTTACCTAGGATTCGGTGAGTCAAATCCCAGACAACGACCAAGAAGGCATTCACCGCCTCATGACTAGTGACTGACAACAGCCGTCTGCAGATGTCGCCGAAGAGATGTACGTACTTCGCCGAACAGTAGTGTTGATGGTTCGCTAACCCTGCATAGCTCGCCGTTCTTCGGTCCTCCCGTTATGGTGAGACAACTATTTGGAATGCATTACTTTACAGTCTGCTGATATACACGCTAGCTGATCTTCGTGACTCTGACGAACATACTTCTCATCACATCCTTGATATCGCTTCTGAGTAACTCGTTGAGTAAGGTACTTGGATTTCTCATTTCTCATTACTCCGCATTCCCAAAGTTGCATGCATGTTTATGCATGCCAAGTATAGCAGCACAACGGCCAACACTGCGCCATCTCTATCCGCACTCTCCCCAGAGTGCACTCACATCGGGAAGCGCATTTGGTTTCTTCCGGTTGGTGTTTCGGGTGTGTGATACAGCCACACCTTTGCAAACCCACAACCATGACCGCTGCTTCCTACCCTGTCGCCCGTGAACAACAGGCTATACCATATCTTCTCTTGCTATATTGCGTTCAAGAGGATCGATATTGACTAGGAAAAGGTTTTGGATCATGCGCGAGACGAGTATCTCTTCATGTACGTTGATACAATCGCAATGCGCCGCTCGACAAGCACTAACGGTATAGCTACTCCGTATATGTGCTCGAAGCATCAAGTTCAAACAGATTGACGTACTTTCTGCCTCCACTGGTAAGTGTGTGATTCAGTGCTATTATCGGGAGGTTAAAGCGGGCATTAAGCGCCGGGTCGTGCAATGGCCAATCGACACAGCCTCTGCGACCATCGTGGAAAATGCGCTTAGAACCAATCAGTCAAAGCTTCCTGGTCTGTTCGTAGGGACAGTATCGTCGGCGGATGCTCTGCCGTTGTCACTTCACTGGCAAGCCTTGTTCTGCCGCTCAGGCTTTCTCGACTCAAGGACGCAGTGAACCCCTGCAAACCCACGATGCATTGGAACTTGTGACTGTGCCCGCCATTTGCAAGGCTGACCGGCTTCCAGAACCTCATCCCGCTAGTCATTCGACCTTTGCGGCTCGTTTTGCCCTCGGAGCGGCTTAGGAGCGTTCGGATCGTCTTACTGAAGGCTACGCATTTACCTCTCGTCTCTGCAATCTGGGCTTTTGAGCAACTTACCGACACCCGGAATCGCCGTGTAAAAGTGACGTCCTTCAGTGGACCGCAAACACCTACGCTGCCTAGAAGGGCTCTCCGGCTGCCTGTCAATTCGCCACGCCTACTGATGGCAGATGCACCAAATATGCTTGGAAGGAGGCCCCACAAGCATCAGGCTCCAGCAGGGTTTACAGAAACAGATGCTCAGTTGAAGACACTAGTCCTCAAGCTTTCGGCGCAAGTTGAAGAACTTACTGCGATGGTGTCACAGGCCCAACAGCAACGCGAAGCGAGCACATCGGTCGCTTGATGGCCGGCGCTTGCAGCCGCGGGAATATAGGTACATTCGGCTAGGTACGAGCACCGTGAATCCGGTTAAAAATCAAGATGATGATATCTGTCCGTCTCAAAAGCTACTCAAACAAGCGTGTATGGAAATGAGATGTTGGTGTCTCACAGTAACAACGGCATCGGGGCCACACCTCATTGAATGATCAACGGCAGATGCAGGAAAGACATCCTTCACCAGACTGGGCAGTTTCATGGGGATGCACATCGAGCAAGGGTACGGCCTCCCTCTCCTCTTGCGCCTCAAGCTCCGGTCGGAGCAAGGATGCTGTGTTCGGCCCGCTAAGGTCTAGCTACCCGACCGTCTGGTTCACTTACCCACTCACCCTAGTCGAGCCAGCATCCTCCGCCCCTGCCACTCTTTCATAGCCCCATGAAGCTAACAGGCGCCTGCCGCGTAGGCGGCTCGAGCTCCCTGTTCATGCTGCCCGGTCTAACATAATTTCAGAATCTGCCTAACACCCAGAAGCCCACTGTTTGGACGTACTCTTTGAGAACGCACTGGCGCAGCATACAAATCGGTTCCATCTTGGATTAAGTTGCATCTTGCATCGCACAGATATAACTCGTCCCGGAACGCCCTGCAGCTGGAATCCTCACCCAGCTTCTACCACATCATTCCTATCTTTGCCTACCTTCATTCCTCGCCAAACTATTCAACTTCAAAGACCTAGTACGCGGTTTGCATCAATCCCTTTCATATCCTTTCATCATGTATTCGTACGCGGACCAGCCTACGCCACCCTTCAACTCGCCCTACCAACAACACACGTCACGGACAGGCTCCCTACTTGAATCGCCTTATCCTTCACCAGGGCGACAGGAGTCGCGACCGAACTACACACACGGTCTTGGTCTATATGAAGTACAATCAGTACAAAACGCTCTGCCTCCATCACCTCAACCATCGGAAAGTTGGGGTGGCCATTATTCAAACGATGCCTCTGCAGAGCCTATCGTAGAGCCGTATCTTTCAGGAGCTTTCGACCATCCAGTCTCTCGTTCGCCAGTGCCGTGGAGTTCCGCTCAACCTTCACCTCCCACATCACCACCACTATACAGCCCGCGCGCCATGTCTTCTGCCGCCTATTCGCCCAGTGGCCCAAAGCCCTCGGCGTACCCTGATTTGAAGATGGAGGCTTCTTCATGGAATTCGTCAGTTCATATTGGATACGGTACAGAAGCGCCAGTCACAATGAGTGGACCTCCGTCGAGGCAGCAACCACTTACCGTAGCCCCAGAGCGGCTCAGCTCGAATATGTATCCGTACGAGCATACATACCCAGAGCCTGTCATGTCTAAGTACGAGCCTGCGCCGATGTACAGCTGCGATGGCCGTACTTACGAAAGGACACCTTTGATGGCCAGTCGTAGTAGCCCACAAGCCCAGATTGCACAAACCACCCGGTATGCCAACACAGCGTCGTTGGTCAACCGCAGACGGGCCCGCAATCGTAGACACACTGACCCTGCTAAGGCTGCATTTCATTGCGAGCTTTGCCCTGAGAGGGGCTTCGCAAGGAAATACAACCTCAGACAACACATGCTCACGCATGACTCGTATCGCCAGAGGGCGCATATCTGCCCGCACCCTGAGTGTGGAAAACAGTTTGTGCGCAAGACCGATCTAGCTCGACACGATCAAAGCGTGCATACGGACGTCAGACCACACGTATGTCCCAAGTGCGCCGCTGCCTTTCCACGCAAAGACACGCTCAGTAGGTCAGTAACGATTCGAGCACTTGTTCCTTTCATCTCCCTAATAAATGCTTAGACATAAGACGGATGGGTGCCCCAGCCGCAATCAGGTGTCGGTGGAAGACACAACGTACGGACATTCGAAACTCTAATGCAGATCGGACTCAGCTGCCACGCGACTCCTACTCGATCGCTGGAGCTTGGGATAACGAAGCAGTTGGCATATACGGCACGGAGGAGCATGCTCGAAGCGATTTGGTTTTATCACAGCTTATACTATGGGAGATGGAGATTCTTATTGCTGATTGACTTGAAGATTCTGTTTGTACTGCGTGGGTGGGCATCTGTATTACGGCGTTTTGGTGCGCTCCAAGGAATGTAAGAGCGATAGACAGACTGCAGTTACGTAGTGAGGTTGCCTAGCTTCATCGCATGATGGCCCTCTCGTTTCCTATGCGAATATGATCACGCTTGTTTGCAACTGCTTCAGGACTCTTCTGCGATGCAGAAAACTCAAATCATCAACAGCTCGTCTAGCGTGACGCCTTGGCGGTCCAGGGTGACTTCAAGGACGCCACCGAGATCGATTCCTACAGACTGGTTGCAATAAGCCGGCACTGCCCATAACGTCTTTCTGTACAACCCACCTGCGTCGGGGATACACCGGGGATCACTACCGCAAGCCACGAAGCGCGGCCCTTGTCAAGCAGGCTAAAACTACATGGATGTGATCTGTTTGTGAAATGTTGCAGGTTCTGTGCATATTAAGCGCCCTCGCTGTGAGAGATTTCGCGCAGGCCGCACCTGACTGGCCAACGACACGCTGGGGCTGTGGCACGGCGATGCAGCTCGCGGACGGGCCCATGGTGCTACTAATTAGACGCAGGATGCTCTTTTGCAGGCTATATTGTTACCTGTCACTTCAGTTCAGGGTTAGTCCGGAGCAGCTACGGCAACAAGGACAGCAGGCGGCTGTTACTCATGCGATGCTGGAGTGTTGTTGCCATGTCACACATGGCTCGCGACCCACATCACATATTAACCCTGGAAGTTGTCTCTGCAACTTACCCGTCTACTCCAAAGACTAGTCGCATAGCGTCGTCATGGGCGCTTATTGTTTGGTCGTCTGGCCTGGTCTTATCTGGCTCGAGCCATGTCGGCTCGTTGGCCGCAGCGCTAGTCCCCCTACGTCACGGCAGCCAAGCTCCTCCCACCATGATCCCCCAGCGACCTCCCCGTTCTGTCACCCTCGTTTCGACGCGTCTCTTTTCGCTTACCCTTCGCTTTGCGTCAACCTAGAACCCGTCGCAATAACGGCCTTCTGCTGCCTGACCCGGGCTTCTGGGTCGCAGCCAGCCCGCGGCTGCGCGCTTTTTGGCCCCTAAGATGCTTTCCTCTCTTCCGCACTGATGCAGGCCATGCGATCAGCGTCTGGCTCAACCCCATCCAATTCCACATGACGGCATCGAATCCAAGGGAGCCGAATCAAGCAAGATGTGCTCTGGCTCCAGGCGCCACTCAGGTGACGCTCATTTGATGCGAGTGACGATACTCGGGTGCGAAGATACGGGACCTTCACATCCCGTTCCGGCTAGCCATTCGGCCTTGGACGTTTTCTATGCCGCGGGATCAAGAAACATGTCGCCTGTCCGGGCCGGACCCTCAATGCATGCTGGCCAACACTACCTCGACTGAGACATTCTGCTGCAATGCACAACAGTTAGGTCGCTGTTCAGGCCACTGCAACGTCGGCACCTCTTCGCAGTTGCTTCCACATTGACTCTACGGTCTGCATGTATTGATGGGGACTAATGACCTGCCTATACCAGAATCGCTCCAGCCTTCATGGTTGAACTCGTTTGACTCAGTACCATTCTGAAAGAGCTCGAGCCTGTCTCCGCCAGGTCCTACGACGGGTCGTCGCTGACACGCATGGGTCTTTTGTACTACAGCGTCGAGTCTCGTTCGTTGCAACATTGCACCGTGCGCAACTCAAGCAGTACCGTTGACTTGGTCACTCAAATTCAACAATATACAACCAACTGTAATGTGCAACCTATAAGGTGCCTGCAATGAGTTGACCGGAAAGTCCACATGCAATTTACGCAGTCAGCAATTTCTCAAGCAATTTACTGCCCCGTATTGATGGGAAGATAGATGCAATAGTTGATCGTAGTGTACAAAACAAATTCGATCTCATTTGGTCTTCAGCTGCATGATTCTTTTGGATGGAATATGTACAGACAATTTGTTTCATGAACAAACAACTAGCGGCCCAGATGGCTGTCTGTAAGTCACGGCTGCGCATCACCATGAACCTGGCCTGAAGGACCAAGTTCTAGACAAGTGTAATAACGTGATGCAGGATCTGCGCAGAGTGTGCGTAGGATGAATGGCCTAGGTTACTCCCGCACCCCAAGGCGCATATGTATTCAGGTACCTACTCGGCAAGGCCACTTGTCGCGCCCTTATATCATAAAAAGTCTGAAGGCGGATTGAACGGTTTGCTCGGATAGTGTAAGTATCAACGAGGCTACAATTTGACAAACCGTCAATATCCTCGTTGTAACATCACGCACAAAGCAAACGGCTGGAACAACAAGTTTGGCGTGCACGGCAACTTCAATACATCGTGTTCAGGTCGCTGGGAAACCACACACATGGCACTGGATACACCGAATGCGATACCACGCGATGAGTATGCACGCGCTCTTGCTGGCGCCATCCGGTGCGCATCGCACCTCGCAAAGCGCTAAGCGGCGCTTCTGGGGATCCAAGTCGATCGGTAAGGCGTTAAGAGACATGGAGCTTCCGCTGCCCGCGCGAGCCGCATAACCCCTGCTAGCGATGTGTAGCCGCGCCTTTACTCCGCGATAGACGCCGGCTCGCTAGAGTTGCGTACAAACGCAGCTAAAAACAACGTCACATCTAGGAGGCTCATGCCCCGCATCTGCGGAACTTATCGATTATCCAAGCTGACTTTGAGCGCAAAGAAGTATATCCGGACCTCATTCACTTTTGGTAAGAGTTTTGATTTCTACACTGTCTTGTCTCGTCGTGGAGTACGTAGAGCGAAAGGTGCGTGAAGTCATAGCTGATCAGGCCCCCCGTTTATTCGTTCATCAGCAAATACTTTCTTTGTGTTCACATCGACCAAAGACATAGCGCTAGCGGCTTATATCGATCCGCTGTGGAGCGCTTGTGACAGTCTCCACATTTATACGTCTTCTGCCTGACTTTCGCGGTGGCTTTGGATGCCGGCGCCATACGCTTAGCGGCAGGCCACGATACCTTGCAGCGCCGGTGGAGCTATCGATCGGCTTTCTGTCCTCACTCTGCGATTACGAGGTTTTGTAGTTAGAACACACAATACACAACGTTCTCTGGGTACAAAGTGTGTCTCTGCTTGGTACAGGAAAATGCCTTGACGATGAACTCTCCAAACGCCCGTTCTCGTAATTCATTCGGAGTACTATGTTTCTTCGTGTGGCGCCGAAACGGAGAATTATGTCACATATCTCCGGAGCCCGTTGGAGGCTCATCAGGGTACCTCTTGTATACCACGAATCAACCGTAAGAATTGCCCAAGACAGCTTACTATTTCCGGGTACGGCTTGCCTCTTCCCCGGCCAATAGGACTACAGAACGCACGGGCTGCTTACCGCATACAGATGTAAGCCGGGCTGGATCTGGCACTCTCTTGCGACACTAATTTTATGCAAAACCCACCCCAAATTCCGGGAGCTGGGTACGCTTGGAATCCGACTGCAACCCTGATTACTTGGCAGATTACCCTCCACGATCGAAGAGGAAGGCAGCGAGGTGCATACCTTTTGCAGTTAGTCTGCACATCATGCACACGCCCACCAAAAACTTCAACGCCAGGAACGGTGGCTCAAACGAGGCTGACCACTTTCATGACTCAAAAAGATAACTCTCTCTGATGCAGCTTATGTGTGTATGTTTTGGCCATAAAAAAGCAGTGATGAAAAGCGTGATATGCATTTCGGGCTATCGGGTCGAAAACATCGTCACCCTCATGACACCGTAGTAACTCTCCTAGCCTTGCACGCGAATAATGCTGGCGGCATCTCCGTTGACCCTCACAGCCTGGTTCACTGGGCTCGGAGACCATCTTCAAATAGTTAGGGCTCTTGGCAGACAGACCTACGGCGTCTGCCTGGCTTCGGCACTTTGGGAGGCTGCCGTCCAACATTGTTGCTGTACCTTTCGATGTTTGTAAGAACAGCCTTGTCAAGCGTCAAGCGTCAAGCAAAAGACGTTGAAGCGTGAGTATCGTCCGATAACATCCCCGGCCCCCTTTGCAATCTTACAACGTTGCGGCACAGCCAGATCGGTACGGCAGCTGGAAACTCCCGCGACCGTTCACTTTCCACAAACAGATGTTCCTCCGAGATCGTCGACTCAGTGTGCGCGCGAAACTGTGCCGCCCGATCAAAGCAAACGATGAACGCAAACCGAGCGCAGGCAGGAAACCTCCGTGGGGGATGAACCTGGATCTCCTCATCTCGCTTGCGGGGAAGCACACCCCTGGCTTCCTGCCTAGTTATCGTACGAGCGTCGAAAACACAAATCACTAGACATCGATATCGGGCTACATTGCTCGCATACTGCACTTCAGATGATAACATATCCAGCAGACTGGTAGCGATCTCTCGGCGCTCACACACATTGTTACACCAATCCAGACTCGATTCCTTCGCCAAACCACGTCGGCACGCACCTATCCACGAGCCCCGACGAGGTGCTTCACCCAGTGCGAAATTTTTCGAGCTATTCAGCTTCATTCGTAGATAGAGAATCTGCGAAAGGAAGTTTTAGTAGACACCGTAGTACCAATTCGATGACCCATCACAGGCAAGAGTCCATGCGCAACAGCGGTCACAGCCGGATTATCGCGACTTTGAGAGATGAGAATAGGATATTTCTAATCCTCCATTTGGTATGTGACCATCACCACCACCTGCAGCGTGCTGTGCTTTCTCGTAGCCATTGATTACGCGCCTACCGTCCGCCGATCCGCATCGCACAATGTTATCATCAACCGCCCTGCATTTAGCCCCATTTCCGCTCGTAGGATGAGACAAAAGATGGATAATTGCATAAATCGAGCGGAATGATCCAATGCATATTAGTTTACCTAGACAGGTGGCACCCAAACCCGGCAAGCGATGGGCCAATTGTACGTGTTGATGTTGGATGTGAATGGCGATAAATTTACCTTCTTAACGGTTCAGCCGTTCGCGCTTAGACGCCGTGACGGCTCGCGGCAGACAGGGCTCAGGAAGCCGGCATCCGAAATTTTCACATTTCCAGGCTGTATGCTCCCGTGTAGGACAGCTGTTCGAGCCGGCTTGGGTAGCATTCCACGCTAAAATGGTAGTTTCAAACCCTCCACTTGTATCCGGAGTACCATGTACACTACCTCGGGCCTATATCTTCGGATCCGAAGGCAAGACATGGCGCCCTTGGCATTCGTCAGGTTCCATTGAAAGAAAGACACGGCCAAGGAAAGAGGGGAAGTGGGCTGAGACAGCCTTGCGGGAACAAGAGGAAGTGTAGGTAAGCTTCTGTGCCTCGCGGGTGAGGCTGCCATCTGGCAGCAGGCAAGACATCCATCACCCTCTACGCAGCGGCAAAAGCAAAGTGCGCCGATTCTCCAACGGTAGTATACTGATCATTGTGACAACCACAATCACCTGTCTTTCCATGCTATGATGTCATGTCATTGTCACTGAATTCTTCCTTCGCGTTTAGAGACGCACTGCGCAAGCGCGTTCTCAGCCCCCACACTGTTTGATATCAAACACTGGGGCCTAGTATCACACCAAAAAGCGTCTGACTCTTCAGTAAGATATGCTAGATACAAGGAGGTAGTTACTGCGAAGCTGCATGAGTGATTCAGCAGCCACCAGCCATGAACAATCAGCCGCTACTCGAGCCACCGGTAGTGTTTGTTGATCGCCACCACACTCAGGGTGACCCTTTGGTCTCACATGCCGTGCGAACCCAACGAGACGGTAAATAGACCTCCTTACCCCAAGGTATATCCATGAATGACAGTGAAGAGAACGAGTCAGTAAGCCGCCATTCGCCTTTCCGACCTTGTTTCGGAGCCGAATCAGAAGGGGTAGCATACCGTGTGCCAAAGCTATTGTAAAGCTCGTCATCGTCACCCTCCTCGCTAAGCTTCTCCTCATGGAGAGACCATGAGTCCACCCCGCGTCGAAAGAACATTCCAAATATGCAAGGGGTAAAACTTCCATCGCCTCTGCCTTTCACCTCTCCCTTAGAAAGCCACGAGACTGAGCGGTGAAGCACGTGGATAACTTGCGCCTTTCACGTATCGAGTCAACCCTTGCGTATGGACGAGGTTCTTATGCGCCTCATTTTCTTTACACGAGAACAGTATTGGTATCGTTAGTGAGTGGACTAGATCGCATTGCTGCATGGTCTACACGAGAAGAAAAAGGACCAGGGATCCCATCTTAGACTAGCAAAGAGCTTCCTTGATCGCCCGAGTCTCAATCTTTGAAAATGGTGGAGTGGCTTTTCTGGAGTCTGCACAGTGGCGGCCCAGCACAAGCGAGACATCCCTTTGCTCAAATCTTCGTAGCCTCTGTCCAGTCACTAATTCTGAAGACGTTGATGGGTCACTGTTTCGGAATGAAGGACTACTACACACATACATGCAGGTTCTGATATACGGTATAAACAGTTTAGCCGTGACTACAGCCGTCGTTCTACATGTATCAAGGGGTACTTTATTGGCTATAGAAGTACTGCAGTCATGTGGAGACTCTCACACGTCTCACAGCCATGCATTGTTGCATACTCTACTACGTCATACGACAATCTATTCAAAGCTCATGGTTAGAACAGACTGATGGTAGTCAGGCAACCAGTGACTATAGATATTCTCCAACCACGGTCAACATCTGCAGGCGGTTATACATATCTAAGCCGCAGTGCTATTGCTCAACCGAGTGCATTTGGCGCGTGGAGACGCAAAACAAGTATGATTGCAGAAGATATTCGGGTGTGAATGTCGGAAGTTCTAAATATATTACATATTCATCTACATACTTATCGTACCTACGCAAGCACCGAGATGCGGTGTTGGAGTGGCGCAGCCAGCACCGCCCTGTCCGTGCCGCATGCACTCGAATTACCTACGCCATATGTTTCTGCCGTTTCAATCGTCATTCGTGAGTCTTTCTTCGTGTCTTCTCGACCTATCGTCTCACGTCTCGTACATGCAAACTTTTGCGAAGCGCTCAGATGAAGTCTCCACCGCCAAAGCCACCGAATGGATTTGGCGGTCGTCCACCTGCTCCGCCGAAACCACCGGGTCCGCCAAAGCCTCCTCCGCCTGGGAACATGGGGCCTCTTCCTCTATCCTCCCTCAGTGGATCACCAGGTCCCATCGGATCGTAACGAGCGCCGGGTGGTGCTCTCGGATCATACCCGCCCTGTCCGCCTTGACCGCGAAACAGTGGATCGTCGAAAGTGGGATGCATACCGCCACCACCGAAACCACCAGGCCGTGGCAGTCCGCCTGCTAAGTGTGGTCTGAGAGGATCGTTCGGTCCAAGACCTTGTGGGTACAAGTCGTCGTGGCCGATATTGATAGGATTATTACCAGGCATGCGACCTGGTTGCCGGTTTACTTCCAGTTCATCATCAAAGCCGGGTATGGGCTCTGGTAGATGCCGCCCAGAGCCTGGTCGCGCGGCGAGAGGGTCATGGAACGGATATGGCCGCGCAGGCTCTGGCTCGTTGGGGGGTTGCCGTGGATTCGCAGGCTGACCTCGTTGCGGTTCTTGCTGATCTGCTGTGGGTGTGCGTTCTCGATCCTCGCTGGCCTCCTCATATCCTGGCTTGTTCAACCCAGGTGCCAGTTTCTGGATGATGGAGATCTTGAGAAGGGAGCCTAGATCGTTCAGCCTGCCTGGGGATATGAAGAGCTCTTGCACCTTCCGCGACACGTCCTCGGTTGACGCGTCTTCAGATACACTGAACGGTAGCTGTGATTCTGAGATGTAGTCCTTGGTTGTAACTTCGAAATGTGTAGTCTTGTCATCGCCCAGCGCCAGGGCGTAGACGACCGCCTTGCCTCCCAATCTGTTGACTTTGACAAGGTACTCCATGGCTGATTGTGCGTGCGCGTATCGAAAAGCGTATGAAGAGGATGCGTTCCATTCTTTGGGTAATGCGGAAGGGTTTTCAGCGTCTGCATGCGCTTCTATGAGTTCCCGAGTTATGACAAGTGACGAGCGGAGCAAAAAAGATGGATGCTTACCTATGCGCTCGTCTTCGCCCAGTCCGATGAGACGGAATCCAACGGCAAGCATGCCAGCGTGGACAGACAATGCGACAGCTTCGGTTCCGTTCTTGAGCTGTGAAGAATCGCCTTTTGGTAGTGACGTCGCCATGAAGAGAGCGAGCGAACCCGAGCTCAGCGGGTTGCCTGTAGTATTTTGGGTTACCATGGTTGCAGATGCCGGAATGTGCTGCGGGTCTGCAAGGTCGTGAGATGTGGCCCGGAGAATTTGTAGCGTCAGTTGCAGGTGGTAGAGGTGTTGTAAGAGAGTGGTGTATATGAAGGAGCGTCAAACCATAAAAGGTGCAATTGCATTCGTACTTGGACAGCAGGCAGCGACCAACGACGCGTCGGCGGGGTCCGGGGCGCGCTAATGCACATGCGGGACTGTTCGATCTTGATCTGCAAGCCTCACGATATCTGTTCATGCACGATGCAAGTGCCAAACTCGATAAAGTTTCAACTGTACTACTTCCATGACATCACCATTGGCATCTATGTGCTGCAAGAAAAGCAAGTAATATTGCTGAGCAAAGGAGCTGCTCAATGCGCATCCGCACGCAAATCGAGACTATGGTACTGCTGAAAAAACATATGCGCCACACCACGGGGAATAATCTAGGACCAAATGCGCCACAGGCAATGCAACAACAAAGACATGAGGAAAATCTGCATCGACACCGGTATGAAGCCTACTCTGGCACATCTTGCGAGTTGCTTGCCGCAAGCTCGTTCGGTTCGAGAAGGCTACAGTCAACGTTAGCATGTCCCAGGCAATAACAGTGAACTGATGAACCACTTACGAGTACTGTTTGTACAACGTCCCCTCGCCTCCCTTCTCCAAGTCTACGTTGAAGACATAGTAGTTGCCTTCGCTGGTGACAACCATGATCTGAGGGCCGTTGTTGTTGAGTGCTACTACATTTCTAACAGGCCCTGAAGACAAGCTCGTGGGCGAGCGCGGTATCTTGACCCAAGCAAAATCGCGCGATGGCTCCCATATCTCTGCTACAGCGCTAGGTAGATATCCGCCGACAGTAGCAGCGAACGACTTTCCAACGGTTTGCGATGTGCGTCGTATCAAGCTACCAAACGTGGGATTGATGGCTTTCCGCTCTGGCGACGTTATATCTGCCGTGCTCGTACCAAACTCGTCCTCTGTCTCTTGGCTTGCTCGACTATTGCTGCGCGCATGGGACGCCCCCATGGGCTTGCTGGGCCCGGAAGAGACGCTATTACTTCTGCTGTTGGGCGCTCCTAAGCGGAAGATGTGGACCGTCTCGGTCGCTGACGATACGCTGAGCAAGGTCGATGTGGAATTGAAGGACATGCTGTATATCCTAGCTGGTATGGAACCCCTCCTAAACTGGTACAGCTTCTGTGCATCGGGTATAGAGAAAACACGGATGATGGTGCCCTTTTCTGATGCCGTCGCCAGCAGGGTGCCATCGCTGTTCAGCGCAATACAGGACAGTGGGGAGTTGTGCGCCTCGATGACGTTGACTGCCTCCATCTTTGTCGCATCGTATATCAGGACCTCTCCGCTTGTGGGCGCAATGTGATCAGTCTTGGGCGGCGCATGCGAAGGCGGCTGGAAGGTAGCGGGTGCGGCTTTGGTGGGTAGCGGATAAACAAGATAGTTGTTTTCAGATGATGCGGATAGGGCGCATATCGCTATGCTTGTCAGCAACTGTAGAGCAGCATTTCTCTCGACGTACCATTCGGATTAGGCGACGTCTTCTCGGTCTTGAGCATCTGGAGGTTGCTTATATCGTAGATGTAGAGCTCCGACTCGAGCACAACTACGATTCGCTTCCTGTTCATCCGCATGGCCAGAATGGCTGTTCGAAAGGTCATCTCACATATGGTCGAGTGCCTCTTGACAGTGTCAGTACCTGTATAGCCATGGCCGCCTAGCCAACGAACCTTTGTGTTTTGTATCCGCAGCACTCGTGGCGACAGTGTGAGAGCAACTAGCGATGTCGAGAAGAGCATCTCCAAGCTCGAGACATCTCCCTCGCGCGACTCGGACTGCTTGTTGAACGGGTCCGTGGTGTATATGCGGTAGCCATTAGGCGTGCCTGCAGCAGCTGGTCAGTACGGATGAAGCTTGACGTAGACGTGGTGCATACCGACGCCCAGATGGCTATGGTCTTGGTTGAATGTGACAAAATTCATGACTGCCGTGCGTGTCGGTGTGTTGGTGTCGACTGCGTGCTTGGGCGTACTACGAAGCTTGGGGACTATATGCGCGTGCGAGGTTGGTGGAGCTTTGGGCAGCCGTTCGCGAGAGATCAGCCCTATAGGCAGCGTACAGAGGTAAGCGCAGGCCCGAGCGATGGCGATGCGGAAATCAGCATGAGTGTATACCTGCGTGCGTGGGCGATGGAGATACTTTGGAGCTATGCGCTGCTCGCCGCTACCACTGTCTGACGATGGTTCACGCGCCCATGCAGGGATCCCGACGTCAGCTAAGCCCCGCGCCGTGGCTGGTGCACCACAAAAACATTCCTCTCCCACGTCCATGTCGGCAACATCTGCCAATCCGAGACATGGCCAAAGACACTATGTGGCCCAACAAGGTCCTCCCGAGGACCAAGGGCAAGCAGAAGACACTGCGCGAGAGAAGAGATGTTGACATTATGAACGTGAGGTTTCCCAGCCTCTTCAGCCAAGCGTCCCTCTTCAAAACCAAGTAACTAATATCCACGTCAGACGAATGACAGCAGCATTGTTTCCAAAAGGAGTGTGTCCAAATTGTATCTCATTCATGAACCGGACTTCTATGAGCCCTTTGTTCCAAAGTTCCTTCGACGCAGTAGGTGACTTCTGCCTCGAATCCACGTGAACGTACACTGATGCTCGACTCGCGTTTCAAGACCCGTTGATTAATCGAGGATACTGGCTACGCATGCACGCTGTTGAACAGGCGGTCCGTCGGTTTCTAGAAGAAGGTAATTCAAGGCCAAAGATTGTTGTGAACTTGGGATGTGGATAGTGAGTAAGACATTCATCGCCCACTGGCAACATGGAAAAAAAAAA
>Ga0058698_10000308_pt1 | contig 28452 bp, 32 predicted proteins | sample AgamicAsSfe_FD_67288 | JGI IMG/M metagenome (GOLD analysis project Ga0058698, IMG submission 67288) | Agave microbial communities from Guanajuato, Mexico - As.Sf.e | ecosystem: Host-associated > Plants > Phyllosphere > Phylloplane/Leaf | place: Guanajuato, Mexico | collected 2012-05-30
GGTGATGGTGACGGTGATGGTGATGGTGATGGTGTCACAGGGGTGTGATGAGGGAGAGGGTGAGAAAGAAAGACACATACAAGCACCCGGATTATCGCTCTGAAACGCAATCAGCATGAACCCCAACGCCGGCAACATCTCCGTATCGCGTCGTGGCGGGTTACTGAGCATACTGATCGGCGCCGCCGTCAGGTACGTGCCGCTTCCCTTGGCGAGGACGAAGAAATCATGACCATGCAAATGGATGGGATGCGCAAACGTCTCGACCGTCTCAATGACGAGGTAATGCCACGCCTCGCTCGTGCTAGCCACGACGACGTTCTGGCTTGCATTGAACGTCTGCTGACCATTCACAAGCTGCAACGCGGTGGGCGTCTCCCAGGGCTGGAAAAATGTACTGCCGTCGAGGTACCAGCGTTGGAGGCCTTGGCTGTTTGGGGAAAATTCCATCGATTCGGTCAGGATGGAGAGAGAGGGCGCGACTGTTTTGACGACGGCGGGAACGATGTTGGAGTTGGATTCGCCGAAGCAGTTGTTACTCACGAGGCTGCCGGACTGTGCAGTCGTGGTAGGGTCGGCGGTGCTGCTTGAGTTGGAGTTGGAGGTGGAAGTGCTGCTTGAGTTGGCGGTGGAATACCGGATTATCCCCATGATGCCATCCGGATTCGCGTTATTCGAGCAGTAAGAGTCCGGCACGGCACGCAGCCAGAACGCGTCTGCGGTGCTGGCTTGATTGGCGGTGACGAGGACGTCGTAGCGCTGACCGATGCCCATGTGGAGCGTGGTGGTATTATACGGGTTGATGGGCACGAAATCAGTGCTTATGACCTGCATCTGGTGGTTGTCGATGCTGACGACGAAGAAACTGTCGACGGCTGCGTTGACGAAACGGAGGCGGTAGGTTTTGCCTGCTTCGAAGGTCGTGGTCCAGCGGGAGCCGGAGGAGCCGTAGGTGTTCATGCCGTTTATGAGGCCGTTGTCCATGGCTGGGGGGCGGCCGGCGTATTGGGCGGATTGATAGAGCGTGTCTGCGGTTTGGTGGGACCAGTCTTGCACGATTACAGAGCCGACGTCGATGTCGTAGTTTGCAGAGGCGGGACCGTTGATGATGATGGGGCCGAAGACGCCGTCCCAGGCTTGGAGGGAGAAGTGGCTGGTGCGGGGGTTAGTATGATGGAATTCGTGTGGTGAGGTTGTTCAAGTGTGATTACCTGTGGTACCATGAAGAGCCTGGAGCGAGATCAGTATGGGAAGAAGGGGTGCAATGGATTGGGACAAACCGTATTGCGTGGCCTTCCATGTATACGTCGTCGACTGTCCCGGGGCGACAGGGCACTGCGTGATGCTGCTCACTCCATCCATCTCATTCGAATTCAGCTGTCTCACACCATGAAAATGCAGACTCGTGCCATTATTCTCGACCTGGTTGTTGACGGTAATCTGAAAGGTATCTCCCCAGTTACCCTCGATAGTGGGGCCCGGGATCTGCCCATTGATAGCCTGTACCATCCTCGGTACGCCGTCAGGGCTGAGTGTGATGTTTTGAATGTTGAAAGTGTAGGAGCGCACGACGCCGGTGTCGGGGTATTCGGTGTAGTAGTCGGTTTGGAGGTTGTAGTCGCACCATTGGGAGCGGGATGTGGCGTCGTTGCCGGCGCAGACGTCGCCTGGCATTGTTTAGCATAAGTCCAGTGATAGTGGTTGTCTTGGGGGAAAGAATCTACGCTTGCTGAAAAGACTGTCTCTTGATGAAGAGAGTGTGGGCAGTGCAGTGATGACTGCTGGCAGCAGCAACAGGCTGGTGAGGAATCCTCTCATTGCGATGTTGAGTTTCTACCACTGTCACTATCGAGTAAAGCTTTATCTTGCTGCTGGCTGTTGAGAGGCTCAAAGATCACAAAGGTCGATACCACAAAACAGTATTTCTTGGCCGTCCATGCCTCCCTACTTATACCATCCTACTCAGCAACGTCAACAACGTCAGCAAAGCCGACACAAACATGGTTCCGATTGTACAGTCAAGCATTCGCGCCCCGCAGCCTCTGCAGCCTCCGAGGACGACAAGTGGAACGAGAAACGGAGAGACGAAACATAATCTTGAGCACTGACTACATCATGGACGTTTCATCTCAATCTCATTGTTCGAAACGGTTGGGGGATTAGGTACAGCAGAGTCCACAGCCCCCAATTTAAGGTGAAGAGCCGCAACGAGATGAGATGGTGCCCTGCGGTCGAGGACACGATGAGCCAGGGATGAAGGGATCGTGCTAACGGATGGGATCGTCATGGTAGTCCACCGAGCTGATGTATGCTTCTTTGCGCCATTGTTCCATGGAGATTGGCGAAGAGATGAGACGGCTGGGTTTCCGATGAGAGGAGCTTGCTTTGTTTCGCTCGACACCAAGCTCAAGCAATGATGCCGATGAATCATAACCTCAATTGACGAGCAACGTGAGCTCAGTCGGAAGCGCACACTCTGTATACCAGATCCACTCGTGTCATCCAGGCTGATGATGTATGTCGTGGAAAGGATGTCCTGTAATCAAATCAATGACGATCGTCATGTCGCCAAGCCACGGTACTACCCTGCGGCTATCGGATCTTCGGGACCCTGGCAGGGCTAGGGCTGGTCCAAACGGGGCGAGCTTGTGCAGTTTATGCAGCTTGTGCTTTTGTCGGAAGCTGAACACACACGCTGAAAGCGCTTGATAGCGCCATGAAAGAGAATCGATAGATTGTGCCCCTTTCAGTTGTACTGCTCGTTCTTGTGGTGTTGAGTTGTGATGTGCAGTGCAACCACTTCAGTTTCTCAGATTTATGCACGTAAGTGTATGGTCGACAGATTGAGTGGGACTTGGATGGGTCTGGATGGATCTGGGTGGATAACTCGATTAAGCTTATTGCTCGGCACGGCAGTGGCGCCGGACTCCAATAGCTCCAGAGTCAGGGTCTGTGATGAGGTCAAAAAGTCCAACAACATCACTCACCTCATAATCGCACAGGTCCGGGGTTGTGAATATGTTGATATGAGATCGATCGATCTTTGCCATAAGGCATGCAGGCACGGTAAGGCCCTCAGGACATGTGAACAGCCTCGCATTTACTTCATCAAACTCATTCCATCCCACGTTATCCGACGGCATCACTACCACACCCTTCTCCTCGGCATCACCCATTCCCACTCCTCATACGTCAATATCAGGACTGAGCGGCAGCTCCATCGTCGCCCCATCTACAACTTCCTTCCCCATCACGATCTCCATCGTCCCTCCATTCTCAAACACATCCTCCCAGCTAACCCAGCTCTTATCCCAAGCTCTTCCCATTGAGCTTCAAGCTCTGCACGTACACAGTCTCGTTAACATCGTTCGGGACGCCGTTTGCCGTGACTTTCAATGTCCTGCTCTTCGTCTTGTTTGCACCAGGTGTGGAGGGGTAGTCAAGGTCAATCGTCATACTCCAAACCAAGGAGCGGAGATCAGGAAGGTTGTCGTGCTGACCATGGGGTACAGCCCAATCATGTTTCATAGCTCATAGCTCTGTATCGCGCCGGCGTCGCTGTACCTTCGATGCCGCCAGTTCAAGTGTTGTAGTAGCGTGTGTTGATTTAGCGGGAGTGATATACTGTACGATCCTGCGCGCCGGCGAAGTTGAAGAGATACGGGCTGTTGCAGGAAGACTCGTTGCCAGGGTTGACAAGGGAGCTATAAGTCGGAGGATATGGTATTGGTCGTAGTGATCTTGGAGAGGACATAAATATTCCAAGCAGTTTTCGAATCGGTGACTAACTTATCAAGTGTGGTGCCGGCCGAGATCTCAGCATTTACATAGTTACGCGCCTCTGCAGCGGAGATCCAGCTAATACCTACGCAAGACGTGACTTCAGTCTGGTTGAAGGTGAAGCCTCCACCCACGACTTGACTTCCGCTTGACATGTTGGTATGGGCTGGTTGGAACAAAAGTGTTTCATTCCCCTTGAAAGTGTACGCTTTGACAGCTTGCTGGTCGAAGTAGCCGCAGAAGTGAATGGTCCATCCCGATGTCCGGTTCCAGCCTTTATCGTAACTCCCGCGTCCTGATGCTATTATCAGTAGTGCAAACTATGTGGCATATTGCGCAACATGCCTTCATAGTGCCCATCCGGGTATAGTTGCCGTTCAAATAGTATTGAAACCAGCCAAGACCTCTGAAAGATGGCAAGACGTGGCCAACATCAACGACGACATGATTTTCCGCGCCGCCAGCAAAGCTGTACTGAAATATGCCAGCATGATCCGTGCCTGCCAACTCGACGGTGATGCTGGACACGAGCGTGCTGGAATAGTATCCGACAAAAGCGTTGTCCGCCGCGCCACGGGGCTCAGAAAGCCCGACTTCTCGAAAGTCCAGCGGTCCCGGACACTGGCATCTGAGCGAGCCATATTTCGGTGCACCACCAGTGCCACTCTCGTGCATCATGGAGAATCCAGTAATGTCTCCTGTGGGTTGGTAGCCCGAGTAAGAGTGCGAGCCCGTATACAAATCAGGGCCAAGCTTGACGACTGAGAAAAGTGCAGGCACAACTCCCGGGAACACGTTGCCTCCATTGGTTGTGCCACGGAAGACGTTCACATATTGTGTGGGGTCTTTGACTTTTGTATCGATGTCTTGTGCGAGGGAGGCGGCCGGTAGTCCAAGGAAGCTCACAAGGAGACGGGTTGCTGGTGTCATGTTGTGTCACTTGTTTACTCTGCTTCGGCAATAAGAAGGAGGCATCAGTCTGAAAGCTGTGCTTAAGGCTTTTCTCTCAGGGTAGTGGGCACTTGAAAGCACTGGTAGCACATTTCAGGCATTCAGGATCGTGATTGGTGACAATGCAACAGCCTCAAACGCAGTTCCAGGCAGGATGCTTGCGAAGGTTTTGCTCTAGTGCCTCTCCTTAGAGTCGGAGAAGTTCGATACAGGAGAGTCGACCTATTTCAGGAAGGTCGTTTCGAGACTGCACGAAAACGTGGTCTGCGGATCATTGTGGGCGCATCCTCCAATAAGACTGAGCACTTAAACTGAGCACTTGCACAGCTTCGTTTCTGATGCATGGTGCACAATCCAGAGGAGACGTGTCGAAGATTATTTAACAAGAAGGGGCACCAGTAAGCCAACTACGCATGATTGCTATTCGAATTGTCGTTGACAGTCGCTCTGTCAAGACTCGAAACAAGCAACGACAGCATACTCTTATTATCTTCTCTGATCTGTTGAGTCCTAGCGATGTCTCTCGTTGGCTCAGAAGTGCCCCAGCTTATTGTGTACTCCTCTTTCTCACCATCGACTTTTAACATAGTCGGACACATTCGGAATATCTTTTGGTAGAGATGTCGCATCAGACGTGGAGTGACTGTATGTGGTCGTGTATACTTGGTGAAGCGTCCTGGCGACTTTTGTAGTGGCGTAGCAGGTGCATATGACGATACTTCAGGTTCCAGCCCAAGCTGTTGTAGGAGCTTATTACTACAATCTAGATCTGCTGAAAGGCCGCCCGTAGTGGTTGGACCCCGGGACCTCGGTGCTGTCCCCTGCAGGTGCTGCATCGAACGCCTCCCTCTCACGCATGCAGGGACATCTGAACCTTGAGCCAGCCGGCGCAGGCGATGCCATTCGTCTGCTGGAAGTGGTGGCAAAACTCTCTTCACCATGTCGTTGTACCACTTCTTAGCTTTGTTCTTGATACGCCGCTCCGGCATCGGTAGCATCCATACATTCAGCTCTGCAATATCCATCTTCAAGGACTTCGGCGTGCTTTTTGGCGCGCCAGCGGGACGTGTGTCAACCTGCGATTTGAGCAGTGCCTCAAAAGCAGGGGTCATTTGCGGTATAGCAGAAAGCGTCTTGGGCTGCAGATGTGGGAAGCGAGCTTGCAATTTGGCATGATTGAATGACTTCGTGCCAGCGGGAGCTTCAGCTTTGACGGAAGTCGGGTGATGTCTTAACACAGGTTCAAGAAGCTTGAATCGTCGTTCGCCCGTGCGGCCATACGTCATGAGCAGGACTTTTTCCAGATAGTCAAGATGACCTTCATTGGCCTTTTTCAGATGCGTAAATGCTTTTCTCGCCTTGCGATTGGCAGTCCTCAGTCTGTCGTTGTCACATTTCGTGGGTGGTCCGTGTAAGAGGGCATCGGACTGATTTGCACGATACTTGGCAAGGATATGTTGCTTCAGATATACTCTTGAGCTGGCATCTGGAAGATAAGTCGTCTCTCGCAGCAGAGCTCGGAGAAGACTGAGCAATTGTGTGCAAGATGCGGAAGATGTCATTAGGAATAGCTTGAGAATGGGATCTTGTTTTCGAGAGATACTGTAGCCCGCCAAGCCCATGCCCGTCCGGATGCGGACAAAGCCCCTTTCTATGCTCGAGGAGGAATGTGACCTGTTTCCTCGGTTTCATCCTGAAGCGTGCCGTCGGAAGATGATAGACCATCATACAATACGTCCCAGCTCCAAGGCGGGCAGTTTGACCACGTCTCTTTTGGTACTATGGTGATGCTGGCGGCATTTCGCGCTCCTTACGGCACGCTCAGTCCTCTTCCCGGCTACGTCGCCAGCCTTCCGCCCTGGTCTTTTCAGCATCCTTCTATGATCTGAGCGAGGGAATCGGTCATCGAACGAATCCACTTCCGCACCCATGTCTACTGCCTAACTTTGCCACGATCGCTCTCTTACTGGCACCGCTCTGCAAAGCTGGGGTAAGGCACACTGATACTGCAGGGTTTGCACCGCAGAAAGTAAAGTACTCTACTGCACATACAAGCTTTGTTATTTGTGAATATCATGCTGGCTAGATATCTTGTCACACCAAATTCAAGGCAGTGCCGACAATGCGTACTGATCATCACACTGAAATGAGGGCGCTCGTTACGCCTCGTTGATGACTGTCTGGTCAGACACGTACCTATTCTTTGTCCAAGCTTTGTTGGCCATGTTGTCCCAGCTTTGTGACCTTCGACTTTCAATGTTGTCTTAGCGTAGGATGAGCCTGTGCAAATCTCTGTCCCAAGTGATAAGTTGATACTTTTCTGATCTCTGAGCGTCAGTTTCCATGAACATATAAAGACGGATGTCGTACGTTCAGAAAGTTGCAACTTCTCCTCAGCATCATCATCACCATTGAGGAGTCTGTTGTGGTGCATAGATCTCGCAGTCTTCACTGGAAAAATCTCATAAGCGATTCTCACACATAGCACTGCAGCAGTACAAAGAAGAAAATGGTGTCGTCCTCATACGATGTTACTCACGATACCTCAGAAACCAGCATAAGCACGATTAAGAACACTCATCAAGAATCCGATATCTTCCGGTTCATGGACTTATGCCCTGAAATACGATGCATGGTATGTCACCCCCATCGGTTTAGTATAGTAGTGCCGATCATGCTAACCAGATTGCTCAGGTATACTCAGAGCTGATCTTGGACTCACCCAAGGCAGCCCTGCCACTACTCACATCATGCCGCTTGGTCCACAAAGAGTTTGTTGATCAGATGATACGGACTGAGAACGCCACCCTCATCTATCTGGAATGTGGCAGGCATCTCGCATCTCAATTCCAAGGTATGAAGCGAATCTCCGCTAGAGTCATATGGATGGCTGGAGACTACTTGAGGACTCCCCATGACTTTCGCAGAGCTGCAACAGCCGAAGCAGAGTCCAGTGCGAAAGACAACGATGACCTCGGCCCTCCTGACGGCGTCGCACGTCGAGAATGGTTGGCAGCTTCTCGAGGACCCTATGCTATGCGGGTCAGCGTCAAGTACACTGAGGTACCCTTCTCCGACCGACTCGGCGTCATGATGGCCATCCCCAGCATGGCGGAGCTCGAGATGTTCCTGATGTGGCTTGCAGTATTTCAATGTGCAGATATAGGCAGGCGCAGAGGAATGGCTGCGACAAAGCAAGTCCGCATTGATTTCCACGAGAACTTGATCTTTCAACGCGGCATCTCTGTCCATCTCCGGGAGTTAGACCTCTTCATGACTGTAATCAACCACTGGTGGGGATTATCAGATGTCAAAGTCTATGGTCAGTTCAAGGTGGCAAATATGATTGCCCATCGCATAACCGGCGACAGATGGAACACGCCTCAAGAGATGCGTAGCGAGATGTTAGACCTTGTTTATGAAATCTGGTTCATCGCTTCGAGGCAGACGACAAGGGAAAAGAAGGTGGAACTATTGAATAAGCAGACCGCAAAAGCGTGCTTTGGGCACGCCTTGCTGTGCTGGTTCCGGAGCACGGCGCAATATGCTGAGTGGAGAAGCAATTATATGGGGTTGGCGCGCTCGCTGAATATCTTCAGAAAGGTCCTTCTAGATTTGGTTCGGGAAAAGACAAACCCTGTAGTCGTTGTTGGTCGTCGTCGTTCGGTATGATCTCGGTTTAGCAAGTCTTCAGCCACCCATTCAGCCACCCACTACAATGGCCTGCGAAGCTAGCGAGGTGGTCTGTTTTCTGGAGGGACTCTTCACTGTAAGATCCCGTGCAGGATAGGAGATGGATTTGGGGTTCTGCAATGAAAGGTTTCCTTGGCAAAGCTGACAAGCTCTTGTGTCTGTATGCTTTCATCTCTAAACTCGCGGCCATCTCTCCGCCTCTATTCCCATCATGACTGTGAAGTAAAAGTCAGCTCATCGTCCATGATGAGCCTTGGCTAGCGTCATACATACATGGCTATTCTGGATAACGTGCTGCTGGGGAAGCATGCTGCCTTGATGTTGCAGGATGCGATTTGTTTCCTTGCTGACAGCCGTTGCCTGAGTCATCTTCAGCCATAGTCACCGCTGTGATCGCACTGGCGTACGACCGCACTATCGCAGCATGCTCGTAATTTCCCTAATGTCTGACTTGATTTGCAGTCCTTGGTCGTGCTGCAATGCGCTTGCTAGGCTGAAACGTCTGGCTTGGCCTCGAGAAAAGAGCTTGTAGCAGGGCTACTCCGAGCTCGATGTACACAAGTGAAACTCGAGCAGCTAGTATGAGAACAGAAAGCGTGGTGGTGAATACAGCGAAACTGACTAGGGGCACACTTATGACAAGAAGTGAGATGGCGGGCAGAAATGGTACAGATTTGAACACCATTGAGCCGGCGAGAATATCCTGCGCGCTGAAGAGCTCGTGCGGTATTCCTTCACAACTCGAGAAGTACAAATAGGTACAAAATATCTTGTCTTTTGATGAAGCAGAAGCACAAGAAAGATCTGGAGGAGAGTGCCGTCGTCACTAATCTAGGTCACGTGATGTCTTTTCGACGACATACCGTCAGTCGAAGAAGAGGGGAAGCTTGCTTTTTGTGTAACAAGCCGCTTTGACAGCTATATAGCAAGCAGACGCCCGATCAAGTTTCGTAGTCATGTCTGTTCAATCCTCTGATCAAGATGTCCATGGTCAGTCCTCGGACGAGGATCATGACTTCCCATGGAGTGTCGGAGTCTTCGACGCCCACTGCCACCCTACAGGTAGTCACTACCTTACCATTTCACAGCGGATTCGAAAGCCCAATCTGACCGCCATTGTCAGATACGATGGCCAGCGTCCCAGACATTGCCAACATGAAAGCCAAAGCTCTTGTCATCATGGCCACGCGCAGAGAGGATCAAGGCCTTATCTCCGAAGTGGCGACCGAGTATGGCGTAGATGAGGATGTCCCACCCTCAACAGCAGAACACAAAGACTGGCGTGGTGTGGTGCCGTCGTATGGCTGGCATCCCTGGTTCTCTCATCAGATATACGATGACACATTGCAAGAAGACTCATATTCCTCGACAAGCCTCAGTCAGGAGCAGAAACGCCAGCACTACAAGGCCGTCCTCACCCCGACTCCTGCCGACACTGCATTCCTCGAGGCCCTTCCTGAACCTGTACGTTTGTCAACACTTATCTCGGACATCCGAGCATCTCTGAACCAACATCCGCTTGCTCTCATCGGTGAGGTCGGACTCGATCGTGCGTTCCGGATACCGGAGGCGTGGCTGCCTGCGGATGCTGCAACCCGCAATGATGACATAACACCTGGTAGCCGTGAAGGTCGCCGGCTGTCCCCATATCGTGTCACCATCGAGCATCAGAAGAAACTGCTGGTGGCTCAGCTACATCTGGCCGGCGAGATGTCGAGAGCAGCCAGTGTACACGGCGTCCAGGCACATGGCATGTTGTATGAGACACTGAAGGAAAGCTGGAAGGGTCACGAAAAGGAAGTCCTGAGCAAGAAGGAAAGGAAGAAGAGGGAACGTGATGCTGCCAACGAGATTGACGCCAACACGAGACATGCTCAGACTGAAAATAACCACTCGACAAAGCCGACCTCACTGCCTTACCCTCCAAGGATATGTTTGCACTCCTACTCTGGGCCTGCCGAGCAAGTCAAGCAGTATCTTGGACCTGAAGTGCCAGCCGAGATCTTCTTCTCCTTCTCTCTTGCCATCAACTTCTCGACTAGTGCTACTGCAAAGTCGGAGGAAGTCATCAAGCTGTTGCCTGATGAGCTCTTGCTGATTGAGAGTGACATGCCCGTCGCCGGTCAGCGAATGGACGATCAGCTCGAAGCTATCGCGAGGACAGTATGTCGTCTCAAGGAATGGGAGCTCAAGCAAGGTGTCGAGCAGTTGAAGAGCAACTGGATGAGGTTTGTCTTTGGACGATCATCCTCGGGGCATGCGTAGCGATGATGGAATTGCATTGTCACCGTCACCATCGACATCTCTTTCTGGGGAGTGGCCATGAAGTGTCGCTGTCACTACATTTGTCGGTCAGTCAGATTCGCTACTGGCAAGCACTATCACCGATCCAGACCGACCATTTTTGCCTACGATGGGGATACTACCTGCTGCATAACATGTCCATGTGACGGCGTGGTGACTGCACCGTTCGCTCGGTCCTCGCTGAGGTATCGTTCCCTGAACGTGTCAGTGTTGTCGATGGCATCTTTCATGCTATCCGTCGACAAGTGCCAAGCCGGACCTGCAGCTTGCCTTGCATCTCCTTGACCTGGAGCCTTGCTTCATGAGTGGGAGTGTCGCCAAGCCGTACGAGCATTCGGTATTGCTGTCGTTGTCTACCGAAAGAAGTTGCAGCTTGCTGGTCAGAATGAGCAGGGTGCTCACCAATGTTGCTGCAGTTTGTCAGAAGCTGAATATTGGGCGTGGACGCCGTGAAACTCCTCTTTGAGCTTGGCTTGAGCCTATGCGGCGTTGCTTACCCAATGCGGGATTACCTTGTTGCTGCCTGGATGTGGCCGAGCTCATCAGCAGACCATGATGAACGCGCAACATGCCGGTTGAGTTATCAGCTATCCTTCTGCAGGAGCGGCTGGAAGACAAAGTCACATTGATGTCTCTGGGAAGTGGGTACAAAGGGTCACAAGCTGATCGCATGTCGTTCTTTGTCACTTTGTTCCTTTCATCATCCATGCTGTGTCAATCGTCAACTGGCGGGAGGAGCGGAAAATGTCGGACAAACTCAACAATAGCCTGGCTGCCCAGTTGAAGACCCACTATTGGTCTCGAGGTATCGCTTAGCTCCGCTGCCGAAGCTAATTGAGGAGTGGTTTTCAGACAGAGCTTACTCATCCCTGTTGAGCTGCAGCTTCGCTGTGTGAGTGACAACGAGGAACAAAGAGACGTACCACAACGAAGGACAAAGACTTGAGTCAGTCAGTTTGTCAATGTACATCGCGGCAATAGTACCTGCAACTGTCTGTGGAATCTGAAAGCTGGTAGACAAAGCCATCTCTTGGCTCGTGCACAGCCAGTGATGTGGACTTGTCGACTAGGGTCTCTCTGGCAAGGCTCCGTCGCCGGGCGAGGGCAAGTAGCCTTGATAGACGGGAGATGCTCCATCCTCTCCTCCTGCCGTTGACGTTGACGTGCGTTGGCACAATGATGCAGGGGTGAGAATTGTCATCATCAGCGGAGAATTTACCGCTCGTCCGAGCAGGCATGTACCCAGTCTACAGGAGCCACACCCTGCTGTATCGAGCTGACGGGTTAGTGGCTTTGTTTTCGAAAGCAAAGCCGCCGCAATATCTTGTTTGCTGTGCGACTCCAGCCTCAGCGTCGGTCCCCCTCTTGGATTCCAGGAGGTGGTCCACCCTAAGGCGATGGGTTCCAGTAGCAGGCAACCCATTTTCAACACGATTTCGTGTCACTCGTCGATGGTCTGCAGCGCTGATCTAGCTCTTTGGGCTGCGCCTTTGTCAGCAAGCAATATTTCGTCTTCACTCTCATCGAGACATTGACAGCAGGAGACAAAGCTACCTGCAACGCCTTTGTTTCAAGCATTGTCCGCAATCAGCTCGCTCACTCGCTTTGTCCGGCGGCTGGATCCTCGACTGTAGAGTTCATTGGCGCATGCATTGACCACGATAGTGGAGAGATGGGGAGACCAGTCTCATCACTGTGTGATTGTTGCAATCGCCCAGCCAACCTCCGCACTGAGCCACGCAAGAACATCGCCGGGGAGTGCTTTCAATTTCCGTGGATCACCCAACCTCCGCTATTGTCGCTGCGCATCACTGGTAGTGTTTGTGTAAGTCTACACTCTGTGTGAGTCTGCATTGGCTGTCATTCAATCTTGCTTGGTGCATGGTGGCTTCCTCGCTTTCATGATGAAACTGGCTCAACTTTTAAGGTCACCATCCATTGGAGGAATCCCAGCTCCACTTCGATCCAGCTTGCGGCGCCCGCATCTCAGCAGCAGCAAAGGCGGCTTGAGTTTGTGCTGTATGCAGAGCAAGTCTCGACAAGGTCCCGCCTCTCACATTGAGCGGTCGACTTTCATTATATATATACCTGGTGTCACCTCGATCTGGCTGGTTTCTTTCACCTAAATCACTCTGGAAGTGATTACTCAAGAATCCAGCTATCCGGCTTTCACCTCCCTTCCTTCGCAGAGCTACGTCCACAATGTCAGCTCGCCTTGACCAAGCTTGCTCCTGGTGCCCTGTGCAGGCTTGGTGTTGCTCTAGCCTCCTGTCCCGCGTGCCCGTCCCGATCCCGTGCCAACAACCCGATTTCGGGTTGGCACCAGTCGCGACACACGACTGGAGTCCAGCAGCGGCAGAGGTATCGCACTCTCCTCTCGTGCACCACAAGCACGTGCATGAAGAGAGAACAACCTCCCATGCCCGGGTCGGAGCATCGGAAGCTGTGACCGCCTCGCCGGCGGTCAGGGAGCCTGCAAAACAGCAGAGGAGGAGGCCGGTCCTTGATCGAGGACAAGCTGGTGAGGGTTCGAGAGTGGTATGTCCTACACCTTCATCGTTCCTCCATGTGACAGCTGCTGATATGTCCACAGCGAAAGAACCAGTGGACAAGTGGTCCCTTGGAGCATCAGATGCCTCGAGGAAGAGTGCTTTTAGCACTGTTACACGGAGAAAGCGCGCACGCACCGACCATGCCCAATGATCCCCTCGTCGAGACGATCCTGGCCACGATCAAGCAGTCTCTCAACATCACGGACATCCGAAAGAAGGTTGTCTGCAATACCATGGGCAAAGCTGAGGACACCGCATTGATCGCCTCGCTCGGATTTGCCAGGCAGGATGTGGACTCGCTTGATTGGACCAAGATCTGCAAGAGGGATTGGCTGCGTTGGTGCTACAAGCTCAAGCGCCCACAAGGCATGGGATTGACATGGGAAGAGCAAGCTTTGGTCCGGAAATTCCTGCTCGCGCGTCAACAGGTCGAATCGTTCCGGTACTCCCCCGGAACTTCTTCTACACCTTAGGGCCGCTGTCTTTTTGTATATTCTCGAGCATTTCAGCGAAGATTTCTGGCGATAGAGTCTCTTACCCCAATAGCTATAATGCTAACGACACTCTCCACCTTTCACTCCTGCCACACCATGACCTTGATACCTGCCTTGCCAGTATTATCTTGTGACGCTAGTAAATTGATTGCCTCTTTCCCCAGTGACACCTGTACTCCTCACGGCACGCTTCAGAATAGAACCGGGCTGCTTTCCTACACTTCTTTCTTTGCTTCACAAGCCTTAATCGCCTATACTAGCGAGGTACTCTTACCTTCCTAAATGATTTTTTCTTCCTACGGCACGCTTTAGCTAACCAGCGAATATTACCACCTCACTGATACTAGCTAGGTGTCTCTCCTTCTTACGGCATGCCTCCGCCAGTTGTCTAGCAGCATTGCTATACCTTCTCCCTAGCTATGCCAATACTAATCTGTGGTGCTAGCGATAGGCCGTGTTCCTTGACGGCACTCTCCTACCTACTAGTACATAGTAGTACCATACCTCTTTCCTGACTTTATCAGCATCGGTCCGTGGTGCTAACTAGGTATCTCCTCTTGCCACGTCACGCTTCAGCTTGAAAATAAGGTGTTTCTTTTTGCCAACAAAGCTTGGCTGAATACCGTGGTATATAGTTAAGATAGGCATTTCCCGACTTGAAACTTAAGCTTTTTTGCCCTTTGCGGAGAGTGCTTTACTTCTTTTCTATAAGGACTACCTTCTTCTTTCTCTCCTTCTCGAACTACGTAGACCGCGAGCGAAGACGTACTATTGCTCTAGCTATCCTCCTTGTTCCCCGGCGGCACTCTCCTATTCTGTTTCGGATCTCCTTATCCCTCTGCCTAGCCATCTTCTCTCTATCGACGATAAACGCGAACGAAGACGTCTTATTTCTCTATCTATCCTTCCCGTTCCTCGACGGTACTCTCCCGTCCTCTTTTGAATCTCCTCCTCCCTCCTCCCGGTCACCTTTTCCCTTCCTATCTCCTCCGCCGGCAAGATCGTTCTTGCTTCGCTCCTTCCCTCCCCGATCGTCCCAGGGAGAGTGCCTTCCCTCCTCGAAGTCGATCCTTCCTTCCTCCTCTGCTCCTTCCTCAGCATCACGACCCAGGCAGCAAGACGAGGCAGTCGCGGCGATCATGACTCTTATTAAATATGGCACGTTCCCTAGCCCGGTTAGGACGACATCCTCACTTTCAAAGAAGACTTCTGCCACCACTACCACAACAACAATGTCTGCCCCTAATGACGCCGCTACCGCCACCACGGAGGAGCCACGACGCTCTTCAGAACACAACCCGGCCCCTGCCACCACTATAGGCGGCTTCTGGCTCGACCTCGACAACACCCCCGGTCTCGCTTGGTTTGCCCTTGTCTGCGTCGTCTTTGGCGGCGCGGTGCCCGCCACCGCGCGCATCGTCCTGGCCTGCATCCCCGGCTTCAATTGGCATGCCGAGTCCTTCGGCGCAAGAGTTGGCCTGGACGCCCTCCGCTCCTGGCAGTGGAGCCTTGTCTCCGGCACCCTCCCCCTCGCCTACAACGTGGTCTGGCACCGCTACGTCGAGGGCCGAGCCTTCGGTCCTCGGGCACAATGGCTGCCATTTGCACTCAAGCAGTGCGCCGACTTCTTTCTGTGGGGCATTCTGCTCTCTATCATTAGCGCAATCCTATTCAATGCATACAAGGATCCTATCCTCAAATAGACATTCATGCAAGACGGCACTCTCTTGCTGGATTGCAAGGCAACGGCTGACACGACAGACAGATCACATCCATCCAATATCACGGCATTATCTACCTCAATGGCATGATCTGGCAGGACGTGTAAGATGGCACAATCACGAGACTGAAAGAGACAATAGCTGATGAGATGGAAACAGGCGACATTCTTAACCGGCGGCGACATTTCTTCTTGAGACATGAATAGGGGTCATATCTGTATTTGGGCGGGCCGGAGCTTGGTCCATTTTGAAACATTGCACGTGGCAACAACTTTCTAGCTGTCACGTCTTCTCGAGGATGGAGGCAACACACCATCATTTCACACCACATCCTACCACGATGGCGGCGCCACTTGTAGACGACCCGCAGATAGCATCTGCCACTCTACACAATCCTCTGGCATGGTACCTTCACACATACGTCTGGCCCTTTCTACTCATCTGGCCAGTCTTCTTCTCAGTCTACCTATCGGAGGACTCATACGACCAATACATTGACGGACAAGAATGGACATTCGTTTTCTCTGGCACCATCGTCACACTCCAGTCACTCACATGGCTGAGCACGAACTGGAATGTCAACATTGCTGCACTATTCACATCCACTGTCGCGAGAAATGTCGAGTCAGCTGGCCTGATCAAGGTCATTCCCGTCGCCAATGCAGGCTCCGCCGACATCTGTAAGATCGAAAAAGACAAGCGCGGAGATGTATCATTTTTGTTCCAGAAGAGGCGCATGCTGTGGAACAAGGACCGACGATGCTTCGAACCCTTGACTTACACACTTGACGCGGAGCCCAAACCCGTACTTGGTGGCTTCCAGACTTCTCAAGGTATCACCTCGCAAGCGGACTTGGAGAGAGTGCAGCAACACTATGGCGACAATACTTTCGACATTCCAGTCCCGTCTTTTACAGAATTGTTCAAAGAACATGCCGTGGCACCTTTCTTTGTCTTCCAGATCTTCTGTGTTGGACTGTGGATGCTGGATGAATACTGGTACTACTCTCTCTTCACGCTATTCATGCTTGTTGTCTTCGAGAGCACGGTCGTTTGGCAAAGACAGAGAACTTTGACCGAGTTCCGCGGCATGAGCATCCAACCATACAACATCTGGGCATACAGGTCGAAGAAGTGGGAGGAGGTGCGAAGTGACAAGCTACTTCCTGGTGACATGGTCTCAGTCGGAAGGACGAAGGAAGACTCTGGTGTTGCTTGCGACATGTTGCTGGTCAAGGGCACAGCGATTGTCAACGAGGCCATGTTGTCTGGCGAGAGTACTCCGGTGCTGAAAGACTCGATCGCACTACGGCCCAGCGATGCGCACATTGAGCCTGAAGGACTGGATAAGAACGCTTTGCTGTTCGGCGGCACAAAGGTCCTACAAGTCACGCCGACAGCCGCTAATGAGACCGAAGCAGAAGCCAAGAATGTCACAGGAGTTCCTCTTCCGCCGGATGGTGGCGCTCTCGCCATTGTTGTCAAGACAGGTTTCGAGACCAGCCAAGGGAGTCTTGTCAGGACAATGATCTACTCTACTGAGCGTGTTTCTGCCAACAACGCGGAAGCTCTACTTTTCATCCTCTTCCTGCTCATGTTCGCCATCGCCGCCTCATGGTACGTCTGGACCGAAGGTGTTAAGCTTGACCGAAAGCGATCGAAGCTTATGCTCGACTGTGTGCTGATTGTCACATCTGTTGTCCCGCCGGAGCTGCCAATGGAGCTGAGTCTGGCTGTTAACACCAGTCTAGCTGCCCTCAGCAAGCTTGCTATCTTTTGTACAGAGCCATTCCGCATTCCATTCGCAGGACGTGTAGATATCGCATGTTTCGACAAGACTGGCACGCTCACTGGTGAGGATCTCGGAGTCGAAGGTATCGCTGGCCTTGCGTCAAATCACAATGGCGCCTCCAAAGAGCAAGCAAGTGGACCAATGACTTCATTAGTCTCTGCTGGTGAAGTTGACATTCAGAGCACTCTGGTTCTTGCATCTGCTCATGCGCTGGTCAAGCTTGAAGATGGCGAGATTGTTGGTGAGCCCATGGAGAAAGCTACTCTCAAGTTCTTGGGATGGTCTCTCGGCGACAAGGATACTCTTACTGCTAGGACTGCCGACAAGGACGCTGCGACCGTACAGATCAAGCGACGGTTCCAATTCTCGTCAGCGCTGAAGCGACAGAGTACTGTAGCCACTGTTTCCGCGACCGACAAGGCTACTGGACGAAGGACGAAGAGTACGTTTGTGGGCGTCAAGGGTGCACCGGAAACAATCAGGAAGATGCTCGTTGAGACACCTTCAACCTATGAAGATACCTACAAGTACTTCACACGTAATGGTAGTCGTGTGCTTGCTCTCGGCTACAAATACCTCTCCACAGATGATGAGGTTGGACAAAATCGCATCAACAATCTCAAACGTGAAGAGGTCGAGGGCGGTCTCACATTTGCCGGCTTTCTCGTGCTTTCGAGTCCTCTCAAAGACGATGCTATCAAGGCAGTTCGGATGCTGAACGACAGTAGTCACCGAGTCATCATGATCACTGGTGACAACCCGCTCACTGCTGTCCATGTTGCACGGCAAGTCGAGATTGTCGACAGAGATGTCCTTATCCTGGACGCTCCCGAGCATGATGAATCTGGAGAAAAGCTTGTGTGGAAGAGCGTCGACGACAAAATCAGTATTCCCGTCGATCCCAGGCAGCCGATCGCCGCAGACATCATTGACAAAAATGATCTCTGTATCACTGGATATGCGTTGGCCAAATACAAGGACACCCCGGCGATGAAGCAGATCTTACGCTATGCATGGGTCTATGCACGCGTGTCCCCGAAGCAGAAAGAAGAGATTCTCATCGGTCTGCGGGACATGGGCTACTACACTTTGATGGCTGGTGACGGTACCAACGATGTTGGTGCTCTGAAACAGGCACACATTGGTGTGGCTTTACTCAACGGAACAAAAGAAGCGCTAACCAAGATTGCGGAGAACTTTATGATTCAGAGGATGAAGAACGTCTATGAGCAGCAAGTTTCGCTTATGAAGCGCTTCAATCAGCCTGCTCCGCCTGTGCCGCTCAATATTGCTCATGTCTACCCGCCTGGCCCTACGAACCCACACTACGAGAAAGCAATGCAGCAGATCGCCGACAAAAAGGCAGGAATCACGACTCCCGCTGCCATCACAAACGGCACAGCTAAGCCTGATGCTGTCGCTTTGCAGAAGAAAGAGGCAGAAGAACAGATGACCCCTCAAGAGAGGAAGAAGGCAGAGGCGCAAAAGAAAGCTGCGGCACTTATGGAGAAGATGAGCTCCTCTTTGATGCCTTCTGCTGAAGATGACGACAACGAGCCTCCAGCACTCAAGCTAGGAGATGCTTCAGTTGCGGCGCCCTTCACGAGTAAGCTTGCGAACGTTGTTGCCATCCCGAACATCATCAGACAAGGTAGATGTACTCTTGTCGCCACGATACAGATGTACAAGATTCTGGCTTTGAACTGCTTGATCAGTGCATACAGTTTGAGTGTGCTCTATCTTGATGGTATCAAGTTCAGTGATGGACAGGTCACGATCAGTGGTATTCTGATGAGTGTCTGCTTCTTGTCCATCTCCCGCGCCAAGGTAAGCAGGAATGTCCCCTCGCGACATCAATCATGTGCTAATCACATTCGCAGCCAGTCGAAGCACTTTCAAAGGAACGTCCACAGCCCAACATCTTCAACCCGTATATTATCGGCTCGATACTTGGACAGTTCGCCATTCACATTGTCACACTCATCTACATATCTCGCTATGTAGCGTCTGTGGCACCACTTTCCGAGGTAAGCTTACGGAGATCTCATCTGGTCGCAAAGACTGACATCAGGAACAGGCACACACAGCTTTTGATCCCGACGCTGGCACTGAATTCGAGCCGTCTCTCCTCAACTCCGCCATCTACCTGCTGCAGCTCATCCAGCAAGTCTCGACCTTCGCCATCAACTACCAAGGCCGTCCCTTCCGCGAGTCCATATCCGAGAATCGTGGCATGTACTGGGGTATCCTTATGGTCACAGGTGTCGCATTCAGTGCCAGCACCGAGTTTGTTCCCGAATTGAACCAACAGCTGAAGCTTGTGCCGTTCGACATGGACTTCAAGACACGACTGACCGCGATGATGATCATTGACTTCCTCGGTTGCTATACGATTGAGAAGGTCCTAAAATACATGTACTCGGACTACCGGCCGAAGGACATTGCGATCAGGCGACCTGATCAGCTGGCAGTGGAGGCGGTGAGGAAGGAGAAGGAGAGAGTGGAGGAGGAAGAGAGGAAAGAGGTAGAGGCTGCGGCGAAGAGGAAGGCGTAGTCGATGAGTAACTGAGGAGTTGCTGTACTTTATACATGTAGATTGTTCAAAAGCACAGACATCTCGTTTCCTCAGACTTTTGAGTACTGGTACTGGTACCATACTCCGCAAGATCAAATTCCGTTGCTTACACATCAGCTCGGGTTCGGAAACGGCGTTACTCGTACCTCCGAACCCAAGCGAATGACGCCCTCGGAATCTCGTTCCATTTCTTTCATTATCAAGCAGCACAAAATGATCCTCCCGGATGCAGTCTAGCCCAAGTGTGCGCATCGCAACCATTTCATAGTCACGATCCTCTTACTCGCGCCGATGCGCCGAAGTTGTAGTTACCACGACATGAGATAAGCATCATCAGCTCGTCCACTCGCATCTTCATCCGATCAATTGAATCTCCACCCGCAAACTCCACCTACCTACGATGAGTCCACCAAATGCCGGCAACTTCAACAGTAATCTACCTGCTCCTCCTACCATAAGCAATCCTCCTCCTCAGATCTTCACAAACTACTCACCGGACGGCTCTCAGTTGCCAATCGGCAGCAGTTTCTTCAATGCGGAGCAGTTCAACTATGACTTTGGCGACTTCGAATATCCAGAGGGGGACCACGCGGATCCAAAGAGGAGGCGGATAGCAAGAGCATGCGATATCTGCAGGAAGAAGAAGATCAAATGCGATGGTAAACAACCATGTTCCCACTGTCAGAATTACAAGACAGACTGCGCCTTCACCTTTACCGAGAAGAAGCGCGCACAACCAAAGGGCGCAAAGTACATTGAAGGATTGGAGAACCGTCTAGGGCGGATGGAGCACTTGCTAAGATTGAGTGGACTACTAGGTGAAGATGAGGCATCACAAACGGATCTAAGTCTGCTCGAGCAGAGATTACAAGAAAGAGCAGGCAGCGTTCGGACGAGTGCTTCGCCAATATCAGATCACAGGAAGTCCATGGTCGAGTCCATGGCGCGGAGAAGTGGCTCATCAGGTGGCTCACCACGACGGCAAGAGGTCGAACAATCGCAGTCGCCGAGAGAGCCAGCTGTTGACGGAGTGAGCAAGTTTTGTGGACCGAAGGAAGAAACGGCACGAACCGACGACACAGATGGTGAGCTGGCGGAGATGATGGACAGCCTGATTACCAACAATCAAGGTGAAACAAGGTATATCGGCTCTTCGTCTGGAGTTTCAATCTTCTCGCCAAAAGGGATCAAGTGGGTGACGGAGAAGACTGGTGATACTAGCTTTGCTCAAATGTTTGCATCTGCTGCGCCGGAGCCATGGTATCATTGGAGAGTAGGTTTTGCCATCTGATGTACGGTAGATGTACTAATTCTGATTCCAGCCGGAAATCTTCGGCGATATCTTTGCGCGGCATACCTATACTAATCTGCCACCGAAAGAGCTTTGTCTGGAAATGCTGGGACACTACTTTGAGTATTTCAACTCATCACTTCCTCTATTCCACGAACCGACCTTTATGCATCTTGTCGACATGCAGTACTCAGATTCGCCTTATGCAGGAAGCGGCTGGTGGGCTTGTCTCAATGTCGCATTGGCGATCGCACATCGTATGCGAGTTTTGAAGACAAAGGCAGCACCACCAAGTAGCATAGAAGAAGCTAATGGCTGGGCGTATTTCAAGAACGCACTTGCTGTAGTGCCAGAGCTGATCTTGAAGAACACCGATCTTCTATCAGTACAAGCCCTCATCGGAATGTGTATCTTCCTGCAAGGAACACCCAACCCGCAGCCATCGTTTGCACTTATCGGCGCCGCTCTACGCTCAGCACAGAGCATCGGTCTTCACAAGCGTGGACAAGGCTATGGCTTCAACACGGTCGAGGTCGAACAACGAAAGCGAGTCTTCTGGCTTGCGTATTGTGTCGACAAGGATGTATGCTTGAGATCAGGACGTCCACCAGCACAGGAAGACAGCGACTGGAATGTGGATCTGCCGAGCGACAATCCCGAAGATGGCATGGGTAATATTGTGCTTGTGGATGGCGTGACGACGTTCAATATCTTCAGGAAGATGTGCGAATTTGCCATGATCAGCAGTCAGGTCTTCCAGCGACTTTACTCTGTGAAAGCGTCGAAACAGACTGATGGTGAGCTGCTTGGTGCAGTCAACGACTTGGACGCCCAACTTGAACGATGGAAGGAAAGCATTCCGATTGAGTACCGTCCCGAGCACGATATCAAGTCACAGGATGCAGCTGTAGTGGTGAACATTGCGATCCTGCATTTCGCCTATTTCAACTGCGTCTCGACGATCCATCGACGATCTATCATGCAAGGCATCTGGTCAAGCCGTTTAGCTCAGTACGCTGTGGAAGGTCGAAACGCGCAAGCTCTCAATCACCGAGTATTCCAGTCTGCTGCACTTTCGGTGGCAGCTGCACGTCTGTCCATATCCTTATTGAAGTACATCCCGCAAGGCGATGTCTCGCTGGTATGGCTGATCATTTACTACCCTGTATCTGCTCTTGTGACTGTTTTCGGTCACATCTTGATGAACCCTCAAGACCCGCGAGCTCGATCAGATCTTGATTTGGTGAATCTTGTTGTCATCTTTCTACAACAGATGACTGCAGAAGGTGAGTTCGTACAGACTGTTCTGTGTACATAAACTAACATCACTTCCAGACTCTACAGGCAGCACCCGCAAAATGTACGAAATCTGTCGCGCTTTTGAGGGAATAGCACGAAACGCAATTGAAAAAGCCGAGCGAGAAATGAACACCCGCCAGAAGCGAAAGCATGAACGTGATCAGAGGAAGTTTGGTAGTGTTGATTTGAGTGCAAAGTCGTCAGGCACCACCAGCACACCCACCATGCAGAGCAAGCCCACCTCAAGATCATCACAAACCCAATCAACAACCAGCCAAACCGCCTCGCCCATCACCAAAGAAACATTCGATCACCCTCCGGGCAACGCATACACCGGTCCTATCCCATCCCAAGTATTCCAACAACCGAATCCGTTTCTCCCTCCACAACAATATCAGGCACAACAGGCCGCGCGTCAGCAACAACAGCAACAAGTCCAACTGCAGCAAATCCTCCAACAACAGCAGCAACAGCAACCTCTCTTCCCACCCTCTCTAGGGGTAAACAATCCCGCATTCCCAGGGCCGATGCACCCCCATTCCCTCCTCCCACATGGCGGAAACAACTTCGCCGGCTTGCAGAACGCGTGGCCGAGTTCGAATTACGACTTTCTTTCCGGGCTGGATCATATGGGTGGCGGCGGCGACGGCATGGGCGCGACCAACGATTTGCTGGGAGGGCAATTTGGGTTCACCGGGACGACGGGCGGAAGTGGCGGAGGAGACGGAAGTGGGATTACAGGGACTGTAGGAAGCAGTGGTGCAGGAGGCGACGCGCGATTTGACGATGCGAATAGCTTTGTGCCGCAGGATTTGTGGAGTATGCCCATGACGTTTGAGTGGGATTGGGGCGATGTTAATGTCGGTGGGATGTGAGTGGATGGGGCGGAGGACAGGGGAGGGGAAGGGCAGGCGAGGTGAGTGTAGGAGTATGATCGCTGAAGGCACACGGCGAAGAGCATATCGGCATCGGTATTGTCTGGCTTAATCCAGCTCTACATACATGAAATTAATAACGTTTCATAACTGCTCCGGAAGACATTTCGGTCTCTTGTCTGCTACGAACTCTTTCTTCTGATACCTCGACTGGTAGGCGAAGCTTACCCGCGTTCCTATATGCTCATCGGCCCTCAAAACTGCACCTCTATCTGTTTCCCGTCCCCCCGCCAGCACCAGCTAATACGGCAGACTCATCGTGAAATCCTCCTCATTCTCGCGGCCCGTCAGCGAATTGAGCGTCTCCTCACTAGCACCATACTCGCACCGGTGCGTCATCACCGGTGCCCCTTGCCACCACTGCTCACTTACCCTGACGATGTCCCCTGCTACGTCCTCACATCCCCCAGTACTCATCGAGCCCCAGAACTATACCTCCTTCTGACCACCCGCTGGTACCGTTCGACACGGCAGACTTATCGTGAATTTCTCCTGGTTCCCTCTTGGGTGGGTGGGAGTGGCCGTGGCTGGGGCTGTGGTCGGGGACGAGGCGGGTGCCATGCGTGCGAGGGTGCGATGGGGCCAGTGTTATGCACCAGGGCATACCAGGGAACGGATACTATGCGCAGGAGCTCGCGACGCTGTGCCCACCGTTGTAACGCTCGAAGTGAGTACATGGCGCACGGCCTAGGTGGCCAGAAGCGCGATCTGGGGCATTAATCAGAACTGAGCCGCCTTGTATGCTGCACGTATGCGGACGGGCGGGCTCGCAAGGTAGATGTTTACGCCTGAGGATGGGGTGAGGGTACATAGGTAGAGACGTTCAAAGTCGCCATGGATCGCACGGTCCACGTTGAGTGTAGGCTTTCTTGCCATGACTGCGTCTGTGGGAGGTGCAGAGGCGGAATGGCGGAAATAGGCGAAGGAGGTGGTGGCGTGCTGCATATGCCGAGATGAAGACCTGGCGTAGCAGTAGCGGCATGACGGGCAGGCGGCCGGGGAGGAGGACGGCGAAGGGACGTCCCAATCTCCCTCTCCATCCTGCGCACGACCAAGCATCAACCCGCCAGTGCATCAACCTTTGCCTCCAATGCCGCCAACTTTGCCTCCAACGACCCGACCTGCGCCCTTAACTTCGCACAACCCCCACACTCCCCTTCCTGCGACGCAGCTTCCACTTCCGCCCTACTCATCCCAGCATACCTCTGACAGAACGCTTCGACGAGATCTTCCCACTTTGGCTTCTTCTCGCTGCCGAAGCTGCTCTCGTCGAACCATGTCGCGGCCGAGTCGACGAGACCTCGGCGGAACACGTAACGCACTCCAGCGGCGTTTTCGGGATCCGCAGGGTCGATGTCCATGCGTGTGAATGTGTTTGAAAGAGTGAGAAGGAAGATTTGAATGGTTGAAGGGGGAGTGGGGGATGGTGAGCCACTGAATGTGGACATGATGGAGGGAGGAGGAGTGGTGGTGGTAGTAGATCGGTAATGAGGTATTCAAGACGGATGTGATGGGAGATAATGGGATGAAGTTGTTGTTGGAGCATGGATCGATTTGGTGCGTGCTGCCTCACTACCCCGCCAAGCCAAGGATGTCGTTTCAACTTCTTCAGTCCTCGGTGAGTCCCGTGGACCGTGGACAATCTCATCAACCTCACTTCAAACAAACACTTTTCTGATAAACAATAAATACCTCATTCTCAAGGACATCATCGATGCGAGGAGCCCATTCATGCCAACAGTTCTACACACTACTTAAGCCTACAACTATTACTCGACATTTACATCTACATCCATCCCTCCTTCCACACAAGTTCCAACAATCCAACCCTTTCACCACCTCCTCCGCCAACATGGCACCTCTCACCCTCTCCGATATGCCCACCCTCACCACCATCTACGCCAACGGCTCCCTCTGGCCGGCGCCCTCAGACTCACCACCTCACCACCCAGCCTCCGCCTCCCATAACTCGCGCATCGCCCTCATCCGGCACGACATTACACAATTACAAGTATCGGCAATAGTCAACGCAGCCAACAACTCCCTCCTCGGCGGTGGCGGCGTCGACGGGGCAATCCACTCCGCCGCCGGTCGGGGCCTTGTCGAAGAATGCGCCAAGCTCAATGGCTGCGACACTGGCGACGCAAAGATAACGAAGGGATATAAACTACCGGCGGAGTATGTCATTCACGCCGTGGGGCCTGTGTATGCGCGGGCAGTCAGGGTGGGCGGGAAGGAGGAAGCGGCGAGGCTGTTGAAGGGGTGTTACAGGAGGAGTTTGGAACTGGCAAGGGAGAAGGGGTGTGAGAGTGTGGCGTTTAGTGCGTTAAGTACGGGTGTTTATGGGTTTCCGAGCGGGCAGGCGGCGGAGGCTGTGTGTCAGGAGGTGAGGAAGTGGCTGGATGAGGAGGGTGGGGAGGAGAAGATGCCGAAGAGGATAGTCATTTGTAATTTCATGAGTAAGGATGAGGAGGCGTATGAGGAGGTATTGCCGCTGTACTTCCCGCGTGTGGAGGGGGAGAAAAAATAGGGCTATCATGCTCTGTACTGGCTGTTCGGGCATGATGAGTACACAGATACAGGTAGTGTGAATACATTGCAGTATGACCAGATTAAGTGATGGACCTAGACTTCTGACGGCATTTCTTCTAGGCGATCCAGGCTTGATTCACACGAAGACATACCTAGTATCGATCCGATACAGCATGACTGATGATGGGTGAGAGGCGCTGAGCTTCGCATACGTTCCACGGGTAAGAATGAAGAAGGTTAGAGAGACTGATACCAGGACGTTACGAGCTACGTTGACATCAGCAGCCTGGTTGGAACAAGATCCATCTGGACTGCCCGGCGGGACATCACATCGATTATCCTCTATTCAAGAGTCGTTGAGCTCTTGAGTAACTCATCATCAAGCGCAATTCCCACGTCCTGGCTAAGTTCAGTTTGGGAGTCCTCCCACAATCCTGCATACGACCACATCTGGAAACGATACAACACATTGCGATTTCGGACTCTCGCCCACTGCGGACGACTCCATCCTCTAGACTCACTGCCACTCATGAGCTCGAGAGTCATCGAGGGGGTGAATTCAGGATTGCGAGAGTGTCCACGCCGCCTTGAAGAGCTGATACAAAGTCAGGATGGTAGTGTTGAGAAGACTCGGCATTGCCGCGAAGTGGTCAATCACGCGGCGGCCTTTATTCATAGCTCCACCTGGACCGACAATACCATGGCCGCCACCGAGCTGATTGAGCTTGTCATCACCCTGTTTCAGGCCTGTTTTGTCGCAGCATCGAGCAAGAACATTCTAACGGTTAGAAGACCCCTCTGCCGACTGTCCTGCTAAGTGGGATTTTCACGTCATTGTCTTAAGATGAAAGGCTGCGGACTATTGTCTACCATAGCCCAGCGACTGATGCTGCTGGTGACATGATGAAACGCCGGACAAGGTACGATGCTTACCAGAGCAAAGGAACTCATATGAAGACCGCTTGTCATTGCATCGTCACATCAATCCTTATAGCAACAACCAGAGCGATCTGAACGAAGTCGCGTAGCGTAACTCCAGAACTATCTCTGCTAATGGCAAGACACTATGATTGCAGCGGCAGACTTCTTCGAGTAACTCCTGGTGTATCTATCAAGCTTCATCTGCGGCAAGTCAAGTGAGGACGAAGATTGTGCTCGCTAATGGACGGGGGCACCGCATCACTGGGTGTGTCCGATTTGCACAAGCTCAATGCACGGGATAAGCAAGAGAGTGTGTGGTTGTCAGTCATTACTTCACCGGCTGCGATGCATTTGCCTATGGCCTCCCCAACCCCCAATAGTCATCGCTCCAAGAGCAGCGAGCGCATCATTGTCGATTCATAGGCGATGCAAACGACGATGGCGTGAGGAAGCTAGTCATTGCCTGTATCTTGATTCCTCCGTCTCTACAAATACTCTACTCACAGACATAACACAACCGAACGTAGCTGCACGATGCGGGATACTGTAGCGCCGCCGTCCATCGAGTTGTTCAGCTCGTCTAAGCACTCTAGAAGCTGCTCCTGACGTCGGGCTACCTTCGTAGGTATCCTGATCCCTGCCTATGATCCCCGGTACGGCGCTGCGAATCTTGAAGCGCCAATTCTTCGCATATAGGTCTCGACAGCGAGCTCTCGCGTATACCGTCCGCCTCCTGCTGTGCTCCCGTGTATACTACCCGCCTCCTGGCATGCTCGCGTACATACTACCTGCCCCTTCGCGCGCTCCCGTGCATACTGACGGCCTCCTTACATGCTCCCGAGTATGCTCCCAGCCCCACCGCACGCCGGGTGATGGTCGCGGAGGCGGCGGGCGCTATGCCTAGGACCGTGCGATGGCGCGTCCGCTTCAAGGCACAGACATTGTTCGGTCTAGGTAGGAGCAAGGCATGAACGACGGAGAGTGCTGACGGCTTGCACTAGTTCTTCAGTCCTTCCAAACATTGCACAAGCTGCTCCCAGCCTTTTGTGCCTTCCCAGCTATCTTTCCCTCTGCCCATGATTCCTCTGACGGCCATCCTCGCTTTTGACCTCCAATCTTTCGCGACCAGCTCCCCGTTCTGACTCCCCTCCCGTGCCATTGGTCCCAGGCTTTCATATGCATTCGCCAGATCCACCGTAGCTTCGACGACAGCATCCCACCTCTCCTCCGTGCCCCCTTCCCACCCCGGCTTCCCCACAACACACCTCCAGCCCTTCTCTCCCGCCTCCAACGCTTGACCCGGAGCACCTCGCCAGACAGCCAGCCGTCCCACCAACCCCCACAGTCTCTCCTCCTTCGTAACCAACCCCACAACCTCCCTATCGAAAAACTCCAATACCAGCCTACCCAGCCCCAGCGCCGGCTCCTGCGCCGTTACATGCGCGACAAGCATGCTCAGAATGGGCACGTCGATACAGGCTTCGCCGTCTGTGGGGCCGCGGAGGGCGATGATGCGGGATTGGGCGTGGATGATGTCGGGGTAGGAGGGAGGGGAGAGGGAAGCGGAGACGGTGAGGAGGTTGTCCCAGATGCGGGGGGAGTTGTGTTTTAG